>Ga0193709_1000699_pt1 | contig 10981 bp, 8 predicted proteins | sample H3c2metaG_FD_160571 | JGI IMG/M metagenome (GOLD analysis project Ga0193709, IMG submission 160571) | Soil microbial communities from a riparian zone of the East river system, Colorado, United States - H3c2 | ecosystem: Environmental > Terrestrial > Soil > Riparian zone | place: USA: East River... | reverse complement strand
CAATGATCCATCACACCAAAGACCCCGCTGCCGAAGCGGACCATCTTGTAATTCGCGGAAGATGAAGCGATGAAGTGGCACTGGTTAATCCGCACCTTACCCGGTCCGTTGATGTTGATGGTTCCGCCATCCTTGGTCGCTCCCGATCCGCTCCGCACCGTGATGCCGGTCGTGCGAAAGACACCAGTCGAATTGACGTTGAAATTCAGCAACGGTTGGCCAGAAGCAGAGTTGTCGATAATGACCGTCCGATCTCCACCACCGGTGTCAGATGTGCCCGCGCCCTTGAGTGTCACGTTGGCTGGCGCATTCCAGGTCACTCCCTGTGTCCAGTTGGCAGACCCGGCAGGAATTACCACGGTATCGCCGGCGTGGGCGAGGTTCAGTGCCGTGCGGACATCGGACGCCTCGCATGAGGTCGCAGAGATTGTGGCGGCCTTTGCGGTGGCATAGGCGGTTAGCAGGAAGACAACGAGGAGGTCTCTGGCAAGTGCGTTCATGGTAACCGCAACTCTGTTGGCGGCGGCTCTTTGCGAAGGTCTAAGGCGGAGCAAGTTCATAATCAATCGATACGTTTGAGCATAAACCGAACCGCGCGTTAACCGTGAGACGATGGCCTCCGCCGCCTTATCGTGCTCTTTCGTAAACTCCTTTCAGAATCTCCCCCACTTTTGTCCACGAGTTTCGCTCAACCGCGAACCGCCGGATGCGGCCGCGATCGTGTTCCAGATCCCGGTAAACCGGGCTAAAAAAGTAGTCGCGAATCGCCCTCGCCAGATCGGCCGAATCCTCGGGCCGGCAGAGGAATCCGGTCTCGTGTTCGATGATGTCGTCCCGGAGCGAACCCACATCGGTCGCGATCACCGGGAGTCCGAAGCTGTAGCTCAGAAAAGGCACCCCGCTCTGGAAAATTTTTACGTAGGGAATCACGGTCACGTCTGCCGCCTTGAAATACACCTCCACCTCGTCGTCCGGGATAAATCGGACGTGTTGAATCACCAATTCCATGAGGCGGGCCCGTGCAATTTCGGACTTGATCCTGTCCCAGTAGTTCGAGTGTCCCGGCTTGACTCGGCCGGCGACAATCAACTTGAAATCGCGGCCTTCCGTCGCCAATTCCGCCAGCGCCCCGACCAAATAATTGAGCCCCTTATAGGGCGCAATTTGACCGAAAAAGAGAAGGGCCTTGTCGCCCTGTCGCAGGCCCAGCCGCTCACGCGCTTCTCCGCGTCCCAACCCGGTTCTCGGGTTAGTATCATTAATCCCGAAAGGAATGACGCTCACCCGTTCCGGCGCAATTTCGAAATCCGCCAGAAGCTCCCGCTTCATCGCTGCCGTATGGACCAGAATATGGGTGCAGAGCCGGTATTGAATCTGGAGGGTGAACCGATTTAACCAACTGTCGCAGCCATCGCGTTTCCGGGCATTGACGTTGTGCGCGGTAAAGACGACCCGCTTCCCGAAGAGACGGTAGTAGAGCATGAGCGCGGTGCGATCGAAGTGCTCGAATTTGTTATTCCAGAGCAGATGGAAGATCTGGGCCTGCGAGCGCGGAACATAACTGGCGAGCCGGGCATAATAGGTCAGAATGCGGACGACCTTGCGCAGCAAAGAAGCATCCTCGTTTTGATCGCCGCGCAAATTTAGGAAGGCTATGAGCGGCGAGCGGTGCAACTCGGGCGCATCAAGTTTGTCGCTGCCGATGAAATCAACGCTGATGCCTTGGCCGGATAGGGCACAGGCCATGCCGAGTGCGTAAGGCCGGTCGTCGCCGCCAGTCAGAAGGCAGATGCGAAACAAAGCCGTCGAGCTGCCACCCGCCCTCTCAACCGCGCGATCGCCCGCGGCGCGAGCGAGCGATCCTTCGGAGGCTGCAGGATACACACGAGATAGTTGCTTGAGGGGCATGGTGAATCGCGAGAATGGCCTAAGAAAAGAATTCGCTCCCCGGGTCTGTCCGCCCTCAACAAGCACTGGCAAGTCGCCTTTCAAAGTGTCCTTGGTCAAGCTACCGCCTGGATTGCTTCTTGGCGCTCGGCAGAGACTGCTCTCGGGATTTCGCTCAGCAAGAGGCGGTCGATAGCTTCTAGGGTGAGAACGGCATTTAGCTCGCGCGCATGATTTGCGCGTCCCGAAATGTGCGCCCGGGCACACATTTCGGGTGCCTTCTTCCTCCACCATGGCGCCTCCCTAACGCGCTCAGTCGAGAGTCTCTCCATGACGGTGGGTGCCAGCTCTTTTCGAAACCAATGCCGGTAAGGCAAATACTTGTGCAGTCCCAGAATTCCTAGCGGCGCGAGGGAACTCAACAGCGGATTAAAAGCACTCAAAAACGTGGGCAAACCTTCTTGGCGGTAGTAATCGAGCTTAAAGGTCACCTCTCCGAGAGCCCGGCGGAACGCGTAACCAAGGCCAGAACTACCCAAAAGCTCGCCACGATCCGTTGGAATGCGCGCCAACTGAGGATTGGCTCGCTCAATCAAGCGCAAAGCTGGTCGAGGAGAGCGCCGCAGACTCGCGGGAGCACGGTAAGCCAGAGCAACCAGATTGTTATCCAGATATGGCGTTCGAAAAGTCACTTGGGAGCGGCCTGCCGCAAGGAGGCCGAACAGGCTGCACGGAATCTCGCGAAACGCGGCGAACGTTACTGGGTGGGCCGCGCCACTGATTGCTCGTTGGGTCTCGGTAGCGACCGATTTGGCGCAGCTTTCACTCAGCAACTGGGCCTGCAACCCGAGAGGTTTGAACGTTGAGACAGAACGAAAAACCTCGCTGCCAAAGTTTCCGGTCAAACGCACAGGCGAAATCTGGCGGGCCCGGGCGTTGAAATAGATCTCGTGGGAGGATAAGACTCCAGCGCAGCCATCCGTAACGTAAACGGTTTTGTCGAGGAGCGTGTCGAAGTTTCGAAGAAAGTCCGGGCCGATATGAAGAGCACAGTGCTCCAATCCCAGCGAAGCAGCGATCCTGGCTGCCAGGCGCGCGTCGAGCGTCAATCCGTTTTGGCCGACGAATGTATAGGACGTGTAACTTGGGTTCGTCTTCGGAAGGCAGGCCATGATCATTCGAGTGTCCAGACCACCGGTAAGCGAGATTCCGACCTTGGCGTCCGATTCGACGTATCGCGGCAGGATTCGTTGAAAGGTTTCCTGGAATTCGGATTCGTACGATTCGACCGAAAGTGCAGATTGTGCCTCCCAACTCTCATGCGAAAAATATTCGCGCTTGTAGCATTTTCCATCTTCGAAAGACCATACTGACGCGCTGGGAAGCAACTGAACGCCTCGAAACAGGGTGCGCGAGTTCAAGGTACACCCAAGCGCCAGGAATTGAGCGACACCTTCCTCATCAAACGCTCTAGTCTGTGGCAGAATTCGAAGCAGTGCTTTGGCCTCGCTTGCGAAATAGAAGTCGCCATCCTCCTCGTAGTAGTAGATTCGCTCGATTCGATAGCGATCATTGAACAAAACGGCCTTCTTTTGCCGTTTATCAATTAACAGACCACTAAAGAGCCCGTTCAACTTTTCAAAGAATTGATCGCCGTCCTCTTCGTAAAGATGAACCAGCCAGTCGTCGCTGTTTTCGAGTCTGTGTCCCTTTCTCGTTAGGCTGTTACGAGTTTCAGGATCGACATAGCATTCACCCGCCATAACGAGCACTATATCGCGTTGTTCATTGAAGAAAGCCTGGCTCGCGGCAAAGGAGTCTTCATGCGCTACCCAGCCCGTGTAAATGCCCAGTTTCGGAATTGAATGGGTGCCTGAATCATAAAAGGCCTCGTATTCCATGGCTCCCACCATGGAATTCACAAGACGCTGGCATTCGTCAGACGGTCTCTGACTGATGATTCCAACTATGCCGGGCATACAACCAGAATTGATTAAACGCAGTTGATTACTCGGCCCTGAAGCCGTGCCAGGATTTCCTCAGTTTCTTCAAGGGCCTTTTGATCCGATCTGGCAGCGTGGCCCTCCATCCGCGGTGGAGGCCCAGCTTCAGCGCCAACTTTCCCTTTCGCGTTAAAGGCACAAAATAACGCGGGACTTTAGTCTCTTGAAATCCACATCGCCGCTTGAATTCAGCAAGCGAGTCGTTGGTCCAATAGAGATAGACCAGATAGGCCAAGTTCTTCTTTGCGCAAACTTCAACGGCCTTCCCGATGAGCGCGTTATTGGTCACTTTGTCTCGATACTTGAGCTTCGAGATAATTTGCCCCGTGATGCCGTAGTTGCCCGCGTTCCCCAGCATAATGAAACCTATCATTTCACCACCGTAATACGCCCCGATCATCTCCTCGCGGAAAAGGTACCGCGAGAACTGCTGTTTAACCGTTTCAAAATCTTTCCCGTAGTGCCAAAAGCGCCGCCCCTGGCGAACTGGCGCTTCATTGAAAATTTCCGTCATTCCGCGTACAAATTCGTCATCGTAAGCGGCTTCGCGCACGTTAAGTCCTTCTTTCGTCGCCTTACGAAGCTGGCTTCTGAGACGCGAAGAGATTTGCTTATTGAACCAATGGTCGTAGCTCTGCACCGGAAGGGCAGCGATGGATTCCCACTCCGTGTGATATTGGTGTTGTGGTTCGACGTTCGGCACTCGCTGCCACAATGTGAAAATGTCCGCCTTGAATTCTGCCGAATTTATCAAAACATCAATGACAAGCTCTGGATCGCGCACGTCTTCGTACCACTCGTCCTGGAGCTGGACCACGGTGAGCGGCCCTTTTGTAACTGTAAAGGTTTGTCCGCCGATTTCGATACACGCAACCTGAGCCGGCTTCCCTTTAATTAGGGTCTCCCGATTGAAGACCTCCAACTTCGATTCTCTTTCTAAAGCAACTGTTTTCGGCATTTTAATTCGTGTGTTTCGGCACAAGGGATCACGCAACCGACGCAACGCTAGGAATCGCCAAGCGCATTCCGCGCAACCATTGCTCGAGCATGACTAAACTAAACAGAAGCTTGTGGTTGTCTTGTCGACGCGATCGATGAGCTTCGAGGAGTTCTCGGACCGACTCAGGCTTAAGCAGCTCAAACATTAGGGAGTTTCGATCCAAAAGCATTTCCGGAAGTTGGCTCTGCACGGAGGAATTGAACCATTCGTCCACCACGTTCACGGCGAACCCGCGCTTTTTTCGTTTCAGGATCTGCGGTGGCAGATAATTCCGGCAAACCTGTCGATGCAGCCATTTTTGAGTGCCATTGCGAACTTTAAAATTAGCACTGAGTCGTTGGACGTACTCCACGACTGTACGATCGAGGTAAGGCACGCGCACTTCGAGACTATGAGCCATGGATAACTTGTCTGCGTACATGAGCAGCTCGTCGGGAAGCGAAGAGCGAATCTCCAAGAGTTGAAAACCGCCGAGTTCGTCCGAATGCTCCATTTGCGGGGCTAGCTCGCCCCAATACTCAACCAGATCATAATTATCTTGTTTCTCGGTAAGCACACCGTTGCGGAAAAGGTCATTTATCGTCTTTGCCGGCGCCAAAGAGAAAACCTCTTGATAGCGGTTCAGGCGGTCTTCAACACCGAGCGAGTAGATGCCGCGCTTGAGCATCTCGCTTCGCGGCAATCCATTGACTGCCAGACCGATCATTGAACGAAGGCCGCCCGGCAATCCGCGCCACCACTCACCGTAATGAACGCCCAAATGCCGCTTGTAACCGCCAAATAATTCGTCCGGGCCCTGACCGATCAGCGCCACTTTAACATCCTGGCAAGCGCGTTGAGAAACAAAGTACATCGGAACGATGGAGGAAGCTGCGATCGGTTCTTCGAGACATTCGACGATCCTCGGAAGGGACCTTTCGAATTCGCCCTGATCAAGTCTCACTGTTATATGCCGTGCGCCCAACAGCGCCGCAGTCTCTGCCGCGTCATGTAGCTCGTCATCAGCGTAACTATCGCCGTAACCTATCGTGTACGCCGGCCAAGATCCGCCTTGTTCGTTCATCAGTCCTAGGAGCAATCCGGAGTCGAGGCCGCCGCTAAGCAGTATTCCGACCGGCACGTCACTCAGGAGATGCCGTCGAACTGTCGCCCGATACAATTCCAGAAGTTCACGTGTGGCGTCTTTATCTTCCTTCGGACTTGAAAAAGGAATTGGAGTGTAGTTGTACCACCGTTCTTCGCGGCATTTGCTTTTCTCTACCACCAGCATCGTGCCAGGCGCGAGTTTTCGGATGCCTTGAAATATCGTTAGGGGAGAAGGCGTATAGCGAAATCGGAGAAATAGTTTGAGCGCAGCCGGATCTACTTCCGGCTTGGAATCCTCTGCGGCAAGAACTGCACGGATTTCCGATCCAAAGGTAAGCTGTCCGTTGTCGATCTTGTAGTAGATCAATTTGATACCCATGGCATCACGCGCTACGACCAGGCGCTCGTTGCGCGCATCCCAGATTGCAAGGCCGAACATGCCATTGAGACGATTGAAAACCTCAGTGCCCCATTCTTTGTAGCCGTGAACGATCGCTTCCGTATCGGAATTCGTTCTAAACTGATGGCCCTTACTTCGCAGCTCTGCTCGCAGTTCCCTGTAATTGTAAATTTCGCCATTGAAGATTACCCACACCGTTTCCTCTGCGTCAGACATCGGCTGGTGACCGCCAGCAAGGTCGATGATCGATAGCCGCCGGAATCCCAAACCGACAGGACCGGCGATGAAGAAGCCTTCATCATCGGGGCCGCGATGCGCGATCGAACGTGCCATTTGCACGATCGTCGCGCGCTCCACCGGTTCGCGTCGCTGGAAGTTAAACTGGCCTGCGATGCCGCACATTCTTTTACACAGGTTGGGAGTTGAGAGTTGAGAGTTGCTGGCCGGTGGCACTTTGCGAGCGCCACTCGTCACTCATCACTCGACGCGCTTCGCGGAGATAGAATGCCAAACTTCGAAACATCTGTGACTGGCCCCACCGGTGCATGGGGACATTGTCCCAACCCAGATGCAATCGCCGGGAACGGAAGGAACCGTCCGGTTTGATCCAATTTTTTAGAATCCCTTCAACGACCGTTTCCAGCGTTGTTTCCAACTGGGGAAAATTCCCCCGAAGCAGCAGACACAAGTTAATACACTCGGCACAATCGTAGAGCTCGCGCTTATAAACGGTTAGGCGGGGCGCCCGTGAGAATGGCTTCGGCAGACCATCGGCGTCGAAAAGGTTATCCTGGTAGTAACTCACACCTTTGTCTAATGCTTCAAGCGTTGCCGAGTGGCCCGTAAGAGCGTGGATTTTGGCGAGTGCCTTCATCACAAAGCAGCTGTGGAAATGATCAACAAAGTCACGTACTCCATCCATGGCATACGGCCACGAACCGTCTGGATTCTGATTTTCCAAAACGAAATTCAAGTTTCGCTCGGCGATCTTCCAATAGTTGTCATTGGAAAAAAGCAGAGAAGCGCTCGTCAGCAGGAAAGCGCGATAGGCCGCCGCGTTGATAACACCACCCTTATCGTAAGGAGTATAGGAACAACTGCTCGCCTTTTCCGAGGTCTTGAAATCCTTGATATCAACGGAGGCGTGTCGCGCAATCGATTCGAGGATCGGTTTCCATTCATGTCGTGGATCCAGTTTGAAAAGCTGGAGAAACGCTTCGTACACATAAGGCGTGGTGGTGATTAGCGGCGTGTCTTGTTTTAGAACACCGTTGCGAGTGACCCAGTCAAACGGATAGCCCCAGCAATATTCCTTGAATTGGTGGCAGCGCGATTTCTGGAGTTCGCTTAAAAAATGGATCGCGTTTTCGAGTTGTGATGGGTCACCGGTCGTCTGGTAAAGGAAAGCAAAGCCCATCGCGTAATGGGCGTCAGCGATCGGAAATCTTGTTGGGTGATGGAAAAAACGTCGTGCCGACGGAACGAAAGCCTCAAGAAAAATCATCGGCGCCACGGCTGTCGTTCCGAACAGCTTGTGATTGTAATAGAGCCTCTTCGCAGCTCGCCCGGTCGTTCCGGCAAAAAACGTTTGGTGGTCACGCGACAGTTCTCCATAGTGGGCGAGCCACTGCGTAAAATCGCTCAGAACAAGTGCGACTCTATCGTTCAGCACCATTGTTCGGTCCGTCGTCATCAGATTGCGGGCAGATGTGGTTGGGAAGGTAAGCGCAGTCATCTCGAACTTGGTATCTTGTTAGGAGGGAGAGAAAGGGGCTATTGGCGCCTTTGCGGGTATGAGGTCGTTATAATACAGTTCTGAGAGATATCGCCCATCCGGAAATTCTTTAGATCTGGGTGGAGTTCTCAGCTTGCTTAAGACGAAAGCTGTCGACCTTCTTGAAGCTGAGAAGGGAGCGAAATATCGCTCGCAGTTTTTTCATCTGTTCGACCCGATGAAAATGCATCAGCTCGGGGGTTACGGCACGCTTCATCCGGCGCAAGGCTGCCCAGGTGTAACCGGCGAGTAGAGCAAGCCCTCCTAGCACGACGGGCTTCTTTGTCGTCCGATATGTTACGCGGAACAATTCCCAAACTGGTGATCCGCCGAGGTAATAGTCTTTTTCTCCATAGGAATAAAGCGCGCGCAACGCGCCCCGACCCGCCGTTCCCATAAGACGATGATGATGAAATCGCTTTTCAGCAAAAGATCGAACTTTCCATCCCTTCATCCGTGCTGTCATCACGGCGATCCAATCCACCCCTCCCGCCCGGTTTGGGACGTAGCCGCCGATCTCTTGGAAACACTCGCGCCGGAAAAGCTGACACGGCCCGGCCACATAGTTCTCGCCCTCAAAGCTGTCTTTGCTCGAATCATACCCCCCGTCCTGAGTGAAAGGGGTTCCAGCCACGCCGAGCTCAGTATCTTCCGAAAACTTTCGCATCAAAAATTCCATATAGCCCGGTTGAAAAGAAACATCGGCATCAAGGTTTCCCACTACGTCGAACTCAAACGGCGTAGCCCGCGTAAATGCGAGGGCAACAGAATGAGCCTTTGAAGCGAAATTGCGATCCGGATCTTGCCGTCGGCGAATCAGTTCAATCCACGGATAACGCTTCGTGTAACTCTCAACGATTTCCGCGGTGCTATCAATTGAGCCGTCATCGACAATAACCCAGCGCTCCGGCAAAATTGTCTGAGTAACCACTGAGTCAAGCGTTCTTCTAATAAACGCTTGCTCATTCCTAGCCGGGGTGATCAGCACATATTTCATAGGACCGAGGACGGAAGTCAGCAGGTCGCTTTCTGCGTGGGAAAACCCAGGCGGAATCGCCCAATAACGAAGAAGATCGTGAGCCACTGATTGTTTCGAATAATTTTCGAAAGCTCGGTATGCCGCTTCGTGAGGACGTAACCACCCGCTGCAATTAGAGCGAAGTAGATACACGCATCCAGCGGGCTACCCTCTTCCAGAGTGACGGCGCCTGAATGAAGACCAAAGGTATCGAGCCAGCCTGAAGGTTGCCTGGAACAGATGATCACCATCCAGATAAGCGGCAACCAAACCGCCCCTGTTACATTGGGCCTTTCCCGAACGTCTCGCCTAAAAAGGAAGATAATAAAGGCGACCGTAAGGCAGGATGCTATGGTTGGAGACAGGTGCATCGGCTATATCAGAGGACAAAGATCAGAGGGCGGAAAACGGAGGCCGGAGGACAGACGACCGAGGACGGAGTTGGAGTTCAGCGATGCTCCGCCAATTGGACTACCTTCACCGGGCTGATATCCGGTTCTTGAAAGAAACTGCGGATGGACTCAACTGTGTGAGTAATCATCTCTTTCGTCATTTCGGGAAAGATCGGCAACGATAAGATGCGAGATTGGTTGAAGTAAGCGACAGGAAAATCTTTGGGAACGTGGCTAAGATGTGCGTAGGCTGGAAAAAATGGCAGCGCTTTTGGATAGTTTAGAACCGTGGAAACGCCCGCTTGGTTAAGATGCTTTCTTAGAACATCCCGATTTTCGCTGCGAATAACATAGAGATGGTAAACATGGTCGCGGTTTGACCCGACTTCCGGTGTAATAACATCACCAACGCCTTGGAGCAGTTCGTCGTAAAGTGCGGCGACAAGGCGGCGCGCCTGAGTCCATACGGGTAGATGAGGCAATTTCGCGTTCAGAATGGCTGCTTGCAGCCCATCCATGCGGCTATTGATCCCCTCCATGATGTGGTCGCCTTTGCCGCCGTGCCGGGCGAATGTTGCCAGCCAATCGGCCAGACGATCATCATTAGTCACTATGCATCCGGCATCGCCATAAGCGCCCAGGTTTTTCCCTGGGTAAAAAGAAAACGTCGCAGCGTCTCCAAAGGTGCCAACGTATCGCCCCTTGTACCTGGCTAGATGCGCCTGGGCGCAATCTTCCAGCACCCACAAACGGTGCTTTCTTGCGATCGCCATGATTGCGCCCATGTCGGCCGCCTGTCCATAGAGATGAACCGGAACGATGCCGACGGTGGCCGGCGTGATCTTTCTTTCGATTTCGATGGGGTCAATCGTGAAGGTTTCCTCGTTGGTGTCGCAGAACACGACCCGGCCGCCGGCCTGCGTTATTGTCTCGGATGTCGAGATCCAGGAATGTGCCGAGGTGATGACTTCATCGCCGCGTTTCAAGCCAAGCCCTGTCAGGGCGATGTACATTGCGTCGGTCCCTTTCGCGCAGGAAACGCAGCGTTTCACGCCAAGCGTCCTCGCCCATGCTTGCTCGAAAGCATCGACGTGCCGCCCGCGAATGTAAGCCGACTCGGCGATGACTTCGGCAATCGCCCTGTCGATCTCCTGCTTGATCGTGAGGTATTGGGCGTGCAGGTCAACGAACGGGATTTTCATGACGGAGGGCGGAGGACGGATCGCAGAGGTCAGAAGTCAGAAGTTAGAGGACCTTTTACGCAGTGAAAATGCCTTACACGTTGAAGCATTCACCCGCCTACGCCGATGCTACAGCGTGGCTGGAAGGCGACGGAGGAGACGGGCCGGATTGCCGGCGTAAATGCCAGACTTAACGATATCTTTGGTAACAACTGCGCCGGCTCCGATGACTACTTGATA
>Ga0193709_1000698_pt1 | contig 10996 bp, 6 predicted proteins | sample H3c2metaG_FD_160571 | JGI IMG/M metagenome (GOLD analysis project Ga0193709, IMG submission 160571) | Soil microbial communities from a riparian zone of the East river system, Colorado, United States - H3c2 | ecosystem: Environmental > Terrestrial > Soil > Riparian zone | place: USA: East River... | reverse complement strand
AATTGAAACGGCCATCGAGGAGGCAAACGGAGCCGTGGATTTTCTTGGCAAAGATTTGGTGGACGCGCTGAAAGATGTGAAGGACGAAGGACTAATGAGCAAGTTTCGCGCAGCGAATAGGCGGGCGATTGAGGAGCTACGTGGCTACGTAAAGTATTTGAAAGAGCAAAAACTGCCGAAAGCGAATGAGCAATACGCGCTCGGGCGCGACAACTACGCCAAATTGGTGAATTACGGCGAGATGCTCACAACCTCGCCAGAGGATTTATTGGATGTCGGCATGAAGGAGTTGAAGCGGAAACAGGACGTGTTCGCGGAAGCCGCTCGGCAAATTGATCCAGACAAAAAACCGATTGAGGTATTCAAGGCGATTCAAAAGGATCATCCGACCGAGAAAAGTCTAATTCCAGACACGGCGAGGGATTTGGAAATGATCCGGCAGTTCTTGATCGATCATAAGATCATCACAATCCCCTCCCCCGTCCGAGCGAAAGTGCTGGAGACACCGCAATTTTTGCGTGCAACCAGTTTCGCATCGATGGACACACCCGGACCGTTCGAAAAAAAGGCCACGGAAGCTTATTATTACGTCACCCCAACGGAAACGGATTGGACGCAACAACAGAAAGAAGAATGGCTCACGGCATTCAATTATTACACGACGGACATTGTTTCGATTCATGAAGCGTACCCCGGGCATTACGTGCAGTTTCTGGCTTTGAATGCATCGCCCGCAACGAAGCTGGAGAAAATTTTCAACAGTTACGCGTTCGTCGAAGGCTGGGCGCATTATACGGAGCAAATGATGGTCGATGAGGGGTTTGGCGCCGGAGAAAAGTCAAAGGAGTCAGGTAAGGAGGCTCAGCTCAAGGCGGCGAAATATCGTTTAGCGCAGACGGATGAGGCGTTGCTGCGGGTTTGCCGGTTATGCGTTTCGATCAAGATGCATTGCCGGGGAATGACCGTGGACGAAGCTGCGAAATTTTTTGAGGAGAATTGTTATTATGAACCGAAACCGGCTCGTCAGGAAGCGATACGGGGAACTTTTGATCCAGAATATCTGTATTACACGGTCGGCAAGCTGGAGATTTTGAAATTGCGCGAGGATTATCGCAAGCAGGAGGGTGAGCGTTTCTCTCTACAGAAGTTTAATGACGAAATGTTGCGTCATGGTTGTCCGCCGATTCGGCTGTTGCGAGAAGTGATGCTGAAAGATTCGGGGAAGTTGGATGAAGTGTTTTGATCAGAACTTGCCGCGCAAGTGGCTAAGTAAGAGTCAGGATTCAGGCTTCGAACTCGGTTTTTCCATCGCTTGCTCGGCAACTGGATTTAGGATACAATGGCCCGTCCAATTGACTCTGTGCCGCCTGCGTGCCGTATGACGAAAAAGCGAGAATCTCACCGCATAGCGTTTACGCTAATTGAGTTGCTTGTTGTGATCGCAATCATCGCGATTTTGGCGGCGATGTTGTTGCCCGCATTGAGCCGGGCGAAGCAGAAAGGACAGCGTGCAGCCTGTCTTTCGAATTTGAAGCAGATTGGGACGGCCTTTGCGATTTACCTGGATGAGCATGACGACCGGTTCGCTGACCGCCGTGACCTTAAGAGCAGTTTGCCGGACGGGTATCATCCGTGGACCACGTGGCCGCCGTCGGATCCGCGGGTGGGTTGGGCGGCTATCGTGTTGAAAAGTTCAGGAGCAACGGATCCGCTATGGTCATGTCCGGCGGCGATTGTGTCGACCGTCGGGAACGCGATTCAATCCTTGCAGGCAACTTCGAGTTTATCGAATGCGCCGGTGACAAGGTATTGGGCGTGGCGATTTGATCGGCCGGACGATCCGGTAGGGCAAGAGGATTTTTGGGGGAAAACGGTCAATCAGGCCGTGTCGGATTTGATTGCGGTGACGAACGACGCAACTTTGGGAGTGATCAACAGCGCATGCGATGTGGAGTTGTGTGTGGATTCCTATTTTCCGAATACCGTGCCAACGGCGCCGCCCGAGTTGAAAGGACGAACGGTGCATCCGGGCGGGCGTTGCCGGGTGATGCTGGATGGGCATGCCATATATATCAAAGATGCGCGGACGCCGTGGTGACCGGAGGTTAATGACCGGTAGCACCTGAATCCTTCCCTAAATGACGGGGCAAGAATCTAACCGCAAAGGAACTCAAATAGCTACAGAGCTACCGATTCTCCAGCAGCGCCTCCACCAATCCATCAATTGTATGCTCCTCGGCCTCGATGCTCGGTTTCAGTTTCAATTCCGCTAACGCCTTTGAAGTCTCAGGCCCAATGGAGGCCAGCTTCATTTTTGGAAATTTCTGCAGCAATGCTGGCAAGTCGAATCTGGAGTGAAAATGTTCCACCGTCGAGCCGCTCGTAAACGTAATCCAATCCGCCCCCGTTTCTTGTAATCGCGCGCCCGTTCCGGTCACATCTTCGGTTTCGGGCACCGTTTTATAGCACGCTACGTCGTCCACGATTGCGCCCATGGCTTCGAGCGCCTTCGGCAACTCAGAATTCGCAACCTCAGCGCGCAGCAAACAAATCTTCAGATTATCAATGCTCTCGAATTCGGCAAATGCCTCGGCAATATTGGCGGCGAGCGCTTCATCAGGCATCAAATCAACCTGCAGATGAAGTTCCTTCAATTTATTCGCCGTAGCCGGCCCGACGGCAGCAATGCGCGCTCCGCCAATGTCGCGCATGTCATGAAATTGCCGAAAGAAATATTCGAAAAACGCCGTGACGCCATTCGGGCTCGTGAAGACAAGCCAATCGTAAGAATTCAATTCGAGCAACGCGTCGACTAAATCCTGGCGCCGGCTCGGCGCATCCAGTTTAATCGTGGGCACTTCCAAAACCTCCGCTCCCAAATCATGCAATTTGCCAGCCAGCGTGCCTGCTTGCTCACGTGTTCGCGTAACCACCACGCACTGGCCGAAAAGGGGCCGGTTTTCGAACCAATTCAGCTTGTTGCGCAATTTAACAACTTCACCGATCACCGCGACCGTCGGCGGGCTGATTTTTTCTTTCGCGGCCACGTCCGAAATGGTCCCCAGTGTGCCTTCGATGGAGTGCTGCCGTCCGGTCGTGCCCCATCGCACCATTGCAGTCGGAGTGGCTGCATCCATCCCAAAGCTCACCAATGTTTTGGCGATTTCGCCAATCCGGTCAGTGCCCATCATGATTACCTTGGTCCCGGGTGTCTTCGCCACCTGCTCCCAATCAACAGTCGAAGCCTCCTTGGCAGGATCTTCATGCCCGGTAATCAACGTGATTTTCGAAGCGAAACCGCGATGTGTCAACGGCACCCCGGCATAATTCGGAACGGCCACAAAGGAAGAAACGCCCGGTACAACTTCGAATTTCACTCCGGCATCGGCCAGTTGTTCGGCTTCTTCGCCGCCGCGCCCAAACACGTACGGGTCGCCTCCCTTCAACCGAACCACGGTCTTGCCCGCCTTCGCCTTCGAAATCAGCAATTCGTTCAGTTCACTTTGCGAGATCGCCTGTTCTTTCGCGCGCTTGCCGCCATAGATCACTTCGGCAGTTTTCGGCGCCAACTGAAGAAGGTCGGCGTTAACCAGCGCATCATAAACCACCACGTCAGCCCGTCGCAGCAACTCAGCGCCTCTCAAGGTCAGCAACCCCGCATCACCGGGACCCGCGCCGACGAGATAAACTATGCCGTTGGATTTCATTGCCAAAATCTATCTTCAAGCGCTCACTACTCGTCAAAACTTGCCGGCATAGTAAAGCTTCATGAATTGCTCGCCCAACCTTTCATGTTGGATGTTGGCAAGTCTGTTTCCTTCCGTCCGCATTTCTTCAACCAGACGAGTGCCGGAATTTTCCTCGATTTAGCCTTGTATGGCTTCGATTTCATCACGCTGCCTTTACCTGAGTTTATTCGCAAGTTTCTCACCCAATTTAACGGCTTCCTTCAAAGGTGCTTGTCCTTCAGCGCGTTGCATGGGCCCATTAGCAAATGAAAGCGCCCTCATCCGGAGTTGCTCATCTGCAACTTCCGCGTATGCTGCCACCGGGCTTTGGCATCCCCCACCGATCGCGGCAAGAAACGCCCGCTCCGCCGTAACACATTGCAGCGTATTGAAATCGTTGAGCCGTTCGCAAATTGTCGCGATGCGCTCATCCTGTTCGCGAACTTCGATTCCAACCGCTCCCTGACCGACACAAGGGAGCATCACGTCCGTATCCAGAATCGTCGCGAGCAAGCCGTCCGGCACCGCGTCACCTTGAAGGCGGCCGTCCGCTGAAATCGTGAAGTTCAGCCGGCTGATTCCGGCGAGGGCGAGAATCGTTGCATCAATCTCCGCCTGCTGGGCCAATTTCTGCAATCGTGTCACGACGTTGCCGCGAATGTCCGGGGACTTCAGATGCGGGTTAAGCGTCAGCAGTTGCGCTTTGCGACGAGTGCTGCTGGTCGCCACAACCGCTCCTGCGGGTAAATCCTTCACTTTCACTTTGCCTTTGAATCCACGCCGCTTGGATTTACCGGGCTTCAATTGAGCCGAATCTATATTCGCACCAACTGCTTCGAGATAGCCGGCATCGCGATAAATCAGCACGTCACGAACATCCGCGCGCTTGCCCACCGCGCCCAATTTTAACCCTGATGGCAATTCCGTCGGTAAGTCTTTCAAACTATGCACGGCCATATCAGCTTTATGTTTCAGCAATGCCACTTCGAGTTCTTTGGTGAAAAGGCCCTTAGGCAGAGTCGTGCCTTCCTGCGCCAGCGAAGCGGTTTGTAATTTATCGCCAGTGGTTTTGACGATCTTCAACTCAAAGCTCAGCTTGGGAAACGCGCTGCGGCACTGCACTAATACAGTGTTGGCCTGCGCGAGAGCGAGAGCGCTGCCGCGCGTGGCAATTATGATTGGAAGGTCCTTCGACATATCCGAGGGCTGAGGCTATTCACTCGTGGCCGAATGCAGGCCTAATCCGCGTGTCTCCTTGCGAACCTCGCTGTCCAAGAAGCGCTTCCGTTTTTTCCCGAATGATTTGCTCGCAGCGAGCGATTTCCTCTTTGCGCTGCTTTAGGTAATCATCCGCGATTGTCTGAAGGTCATCTATATTATACAAAAAGACGTTTTCCATGAAATTCACGGCTGGATCAATGTCCCGCGGCACGGCGATGTCAATTAAAAGCAAGGGCCGGTTACGACGCAGTTTCATCAGCGGCTCCAACTTTGCGCGGTCCAGAACGTGATGGGGCGCGGAAGTGCTGCTGATGACGATGTCGATTTTCGGAAATTCTTTGGCCCAATCTTCAAAGAGCACCGCGCGCCCACTCAATTCTGCTGCCAGCGCGAGCGCCTTATCGTACGAACGATTCGATACAATGATGCTTCGCGCTCCCCGCGAAAGCAAAGCTCGCGCAGTTTTTTCACTCGTATCCCCGGCCCCGATTACCAGGACTTCACGCTCGCTCAAGGTGGAAAATATTTTTTCGGCCAATTCAACCGCGACCGAGCCGACTGAAATGCTCCCGCGCTGAATTTTCGTTTCGGTGCGAATCTGTTTGGCGACATTGAAAGCTTTCTGAAACGCTTTGTTCAGCCGGCTGCCGGTGTGGCCGTGCTGCAAAGCGATGTCGTAGGCGCTCTTTAGCTGCCCGAGGACTTCAGTCTCGCCGAGCACCATCGAATCCAGCCCGCAAGCAACCTTGAACAGATGCTGAACGCTTTGCGGCTCGTTCAATGCATAGATCTCATCCGTCAACGGGTCGCGATAACCGTGGCAGGTCAGCAAAAATTCCTTCAATGCGTCGCATGCCGGCCGGAATTCGCTTGAAGTCGAGGCATAGATTTCGACGCGGTTACAGGTTGAAAGAATGACCGCTTCCTCCGCCACGCCGGAGTCTCTGAGCAATTGGAGCGATGCAGGCACGTCCGTCTGGGCAAATGCGAATCGTTCGCGCAACGCAATAGGCGAGCTATGGTGACTTAAGCCGATTACGACGATGGGCATGGCTCAATGGTGAATGCGGAGTGCTCGTCTCATTGGTTATGAATTGGTGAGAGCAGGTTCACGCCCCAAAAGGTCAAAAGGACGAATACAAAAGTTCCGATGGCTCCCAACGCAAAGCGCCGGCCGCGTTGCGAAAACTTCCATCGCATCACCACCAGGCTGAGATAAATCAGCCAGACGAGCACCGACCAGATAACTTTCGGGTCTCCCCGATGCGCATCCGGATGGTCCAGTCGAAACAAATCATAACCGCCGATCGCCAGCCCGATTGTCATAAGGATGAAACCAGCCAGGAGCAACCGGCCGACAATCGCTTCCAACCGTTGAATCGGAGGCATTAGCGAAAAGACGGCTTTAAGTTTATGAAATTTGAGATTTCGTTCCTGCGTCAGGTACATGAGAGCGGCAACGGAGCTTAGCCCGAAAGCTCCATAGGCCAGTGAAAGCAGCGCGGCGTGGAGGCTCGTCCAAACACCGACGGGTTCGGCTCCGGCGTTGTGCGGACGATCCAGCCCGGGCATCAGTGCAAAAACGCCCATGCAAAAAAGCACCGGCGATGCGAATGCGCCCAGAAACCGCAACCTTGGCCACACCCCTACGACAAGATAAACCGTCACAATTGTCCAGGCCGCGAAAATCGTCGCCTCATAAAGGTTCGACACCGGGCAATGATTCAGCCGAAAACCGCGCAATGCCATCGAAGCCGTCTGCAGCGCAAACGCGAGCAACAGCAGGAAATAATTGGCGCGGTTATCCTCGCGAAAACCTTTCCGCCAGAGAAAAACCGAATAGACCGTGCTCAATCCGTAAACCGCGACGGCGAGCAAAAAGAAATGTCGATCTGCCGACTGACCTGTAAACCAATCCACGAGGATAGAGTAACCGGTTAGGGGCTGCCTGCAATATTGAAGTCATCAGATCCAGAAGGAGCGCAGACTCATTTTCCGCCTCCTGGATTTGTGGTCAGCCTGTTTTGAAGAACGGACATGGCGTCGGTCGTGGTTTTGCGGTTGGCGTCCATGTAACCCGCAATAGCGCCGCTGACGGACGCCGCTGCTGGCGAAGTGCCGGTAACGTAATAAGATTGCCCGTTGTAATAAATAACGCTGGTGCCGGGAGCGGCAAGCGATGGAATTGGTGCGCGATTCGAGTAAGAGGCGAGTTGACCGCTGCCGTCCAAAGCAGCGACTGGAAATACGTCGGGATCAGCCGCCGGATAAAACGGAGTGATGACAGGTTGATTTCCTTTCGCGGCAATAAAGACGATTTTCTTATCGCTTAATTGTTGGATGAGGTCTCGCAGCATGGGACTGTCAACGTCGCTTCCCAGGCTCAGGTTAATAATTTGCGCGCCGCCATTGTAGGCAGCGGTGACGCCGTTAGCCACATCGAAGGTCGAAGTTGCCTCACTCGTGCCATACACATCCACTGGAAGAATTTGCACGGAGGTGTTGCCTTGCGTATTCGCCTGGAGGCTCCGCAATATCGTCTCCGCCATCGCGGTGCCGTGCGACGGTGTGTTCGGATCGGGCTGACCTTCGACCACTGACAACTGCTTGAGGAGAAAAGCGTCAAGTCCATTGCCAAGTTGTTGAACGCCCGTATCCGGCAACCCAATAATGATCCGCCCAGTGTTCGGCGGATCCTTGAGTTGCAACTGCGGTGGACCGACGGTTGTCGAATTGAGCGGCACGGGAACTGTTGGGCGATCAATCGAAACATTGTTTTCGACGGAAGCGACGTCGGAACTGGATGACAATTGGTCCCGGGCCGCATCCGCCGTGCTCTGATCATCGAACTTCAGACGATATATGTCAGTGCCGTTAATGTGTCCTATCACTTTCGCGCCCAGCAGCTTTGCAAGATCTTCAATCTTCGCGCCCGGCTTAAGTCTCACAATTAACTCGTCCGGGATTATTTTGCTCTTCGCCTCCTTCGGCGCGATTGGCATCGGATACACCATCCGCGTCGCATTCTGCATTCGTGTGCGAAACACATACAACTTCGGTTGTTTTGCGTCGGGCAACAAAAAGAAATTCACGTCCCCGAGTAATTTGTGGAGCGCCTCGCCCGGGCTCAGATTTTCGAACTTCGTCGATACTACGTGCAGAGTTTCAGGCTCGACGAAAACATGCCAGCCCGTCACCGCCGCAATCCTCTCCAGCACCATCGTAAGGTCCGTGGACTTGATATCAGCGCTCACGCTGTTCGTTTGCCAGCGGAGCGTGTCCGCCGCGTTTAATGGCTGCGCCGTAAGCCAACCCAATAGCAAAAGAACAGATATTATGCTTCCGATCTCATTAACACCTCGCTTTAGCGAGGTGTTCGCAACTCGCTTTAGCGAGGTGTTCGCAACTCGGGCTCGCGCATCAACTGTTTCAACAGTTTTCATAGCTGATTTTCTTTCGCTCATGCCCGTCTCTTCAGACTCATCTTCGTCTGTGCCCATTCAAATCCATCCGCATCATACTCAATTTGTGGTCCTAACGCGATAAAATCGTTGCGTCGCGGCTGCGTTTGTTTCGATCCACTGACCCAGCGAATTGGAAACCGTGACACTGTCCTGAACCTGATATACACCTGTTACGCTCGTACTGCTCAGAATATCGTAAGTTTTTCCTGGAGTGGCTGGCCAGGTCAGCGTCGGAGGCGGGGTGGAAATGGCTATTGGGAATGCAGGCTCCGTCCCGAGCAGCCGAATCCATTTCGTTTCGGTGCGGTATTGCTTTCCGGTTGCTGTTGTCACAACCGCATAAAATGGGTGAAGACCGATCCCCATATTGGTTCCAGAGACGCTGAATAGCGCGCTTTGCTGCCCAAGAACACTCCCCAGTGAACCGCCAGTACTGAACAACTCGATCTTCGATACATTATTCGTATTCGCGACGATTGAGAATTGTAGCGTCGTGCCCACAAAACTATTCGTGCCGCCAGCCGTCAAATTGAATGTCGCGCTCAGCGAAGTGTTCTGGATCAGCACATTTTGCGACATCCGCTTCTGCGTCCGAACGTGGGTCCCTTCGTATGCAACGGCCGTTAACTCGTGAAACCCATCCGGCAGGCTCGTCGTATTTAAACCGAACGTCAGCGCCAGGTTGGTCTGGCCGGCGGTCATGTACAAGTGATCTCGCGGATACAAGTCACTGACATTCACATCCAGCCGATTCGTCGTTGAAGGCGTCACCGCAAAGTTCGGGGATCCCGTGACGCGGACGCGAACTTGCGAAGCCGGCCAGCCGGCGCTTCGCGGTCGAACATCAAAATCTCCAGAATGATCGTCCGCCCCGAAAGCGAACGCAAAATCCTCATGCATGACCACATTTTCCACTGAAACTCCATCGCCTCCTTGCAGGTTTGGGTTTGTATTAACAGCATTGAAGAACGCGCTCGCAAATTGGGAAATGGTCGCACCGCTCGTATTGTTCGTGAGCGAAACTACCACGGCCTGCCCGTTGGTTTTAACGACATCCATTTCCAGAAAACTTCCCACCTGCGGAATGTTGGTAACGGTGAAACTGCGGCTCCCGAGCGCCGGACTGTCCAAAAAGGTCGCCCGCGATGCGACCAACAGAGGCGTTATTGCACCCAAATTATTGCTCACCGAAACGGACACCTGCCCGCCCAGCCTGCCAGGGAGAATGGATTTCAATTCGATGCGGTCTCCATTGGCAAACGCCTGCACCAGCGTTGTGGGAGTGGCCTGATTCAGCTCCGCCGCCAAATCGGACGTCACTGACTTGATCGTAGCTCCCGCCGAAAGCGTATGATAATTTGTCGTAAAACCATTTACCGTCATGTAAATGATACCGTTATTGTTCGCGCCCGGCCCGATATTCGTCGCCGTTTGCAGGAATCTCCCATCGAGAAAAACGTCCACCTGCTGGACGGGATGTTGCCCGTCGCTGCCTGTTGCCTGCAAAGACAAGTTCGTTACCCCACTCAGCCGTGAGTTCAGCGGCAGGTTGTTCCACGAAACGCCAGGTGACCGCGCAAACGGCGCAGCCAGCGGCTCGCCAACCAATAATCCCTGATATGGATTGGCCAGGCTCTGATAATAACATTCTGCGAGGCTGAATCCCCTCGACTGATAAAAATAATTCTGCGGCGCGGGAAATTTTTCCAAATAGTTGCACGGCTCGACAACTGTGCCGTAACTGCCCGAAGCCCCCGCGTTGATGAACGCTAAAAGTGGCGTATGGCCGCCGCTGTTTCCGAATATCAGGCCGCCATAGGAGGTCAGGCTGTCCGCCATCGCGCCGGGAACGAACGTATTTGGCGAAATCGTGAACTGGAAAAGGCCGGTTTGATAACCAAGCAGATTCGACAGGCTAAGCGGCGAATCGGAGTTGGTTTGCAAAATCGAATAATTGCTTCGCGCTCGCGCGCTAAAGATGGCGTCGTCAAAATTCACGTAGCGGACATTTCGAAAGGGATCGCTGCTATGCGCGAGAATTACCGTTTGAGTCGGAAACGAACCATCACTGGCAAGCCCCTGGTCAACAATTGCCTTGGCCTGGTCAAGCGTGTCGGAGGTAATCATCATCGTTAAAAATGAATTCGTCGTAGCGGTAGCCGGCGGCGAAAAATGGAAACTGCTTTCGCTTCCGGCATAGGAGTTGTCTGAAACTGCCGGCAGATTGCATGATGCAGGCAGGCCTGGCATCGCCGCGCCGTCAGGCTTGAAACCATAGTACGTGTCTGCTGTTGTTGAATTCAGGCCGGTCGCATCCGTCACCTGAAAGGGAAAATCCATCGATAACACGACATAATCGATTTGGTTGGTCAGTCCCCGCGCAGTGACCATGGCGAGCAATGGATTGAGAATTACCGTCTCAAAATCAGTCTTCGTCCACGAGACATTCCCGCCGGTCCACGTAGTTCGCAGCAGGTTTTGCGGCGGCACCTGGCGCTTTTCGCAATAATAATTGCCAAGCTCGACTGAGTTGGTACTGTTTTGATTCACGACCACCACCACATTCAACCAGCTGCCTCCTCC
>Ga0193709_1000696_pt1 | contig 11034 bp, 11 predicted proteins | sample H3c2metaG_FD_160571 | JGI IMG/M metagenome (GOLD analysis project Ga0193709, IMG submission 160571) | Soil microbial communities from a riparian zone of the East river system, Colorado, United States - H3c2 | ecosystem: Environmental > Terrestrial > Soil > Riparian zone | place: USA: East River... | reverse complement strand
CATCGATGGAGTCAAGAAATGGGCGAAAGAACCGTACCCCCCACCGTATCCAACGAGCCGTTTCTTCCCATACTTCTATTTCGCCTTTTACGAAGTGGATGGTCAAAGGCATGCGCAATCGCTGAGTTGGAGGCTTTACAAACTTCAGGACGAATACAGTTCAAGTCGGAGCAATTTCCGCTTGACAAGAGAACGTTCGATACCTGGCGTGCTCTTCAATGCGACCATGTTAGACGAGGTAGAGGCAAAAAAGCTCACCGAGTCAAAGGCGCAAGAGTATACGGCGCTGCGGCCAAGCGATCCAGCAACGCCGCTCGCTAATTTGTTCGCGCCGAAGCCGGTTCAAGCGATCGATATGAGGCTCTATGATCCGACGCTCATTCTTAACGACATGGAGAGAATCTCGGGCGTCCAAGAAGCGCTATCAGCAGCGATCAATTCTCCGGGAAACCCTAAGACCGCTACTGAAGCAAATATCCAGCAAAGCGGAACGCAAGCGCGTACTACGGCTAATCGTGACAATCTTGAGGGTATGCTGACTGACCTGGCGCAGTACACTGCACAGCAGGGGCTACAGTGCTTGACGGTGCGCGATGTGCAACGCCTTGCAGGACCTAAGGCATTCTGGCCGGCGGACATGGATATCGACGATTTGTTTACCATGGTAGAGATCCAAATCGAAGCGGGGTCGACCGGCAAGCCGCGCCAGGCGACCGATATGCAAGCATGGGGTACGATTCTGCCGCTGATTCAAAAGTCGTTACAGACGATCCAGCAAGCGTTCGCGATGGGCAATCTACCAATGGCGAATGCCGAAATCGAACTGGTGAAAGAGACTATGCTGCGCTTGGGCGATGAAAGCGATGTGGAACGTTTCATTCCGCGCCAACCGCCGCCAGGCTCTCCGGGAGCCGGCGGGCCGCCTCCGGCCGTCCAGCCACAGGTCAGCGTCAGCATCAAAGGCGAAATCGATCCGCAGACTTCTGCGGAGCTGGTGGCGCCCACGTTGATGCGTGATGCTGCTAGCATGCCCAAGCAACAAGTTCCCGCACCGGGCGGCGCCTCGGCTCCCGGCGCCACCAACAGCTCTGGGCCGCCACCGCTACCGAGCCCCGCAGGTCCGCCGCCTGGTGCGATTCCGCATTGATTTAAAACAACACGATAGGAAACCCCATGGCCGAGAAAACAGTGATGGATGAAGTGAACGCTGCGTTAGGTGACGCCTTGAGCGAAGAGGAAGCACCAGCGTTGGAAGTTGAAGAGGAGACACCAGAAGGTGAACTACCGGAAGGCGAAGAGTCCGAAGCACTGGAAAGTGAAGAACCTGAGGGTGAAGAATCCGAAGAGGAAGAAGGGGAAAAGCCCGAAGGCGAAGTAGGCCCCAATGGCGAGCGCGAGCGGAATCCTGATGGCACCTGGAAAGCCAAGACGGAAGCCAAGGTCGACAAAGACGGCAAGCCGATTGCGGAGCCTAAGAAAGCCGATCCGGTCAATGATCCAATCCCGAAGGATTTGAAGAAGGATACGCAAGAGCGTATTCGTACATTGATCGACACCACGAAGACGGCGACCGCCGAACGCGATACGATTAAGCAGAATTTCGATTACATGGTCAACGGTATTCAGGCGACGGGCGCGACTCCGGCGCAATATGGTGAGACCTTGAGCTGGCTGGCGTTATTTAACAGCCAAGACCCAAAGCAACAGGAGAAAGCGCTTGAATTGGTCGAGACTGTGGCTGAACGCCTCGCTACATTGCTTGGCAAAGAACGTACGGTTGGCGACCCTCTGGGACAACATGCAGACCTCAAGGAAGCAGTCACTAAGGGGCAAATTACTGCGCAGTACGCTAAGGAAATTGCGCGCACTCGAAACGGGCAAACATTCCGCACCGAAATTGCCACGACTGCAGGCCAAGAGCAACGGCAGCAACAGCAAGCCGCGGAGGAAGAACGCCAGGGGCGCGCTGCGCTGACCGAACTGGAGGCGACGCTATCGGCAAGCGACCCAGATTATGCCGCGAAAAAGCGAATCTTGGTGCCGTCGTTGAAACCCATCATGGCAACGGTACCGTGGAGTCAGAAGAAAGATAAGTTCCTGGCGGCTTATAGAGCGTTGCAGCTTCCAAAAGGCGTGACAGTCAAAAAGCCCGTTGTGAACCAACCGCTACGCGCGGGCAAACAACCGGCGGGCGGCCAAACCAAGCAACCTAGCAGTATGCTGGAGGCGATTAGCGGGGCCCTAGGGAGCATGGGCAAGTGAGAAATTACAGCAAAGTGTTGCTCGCGACCCCTATTCGCGGCAATCAAACCGTTACGCTCTACACGGCCGGAGTGATTCAAGCGACGGGGCTACATGGCGGATGGTTGCCGCTTGCGGGACAGTCAGATATCTACGTTGCGCGCAATGTTCTGGTCAATGAATTCTTAAATCGCGATTTCGACACGTTGATATGTGTGGATAGCGATATTGGGTTCACACGGGATGATTTGAAAAACTTGATCGATACCGAAGAGCCCTTCGTTTCAGGGTTGTACACGGATAAGTGTCAGCCGCCGATGCCGTTTTGTCGCGACAACAACGGCATGAACGTGCCTTTAGAGGATATTCCGAAGCAGGGGCTACTCAAAGCGCGTTTTGTCCCTGGCGGCTTCGTCAAGATCGAACGTATCGTGCTGCAGACGTTGATCGACAAAAAGATGGTAGCACCTTATGGCGGCGGCAAATTCCACCAGTTCTTTTTTGGTCGAATTGTGCTTGATAATCTGCTATCGGAGGATTATTCATTTTCCGATTTGGTATGGAGCGCGGGTATTCAGCCATGGATCAACTGCGGCATCCGCTTGAACCATGACGGGCGTACTTTGGACCCGCAAGCACCACAAATTAAGACTGATACGATTACTACAGCGGCGACGCAAGCGGAAATGCCGCCCCCTGCGATCGCGTTGAACGGAGTGGCGCATGCAGACGCTTGAAGAAAAGCGTGCGCGCAATCGTGCCTACAATCGCAAACGCTATGCAGCGAACCCGGAGAAAGTGCTCGCTCGTAATCGTAAATGGGCTATAGCTAACCCAGAAAATATGCGTGCGAATGGACGCAGATATTATGCAGCTAATAAAGAGAAGGAGCGCGATAGGAAACACGAATCTTACGCAGCAAACCCAAAGAAGTATCTTGCGCGCACAAATAAATATCGTATAGCAAATATAGATAAGGCGCGTGCAAGGCGCCGCAAACTCCAAGGCCTACCGCTTCCAACACGGCCGAAGCCTGAGTTTTGTGAGATGAATTGTGGGCGTAAGACAGCGCATCTTGACCACGACCATATTACGGGCGCATTTCGTGGCTGGCTTTGTCGCAGATGTAACCTAGGTTTAGGGGTGCTTGGTGACACCGCGGAAAATTTGCGTAACGGTCTTGCTTATCTAGCCCGAGCCGGGCTATGAAAAACTTATCTATTTGTATCCCAACATATAATAGGGACCCGTTTTTGGCTTGGACATTAGAGCGGACAATCGCCGATTTCGGTTCAGATATAAAGCTTATAGTATCTGATAACGGCAAGAGCGGCATCACGTTGCCCCCCGGAACTCGATATATTCGCCAAGCGGGCATTGTGGCACAGGGAGGTATCGGGGCGTTCCCTAACATGCGCGCGGCGCTGTTAGCGTCGCACACAAAATACGCGATGTACTTGGGGGATGATGACTATTTGCTGCCGGGCGAAGTGCAGAAAGGTATCGATTTTCTCGACGCCAATCCGACCGTGTTGGCCTACTACGCGCCGTGCCAACTCTACGATGAAATTGAGCAGAAATCCGCATGGGATGCCTTCTACCCGGCGGAAGACGAGACTTTTACGCGCGCGGACTTGCTATGGAATTTTGTGATGCACAAGCACGTCTGGCCGGAGCACGCCATCTATCGGCGCTCGCGATTAGAGGAAATCATGCAGCCGCGCACCCAAGCGTATTGGTGCTTCGTGGATCTAGCAAACGCTGCAATGCGCGGCCCAGTGCATTTCGCAAAAACTCCCTACTATCGCAACATCACTTCGCATCCCGTTGGTGGCCGGGTGAAGCTTGGCGATCAGCAATGTTTGACGGATTTCGACTCTTACCGCACCGGGCTGGAGCTGCTAGCGCATGATATTTTTCAGAATAATTTGAAAGATGCGGAGCTTAAAAAGAGCATCAATGACATGATCCGGCAGTTTCTTTGGAGCCGGTATGAGGTGGCGTCGCGCATCCTAACAGGGCAGAATAGATTGGCGGAAGCAGACGTTATGAAAAAGCGAATGGAGATATCGAGCTACTAAATGCCGCAACCGCCAGATTCTATAGCTCTCGATCCGTCTGATTTTACGGAATCGTTTAATACGAAGCTATCGCCTATAGAGGAAGCGAAGTACCAGACGTGGGCGCAGAAGTTGGGTGCGCAGGGTAATACTTACGATTATGATTTACGCGGGGCATTTAAATCCGGTGCCGGGCAAGCAGCCAATGGGCATTTCCCGGATACGTTCAAGAAGCCGAACCATCCAACGTTTTCGGATCAAAGCCGATATAGCACGCCGGATACTCCAGGAGGTAGGTGGGAGCAGCAACCGGATAGTTCATGGACATTCACCGCATCTCCTTACCAGCTGCAGCACCATTCGCCGGAAGATTTGCAACAGTACTTTCAGAAAGTAGAACCGACCAATAAGTTGGTGGTACAACCCCCAACGATGCTCGATGCTATATCCCAAGCGCTTAAAGGTATGCAGCAACAGTAGGAGAATTACAGTGGCCGATTTCACGCCAAAGAAAGTTTCGACCGAGAAGAGTAAAGCAAAAGGTAGCTTGGTTTCGGCCGCCAGCGAATCAAGCTCCGCGGAGCACCAAAGTCCGCCACGGCTATATCTGGAGCACCATCATCTAGCGAAACTCGGCATGACCAAGATGCCGCCCGTAGGCTCCAAGATTAAGATCAGCGGTTTGGCGCACGTAGGCGCCACCAGTGAGGATTCGGATCATAGCGGCGATGGCAAAGGACCGCGCCGGAGCATGACGCTGCACCTACATCAGATGGACGTGGGGGGCGGCAAGCAACCGGAAATGAGTGACGAGAGCCAAAAAGACGGCGCGAAAGCTGAGATCGATAAGGCACTGACCAAGCATGCCGGCAGCGAAGCGGCGAAGGGTAAGGCGAAAGGCCATACGCCGACACCGCGCGGCGGCGGAGACTAACCATGCCGATCAGCATTGTTCAACGTATCCGCAACGACGGCCCGAATCCCGGCAATACGCAGCTACCTAACGGATTGCAGACGATCGCAGGGCAGCCGTTCAAGCCGGGCAACAGTGTGCTCGCGTGGACGACGTGCGCGAACTTCGGCGGCGATCATTCCGCTACCTTGCTCTCGGACAGCGAAGGCAATGTCTATCAGCAGCTGACGCTGATTACCGGCAGCCGGGCGAGCTTGAATACCTCGCAAGTGCTCGCGATGTGGTTCTGTCCGGCGGTTAAAGGCGGCACGGTACCAGCGATGTTCATGCAACAATTCGTCGGCGGCGACGTTGATTACCAGGCATTTTATGCCTTGGAGACTACACCAGCGACTGTCGTGGGGGCTACCAACCGGGTGCAGGGCGCTGTGCCGATCGGCCCGAATGCGGTGACGTCAGCGACGGCTATCGCCGCGCTACCCAATGATTTGCTGATCGGCTTTACGTTCAACGTCTCGGAACTGTCGCCGATTGCGGCAGCGGCACCCGGCGATGGAATGGCGTTGCTTGAGAACATCTGGCCGTTCTTTGAACCGGTAGGCCCCAATGTCTGTGTGGCGGTACGTGTGATTACGGCGCCCGGCAGTTATCGCGCCTACTTCACGCCGCCTGCAGGGGTGCCTGATTATTGGCAGACGACGGGGGTTGTCTTGCGCCCTGGTGCGGTCGTACCGTCCTTAGTTATTCAGCTGACGTCGGCGCAACTGGCGGCCTTAACCGCAGCCGGCGGCACATTGACGCTTAAAGGGCCAAACTAGCAAGAGTTTGACTAACGATCCGCTTTTGGCGTAGCCTCTGCACGGTCAGTGACTGTATGTCGTGATAGCGCCCGTTCGGCACCGGGCAAATTCTAGGCTCGTCACTCCTAGGAAGAACGCAACGTTTTTCCATTTAGGAGTCACAAAATGCCGTTTACTACCGAGCAGCTGGCATATGCCGGAACAGCCGCTATCAATTATTTTCTTCGCAACGACCCGATCGATAACGTAAACATTGCCCGTCCGCTTATTAAGAAGCTGATGGAGGAAAAGAAGCCCTACGTCGGCGGTTTACAATATGTCGTGGAGCAGCTCAGGTATTCCAACGATTCGAATTTTCAGTCTTACTTCGGCGACACGCAGGTTACATACAACCGCAAGCGGACTTTGCAACAGGCAAAATACACGTGGGGGTCATTCCATGATGGTTTTGGTCTCAACGAAGACGAACTGACTCAGAACGGGATTGTGATGACGGACGACAAGTCCAGCGTCCCGTCTGAAGCCGAGAAGGTTCAACTCACGAATCTCCTTCAAGAGAACAGCGAAACGCTGAAGCTGGGCTTTCAAGAAAACTTCGATTACATGCTGCACTTGGACGGCACGCAGTCAGCGACCAACATTCCGGGGCTTGATCTTCTGGTATCGACTACCCCAACGCTCTCGCAGGTGGTGGGCGGACTCGATCAGTCGATCTACACCTGGTGGCAGAATACGGCGATCACCGGTATCTCGACGGCCACGGCCGGCAATTTGACTCAACAGATGGAAATCGGCTGGCGCGATTGCACCCGCTACGGCGGCATGGCGCCAAACTATATTTTGGTTGGCGAACTCTTCTTGGACGCCTATCGGTTGGATGCGAAGAACACCATCAACCGCACGGTATACATGAAGGACGATGCCGAGCCCACGAAGCTCGATTCTTCGGTGGGTGAAGGCATCCGCACCGGGATGTACTTCAAGAATGTGGAGATTATCTGGGACCCGGTGATGACGGTACTCGATGGTCTCTACGCGCCGACGATTCCTTGGGAGAAGCGTTGCTATTTCCTGAACACCAAGTTCCTGAAGCTGCGCCCAATCCAAGGGCATTGGATGATTAACCGGACCCCTCCGCGGGTGTATGACCGCTATGTTCACTACTTCGCGTTGACGGCGAAAGCGGCCCTGACCACAGGTAAGCGCAACGCGCACGCTGTGCTCTCCATCGCCTAACCGCCATCAACCCATAGAGGAAAACGAACATGCAAGTTCTCATTACGACAGGCACCACGGCGGGCACTGCGCCGATCTACCTTCCCTACGACTTGGCGCCGCTTCCCTTCGGCGATCCGCTGGCGGCTTCCTGGACAGCAGCTACGCCTACGGTGGTCACTGTTCCGGGGTACACGCCCGCCAACGGCGATGCGGTTGCGCTCTCGATCGCGGGCACCAGCGGGTTCCTAAGCTCGTTGTCAGGGTTGACGACCATCTCTGCGCAGCTCAACACCACGTACTACGTGTCTTCGGCTTCCGGCCAGACGTTCACCTTGTCCACTCAGAAAGCCTCCGCCGCAACCCCCGCGGGCGTGCTGTCGATGATTACGACCGGCATGCAGCTTGGGGGGCAGGACTTTGTGCACTTGCTATCAAACCAGATAGACGGGCCGCTTCTTCCGTTCAAGCCGGGCAATACGGTGCTGGCGATGAATGGCGGTGCGGTTGCAGGTACCGGAACCTTGGTGGGCAGCATCACGCTGATGGGTGCAGCAGATAAAAGCGCGACGTTGGTCACAGGCACTTACGGGGCGCCGCTTGGCCCCAGCACGTTTAGTGTGATTGCCACCATCGGTTTCGGTACGCCAAAGATCGTTCAGTTGAGCAATGACTGGATTGTAGCAACTGGTTCGACTTCGACTTTGATTTTGATACAAACCTAAAAGAGGTACCCACATGCGATACGAAAGAGTGAAGGTCAAGCGCGATACCAACACGGTGCATAACCGGTCGTTGCCCCCATGGGAGATTCCCATGCTGGAATGGGTATTTGATGAGGGCAATATCGAACGCCTAGGAACGCATGAGGAGGTAGTCCGCGAGTACCCGAATGCGGCGAACGAACTGGACCGACTGGTGCAGGTATATGGTTCGGATCCCAAGAGCGGAGTGCCGCATGCCAATTCGGTATACGGCAACGCGCGGGCAGGGGTTCGCACGCTGCAAAAGCTGATCGATGACGCTAAGGCGGAAGATGATGCGGCGGCACCGATTCCGGCAGCTCCGCGTAAGAAGGGGCGCGTAGCGCGGGCGGCCGACAGCTTGCTTAACTGAGTGGGGCTCCTATCGCTGATGATAGGACTTTTGGCCCCTGGATTTCCAGGGGCCTTTTTGCATAGGGGCGCACCATGCCTGTAGTAATCGGCGGTCACGGCGACATTGTAGACCCCGCCGCATGGCGGGATGTTGCGAGCAACGTTCCGTATAACGTCAATTTTCCGCTGAATGGCGATGGCCGCTATTGGTTTCAGACCAACACTTTAGCAACTAACACCAGCGGGCCGATTACTTTCATCGGCGATCCGTCGTTTTTATCGACAGGTAGCGTCAATTTGCAATGGAGTGTGGTGCAGGTCGCGACTGACGGCAGCACCCCTAAACTTGCTTATCTGACCAGCGGCGCTGCGTGGACCACGGCAACATTATCAAGCGCGGGCGCGCAATTAGGCGGCATTCAAAACGGCCAGATTGTAGTGCCGCTCAATACGCTGACTTCCTTAAGCGTGCTCAAGGTGCAAATCTATTCAACAGGCGGCATCTCTAGCGCGACAGCGTTACCGTACCAAATAGCGCTTGCCATAACGCGCAACATCAACGAAGGGTTGTCGTGGGACAGTCCAAACCCATTCGATCCGATCAACTATAACGCAGCTTGCATGGATAATGCGGTACCGACCGCCACCATGTCTTCATTGTCGGTACGCATCTTGGTACGGTTGGGGTTTGCGAATCAAGCGACGAATCCGCCGCCCGGCATGGCGCTGTTGGTACAAGACTTCCTAACGAGCGCACAGACGTACCTATATAAGCGCTACCTGCAGTTGCACACGAAACGGCTGTTTCGTTGGAAAGTCAATCCAGGGCAGCGGTTTTATTCGCTAAAGGACAACGATGAGGATGTGCTATGCAATTTTCAAATGGACCCGTTGAAAAGTATCGAATGGGCGGGAATACAGGATACGCGGAACGTCTGGTACCCCTTGATCCAAGGTATCCCCCCGCAGCTCTATACGATGATTACCAAACCGTGGCGCCCAGCGCGCTACGATATTCGACAAGCGATCGAACTGTATCCTATGCCGGACCAGACCTATTGGTTGTGGATCAAGGGGCATTTCGGCCTTACCTCGTTCATCGCTCCGACCGATACCACGACGCTCGATAGTGAATTGGTTTTTCTGCATGCACTAGCGAATGCTAAGTCGCATTATGGGCAGCCGGATGCTAACAACATCGAAGCGCAGGCGAATGCGTATCGTGGGGAATTGATTGCGGGCACTCACCAAACGGCGCACTATTTGCCAGGTACGATCGCGGTGCCGCCAGCCGTGCGCCCTACACTGATACAGTTTGACTCCCAAGGAAGCGGAGGGTGAGACCGTACCCAATTACCGTTCTTAAAGGCGGAATAAACAGACTGCGCGTAAAAGGCGGGGCTTCGGCCAATAGCCTCTACGATCTTCAGAACGGCTACGTCACGAATGACGGCTCCGTGGTGCCGAGAGAGGGCACTCTTCGTACCGCAACGCTTGATAGTTCAACGGTAGGCTTGGCGGCGGCAAACGGACAGTTCAATATTTTTTCTAGTCAGTTCGGAACTGCGCCGATAGGCTATGTATTGAACGTATTGTCAGACCCCAACAACACCAGCGCGTCGCCGGTTAAGATTTGGTTCGCCAAACCCTTTATGGGGTTTGAGTATGTAGTGGCGGAATTCAATAACGGCGACATATTTCACTACTGGTTACAGAATGATGGGACTTGGACTAGCAGCACGACTTATACCAGTGCAAGCATCGTATTGCCTCCAGTAGCAAACGGTATCGCATACCAAGGGCTACGTGATTTCCCCGCGCAACCGTCATGGGTGGCTGAAACGATTATAACGTCGGGGTCCTACGTCGAACCAACAACTGCTACCGGTTTCGCCTACCAAGCGGTAGCGACCACGGGCTCCCCGGTTCATACGGGCGCTGTCGAACCAGTTTGGCCAACTGTAGCTGGCGGTATCGTTCAAGAGTTTGGCGATTTTGACGTATCCACCAGCGACGCGGGTACGACGCAGCAATCCAACAGTCAAATATCAACGGCATCGCCGCTGGGTGCTAATATCACCGATCGTTATGGCAATTCAAACACCATAGCGAACTCTGGAACATTTTCTAATTCCACGATTTCGACATTCACCCTGGCGTCCACAAAAATAACCACATGGGCAGCGGGTACCAATTACGCGCCCGGTGCAGTGGTCATTCCGACGTCAGGACAAGGCGCCTTCGTCAACGCGATCCCAAACGGTGACTTCGAAGGGGGTAGCGGCGCAGGGGGTTGGACGTTTACAGATCCGGGTGGCGTTACACAATGGGCGTATTCATCGTTTGCGCCTTATCAAGGATTAGAAGGACTAACCGTCCCTGGAGGAACTAGCTTCAGCGCGCAAGGCGCGCTCGCGACGATGACGAGTTACAGTTTGGTCACCCCAGGGCAAAGCGTGACCGCTAGCGCCTATATGAATCCTAATAATTCAGGCGCTAATCTCACCCTTTGGATACAGCTTAATTGGTATACCGCGGCCGACAGTATCATCAGTTCGTCGGGGTATCATCAAAACCTACAGGAGGGGGGCGGATATCGGCTGACTTCTGTAACGGCTACCGCTCCGGCTGGCGCAGCGCATGTGCGTGTAGCACTTGGTGCGGGTAGCGGAACAAACAGCCGCAATGCGGGTTTTGCGGATCTAGTG
>Ga0193709_1000694_pt1 | contig 11075 bp, 9 predicted proteins | sample H3c2metaG_FD_160571 | JGI IMG/M metagenome (GOLD analysis project Ga0193709, IMG submission 160571) | Soil microbial communities from a riparian zone of the East river system, Colorado, United States - H3c2 | ecosystem: Environmental > Terrestrial > Soil > Riparian zone | place: USA: East River... | reverse complement strand
GTCGCCGCACGATTCTCGAAATGACGATCAGTGCGATCAGGAAAATAATGAAAAATAAGAAGCTTGGAGCACCGCCACCGCGACGATGTCGTTCCGCAACGGTGTTTCCCGATCCCTTGTACTCGCCGCGAATTGCTTTGAAAATACTCTCGATCCCGGTGGCGATTCCGCCTTCGTAATCGCCACTGCGAAACCGCGGCTTCATTTTGTATTCGGTGATATCGAACGCAGTGATGTCGGGTAGCGCGCCTTCCAAGCCGTAACCAACCTGGATAAACATCTTACGGTCTTGAACGAACACGAAAAGGACGACGCCATTGCGACGTTCCTTTTGGCCAACTCCCCATGCCTGGGCCACACGCTGTGTGTAATCTGCGATATCCGAGTCGCTCTGCATCTTCGGGAAGATCGCGACCACGACCTGGTCCGACGTTTCGCGCTCAAATCGGGCAAGCTCTTCATTGAAGCGCAGCGCTGCGGTTTTGGAGACGACGCCAGCGTAATCATTGAAATACCGATCCGGTTTTGCTGGAATCACCTCCGCGGCGTGGGACTTCGTCGCCAGCAATGCAAACAATGCTGCGACCAGCAGAGCGACTCCTTTGGCGCGCAAGATTTGCAGCGGCAGCCGTGTCGGCCACCGGATCGCGGGCCGCCCGTCCGCTACTACCGCAAGATTGAGAATCACCTTATGGCGACGCGGCTGTCGCAGGCGTAGGCGCAGAGCCGTGATTCAAATTCGCGGCCGGCGTAGGCGCAGGGCCAAAATTAAATTGCACAGGAGGCGGTTTCTCCGCGCCGGCTTGCGCGGCGAAAAATGGTCGCGGTGGAAAACCAAGCATTCCCGCGATCAAATTTGTCGGAAAACTGCGCACCGCGACGTTGTAGTTTTGTACGGCTGTATTGAAGTTACCCCGCTCGACCGAGATCCGGTTCTCCGTGCCCTCCAGTTGCGCCTGTAGACCCAGAAAATTCTGATTAGCTTTTAACTCTGGATACCGCTCCACGACCACCAAGAGGCGCGAAAGCGCGTTGCTCAACTGTCCTTGCGCAGCCTGGAATTGCTCAAGTTGCGCCGCATCGGTAGGCGCTTTGTTTGGATCAAGCTGCACACGACCAACGCTGGCACGCGCATTTGTTACTTCAGTAAGGGTCGATTTCTCGAAATTCGCCGCGCCGGAAACGGTGTTTACGAGATTTGGAATCAAATCTGCGCGCCGCTGATAGACGTTTTGTACCTGCGCCCAACTTTGATCGACGGTCTGCTGCAAACGGACGAGACGGTTATAACTGCCGCCCAGCGCCAGGGCCGCAATAACGACAATAAAAAGCAGGATTGCGAAGAACACCCCGCAACCCAATGTGAATTTGCTCATAAGGAGTTTTGACGATCTTTAAGGTTATTTCTTTAAGACTGGAGTCACTTGTGACGCGACCACTTTCCATGCGCCATCCTGTTTTACAAAGGTATCCGTCCAGACGAATTTCCCGCCAAGAAGATTTTGTTTGCCCTCGTGAGCCTTGATCGTGCCCTGACCCACGACGATTCCGGCGTCTCCATACAAACGCACTTGGAGATCATCGATTTGGAATTCAGTGAAACCGATGTCGCCTGTCATGCTTTTCAAGTCTTCCCGTTTGTTCACGATGCTGCCGTCAGGCCACACAACTGTGCAATTTTCCGCCTCGAGTCGCCGGGTATATGAGCAATCCCTTTGATGCGCGCTTTTGCCCAGTCGTGCTGGATCTCAATGAGCGCCTGCTCATTCTCCGAGTATTGTTTCATCAACGTCTGATCGTTTGCCAGACAGACAAGTAAGTCAATCCTGCATATGGGTTACTCGGTGCGGCCAAGCAACAGTCGTAAGAAATGCGCATCAGAAAATTTCGCGCTTGATCCTTGCCGCACGATGATGGCCTCCAGCGACGGAATAACGAACAGCCGTTGATCGCCTGAGCCAAGTGCCACTACCATGTCTGCAGGTGCATCCCTGCAAATACAAACATTGCTCCAATGCGCATTTTGCCACGGTAAGTCCAACATTCGTTCCATGTCTGCCTCGCGCCCGTTTGACGCTTGGTCGTTCAACCAAAATGTGAGGCCGTAGGACGGGTTTGCCTGCGAACCAGTGAATGCCTCTCGCAAAATAGCTGGCGGAACAATTTGTCGCCCGTGATAACTACCGTGTCCGAGAACAAGCTCGCCCAGTCGCGCCCATTCCCGGGCAGTCAGCTCAAATCCTGTCGCGGGCAGCGGATTATCGCGAGCGTCTTTTTTGTAGTTGAGCCGGCCCAGTCCAAGCCGGTTGGACACATGTCCTTCGAAGTAGCGGATTACGTCGCCCCCTCTTAGTTTTCGGCGCAACAGCTCGGAAAAGATTTGCAGATGGCTCGGGCCATAAATAAAAACCGATCCAGGTTGGGCAGCAGCCGATAGTCGAATTGCCAAGGCATTGCGATCGCGGATCGACGCGCGTTGAAGACGCGAAGCACCTTCAATTCCGTCGGTCTGGTTGAGCAATTCCCGGATGGTGATCTGCGATTTGCGCGGGTCGCTCTTCCATTCCGTGATCGTATCCGAAACAGGATCGTCGAGTTTGAACAATCCCTCGCGCGCGGCGGCGAGCGCAGCGATCCCCCAGAAGCTTTTTGTTCCACTGAAGATTGGCCACTTTCCGCGAGGCGACCCACCATTGGCGTAATGCTCAAAAATTGTTCGGCCATTTTGTATGACCAGCATGGAAACACCGCGTTTGCTCTCCGAATATTTCGCGGCGCCCGCGCAATCGGCGGCCTGGATCTCGGCTTTTGCAGAAGTCGATGACAGAGCAAGTGCGATCGCGAAATGGATCGGATAGCGCATGTGTCGCGTCCGCCCGCTGTACGTCGGTACGAATTCGCTGTGGCAAACATGCTGGCGAGCGCGTCTTCGCGATCCCGGACTTCGCTGTGGCGCTGTACTACTCACACGGTGTTGCCTTAAGGAAGATTGTTTCGGCACGACACCGAAGCCAAGCCGCCAGAGGCGTGCACTACCCAGAATCTGCAGTTCCAGAGGACGTTGAGGTAGCAGTTTCAGCCGTTGATTGCGGTGCCTTCGGCAAATGGCGGGTACGCAACTCTTCCACATTCGGCAATTCGTCCAGATTCCGAAGCCCAAAATGATCCAGGAAAAATTGAGTAGTTTCGTAAAGGAGCGGACGCCCGGGGATTTCAGCGCGCCCAGCGATTTTAACGAGCCCGCGCTCCATTAATGTTTGCAGCACACCGTCGATGTTTACGCCGCGCACTGCTTCGACATCCGCGCGGGTGATCGGCTGGCGATAGGCAATGATCGCGAGGGTCTCGAGCGCAGGCGCACTCAGACGCGCCGGTTTTGGTGCCGGAAAGAGCTGTCGTACCCACTGGGCGTATTTGGGGTCGCTAGCCAGCTGCCAGCCCTCCGCCTTTTCGTTAAGCTGAAACGCCCGCTGTTGTTCGATATTCTCGATTTTCAGTTGCTCCAGTGCGGCGGCGACCTCTCCTTCGCGCACCCGCGCAAACTCGTTAGGCGAAAATTCATCCTTGGCACCCGCGCTCCTGATCGCTTCCGTCAGTTCACGAACTGAAAGCGGTTTCTGCGCCCCAAATAGAAGCGCCTCAATTACTCGGGACAAGGTCATGTATCGTAATGTCCTATGCTCCTATAGCGCTTTGTATCGCATCTGCGATGCGGTCTGCTTGTTTGTCGATCTTTTCGAGCTCGCGGCCTTCAATGAGCAAACGAATTTTTGGCTCGGTACCCGAATACCGGAGGAGCACGCGGCCTTTGCCGGAGAGCTCTTTCTCAGCTTCGCTTACGAGCTTCATCACCGTGTTCAACTCGGCCAGAGGACGCTTTTCTTTCACCATCAAATTTCGTTGAGCCTGCGGATATTTTTCCAAACACGCCTTCAATTTACTTAACGGTTGGCCGCTCTTGTGCATGATACGCAGAATCTGGAGCGCGCTGATGATGCCATCACCGGTAGTAGTGAAATCCCGGAAGATGACGTGTCCGCTTTGTTCGCCACCGAGATTGAGTTTTTTCTGCGTCATCTCTTCAATCACATAGCGATCGCCGACCTTCGTCCGCACTACTTTTCCGCCCTTGGCTGCGAGCGTTTCATCCAGGCCAAAATTGCTCATGACGGTGGCAACGACCGTGTTTTGCTCGAGCCGGCCAGCGTTCAAGAGATCCAGGGCTGCAATGGCCAGAATCTCGTCGCCGTCAACAATATCGCCATTCTCGTCACACAACAGGACGCGATCGGCATCGCCGTCATGCGTAATGCCAACGTCCGCGCCGCTCATCTTCACCATGCGCTGGATTTCCTCGGGATGAATACTGCCGCAGCCGTCGTTGATGTTAATACCGTTTGGCTGGTTGTGTGCCACGGCAACGTCCGCGCCAAGTTCGCGCAGAATGCACGGCGTCGATTTGTAAGCGGCGCCATTTGCGACGTCCACCGCCACTCGCATTTCCTCGAGTGACATTCCACGCGGAAAACTCGCCTTGGCGAATTCAACGTAGCGACCAAGCGCATCATCGATGCGCGTCGCGCGTCCGATGTTGTTGGCGGTTGGCCGGATCGAATCGATTTCACCGGTAAAAACAAGCTGCTCGATTTTCTCCTCGATCTGATCATCCAGCTTGTAACCATCGTGACGGAAAAATTTGATCCCGTTGTCCTGATAAGGATTATGGGAAGCCGACAGCACAATGCCGGCGTCGGCACGCAGCGATCGCGTGATGTAAGCCACACCGGGCGTAGGCAACGGTCCGATGACAAGGACATCGACTCCGAGTGAAGTGATCCCGGCTACCAGCGCGTTTTCGAGCATGTAACCGGAAAGCCGCGTGTCTTTGCCAAGGACGATCTTGGGCCGTGCACCTGCTGGAGTCTTGCGCGGGTTTAGCTGTGTGAAAACGTACGCTGCTGCGCGTCCCAATTTCAGCGCGGTCTCAGCAGTGACCGGCTCAACGTTCGCCACACCGCGTACGCCATCTGTTCCAAAAATCTTCTTTCCGGTCACGGCGTAATTGAAACGCTCGAACATTAGTTCGTAAACGGCAAAATTTGGAATTCCGTGAAATCGTCCGCGTCGTCCTCCGCGGCATGGCAAGACACGTATTGGACGCCACGGCCACACGGGCTTAAGATTGGAGCGCTTTTTTTACTTATCGCAGCGTGGATGCGAATGTCGAGTCGCACGGTGAACAAGGACCGCCACAAGCGGAGATGCCCCGAGAGTTCGGCGATTACGAATTGTTGGAGGAGATCGGTCGCGGTGGTCAAGGCGTAGTATTTCGCGCCTGGCAAAAAAGTCTCAACCGCACAGTCGCGGTAAAACTCATTGGCATTGGTCGGTTGACGACCAGCGCGCACATGAAACGCCTTCGCCGGGAAGCGGAAGCGGCAGCAAAACTAAATCACCCGGGGATCGTTCCGATCTACGAAGTCGGTGAACACGACGACACGTACTACTTCAGTATGCGGTTCGTCGAAGGAGATTGTCTCGATGAAGTAATCGAGCGCGGCTCGATGTCCATTCGGCAGGCGGCAGAGCTCATCGCAAAAGTCGCGCGGACTGTCCATTACGCCCATGAACACGGCATCCTACACCGAGACATCAAGCCGGGAAACATTCTGTTGGACGCAGAAGGCGAACCACACCTGACCGATTTTGGTCTGGCCCGATTAGTCGAACAAGGAAGTACGGTCACGGGCTCGATGGAAATAATGGGTACGCCTAGTTACATGTCGCCGGAACAGGCGGTAGGTAACAACGCGGGCGTTAGCAGGGCGACAGATGTCTACGGACTCGGCGCGGTTCTCTACGAACTGCTCACTAGCCATCCGCCTTTTACCGGGGGGACAACCTACGAAACGATCCACTTGCTACTGGATTCGGAGCCGCGGCAACCGCGCCTATTGAACCGGAAAATAGACCGCGACCTTTCCGCTGTTTGCTTGAAGTGTCTGGAGAAAAATCCGCGGTACCGTTATTCATCGGCGCTCGAGCTGGCCGAAGACGTTGAACGTTGGCTATGGCACGAACCAATCCACGCGAAACGCAGTGGATTCTTCACACGTGCTCGAAAATGGGTGCAACGGAATCCGATGATTGCCGCCCTGATTACATTATCGGTTCTTCTTGCGGCAGGTTTAGGCATGATGACGTGGGAGCGTGAAGCGGATCGCAGGATTCCCGCAGGAATCGCCGTGCTGCCCTTTGAAAATTTGAGTGACGACAAAGCGGACGCGTTCTTTGCCGACGGCGTGCAGGACGACATTTTGACAAAGCTGGCGAAGATCGCTGATCTGAAAGTGATCAGCCGCACCAGCGTCATGGGATACCGCGGTAAACGGGATCTGCGTCAGATTGGGCGCGCGCTTGGCGTTTCACATGTGCTCGAAGGAACTGCTCGACGTTCTGGTGGCAGGGTGCGTGTAAACGCGCAGTTAGTGGACACCCGCACCGACGTCGGCGTATGGGCGGACGAATACGAAAACGACCTCAAAGAGGCATTCGCAATTCCGAGCGAGATCGCGCAAAAAGTCGCAGAGGAACTGCACGCCAAGGTTTCAGCTGCTGAGAAAGCTTCAATTCAACAGCCACCAACCAGCGACCTTGCTGCGTATGATCTTTATGTTCGAGCCAACAACCTTCTGCTAACAAGCTTTAGCAGTGCTGCGCGAGCCAAGTTGCTCCAGGCTGCCGATCTATTGAATCAGGCGATTGCGCGTGACCCATTGTTTTTCCATGCGTATTGCCAGCTCGCTCACACTCACGGCCTGTTGTACCTGCTTGGAGTCGACCATACTCCTGAGCGGTTGGCGTCAATGGAAGGGGCAGTTCGGGCGGCAGTTCGCCTCCGTCCCGATGCAGGTGAAGCGCACCTGGCGCGCGCGGAAAATCTTTATTTCGGATACCTCGATTATGATGGCGCTTTAGCTCAATTGGAACTGGCTCGCCGAAGTTTACCGAACAATCTCCAAGTATTTGCTGTACAGGGTTATATACAGAGGCGTCAGGGACGTTGGGAAGAATCCACACGAAACCTTGAGCGGGCGATTGATCTCGACCCGCGGAACTTTTACCTGCTGCAGCAGATCGCCCTTAGTTACGGGCTCCTCCGGCGTTATTCTGATGAAATGTCCGTGCTGCAGCGGGCATTGGCCATCGAGCCTGATGATGTCAATACGAAAGTAGCGCTGGCGGCGGTTCAATTTCATTGGAAAGCCGATACCCGGCCGTTACATCAAACAATTAATTCCATTCGAGCTACAAACCCGGGCGCGCTGCCGAACGTCGCCAATGACTGGCTGAGCTGCGCGCTGGCCGAGCGGGACGTCGTCGAAGCAACCAATGCGTTAAATTCATTTGGCGAAACCCCGCTGACTGATTACGTAGTTCACGCAAATCGTCCGCTGGTCGAAGGCGTTCTCGCTCGTCTGACGAAAGACGAAGACAAAGCCCGCGCCGCATTCACCGCGGCGCGCACGCTTCAAGAGAGAGCAGTTCAAGACGAACCCGACTACGGGCCGCCGCTATGCGTGCTTGGCTTGATCGACGCCGCTCTTGGACGCAGAGAGGAAGCAGTGCGCGAAGGGCGCCGCGCGATTGAGCTTCTCCCCGCAGAAAAGGATGCAATTAACGGTCCGCTCATGGTCAAATATCTGGCTATGATCGCGGCGTGGGCCGGCGACAAAGATCTCGCCTGCGAGCAACTCGCTGTCGCTGTCCAGCCCCCTAGCACCGTGAGTTATGGTCAATTGAAGCTGGAACCCAATTGGGATCCATTGCGCGGCGACCCGCGCTTCGAAAACATCGTTGCTTCTCTTGCTCCAAGATAGTCCCATTCGCTACTACCACGCCGTAGCCTTGGCAACGGTGGGTCGCCTCCCTTGGGCCGAAATAAACCAGGAACCAATTGCGCGAGAACTACGAACGCTCCGCCACGCTGGAAGCGCCCGGTTGTGACATCCGAAAACGATATCCCCATCATCCTTGATTTCCGGCTCCAGTTTCAGCGGCGTTCATTTCGTTAATTTTTCGATGCAGCGTGCGGCGGCTGATGCCGAGCTTTTTGGCTGCGGCGGTCACATTGCCATTCGTGGCGGTAAGCGCCTGGGCGATCAGTTTTTTTTCTGTCTCGTGCAGATCGAGCGGACTCGTCTTTTCCCAAAAAGCTTGAGTTGAAACTCCACCCGGCAATTTTGCTCGTGCTGCCTGTCGCACAGCCATCGGCAAATCGCGCAATGTAATCTTTGGCCCGGTGGCCATCACGACGCCGTGTTCGATCGCGGTGCGGAGCTCGCGAACGTTGCCCGGCCAATCGTAGCCCAGAAGCGCGTCCATCGCATCGGATGTCAGATCGAGAAGAGGCTTGTCGTTTACCTTGCAGAAGTGCCGCAAGAATCCGCGGACCAGAATCGGGATATCTTCCTTTCGTTCGCGCAACGGCGGCATCGTGATGCGCACTACGTTGAGGCGGAAATAAAGATCATCGCGGAATTTTCCTTCGCGCACCAACTGTTCGAGATTTTTGTTCGTAGCCGCAATGATCCGCACGTCTGCGTGCAAGGTTTGATTGCCGCCAACGCGCTCAAACGCGCGGCCCTCGCTCATGATGCGCAGCAATTTGACCTGGGTGCTCGCGTCGATCTCGGCCACTTCGTCGAGAAAAATCGTGCCGCCGTTGGCCTGCTCGAACCGGCCGATGCGCCGTTCGTATGCGCCTGTGAACGCGCCTTTCTCGTGACCGAATAACTCGCTCTCCAGAAGTTGCGGAGAAAGCGCCGCGCAGTGCACTGCCACAAATTTCGCTTTATTGCGCCGGCTCAAATTATGAATGGCGTGTGCAGCCAATTCTTTGCCTGTCCCGCTTTCCCCTTCGATCAACACATTGGCTGACGACGGCGCAACCTGCCGAATCGTGTCGAGCACGTCATGCAACGCGGCCGAGTCGCCCCAGATGTTTTCCAGACCGTACCGTTCATCCACTTGTTCCCGCAGGGCGCGATTTTCCTGCTCGAGCTTGCGGCCTTTCAGGGCGCGTGCAATCAGCAACTCTACCTTGTCGAGGTTGAGCGGCTTGGTCACAAAATCGTAGGCGCCGCGTTTCATTGCTTCCACCGCGACATCCACCGACCCGTAGGCCGTCATCATGATGCAGGCAGGCGGCCGCGGCATTTTCAACGCGCGATCGATCAAGGTCATTCCATCTTCGCTGCCGAGCCGCAGGTCCGTGAGAAGCACATCGATCTGTTCGCGATCCATTACATTGATCGCGCCTGCAATATCCGGAGCGACGTACACATCGTAATCATTCTCAAGCAAACTTCGCAATCCGTCACGAGTGTGCTTCTCATCATCAACAATGAGAACCGTGGGCTGTAGATTCATTGGCTTCACCACGTTAAACGGTTAAACAGTTACCGTTACAACCGTACGTCGGGCAGCTCTCCATTTGTAACTTTTGTAGCGTTTCTAATTACTTTTAACAAGTCGGGGGGGCTTCGGATTTGGTCATCTGAATCCGCGACACTTCGGGATGCGACCAAGTACCACGGTCAAAGAAATATGGTCATGCGGTGGAAATGATGTATCCTCGCGGCCGATGCAGCAGCGGATTCTACATGGGCTGATGTCCATTTTCATCGCTGGTGGCTCAACCACTTTTGCTGCTGAAGAGTCCACGAACACGGGCAATGACTGGAACCTGTCCGCTCGAGAAAAAGAGGTTTCGATCTACAGCCGCCTGCGCTCGGGTTCGCAGGTAAAGGAATTCAAAGCTATAGGCCCGATTGACGCGCCTACCAATACCGTCGGCGCGGTCATCGACGATTTCCAAAACTATCCGAAGTTCATGCCGTTCACGACCGAGTGCCGGCTAATCAGACGGGATGGCGATTCAATCGTTGGATATCAAAGGCTTTCGCCAAAAATTTGTGCGGACCGCGATTACACATTGCGCGTTTGGAAAAAATCATGGACCACCCCTGATGGTTTAGTTTTCGCCAGTCATTGGTCGCCTGCGAATGAACTGGGGCCGCCAGAAAAGAAAGGCGTCGTGCGCGTGAAAATTTGCGAGGGTAAATGGCTGCTCGAACCAGACGGCGCAACCAAAACTCGCGCCACCTATTTCATTTATACCGACACTGGTGGTTTTATCCCATCTTTCATTGCAAACCGTGTTAGCATGACGGGAATCACCAAGCTATTCGCGGCGGTCCGCAAGCAGGTTAAAGATCCAAAGTACGCGGTTTCGGCGCCTGATGGTGCACCACCGACAGCTAAAGAAACAAGTGGTGGAAAAAATGAGCAGGCACGAATCGCGGCTGATGAAAAAAACAAGAAACCCGAGTGACCAATGGCGGAAACCCGGCAAGATTTCGTGATTCGATGTCACGGTGTAAGGATTCAACGATTTAACCGATCACTTCGGTGATTCGCTTTTCGCCATTTCTGTTAAGTTTCGCGCGATGAAAACCAATCGTTTCCTGTTTGTAATTTGCGCTATTACCACGCTGGCGTTTTTCGTTCTGTCCGCCGCCGAACCTGCAACTGAAACGCCGAAGAAACCTGTTTCAACCAATTATCAGGGAGTGACTGTAGACGATCTGTATCAATGGCTCGAAAAAGATGATGAGCCGGACGTGAAAGCCTGGTCGGACATACAAAATCAGCGGACCAGGCAATATCTCGATCAATTGCCGGACCGGAGAGCAATCGAAAAGCAATTGACGGAATGGTACGCAAAAACTTCGCCCAGTTATTCGTCGCTTGTCTCCCGACCCGGACTGTTGTTCGTGATGAAATTCCAGCCACCGAAGCAACAGCCTCTACTGGTCACGCTCACGTCGGCTGACGACCTCAAATCTGAGAAAGTCGTGCTTGACCCCAGCGTGCTGGACGCCAAAGGCACGACCGCGATCGATTGGTTTGTTCCGTCATTGGATGGCAAATATGTCGCGATGTCGCTTTCCAAAGGTGGAAGTGAAGACGGTACGCTTCACTTTTACGAGACCGACAACGGGAAAGAGCTG
>Ga0193709_1000693_pt1 | contig 11085 bp, 9 predicted proteins | sample H3c2metaG_FD_160571 | JGI IMG/M metagenome (GOLD analysis project Ga0193709, IMG submission 160571) | Soil microbial communities from a riparian zone of the East river system, Colorado, United States - H3c2 | ecosystem: Environmental > Terrestrial > Soil > Riparian zone | place: USA: East River... | reverse complement strand
TTTGCTTGGCCATGGCGGAATGGCAACCGTCCATCTCGCCGAGGAGCGGAAGCACAAGCGCAAGGTCGCCATCAAAATCCTGAAGCACGAGTTCGCCGCCTCGGTCGGCGCCGAGCGATTTCTGCGCGAGATCGGCATCGCCGCGCGGCTCTCGCACCCGCACATCGTGCCGCTCATCGACTCGGGCGAATCAGACGGATCGCTCTACTACGTCTCGCCCTACATTCCTGGCGGATCGCTCCGCGACCGGCTCAATCGCGAGAAGAAGCTTCCCATCGACGACGCGCTCCGGATCGCGCACGAAGTCGGTGCCGCACTCGACTACGCGCATCGCAACGGTTTCGTGCACCGCGACGTGAAGCCGGAGAACATTCTGTTCGCGGACGATCACGCGTTGCTGGCGGACTTCGGCATCGCTCACGTCGCCACCGCAACCACCGATGAGCCAATCACGTTGAGCGGATACGCGCTCGGCACTCCCGAATACATGAGTCCGGAGCAGGCGTCGGGCGAAACAGAGATCGGGGTTCCCGGAGACGTATACGGGCTCGCCTGCGTTTTCTACGAGATGCTCGCCGGCAACCCGCCGTTCAAGGGCGCCACGCCTCGGGCGACGATGGCAAAGCAGGTTACCGAAACAGCACGTCCTGTGAGGACGCTGCGTCCGGACGCGCCCGCAGGTTTCGAGAAGGTGCTCGAGCACGCTCTGAGAAAGAACCCGGCGCAGCGTTACGCCACGATCGGCGAGTTCTGCGATGCTCTCACCCGCGCGCGATCGGACCCGAATCGCCCGTTCGCCGCGACGACGCGGACCATCGCCGTGCTTCCGTTCGTGAACTCCAGCCCCGATCCCGACAACGAGTATCTGAGCGACGGAATCACCGACGAGCTGATCAACGCGCTCGCGAAAGTCGAAGGGCTGCGCGTTGCGTCGCGCACGTCCGTGTTCGCGCTCAAGGGGAAGGCGCAGGATGTGCGCGCGATCGGCGCGCTGCTGGAAGCGCACGAGGTCCTCGAGGGATCGGTGCGGCGCTCGGGAGAGAACCTTCGCATCACCGCGCAGCTCTCGTCCACCGACGATGGACGTCTCGTCTGGTCGGAGCGCTACGATCGCAAACTAGTAGATGTCTTTGCCATTCAGGACGAGATCGCGCGCACGATCGTGACTACGCTTCGCGAAACGTCGTTTGCGGACATGGCGCCGGCGGCGACGAACCGGCACACGCAGAACGTGATCGCCTACGGCCTCTACCTGCGCGGACGGTACGCGTGGAACAAGCGCACCTCCGAAGGCGTGTTCGAGGGCATCAAGTACTTCGAGGACGCGATTGCGCTCGACCCGAAGTACGCGCTGGCGTACACGGGGCTCGCGGATTCGTACTCGCTCCATATCGACTACCGGAACGTCCCCGTCCACGAAGGGCACCAGCATGCCAAGCTCTACGCCCGGAAGGCGATCGAGCTCGACGACACGCTCGCCGAGGCGCATGCGTCGCTGGCGTGGAGCTCCTTCATCTACGATTGGGACTGGAACCTTGCCGGCAGGGAATTCCGTCGCGCGATCGAGCTCGATCCACGCTATGCGCCCGCACACCAGTGGTACGCGTTCATGCTGGCATCAGAGGGGAGATTCGACGAAGCCCTCCTCGAGGCACACACCGCGCAGGAGAACGATCCATCCTCCGTGTCAGTGCGCCGAAGTCTGGGTTATTGCTACATCTACGCTCGGAAATACGACCAGGCGCGCTATCACCTCGATCGCGCAATCGCGATGAACCCGACGGCCGAGGAGAGTTTCCGCATTCAGGGACTGGCTCTCACATTTCTGAAGGACTACTCCGCCGCCGAGCGCGTGCTGCGCGAGGCGTTGGCGCTGGCGCCCGAGAGCGGATCGTCCACCAAGTCAATGCTGGCGTTTTGCCTCGCGTCTGCCGGCGACCAATCCTATGCGCGCCAGATCGCGGGGGAGCTGGAAGTCAGAATGAAAACGGAATACGTCTCGCCCGTGGAGAATGCAATCGTCCAAATGGCACTCGGCCAGAAAGAAAACGCTCTCGACTGGACGGAACGCGCGATCGAGGAGCGGCGCGGCTGGGTTGCCTACCTGCGCGTGCACCCGATCGTCGACTCGCTCCGTGGCGAGCCACGCTTCGACGCTCTCGTCGAACGGATGAAATTCGGCACGCCGTCTGCTTGAACCGGGGCTCGGCAGTCCGTGGCACCGCGTCACTGTCACACGCCAACCCGAGGTAGACGTGCGTCGTCTGGTACTGATACTTGCCCTGATCGCCTGCGAGTCCAGGCGCAGCTCGACGGCCGATTCGTCTTCCCTGTCGGCTGCGTCGTCGTCCGCGGTCGTGTCGTCGCCTCCCGCGCCCGCGGCCGACGCGCGCCCAACCACAGCATCCTGTGGCGACGAAGTCATCGCCGAGGAAGGCATCGGTGACCTTCGCATCGGCGCCAGCATCGAGTCCATTCGGCAAGCATGCAGCGTTGTGCGCGATACGACCGTCATGGGGCCCGAAGGAATGCCTGCGCGGAAGCTCGCCGTTATGTTCTCGCGCGACACGGTGGAAGCAGAGATCGTCGATGGTCGCGTCTGGCGCCTCGCCGTGCTCTCTCCGCGCCTGCGGACCGCCGACTCGCTCGGCGTCGGTACTTCGATCGGGAGACTGCTACAGCTGAAGAACCCGCACGGCATGACCGGAGAAGGTCAGTTTTTCGTCGCGTCGCCGTCGCATTGCGGAATGAGTTTCCGTCTCGCGATCGCGGAGGCCGGGCCGGCACCCGGAGATCTGGACCGAGCCGGGCTCGCCCGTCTCCCTCGATCGACATCCGTAAACGAGGTTCTGGTTTTCGGCTGCCACCTGCGCTAGAGGATGTAGCGCCTCAGGTCTTCGTCGTCGGCGATCGTCTTGAGACGGCTCCGTACCAGCTCCTGATCGACGCGCACCGTCTTCGCGCCGCTCTCGGGAAGTCCGAACAGCACGTCCTCCAGCAGCGTCGTCATCACGGTGTGAAGTCTGCGCGCGCCGATGTTCTCCATCCGCTCATTGACGTGCGCCGCGATCTTAGCGATTTCCGCGATACCGTCGGCGGTGAACTCGAGCTTCGCACCTTCCGCCTCGACGAGCGCCGAGTACTGCTTGGTGAGCGCGTTCTCGGGCTCGGTCATGATGCGAACGAAATCCGCCTCGGTGAGAGACTGGAGCTCGACGCGAATCGGGAATCTTCCCTGCAGCTCCGGAATCAGATCGCTGGGCTTGGCGACATGGAATGCGCCCGCGGCGACGAAGAGAACGTGGTCGGTCTTCACCATCCCGTGCTTGGTCTGCACGTTGGAGCCCTCGACGATCGGAAGCAGATCGCGCTGAACTCCCTCGCGTGAGACGTCCGGACCTCCGGAGCTTGGCCCGCGTTGTCCAGCAATTTTATCAATTTCGTCGAGAAAGATTATTCCCATCGTCTGCACGCGGTCGAGCGCGTCGGCAGTGACGTCTTCCTTGTTGATCAGCTTCTCGAGCTCTTCGCTGAGCAGAATGCGCCGCGCTTCGGAGACCTTTACCGTTCTCTTCTTCTTCCGCTTCGGCAGCATGTCCTGAAGCATGTCGGAAATATTGTCCATACCTTCCGGCGCGCCCTGCGGGACCATCATGTCGAACATCACCGGCGCCTGCTGTGTGACCTCGATCTCGATTTCGCGCTCGTCGAGCTGTCCGTCGAGCAGGAGCTGCTTGAGCTTTTCGCGCGTTCGTTTGTAGCGCACCTCGCTGGCGTCGGTCTCGCTCGAGACGGATCCGCCGGGGGACACGACGAACAGGTGAGCACCGCCACTCGCCGCAGCCGATGGCGATTGTGCTGATTGCTTGATGTCCGGCGGCGTCGGCAGCAGCAGATCGAGCAACCGCTCCTCCACCTTTTGCTTCGCGACTTCGTTCACTTCGGTCTCACGCTCGCCACGAACCATGTTGATCGCGCTCTCGACCAAATCGCGCACCATCGACTCGACATCGCGGCCGACGTATCCGACTTCGGTGAACTTGGACGCTTCGACTTTTACGAACGGCGCGCCGACGAGACGCGCGAGCCTGCGCGCGATCTCTGTCTGGCCGACGCCCGTCGGGCCGACGAGGATGATGTTGTTGGGCGAGATCTCGTCGCGGATGTCATCGGGCGTACGCTGCCTGCGCCACCGGTTTCTGAGCGCGATCGCGACGGCTTTCTTGGCGTCCGCCTGACCGACGATGTAGCGATCCAGCTCCTCGACGATCTGCCTGGGCGTCAAGCCAGCCAGACGCTCCAGTGCCTGCTGTGTGCGTGGCGATGACATCAGCTCGGCTCGAGGACCGTGATGTTCGCGTTGGTATAGATGCAGATGTCGGCTGCGATCTCGAGCCCTTTCTGCACGATGTCCTTCGCGGGAAGATCCGTGTTCCGGAGCAGCGCGCGCGCCGCGGCTAGCGCATATGACCCGCCCGACCCGATTGCGAGAATTCCGTCGTCGGGCTCAATGATGTCGCCGGTCCCAGAGATGATGAAGCCGTGCTCACGATCCGTTATCGCAAGGAGAGCGTCGAGACGCCGCAGCACGCGATCGCTCCGCCAATCTTTCGCGAGCTCCACCGCGGCGCGCTGCAGATTTCCGGGATAGCGCTCGAGTTTTTCCTCGAATTTCTCGAACAGCGTGAACGCATCAGCGGCCGCGCCCGCAAAACCGGCAAGGAGCTTCCCACCATGGAGCGTCCGAACCTTCTGGGCATTCGACTTCATCACCGTTTGGCCGACGGTGACCTGGCCGTCGCCCCCGAGAGCGACTTTTCCGTCGCGGCGCACCGCGAGGATGGTAGTGGACCGCACTCGCTCGAGCTTCATCGCTTGAAAATAACAGGCTAAGCCACGTCAGGCGCATCTAAACGCCCTCAATCGCGCCCCCTTCTTGCATTTGAACCAGGCATGAGGCTGGAACAGTTACCAATTCTGCTGGGCGTACTAGTCGCCCTCGTGGGTCTTACGATCCTTCTCGATGCGTGGCAGGCGGGTGGCGTGGCCCCGCTGCGGGAGCGTCGCCGCCGGGCCCGCGCCGTGCCCCACAAAGCGGGGCAGACGTTCGTCGCACTGGGAACGCTCTGCATGGCGGCCGCCCTGATCGGGCGAGATACCTGGCGTTGGGGAACGATCGCCGTTCTCGCCGGCGCCGTGCTGCTGGTCCTCGGCGTGATCCTGAACCGCCTGTACCTGAAGGAGGTCCTGCTATTTCGGGGGGCGGCTCGCAGAGGAACGGGCGACACCCACTCTCGCCTGAACCAGACGCCCCCAAAGACGCGAATTCGTTAGCTCCCGGCAGCTCCCGGCGATTAGCTGCCAAAGCGAACGGCTCCCCGCTTCAGTTGACTACGTGCCGTCGACGCACCGCGATCCAAGCCGAGGCAAGCCCTATGTGCCCCCGTACCATTCATATCCCCGATCCGTCCAGTACCCACCGTTCATCCTGGGCATGAACACGATTTTCGTCAGATACTTCGTGTTCTTGTAGCCGAGTTTTACCGGGGAGAAGACACGGGCCGGTGCGCCGTGCGCAGGCTCCAGCAATTTTCCATCGAGACCGTAGGCCACCACCGTCTGCGGATGCATCGCGCTCTCGATGTCCCAGCTCTCGTGATAGTCATCGTCGAAGGACTGGAAGTCGACGAACTGCGCCTCTGGCGTGGGCCGGACAACGCGAGCCAACTCGGCGAAGGGAACGCCAGTCCACGTCTCGATCGCGTTCCACCCCTCCACGCAGTAATGATCCACGCGATTTGAGACCTGCGGCAGCTTTTGCAGATCCTGGAGCGTGAGCCGCATCGGATTTCCGACGACGCCGCTTACGTCGAGCGCCCACTTCCCTCTCACGCTCTCGTCCCAAACGGGCACCGTCTCCGAGACGAAATAGCTCGGAAGCTTGTTGCCGGCGTCGTGCGCCCCGGATGGAGCCACGTCGATGTGGGTATGACGGAAAAGCTTCCGCTCAACGACGAGATTCTTGCGCTCGGCGTATCTGAGCAGCTTTTCCGCGGACTTGGGTCCACCTGAGTCGCAAGCGGCCAGAAACGCGGCCGACACGAGCCCGCCCCCACGCACGAGAAAGTCGCGACGATCGATTCCGTTGATCGAGATGAACCTGCGGGGATCGACCGTCACGTCGCCTCCGGCGGAGGCGCGCCCGGCGTCGCTCGCGCGCGTCTCGGGAATAGGTGATAGAACGGCCGCGCGTTTCGCGCCTCTGGAGACAGCGACTCGTCGTAGTTACCCGTGATCATCGACTTGATCGAGTACGGATCAACCGCGAACACCATGAAGACATGACCCACGCTCAGGATGACGATCGCGAGCATGGCGATGAAGTGCCAGTAACGCGCCCACACGTATCCGCCGAACAGGTTGGTGAGTGGCGCCAGTTGAACGGGCTTCCAGATCGCGATCCCCGTCACGACAGCCAGAGCGCCGAAAATCGGCAACAGGAAATACGCCGTTTTCTGAAGGGCGTTGTTTTTTCCCTGGTGCGGATGATCCTTCCGCTTGAATGTGTAGAACTTGACCATCTGCCAGCTGTCGCGAAGATCACCTTTGCGCGGAACGAGATCGCGCCATTCGCCGTGGAGATAAATGAAGGTGAGGTAGACGAGCCCGTTCACCACGAGCACCCACATCATCGCGAAGTGCCAGTTTCGCGCGCCGGCGAGCCAGCCTCCGAACGTGAGCCACGCGGGAACCGCCTTGTGCTCGAACGGATAGCAGCAGAACAGCTCGCCCTTTCGCGCGAACGCCGGGTAGGCGTTGAAGATCTGAAGGCCGGAACCGACCATGATGACAATAGCGACAACATTTACCCAATGGGTTGTCCGAACGATCCAGTGGTGTCGCTTCTTGGCCAATGTCTCCTCCCCACATATCGAGCCCGTGACAGCCGAGTTACTTGTGCAGCCGGCCGGAGCTGACATTGAAGGTACACAGCAAAACCCGACCCTGCCCGTGAAGGCAGGGTCGGGTTTCCTGCTTATTCGTTGCTACGGAATTCGCGCTGTCGCAACTCTCAGGTTGTCGACCCACATCGATTGATCCACTGGCGAGCCGTCGCCTATATACGGAGCAATCAGAAATTGGCTGAACTGCAGCGTCGGATGAGCGCCCGTACGAAACAGTATGTCGTGACGGTCGATGATCAGCGCCCCGTTGAACCAGTACTGCATCACGCCATCGGCCTGGCCGATGCCATTCACGATCGTGTTCAATTGAAAATACGCCTCGACGAAATTCCAGTTGTTCTTGTAACCCGCGCCAGCGTTCGGCTGAAAGGTGACTGGGCCGGTGAGCTGTTTGCTATTGTACCAATACGAGCCAGCGTTGTAACACTCGGAAAACATGTTCGCCTCCGCCATCCCATTACATCCGCTTGTGGACCGGGTTTCAGTTACGCCGACCAGATTGTGCGGCAATGACCCGTAAGAATAGTTCACGGATTTATTGTCCTGAACCGCCAGACGGGGCCTTCCTCCGTTCAGGTAGTTCTCCTCGACATAGACGTTGAGGAAGTTTGCCGATGGGCCATCGTATTCCCCGTCCAGAGTGCTCAGAATATTGAACTCATGCGGGTGGTATGCCTTGCCCGACCCTACCCAGTTGGTGCTGTACTTCACGTAATAGCTGAGATAGAACGAGCTCGAAGCTGTGAACTTGTGGCGCTGCGAGCCACCGCTGGTTGGAGTCGTGGCTCCCGTCAGGAATCGATATTGGGCGGAGGAGACGCTACCGTTGACGTGCTCCGCCGTCGACAATATTGCTCTCGTGTTATCGTACCAGCCACGCGAAGCGATGCTCGCATTCTCGAAGTCTTCCTGGAAGAGAAGCGCGCCGTTGGGGGGCGGAACTGTGATCGTCGTGTCCGACGCAGTAACTGTCAGCGCTGCGCTGCCGGTTATCTGATTGTTTCGCGCGATGATGCTGACGCTTCCCGGCGCGACACCTTTCACGAGGCCAGATGTCGACACGGTCGCCTTGGCCGTGTCGCTCGAGCTCCATTGAACGGGACGACTGATCGTCGCCCCACGACGATCCTTCATCGTCACGGTTGCCTGTGTTGTCCCGCCCGCCTTTATCGAGCTGGACGCGAGACTCACTTGGATCGACGCGACTACTTTGCTTGCATCAACGGACAAATCATCGGGATTGAATGGATCGGGCGCGGTCGATGAGTCCGAACACGACAAAACAGCAACGAGCGCGACGGCGATTGCCGACCCGCTGGTGAGTATACGGTTCACGAAGAAGCCTATTTGTCGCGCGACTTGCTTCAGCTGGGCCGTTAACGCGTCGACTCGGCGCTACTACGCGTGCGATACGCGGAACGCGGAGGGAAGTGTTACAACCGGCAGCGCCGTGTGGACGGCGCGCATCTATATACGTCAGGCGAAACGTACGAATCGCCATTGTAGGTAGCGCTGCTTTTCAGTGAAGCGGTCGCGCCGTGCTGGGCGCGCACCGGTCCGTACGGCGTTAATCGTGCCGCGCGATGGTCAAAAGCGGGCGAATTTGGAAGCTCATGCGCGGAAGCTCAGGCGCGGGGATGAGCCTTCTGATAGACCTCTTTAAGCCTCTCGATGCTCGTGTGCGTGTAGATCTGCGTCGTCGAGATGGACGCGTGCCCGAGCAGCTCCTGCACAGCTCGAAGATCGGCGCCCGCGTCCAGCAGGTGCGTAGCGAAAGTGTGGCGAAGCGAGTGGGTGGAAAGCCCGGAGTCCTCGTCGATCTTGTCGAGGAATCCCTTCACCGCGTTCTGAATCGCGCGCACGGAGATGCGTTTGCCGCGATTGCTCAAAAAGAAGGCGGTGCGATCTCCGGTCGGCCCGATCGCGCGCAGCAGGTCGTCGCGCTTCGACTCATAGTTGCGGAGCGCCAGCTGCGCATGGTCGCCGATCGGGATGATCCGCTCTTTCCTGCCTTTTCCGCGCACCTTCACCTGCTGCGACATCAGATCGATGTCCATCCGGTTGATTCCGCGCAGCTCCGACAGGCGCATCCCGGTCGAGTAAAAAAGCTCGAGTGCCGCCAGGTTGCGGACATCGCCAAAGCGTCCCTCCTGCGCCTTGAGTCCGGCCGACTGGAACAGCAGCTCGACCTGTGCGCGATCCAGATACCCGGGCAGATACTTCTCCTGCTTCGCCGACTTGACCCCACGCGCGGGATTCGCTTCGACCTGCTCGTTCCTGTGCAGATACTTGTAGAAGCTTCTGACAGCCGAGAGGTTACGCGCGATCGATCTCTTGTTGAGCTTTTTTTTCGTCAGATACCCGAGAAATCCACGAATGGCGAGACGGTCCAACCCCTGCCACGACCATTCTTCAGCGCCGTAATAGCGTCCGAGAAACTCGACGAACTCCGCGAGGTCCCGCCTGTAGGCAATGAGCGTGTTGGGCGAGACATCGCGTTCCTTTTCCAGGTGCATCAGGAACTCTTCGACCGCCGGCGGCGCCCTCATGTCCGAATCGACAGCGCGCCGTGGATGTTGTTCGCCTCGATCCACACCTGCATGTCCCGCAACGCACGCTCCGCAAACATCTCCCGTTTCTTTTTCTTGTCGCGGATTTGCTCGGGAAGCTCGTCTAGGAGGCCGAAGTTCGCGTTCATCGGCTGGAAGTGCTTCGGGTCGGCTTCGCTCATGTAACGATAGAGCGCGCCGATCATCGTCGTGGGCGGAGGAATCACCGGATCGTCGCCGGAGAGAATGCGCGCGAGGTTGATTCCAGCGAGAAGTCCCGTGGCCGAGCTCTCAGTGTACCCCTCGACTCCCGTGATCTGGCCCGCGAATAGAGCCGCCGGCTCGTCGCGCGCCGAGAGATGCGCGCTCAATGCGGCTGGCGAGTTGAGATACGAATTGCGGTGAATCGATCCGTAGCGGAGAAACTCCGCGTCCGCAAGCCCGGGAATCATTTTAAGAACGCGCTGCTGTTCGGGAATGCGGAGACGCGTCTGAAAGCCGACGAGATTCCACATACGGCCGGCGCGATCCTCCTGGCGAAGCTGTACCACTGCATGCGCTTCGCGACCCGTCCGCGGATCGCGGAGTCCAACCGGCTTGAGCGGGCCAAAGCGCATCGTGTCGCGCCCGCGCTTCGCCATCACCTCTACCGGCATGCATCCCTCGAAGTACGGTACTTCGTCGAACTCGTGGCCGTGATACTGATCCGCCGAGATGAGCGCATCGAGAAACGCGTCGTATTGCTCGCGCGACATCGGGCAGTTGAGATAAGCGCCGTCGTCGCTGGCGCCCTCCATCGTCTCCTTGCCGTAACGCGACCCGCGGAAAACGAGAGCATCGTCGATCGAATCGCGCGCGATGATCGGCGCAATTGCGTCGTAAAACGCCAGCGCTCCAACTCCCAGGCGCGCGCGAATCGCCTCGGCCAGCTTCTCCGACGTGAGCGGGCCAGTCGCGATCACGCACGGAGCGGTCATCGCGGAGACTTCCTCGCGCACCACCGTGATTCGGTCGTCTGCCTCAATGCGTGCGGTGACCGCGGCTGAGAAGACATCTCGATCCACCGCGAGCGCGCTGCCCGCGGCGACGCGCGCGCCGTCAGCTGCCTCGAGAATCAGCGAGCCGAGGAGCCGCATCTCGGCCTTCAGAAGGCCGTGCGCGTTGGTGAGCTCCGTGCTCTTGAAAGTGTTCGAACAAACCAGCTCGGCGAGCCTGTCCGTTTTGTGCGCGGGCGTCGTGGTGACGGGACGCATCTCGTGCAGCGACACCTCGAACCCGCGCGTGGCGAGCTGCCACGCGGCCTCCGAGCCGGCGAGGCCGCCACCGACAACCGTGACTCGCGGCGTCACACCGCCACGGCTTCAGGCGTCGGCGCGACATCCCACTCGTTCGCGCATTTGATGCAGCGGCGGTAGTCACCGCGCGCTTTCGTGAACTTCGACTCCGCGCCTATGTACCCGCACTCGGGGCAAGTCTCCGCTACTGGCTTGTCCCACACCACGAAGTCGCATTTCGGATAATTCGAGCAGCCATAGAACGCTTTGCCACGCTTCTTCGAGCGACGCACGGCG
>Ga0193709_1000692_pt1 | contig 11085 bp, 6 predicted proteins | sample H3c2metaG_FD_160571 | JGI IMG/M metagenome (GOLD analysis project Ga0193709, IMG submission 160571) | Soil microbial communities from a riparian zone of the East river system, Colorado, United States - H3c2 | ecosystem: Environmental > Terrestrial > Soil > Riparian zone | place: USA: East River... | reverse complement strand
AAAGAGTTGAACCGTACCATCACTCGTTTGATGGACGCTTTGCAATAAGCTTCGCTGCTTGCCTTAGAGCGCCAGTTCCCAAGTCTCGCCAACCAGGCTCTTGCCGGAACTTTGCTGCGTTTCCTGTCTAATTAACTTGTACCCTTCTTCTTGGTACAGGTGGCGTGCTGCATCGAGCACGCGCTTGGTCCATAGATCAATTTTTCGGTAACCGGCGGCACGCGCAAAGAGCGTGCATTCCCGCACCAGTCGCTTGCCAATTCCAAAACCGCGTGCGCTCGGCTCGACCAGCAACAACCGCAGCTTGGCCATGGTCTCCGGCGAGTCAGGATGGTTCGCTAGAAAAACACAGCCAACCGTTTCGTCTTTCCGTTCGGCAATCCAGCAACGCTCGCGGCGCGTGTCAAAATGATCCACGAAATCGGCTACCATGCGAGCCACCAGCGCCTCGAAGCGTTCGTCCCAGCCGTATTCCTGGGCATAGAGAGTGCCGTGCCGCTGCACTACCCAACCTAGGTCTCCTGGCCGGTGCGGACGCAAAACAAACGGTGGGGTGCTTTCTGGTTTGATCTGCGCAACGCTCAAGACGCGCTCTATCGTGCTCATCGCGCTGACAGTCCTTTTTGTCGGTCTGCAGCGGCAATTGGTTTGAGCAGTGCGATTGCCCTGGGCTGCTGCCTTTTCATCGATTAAGCCGAACTCCTTCTTGCCGCGACTGGTAAGCGAGATAAAGGATTCTCTGGCGTCTTTCAAAGATGCTTGGCGCGTAATTAATCGTCTCTTGGCAAAGCTTGCGAGGATGCGGCTTAGGTAGCCCGCGTCCAGGCTTAAATTGCCGGCAATCTGGGTTGCGGTGGCAGCTTGGTTGCGAAAGATCTCGTAGAGCACGCGCGCTTCAGCCAGAGTAAACGCGCCCAGAAGATGTGCGTGCAACGTGCCAATAGCGCGGGCATAGAAGCGATTGAAACGGCGCACTGCGTCGCCTTGTCGCTGTAAATTGTCGCTGTAAATCTTATGTCGTTCTGCTTCGCCATCACTATAAGCAAAGGTTTGTATTATTCGTTGACTCGGTCAAATAATGAGGGTGTGGGCGTCAAACAGGCAAGAACAACTTGGTCAACTGGGGCAGTGTAAAATTTCAAATCATAGTCGGACTGACTGTTGTGCAGAAGCGTTGGAAATGGCGCGGATATTCTGTTGGATGTGGAGGATGAAAAACGCCGCCAGCCTGCCCCTGGTGCTAATTAGCCGGAGATATCCGAGATACCCACATTGCATGCGCAAAACACTTTCGTCACAACTCGTTGACGGCGCGCAGGTTGCGGAGGTTTCCACGGATTCACAGCGCTCATCATCACAGCAAGGGATAAATTTATTTTTAAAGAGCCAATAAGAAGATCGCGAGAAATCCTTTGTTGTTGTAGTTGTAGCTGTGGATTTTTGTGTCGTACGCGGGCTCCGGCCGGACGAATTTGCACCTGAGAATTTTCCCATCAATTTCCACACTTCCGGCAACCTAATCGCGCTAATCGCGTTCGTAAGGCTTTCGCCCGGCGCGAAAAACGAGTAAAGTACGCAGCAGCGGATCAGGCTCCCGGAGGAAGGTGTAAATGTCTGCAACCGGCACGGTGCGTGAGGAAAGCCAAGCGATGGAATTCAGCGTAAGCAAATCGGCTCTGTTGAACGAACTGACGACGACTCAGGGAGTTGTAGAACGCAAAACCACTATTCCGATCCTGTCGAATCTACTGGTTGAGGCGCGCGAAGGCCGGGTCACCATCACGGCCACGGACCTGGAGTTAAGTGTGCGCACCTCGTGCGAGGCAAAGGTTAAGAAAGAGGGCGCCGGCACCATCCCTGCCAAGAAACTGCTGGAATTGGTGCGCTTGCTGCCCGAAGGCGAAATTAAATTCAAACTTCTTGATAATCACTGGGTGGAAATTGTCAGTGAAAAGAAAAAGTACAAACTGGTCGGAATGGCGAAAGAGAATTTTCCGGCCCTTCCGGCAATGCCCCACGTACTGGTAAAGATTCCGGCGGCCTTACTCGAAGGGCTGATTTCGAAAACCAAATTCGCAATTTCAATGGAAGAGTCACGCTATACGCTGAATGGCGGCTTGTTGATCTTAAAGCCGGATACGCTGGCTATGGTGGCTACGGACGGCCATCGGTTGGCGCTGGCAGAAACCGATCACAAACTTACCGGCCTCAATGGCGAAGTGAAAGTGCTGATTCCCAAGAAAGCCATGGACGAGGTGGAAAAACTGTCGAGCTTAGCTGGCGCCGAAGCGCAGATGGATTTTGCCAAAGACGAAAGCCACCTATTTTTCCAGGTGGATCACCGCTTGTTGATTTCGCGCATCCTGACTGGGCAATTCCCGAACTACGAAGCAGTGCTGCCGCGCGATAACAACAAGTCCGTGGTGCTCGAGCGCGCGGAACTGAGCGATGCCGTGCGCCGCGTTTCGCAGCTTGCGGATCAACGTTCGCATGCCGTCAAAATGGCGGTGTCCAAAGAAGGCATCGAGATTTCCGCATCGAGTCCGGAATACGGCGAAGCCAAAGAGATCATCGAGAAGGACTACAAGGGCGATCCGATTTCGATTGGATTCAATTCCAGTTATGTTCTGGATTTTCTGGCCGCTGCGGCGGAAGGTCCCATCAGCATTGAATTGAAAGACGAACAAAGCGCCGGGCAGATGCGCCCGCTTGCCGATGAGTCTTATCGCTACCGCTACATCATCATGCCGATGCGCATCTGAACTCGGTTGATAATCATTGTGCGTCGGTACGTTCGGCCTGCAATTCCAGTTTCGTTTTCCAGGGCTTCCGCGCGAAATATTTTTCCTGATTCCTGATCAGCCTGCCGAACGTAGTGTTGAAAGTTCGGCTCGATGGTCGGAAATGTTTGCTCCGTAGTGTAGGATTTTTTTGTCGTTCTGATTCCTGCACCAGCGCCTCTTCCTGGTCTCTTTCTGTTCTTGAATGCTGACCCGGGGTGCGGGCCGCAGCGCAGAAAATGGCAAACGCCATGCACTGTGTGGCTCGCGGCTAACCCCCTGTAAATAGACCAGTTATCGTCAAAGTGGAAGATATTCGGCCTTGGGAATTTGATACTTGTCGGGTATAATATCCGGGTTGTCGATTCGCAGAAACCCCTACAGATCGACACGTCCACCAGGCCACGCAGAACTCGCATTGTGCTCCGCGCCAGGAGCCAGAGTGCTGCAAGCCTGGGAGAAACGAACCTGCAAATTTTTACCGCAGGGGAATAGTCTTCGCCGCGTCTCGCAGTGCGGGACGGGATGGAGCAGGAACTCTACGAGTCCCGGTTTTTCACCGGGATCAAAGAGTAAGGCGTCGGCCAATTTGATTTTTCCGGCCGCACGGGACGATATTCGCATCCTTCCGCTCTCGCGCCAATCTTGCTTCAGGCTTCGAACCGATTTCCGGCCTTTGCTATGCGACTGCGCGATGCGCGAATAGCGTGCAGAGTTTGCAAAATTTTGCTTGGCCTTTTTGTTCGCTGGGATTTTCTAGAGATGAGGGTTTATGGGCGATAAAGAAAAAGAGATGGTGGCGGGCAAAGCTGTGCCCGGCCATCAATACGACGCAAAATCCATCAAAGTTCTGGGCGGTCTGGAAGCGGTGCGTTTGCGTCCCGCGATGTACATCGGTTCGACCGGCGAAATGGGTTTGCATCACCTGGTATGGGAAGTGGTCGACAACTCGGTGGACGAAGCAATGGCTGGTTACGCCGATGAAGTGAACGTGACGGTGCACGAAGACAACTCCGTGACGGTGGTCGATAACGGCCGCGGCATTCCCGTAGACATGCACGCGACGGAAAAGCGCCCAGCGGCGGAAGTAGTGCTGACGGTGCTGCACGCCGGAGGTAAATTTGACAGCGACACTTACAAAGTTTCCGGCGGCTTGCACGGCGTCGGTGTTTCGGTGGTTAACGCGCTCTCCGATCACCTGGAACTCGAGATTCAGCGCGACGGCGCGGTATGGGAACAGTCGTACGAAAAAGGCAAGCCAACCAACAAACTGAAACAAACCGGCAAGACGCGCAAGACTGGAACGAAAGTCACGTTTCACGCGGACCCATCCATTTTTGACAAAGCGGTTTATAGCTATGACACGCTGGCCACACGGCTGCGCGAATATGCATTCCTCAACAAGGGATTGAAGATTACGCTGACCGATGAGCGCAGCGAAAAGAGCGCGGAATTTCGCTTCACCGGCGGTATCGCGGAATTCGTGAAGCACATCAATCGCGGCAAAACCACGCTGCACGATTCGCCCATTTACATGGAAGGCAAAAAAGGCAGCGTCGAGATCGAAATTGCCCTGCAGTATAACGATACCTATGGCGAAAATGTTTTTGCGTTCGCCAATACCATCAACACCGTTGACGGCGGCACGCATCTTTCCGGTTTTCGCTCGGCGCTAACCCGCACCATCAATAATTTTGCGTCCAATGCGGGGATGCTGAAGGAGCAAAAAGACGAGGTCAGCATTTCCGGCGATGACGTTCGTGAAGGACTGGTGGCGGTGGTTAGCGTGCGCTTGCCGCAACCGCAGTTTGAAGGGCAGACCAAAGGAAAGTTGAATAGCGACATCAAGGGCGATGTCGAGCAGTTGGTGAACGAAAAACTCGGCGACTGGTTTGACAAACATTCGACCGTGGCACGCCGCATTATTGGCAAATGTATTGACGCCGCGCGCGCGCGCGAAGCTGCGCGCAAGGCGCGCGAATTGACACGGCGCAAGTCCGCCATGGATTCGAGCGGACTGCCAGGAAAACTCGCCGACTGCCAGGAACGCGATCCTGCGCGCTGCGAACTGTTTGTGGTTGAGGGCGAGTCGGCAGGCGGCTCCGCGAAAATGGGCCGGGATCGCAAGTTTCAGGCGATTCTGCCGCTCAAAGGAAAAATCCTCAACGTGGAAAAAGCCCGCTACGACAAAATGCTGGGGCACGAAGAAATCCGCTGCATCATCACCGCGCTTGGCACCGGTATCGGCAAGGACGATTTCGACGCCGGAAAACTGCGCTATCACAAAATAATCTTAATGACCGACGCGGACGTGGACGGATCGCACATCCGCACCCTGCTACTGACATTTTTCTTCCGCCACATGAAGGAACTGATCGAGCGCGGGCATATTTATATTGCGCAGCCCCCCCTGTATCGCGTGAAGCGCGGCAAGACCGAACGCTACATTCGTGACGAGCAGGACTTCGCGCGCGAATTGATGAAGCGTGCGACGGAAGATCACGTGGTCAAAGCTAAAGAAGGCGTCAATCTCGACGGCGCGAAGCTGACAACTTTTTTGTTGAATGTTCAGGAATACGAAGCCGCTGCTGCCAAGCTGGGCCGGCGTTTGCGTGAGCCTGCGCTGGTGGAACTGCTCGCCGAGAGTGGTCTGGAAAAGAAAACCGATTTTGAGGACAAAAAGGCTCTGGAGAAGCTTCTGAAAGAAATCGACAAAGCAAAAATCAAACTGGAAGGCAAGATTACTTTCGACGAAGAGCACAGCCTGTATGAAATTCAATTTGGCGCGCCGCACAACCAGAAAATCAACTGGGCGGTTGCCTCGACGGCGGAGTATAAGCGACTGCGCGGGCTGGCGAAGCAGATTGAAGAATTCAATCATCCACCGTTTACGGTAACGCGCAACGGCAGCAAAGTATCGAAAGAAAAGGTCACTGACGTTCTCAACTACGTGATGGACGACGCAAAGAAAGATTTCACCATCACGCGATTCAAAGGCTTGGGCGAAATGAACGCCGAGCAGCTCTGGGATACTACGATGAACGCGGATACCCGCACGCTGCTCCAGGTGAAACTGGAAGACGCGGTCGCTGCCGAGGATATTTTCACCACGCTGATGGGCGAAAACGTGGAAGCGCGCAGGAAATTCATCGAGGACAATGCTCTCGAAGTCGTCAATCTGGATATTTAGCAAGTGCTGAAGGGAACTGTGCTGTATCAATTGGGTTGGACAACGCTGCCCGGTCTGCGCGGCTTGAGCGTAAGCGATTTTCGTGCTGAGCCGACGGAGAATCCCGATACGCAAAGTGGCATAGCAGTGGAATTCGCAGACCGAACAAGCTGTAAAGACTTTCTGAAGGCGGCCGAGACGGAATTTGCGTCACGGCGATTCAGCAATGCTGCCGACGCCTTCGATACGGTTAAAGCGTACGTATTGCAGCACGCAACTCGCAGCTAAGTTTGCTTTATATAGGCGAGAACCGCGGATCTTAATTTTGCCCTGAAAAGGGCCGCACAGCGAGGAACAATGGCGGACGAAAAGAACACATCGATACTGCTTCCAATAGATATTGAAGCGGAAATGCGCAAGTCGTATCTGGACTATGCGATGAGCGTGATTATTGCGCGCGCGCTGCCCGACGTGCGCGACGGATTGAAGCCGGTGCAACGCCGCATCCTGGTGGCCATGAACGATCTAGGCCTGGCTTCTAACCGCGGCTACCGCAAGTGCGCAAAAATTTGCGGCGACACTTCCGGCAACTACCATCCACACGGCGAAGCGGTGATTTACCCGGCGCTGGTGCGGCAGGCGCAGGACTTCAACATGCGCTACCCGTTGATCGATGGACAAGGAAATTTCGGATCCGTTGACGGCGATCCACCCGCGGCGATGCGGTACACCGAAGCGCGCCTGGCGAAAATCAGCGAAGATATTCTGGCCGACCTGGAAAAAGAAACCGTTGATTTCATTCCCAATTTCGATCAGACCCGCGAAGAACCGGTGGTGCTGCCGTCACGCATTCCAAATCTTCTGGTCAATGGCGCGAGCGGCATTGCAGTCGGCATGGCCACCAACATTCCGCCGCACAATTTGCGGGAAATCGTGGACGCCGCGATTTTGCTGGTGGAAAAGCCAGACACGCCGCTGAAGGAAATCCTGAAAATTGTTCCTGGCCCCGATTTTCCGACCGGCGCGTACATCGCCGGACGCGAAGGCATTGAGTCCGCGTACCGCACTGGCCGCGGCAGCTTCACCATGCGCGCCAAAGCCGCCATTGAAGCTGCTTCCAAGGACCGCGACAACATCGTCATCACCGAAATTCCCTACCAGGTGAATAAATCCCGGCTGATCGAACGCATCGCGGAATTGGTGCAGGCGAAAAAAATCGAAGGTATCGCCGACGTGCGCGACGAATCCTCGCGCGAAGGCATGCGTATCGTCATCGAATTGAAGCGTGGCGAAGAATCACAATTCATCCTGAACAATTTGTACAAGTTCACGCAGATGCAGGAATCGTTTCACATGATTCTGCTGTCCATCGTTGGTGGGCAGCCACGCGAGCTCGGTTTGATCCAGATGATCAAATTGTTCATCGAGCATCGCGTGGAAGTGGTGCGCCGCCGCACGATGTTCGAACTTCGCAAAGCCGAAGAGCGCGAACACATTTTGGTCGGCTATCAGGTGGCGTTGGACCATCTGGACAACGTGATTCGCGTGATTCGCGGATCAGCCAGTCGCGGGGAGGCCAAGGAAAACCTGTTCAAGTATTTCACCGAGCAGGATGTGACCATCACCGAGAACGGGAAGTCGCGCAAACTTGAAGGCGTAAAGCTCGACGGGCGGAAATACCGCTTCCTGGGCGCGCCGGAAATCGAAGCGATTGCGGGCGCTAACGCCCTGGGCCTCAGCTACGCGCAAATTGACGCCATTCTTGAATTGCAATTGCATCGCCTGACGCAGCTCTCAATTGACGATATTTTGAAGGAGCTGAAGTCCATCCGCGATTTGATCGCGGAGTTGCGCGAAATTCTTTCCAGTGACAAAAAATTGAAACAAGTGATCACTGCCGAGCTTAAGGAAGTTCACAAGGCGTACGGCGACGATCGCCGCACGCAGATTGTGGACAAGGTGGAAGAAATCAAGCTGGAAGATTTGATTGCGGACACGGAAATGCTCATCACGGTGAGCCATGCCGGGTACATCAAGCGCACCGCGACGGATACCTATCGCCACCAGAGCCGCGGCGGCAAAGGCCGCATCGGCGCGAAAACGCGCGAAGAAGATTTCGTCGAACATCTTTTTATCGCTTCGACGCACAGCTACATTTTGCTGTTCACTTCGAAAGGCCGTGTGTACTGGCTGAAAGTGTATGAACTGCCAGAGGCGGCAGCCGCGACGCGCGGAAAAGCCATCAATAGCCTGGTGAAATTGCAGGAAGACGAAAAACTGACTGCACTGGTCGCTGCGCGCGACCTGGAAGCAGCGGATAAGTTCGTTTTCATGGCTACCAAAAATGGCACGGTAAAAAAATCCACGCTGACGGAATTTTCCAATCCGCGGTCGACGGGAATCATCGCCATCAACCTGGACGCTGCCGATGAATTGATCGGCGCGAAACTGACCGACGGCAAGCAGATGATTTTCCTGGCCAGCCACGAAGGTCAGGCGATTCTGTTCCGTGAAACCGACGTTCGCGCCATGGGCCGCAGCGCCGGCGGCGTGAACGGCATGGACCTGGACAAGGAAGATTACGTGGTGTCGATGGACGCCGTGCAGCCGGACTTTGAAATCATTGCCAAGGAACGCAAAAAGACCACCCAGAACCTCGAGGAGCTCGAGAACGAGGACATCAAGGACTCGCTGACCACTCTGATGCTTACCGTGGCGGAAAGAGGCTATGGCAAGCGAACCGCGCTGGCGGAATACCGCATCACTTCGCGCGGCGGCAAGGGCGTAACGAATATGAAAACCACTGATCGCAACGGTTACGTGGTTTCCACACTGCAGGTGACGGAAGAATCGGACGTGATGATCATCACCGAACACGGCAAGGTGATACGCGTGCACGCAAACGAGATTCGCGAAGCAGGCCGCTCGACACAGGGTGTAAGGTTGCTCAGGCTCGATGACGATGACTCCATCGCCGCCGCCGCCGTGCTGCAGGAAGAAGACGAAGAAGAAAAGAAGTAAGCGCCACAGGTGTTAGACTATCGGCGCCATGAATATACTGCGCCGTTGTTGTTCTGTTTTCGTGTTGCTAGCCGCTCCGCTTGCGCTCCTCGCCGTAGGCGGAAAAGTCACTGCATCTCCCGCGAAGTCCTACCGCGCTTACGTCGGAACTTATACCGCAAGAACCAACAGCAAAGGGATCTACGAGTTCGATTTCGATCCGGCGACGGGGAAAATGTCGGCGGTCCAGGTCGCTGCCGAAACGAAAGACCCTTCGTGGGTCGCGGTACATCCCAATGGAAAATATTTGTATTCCGTGAATGAAACGGGCAAGGCCAGCACGGTCAGCGCATTTTCCGTTGATGCGAAAAACGGCAAGCTCACACTGCTGAATCAGCTTCCTTCGCTTGGCGAAGATCCATGCTTTCTGTCATTCGATCGCACCGGAAAATTTCTGTTGGTCGCAAACTATACGAGCGGGAACGTGGCTGTGTTCCCGCTCCTTGCCGATGGCAAGCTCGGTGAACACACCGCGCTGCAGCAAGATAGCGGCACGCTTGGCCTCAACAAGGAGCGGCAAGAGGGCCCGCACGCGCACTTCATTGCTCCTTCGACTCATAATCGCTTTGCGTACGTGGCCGACCTGGGGCTGGATCATGTGCTCGTTTATAAATTTGATTCCGCGAAAGGCACGCTGGAGCCCACAGGAGGGTCCGCTTCGGCGGAATTGAAATCCGGCGCCGGCCCCAGGCACGTGGTGTTCTCCGGCAATGGGCGGTTCATGTATGTGGTTAGCGAAATGGCCTCCGCAGTAACCGTCTTTGCAAACGAGAATCAAGAAACCTTTCGGGCGATACAGACCCTGCCCATGTTGCCGACCGGATTTTCCGGCCGCAATGATGCAGCGGAGATCGAAATTCATCCCAGCGGAAGATTTCTTTACGCCTCCAATCGTGGTCACGATTCGATCATCGAATATTCCATCGACGGCAAGACTGGAATGCTCAGGCAAGTCGCGGATGTGCCGACCGGTGGCAAGGAGCCCCGGCACTTTGCCATCGATCCTGCTGGGAATTTTCTACTTGCAGAGAACCAGCTGTCGGATACGATTGCGGAGTTCCGCATCGATCCTGCAAGCGGAAAACTGACGCCCACCGGCGAAACGCTTTCGGTTCCTTCTCCGGTCTGTATCGCCTTTCTTTCCATTCAGTAGAACGTGCAAGCGTTGTATCGCAAAGCTTCTCTTGGTGCGTCCAACTGATTTACAATTCGCATTCTTTGCATTTACCGGGAGACATCATGAATCGTCCGCACGCGTGGAAGCCGGCACTGATCGCCATTCTCTTCATGTTCTCGGCAGCACGGATAAAAGCCGATGGCGAGACGCAGCCAGGCCGTGATTCCAAGCAGGCGGTGGACGACGCGTATACGGCGAAAATGAAGAAGTACACCACGGAACCATTTTTCACCTCACCGCTGGTGAACTATTTGCCTGCTTCGAAAAACGTGCCGACGCCGGAAGCGGTGCTGGGCGATGTGGCCGGGGCACCGGGAATCCTGCCGTATGCGAAAGACGTATACAAATACATGCGCATGCTGGAGAAAGCCAGCCCTTGCGTGAAGGTATTCTCGATCGGAACGACCGAAGAGGGCCGCGAGATGATCGCGGTGGCGGTTTCCTCCGAAGAAAATTTGCAGAAGCTCGAGGAAAACCGCGCAAAACTTGGCAAGCTTGCCGATCCGCGCACGTTGCAGATGAACGACGCCGAAGCGGACAAGCTTGTTGCCCAGGCCGTTCCGGTTTATTACATCACTGGAACAATTCATTCGACAGAAACGGGCGCTCCCACCGCGTTGATGGAGTTGGCGTACCGGCTGGCGGTGGACGACAGCGCGTACGTCAAAGAAATTCGCGATGGGATGATCACGCTGATTACTCCGGTGGTGGAGGTGGACGGGCGCGACCGCATGGTGGACATCTACAAGTGGCATCTGGCGCACCCGAAGGACTTTTATCCGCCGCTGGTCTATTGGGGAAAGTACGTGGCACACGACAACAATCGCGACGCCATGGGCGTGACGCTGAAGCTCACCGAAAACGTGATGAATACGTACGTAAAGTGGAATGCGCAAGTG
>Ga0193709_1000691_pt1 | contig 11089 bp, 8 predicted proteins | sample H3c2metaG_FD_160571 | JGI IMG/M metagenome (GOLD analysis project Ga0193709, IMG submission 160571) | Soil microbial communities from a riparian zone of the East river system, Colorado, United States - H3c2 | ecosystem: Environmental > Terrestrial > Soil > Riparian zone | place: USA: East River... | reverse complement strand
CCGGACGCTCTCGGAATTGAGCGTTGGACGCTCTTCAAGGATCCCGCGGCGATCGCAGCTGAACCCCATCAAGAAAAACGCCTATCCGGCCGGCTGCGAATCGCCGCTTCCCTTTAAATATTTATCCAGAAAATCGAGAATCGCTTTATACGCCCGAATCTCATTCTCCTTTTTTGTGAAGCCGTGTCCCTCGTTATCGAACACGACATATTCCACCACCCCGTTCTTCTTCTTGATCGCTTCCACAATTTCGTCCGATTCCGGCTTGATCACGCGTGGATCGTTTGCGCCTTGTAACACAATCAACGGCTTTGTGATCTTGTCCGCGTGGAACAGCGGCGAGATTTCGCGCAACATCTGCGCCTGCGTCGTCGGGTCGCCGATCTCCGCGTAGAGATCCTTCTTCTCTGACTCCCAATAGGGCGGAATGCTTTGCAGGGTTCGCACCCAGTTGGAAACGCCGAAGATATCCACTCCAACATTGAATTCTTCCGGCTTAAAGGAGAGGGCCGCCAGCACCATGTAGCCGCCATAGGAGCCGCCCATAATGCCGATCTTTTTTTCGTCCACGTATCCAAGAGCGGCCAGGTACTTCTTCGCCTCCACGCAATCCCACAAGGGCTCGCGCCCATGTTTGCGATCGTCCGCCGTAAAGAAGGTTTTGCCGTAGCCGCTCGATCCGCGGTTATTCACGTCCAAGACGGTGTAACCGTGGTTGGTCAGAAACTGGACAACCGCGTTGTAGGTCGTGCGGGCCTGTCCGCCCGGCCCGCCATGCACAAGCACAATCGCCGGCACTTTGTTTTCCGGACTCGCGCCCTGCGGCTGATAGAGAATTCCGGGAATCTCCAAACCGTCGAAAGATTTATAGCGAATGACGCGAGCGTCGACCAGATCAGCGGCGTTAATCTCCGGGTTCAGACTTTCCGTCAGGCGTGTCGCCTTATTCGCCGCAAAATCATAAACGTAAAGGTTGTTCGGGGAGCGCGAGCCGTTGTGATAGAACGCCATACGCGTTTCGCTGTCGGAAATCGTCACGCCGGTGATATCGCCATCGGGAAGCTCAGGTAAAGGCACCGGGTTGCCGGTCGCCTCTTCGATGACCTTGAGCTTGGTCCGCGCATCCTCGTTGATTGCGACGACGCGGTATTTGCCGTTCCGAGAAAAGGAAATCGCGGACACGTCCCACGCCGCTTTTTCCACAACCTCGTGCTGCCCGTTACGCAGGTCGTAGCGCGCGACATGAGCGAACTCTCCCCCTTCATCAGTGAGGTAGTAGAGATATTTTGAATTCACGTCGAACGCCTGCGGCGTGTTGCTCACGTTTCCCGTGTGCGGCGTGATGTTTTTCATCGACTTGGTCTCGGCGTTGTAGACATACACGTCCGAATCTGCGGTCGAATTACCGCTCTTCTTGAAAGCGATGACTCTTCGGTTGTTTGAGATGTCGCCGAACTCGTAGCCGGTATCGTCCCGGTAAATTAAAGCTGGCCTGAAGTTGGCGATATTCATCTCGTAGATATCGAAGAACCTCGGGTCCCGTTCGTTTGTGGAATAGAAAAAGGATTTCCGATCATGGCTCCAGCGCAGAAAATTGGCTTTCGTTTTCTCGCCCGGGGTTAAGTCCCGTTCCCTGCCATCGAGCTCTCTTATATAAAGGTGGCTGTTTTCGTTCCCGCCTTTGTCATAGGTGAAGAGAAAACGCGCGTCATTCGGGAACGCAGACACCAGGTAAGTGCTCTCCTTGGTTGAGTTGGTTAGCTGCTTGGGAGCCCCTCCTGTCACCGGGACGCTGTAGACGTTAAATATCCCGGTCTTGTTGCTGTGAAAGAGAATCGCCTTCTCGTCGTTTGAGAACGCGCTCCCGCCGAGGCGCGTCGTCTTCATGAATTGCTCGATTGTGTAATGCTTCACGGGGCCGGCTTCCTCTTTAGGTGAAGGGGTCGGAGTTTGGGCTGGCGCCGTCGATGGCAGGTAGACGAGACCGAACCCAATAATGATCATTAATTTATTTCTCACAGTTTGGTTAGGCCTCTTCCGGGTTTGAGCACGCTTTCAGCCCCACGAAGATATAGCCAGTCGCGAGCCAAAATCGCTAACGAAAAAACAGGTGGCGAAGTATCTGGCCGGGACGGTCGTGCCTATGTGAGGGATGCGATACTGCAACAACGTGATCCATCCTCCTAATGCCATTGGACGTTAGGCGTTGAATACGCTGTGCCGGGAGGCCAGCGGATGGTCTGCATTGTCCGTTTGGTGAAACGGGTGAGCAATCGGAGATTGCGAATCAACCTTGGACGTTAACTTTTAATCCGTGATCAAGACCGTCCCCCTCCTCGACCAATACGCCGGTCCATTTTTCGCTACGGTTTTTCTGGTCCTACTTTTCCTGGGATGGAAATTTCCACTGCGTCGGGCACACTTTTCAAAATTAAGCCGGCTAATCCGCAACGCGGTTTTCTCAGTCCCCGGCTTCGCGCTCGCCCGCATTTCCCTCGTCCCAATTCCCATCCTCGTCTCGGTGTGGGCCGCGCGCCATCACATCGGATTGTTGCGCCTGCTCCCGCTCCCACCATGGCTCGCGGTCATCGCCGGGGTGCTCGTCATGGACTACGTCTACTGGTGGTGGCATGTGGCCTTGCACCGCCTCTCGTTTCTTTGGCGATTTCACAATGTGCATCATTCGGATCTCGATATGGATGTGAGCACAGGCATCAGGTTCCATTTCGGTGAAGTGATTCTCTCCATCCCCCTTCGCGTCGTGACCGTCCTGGTGTTCGGAATCGGTCTTTGGGCCTTGGTGGCTTTCGAATTCTTTTTTGAAACGTTGAATTTGTTCGAGCACTCCAACTGGCGGTTACCTCTCGGAGTCGAGCGCCTCCTCAATCACTGCCTAGTCACGCCCCGCATGCACGGCATTCATCACTCGATCGTTCAGCGCGAAACAAATTCGAACTGGGGCGTGATTTTCTGCTGGTGGGACAAACTTCATCGCACCCTCCGGCGCGACATTCCGCAGGATGCCATCACCATAGGGGTCGCGGCTTATCGTGACGAATCCGAGCTGACCACCGGTAAGCTGTTCCTTCTCCCGTTTCGCGAGCAACGTCCCTGGCGTTTGCCCGATGGCCAGGTCCCCGATCGCGCACCTCGACCCAGCGACGAATCGGTTCCCTGACCACCGAGGGCATAAGAGAGGTTCAAATGAAGGCATTTTCCCTCGTTTCCCGGGTTTCGGGCTTTCAAATTCACACGCTCCAGTTGCACTGAAGGCTCACCGCGTGAACACTGCGCGCTTCCCCAGATGCTCACAGTCTCTCAACTCAGCAAGTCTTTTAGCGGGCGAACGCTCTTTGCGGACGTCTCGCTCCAGGTTAATCGCGGAGATCGAATCGCTTTGGTCGGGCCAAACGGCGCCGGCAAATCCACATTCTTCTCGCTCCTGCTCGGCGAAGCATCGCCGGATGAGGGCCAGATCGCCTTCGAGAAGAATGCCACCATCGGATATCTTCCGCAGGAAACTGCGGCGGCTGGCGACGAAAGTGTCCTCGAGCTTGCGCTCGCGACTTCCCCAGAATTGGTGGAAGCGCAACACCTCATCAAGCAACACGAATCGGGTCAAGGTTCGGACGACGCGGCGTATCACCGCGCCTTGCACGTTTTCGACGAACACGGCGGTTGGCAGCTTGAGCCGAAAGCCAAGCGTGTTCTCGCTGGCCTCGCCTTCCGCGAGTCCGATTTCGATCGCCCGGCCAAAGCGATGAGCGGTGGCTGGATTATGCGCGCACATCTGGCGCGACTTCTCGTGATGGAGCCCGACTTGCTCCTGCTCGATGAACCGACGAATCATCTCGACCTCGAATCTCTCGAATGGTTCCAGGAGTACCTGACCACCTATCCGGGCGGGATCCTCATGATCTCACACGATCGCGAGTTTCTGAACCAACTCGTCGGCAGCATTGTCGAGATCGCGCACTCGAAGCTGATCCGCTACCGCGGGAATTGGGACGACTACATCGAGCAGAAAGCCGCGCGCGAGGAGCAGCAGGCATCCGCCTACAAGAATCAGCAAAAAGAAATCGCGTCGTTGCAGCTCTTTGCAGATCGCTTTCGCGCCAAGGCGAGCAAAGCATCCCAAGCCCAGAGCAAGCTCAAGCAGATCGATCGGATGGAAAAGATTGCGGCGCCCACTGCCCGCGCCAAAACCATCAAATTCCATTTCCCGCAGCCGATTCGAAGCGGGCAACGCGTCATCGCCTTAAATGGTGTCGATCACGCCTACGGCGACCTTGTCGTTTATCGCGGACTGCAGTTTAGGGCCGAGCGTGGGCAGCGGACCGTACTTGTCGGGCCAAATGGCGCCGGCAAATCCACGCTCCTGAAATTGCTTGCCGGGGTGTTACCAGTGCAGCACGGCGTGCGCGAACTCGGGCATAACGCCAAAGTCGGCTATTTCTCGCAGCATCGCGTCGAGGTCCTGAATACGAAACACACCGTGCTGGAGAGCGTGCTCGATGCCCCCAATCCCGTGCCCGAGCAAACCGCCCGCACCGTTCTCGGTTCGTTCCTTTTCAAAGGCGACGATGTCTTCAAAACGGTGTCGGTCCTGAGCGGCGGTGAAAAATCGAGATTAGCCCTCGTCAAGCTTCTCCTCGATCCCCCTAACCTCTTGCTCATGGACGAGCCGACCACACATCTGGATATTGGCTCAATCGACGCGTTACTAGGCGCGCTCCATCAATACCAGGGAACGCTCATCTTCATCAGTCACGACGTTCATTTCATCCGCGCGATTGCCACGAGCGTCCTGCACATTAACGCGGGCCGGCTTACCTCTTATCCAGGCGATTACCAATACTACCTGGACAAATCCAAAGCGGCTTCGGCTCGGATCGCTCTCACAGCTGGCGATAGTTTGAGCAACGGCCAATCGGCGATTGCTGCAAGCGCCGCCACCCCGCGGACCGGCCCTGGCATGCGGGAGCAGAAGGAGCAAAGGCGCCTCGACGCGGACGCCCGCAAAGCGATTGCGAAAGCGAAACGCGAAAAGGAGAAACACGTGCACGACCTCGAGATGAAGATCGCTACGTTGGAAGGCCGGCAAAAGGAGCTGGTCGCAGACCTGGAAGATCCGGCTGCCTACGACGCGGGCGGCCACGCCATCGCGATCAACCGCGAACTCTCTGCCGTATCAGACGATCTTGCACGGCTCACCGCGGAATGGGAGAGCGCAACAAAGGCAGGTGAGCAACAAGTCTCGGTGGTTTAGATCGCGCGGCAGCGGACGTGCCCGCGACGTCGTGTTTCACGCCACCTCGAAACAATTTGTGCGTTAGGACTTACCCGAACGAATCGCCCGGACCTAACCCGGCAGTTTGTCGGCCAGGACATCCGCCTTCTCGATCTTGAACGGATGCGCAAAAAGCTCGGAAGCTTTGGCCAGCAACGCCGCAGCAACCTTGCCGGAGAGGTGAGCGGCGCGTCCGGATTCATCTGGAAAGGCATCGAAGATGCCGAACGTGGACGGCCCAAGTTGGATGCCGAACCAGGCGGCGGTGGCCGGTTCTTCATTCACCAAGGCCTGTCCGGCACGCAGAAAATCAGCGACTTCTTTTGCTTTTCCCGGTTTCGCTTCCAGCCTAACGAATAATGCTTTTGTAGTCATATCCTGTTTCTTTCGCTTTTTGGTTTCTTCTCCTGAGCAAGATAGCCTTTCTTAAAGTCCCGCGTGATCTCCGCCGGAAGCAGAGGTGTCGCTCCGTTGTGAGAAGCCACAAACGCTCCGAGGCGGCTGGCATCTTCCAGAACCTTGCGCGTCTCGGTTCCACGGGTCAGGCCCACCATGAGGCCCGCCATGAAAGCGTCCCCCGCGCCGACGGTATCCTTCACCACGACCTTCGGTGCGGATGCGGTTACAACATTCCCACCCTCCCACAAGGCTGCGCCTTTTTCAGCCATCGTGACACATATGCGCGAAGCCTTGGTCAGGTCCGAGATCACTGCGCAAGCCCGCGCAATGTCGTCGATTGTCTGCGGCATCTCCTGTTTCATTTCACCAGTCTGTAGCCACGAGGCGAGCCGCCCAACTTCGCTATCGTTGAGCTTGATCACGTCGGCCCGTCGGGCGAGCTGCATCACCAGGTCCGGATCGGCGAACGGCGGGCGCAAGTTCACATCAAAGAATTTCAATGGTCCTTTCACAGCCAGCAGACGATCCAACTGGTCCAGATTGTAAGGTGAGCGGCCGGCCAATGAACCGAAAGTGAATGCATGCGCTTTGGCCACTGCTTCAAGCGCTGCGGCGGGCACTTTGATTTCGTCCCAGGCCGCCGGCTGCACGAGCTCGTAGGTCGCGTTGCCGTTCGCGTCCACCGTCACCAGCACGGTTCCAGTGGGCAGTCCGACCCGCACCCGAGCGACAAACTCAACGTTCACGCCTTTGTCTCCGGCCACTTTTAAGATCTCATCGCCCAGAGGATCGCGACCGACCGCGGAAATGAGTGACACTGATACTCCAAGCTGTGCAAGGTGCGCCGCCACGTTGAACGGAGCGCCACCGGCGTGCCTTCCCGACGGCAAACAATCCCAAAGTATTTCGCCGAACGCATAGAAATCCGTGTTCATAGAAAAAGTCTCAGGACTTCTGCATTGGGCGTTGAACGTTGGACGTTGGGCGTTGGACGTTTGCTTCTGTTTTCGTAGCGCAGTCCGGCTGATAAATAAACACGAGATCCTTGTCCATTCCCTTGGGATCAGTCGAGCGCTCAAAGATGAGCAGATCCTCTGTTCCGATCAGGCAATGCTCCATCCCAGGCTGGAAATGAAATTGGTCGCCCGGTGTCAGTGCGGCCACTGTGAGCGGTTCGTCCGCGGCGCTTCGCCTCAGGATGAGGCCAGCGCCTTCTTTCACTTCGAGGCGTTCATCTTTTTCTTCGTGCTTCTCGAGGGCCAGGTAGCCGTCCTCGCGGATGACAAGATATTTTTCGACGCGCGGGTGTTCGTGCAGGGTGACGACCACCCCGCCCCATGGTGTTTGAATGATCCCTTCCCCACCCCGCTCGACTCGACCGAGCAGCTCGACGAAGTGCGCAGATGTTTGGCCGATCGGCGCATCTTGAAATTGCTCGCTCCAAACCCGGCATGCTTCCTGGCAATAACGATTGAACGTCTCGCGGGAATCGATCCGCGATAGTTTGCTGAGCTCGTCCGCGATAGCGGCGAAACGCGGATCGCCTCTTAGCTTATCATGGTTCAGTTCAAAGGCAGCGCTCATGATTCGCGCCAGAACTCTCGATTACGATTACGAGCACGAACATGATTTTTGGCGGTCATCCCATTACTCCAATTCACCATTCTCTCAGTGTCCCCCCGAGGTCGACACACCGTGCATCGCCTCGCAACCACTCAGTCTCGGCCACAAAAAGCCGTAGGCCGCGACGAAGGCAAAACAGAATAGCGGCACAATGAATCCGCGGGAGAGATCGAATCTGTCCCCCACCGCTCCCATCACTTTGGGCAAAATCGCACCACCCATGATGGCCATGACGATGAACGACGACGCCTTCTTCGCCCGCTCGCCGAGTCCGAAAATGCCGAGCGCAAAAATGGTCGGGAACATGATCGACATGAAGAAATACGTCAGGAAGACGCTCATCACCGAGATCCATCCCAATTTGCAAAAGATCAGGAGACATAGCACCACACTGAGCGCGCCATACAAACCAAGAACGGTGTGCGCGGCGAATTTCTTCAGGATGGCCGACCCGGTGAACCGGCCGATCAAGAAGCAAAGAAAGCCCAGCGACGCGAGATTCGCCGCTGCCTTGTTACTGAAACCAAGCGCGCCGCTCTTGTGAATTTCAAACCAGCCGGCGAACCAGCCGGAGCCCGCGCTCGGTGCCTCCCACGATGCCGGAAGAGGCGGCACTTGCGAAGTCATGTAGTTAATAAAAAAGCTGAAGATACCGGCCTGCGCCGCGACGTAGAGAAATTGCGCAGCCACCGCCATGTAGAAATGCGGGCGTGACCAGATCGAGTGCGAGAGTTTGTGCGCGGCGTCGTCAAGGTGATAGTCGTCCTCCATCTTAATGTCGGGCACGTTGGCGAAGAAGAAAATGATCGCCAGAACGATGACCACGACCCCGATGAAAGCGTAGGGAATCCAGAGTCGCTCGCTTCCTGTACTGATGCCGGCGGCATTCTTGGAATAAAAAAACATGCCGCCAGCGATCGGCCCGAGGAGCAACCCGATCCCGTTGCAGGATTGGGCGAGGTTGATGCGGGTTGCTCCGTATTCTCTCGGCCCGAGCACGGTCGTGTACGGATTAGCAATCGTTTCAAGGAAGGTGAGACCGGCGGCAATGATGCAAACTCCGAGCAAGAACGCCCAGAACTGCGCGATATGTGTTGCGGGGACAAACCAGAACCCGCCGACTGCCACCATCAAGAGACCGGTGATGATGCCTCCTTTGTAACCAAGCCTAGTCGCAAGCCATCCCGCCGGAAGGGCCATGAGGAAGTAGCCCAGATAATGCGCGAACTGCACCCACGCGGACTGCGATAAGGTCAGATGCAGCTCCTCCTGAAAATGTTTGTCCATCACATCAATCATCCCGTTGCAAAATCCCCATAGGGCAAAGAGCAGGATGAGAAGCGTGAAGACGAACAAAACGTTCCTGCCGTCTTCCAAAACGAACATGCTCTTCTTTGGGGCGAGACGCGGATCAAGCGGTGCCGGTCGATGTTCGGCAGTGTTCATATATTAATGTATACAGTTTCGGCTCTAGAACGTGACACCCATCTCTGCTCCGATGACTACGGCGTTCGCAATATCGCCGGTTCCACCGGGATCGATCACAATCTGAACATCCGGCTGGCAGTAACTCCACCGGGTAATTTGGAAGCGATGCCCGATCTCCACGACTTTCTCCGAGTCAGCCAGCCGGCCGCCTGGGCGCCGAACACTTCGCGCGTAGTCGCGACTGATGTCGCCGTAAATGAAATGGAGCACGGTGCGGTCGTCGCCACGGTGCGGAATGAGACCTTTATAGTTGAGTCCGACGTTCACTTGGAACGGCACGATGGAAATGTCTTTCTGGGGATAGTAACCGGAGGCAACGAAGACCACCAGCCCCTGGTCGCCGCCAGGCGCTTCCTGATACACCATTTGATCGGCGTGCGCGTAGAAGCCGTAGGAATGATCGTCAAATCCACCGAGGAAACGTTGATAAAGATCCCACTGCGAATAAGTAAACCCAAACCAGTAGTGTCCCGGCATTCCTTTCAGCGCAGGCACCGGCACCGCCGTAGTCCTGCCGTCCGGCGCCGAGCTAGTCTTGCCGCCGTCGGCGGTCGCCGAAATAGGCTTCTTACAGAACTCAGGCGTCCAGCTGAACTGCGCGATCAAGGTGTACCCATCCCTGCTCCCGATACCGAAGTTCAGACCATTGTCGTCGTTTTCGAACATCCCTTCGGACACCTGGAAGATACCTACCTTAATGTTAAACTCAGGCAACGGGTCGTAGAACAGAGCGGCCGCCCAGGTGGCGAACGGATACGCGGAGAAGCGCGTGTCGAAGAGGACGTTGCGGATGTCTCCGTCGATCCCGTTGTTCAGCGAGTAGCCGTACAAGGGTGAAGCGTTGAAATCGTCGGACGCGCCGAAGCGGCCAGCCTTCAAGGTGAGCTGATTGGCGAAGAGTTTCTGCTGGAGGTAAAGCTGATAAAGAAACAGGCGCTGCCCTCCGACCATTTGTTGGGTGGAATAAATGCTGCCGATGTATTTGTGAGTCAGATCGGTTCCATTACGGTTGACTCCGCTGATGGAGATCTGGCCACCCTGCCAGCCCAACAATTTTTCAAGATCAAACTTAAATCCGAAATAGGCGTCATCGACATAGGTCGCATGGCCCGGATCGAATCCGCCGACGACATTGCCTGAGAAGATGCTGTTGTAGAAAGCGAACACTTCCACACCGGAGTTGAACCAACGTTCGCGATAACCCCACCAATCACTAGTCATGTGATCCGCTTTGTTGAAGGCACCGGGCGGAACTTCAACTTCCATCTCGGGTTGCAACATCGACGGCTCCGCTTCGGAAGAAGAGACGGCATCCTGCGCGAATGACCGGCCGGCGAGTGCAAGAATGATTAGTGGCCCCAGTAGTTGGGGCGGAACAATCTTGACCGATCGCAATGCGCGAAAGGACTTCGCCATTCAGCTACGTTAGCAGCAAAGCTATCGCGAAAGCTCGCACAAAATAGATTCTGTCTCCTTGATTGAGAAATTCTCTCAATCTGGAAACGATGAAACCAGCGTGGCTGCTAAAATCTTAAAGCTCAGGAATTAACGCTCAAGACTTTCATCGCCGCGTTATGACCGGGAATGCCGCTGACCGCGCCTCCGCGATGCGCGCTTGAACCGCAGAGAAACACATTTTCATATTCGGTCTCAACGCCCCAGGTTCCGGCTTGTTCTTTGGTATCGGCAAAAGGAAACGTCGGCGCATCCTGGAAAATGTTGCCGCGATAAAGTCCAAGCGCCTCCTCAATGTCGACCGGGCTCTTGCTTTCGATACAGAGATCACCATTCCGCGCCACGGCCAGACAATCTTCCAGCGGCTCCGCCAACCAGCCGTTCATGCTCTCAAGGAACTTCTTCTCCGCCCGGCGCCGCATCGTATCGTTGTCCGGCCCAAATAAACGCCAGGGCGTATCGAGTCCGAACAGTGTCAACGTGTGGAAACCTTGTGTCCGCAGTTCCGGCGCGAGAATGCTGTCATCGGTCAGAGTGTGGCAATAAACCTCGCAGGGCAGCTTGTCCGGCAACTGGCCTCGTGACGCCTCTTGATAGCTGACATTCATTTGCTCGTAGCCTTCGTCACTATGGAACGTCCCGCAGAAGGCTTCGGCTGCCGGGTAGCGCGTCGCCTTCAACTTCGGCAACCGGCGCAGAAGCATGTTGATTTTAAACACGGACCCTTCGTCCGTGACATCCGGCTGATGAAAGTTGCCGAGCAACTTCGCCAGAATATTCCGGCCAAAATTTACTAACACGAACTGGGCTTCGACCGCCTGATTTTTTCCGTCG
>Ga0193709_1000690_pt1 | contig 11101 bp, 11 predicted proteins | sample H3c2metaG_FD_160571 | JGI IMG/M metagenome (GOLD analysis project Ga0193709, IMG submission 160571) | Soil microbial communities from a riparian zone of the East river system, Colorado, United States - H3c2 | ecosystem: Environmental > Terrestrial > Soil > Riparian zone | place: USA: East River... | reverse complement strand
GCGGCTCGGAAAGCGATCGCGTCATTGAGGAGAACTTCGAGCAGCTCTACACGATCCAGCCAAACACGGACATAAGCATCCAAAACGGCGATGGCGCGGTTCTGGTCTACGGTTCAAACACCAACGAAATGCGCGTCCACGCGACGAAAAAGGCCTATAGTCGCAAGCGGCTGAAAGAGATCGCGATCGATGCCTCTGTGCAGTCAACTTCCGTTTCAATCAAGATCAAGGTTCCTTCCAAACGGAAATGGGCTCTGTTTGATCGCTCAGGCACGGTTGATTGCACCATTGTCGTTCCTGCAACCACCAACATATCGCAGCTGCGGCTTGATGCGGGCGAAGTTTTCGTGGACGGAATGCGGGGACGAAGCTTACGTGCCTGGTTAGGCGATGGTCGCATGTCCGCTCACAACTGCTTCGCGGACGTCGACCTTGCACTGCAACGCGGCAATCTCACTATCTCTTACGACTGGTGGGAACATGGAACGTTTTCCGTCCAGGCAAATGTCGCGCGCGGAAACGCATGGGCGTTTCTTCCCAGTGATGCTGCCTTTCGTCTTATCGCCGAAACGCTGCATGGAAAGCTCGCCAGCGACTTTGATGACACAGCTGGGCAAACGGCGCCCGCAGGAGCTGAGAAAATCGACACGTTAGTTCACGGCGGAGGAAAGGCCGCGATCAAGGTGCGTACGGCAAATGGTGAAATTAAGATCGTGGAGGCAAATCCATAAGGTTCGCTTGCGTCGAGTTCGGCATCGAGCATCTAGTATCTAGATCTTCCATGCCTTCGTTCGACATCGTCTCCGAAATAGACAAACAGGAACTTGATAATGCGGTCAATCAGGCGCGCAAGGAGCTGGCGACTCGTTTCGATTTCAAGGGCATAATAGCTGAGATACTTCTCGAGAAGGACAAGATCACGCTCACCGCGCAAGATGCAGGCCATCTTCGGGGATTGCGCGACATCCTCATCGGCAAACTTTCAAAGCGCGGCGTGGATTTGCGCAATATCCAACAGGACGACCCCGCAGTTTCATCCGTCGGCCACGCCCGGCAGGAATTGAAGATTCAACAGGGTCTGGAAGGAAACAAAGCGAAGGAAATTATTCAGGCAATCAAGTCACAAGGTTTCAAGGTGCAAAGCCAACTGCAGGATCAGCAGATTCGAGTGACCGGAAAGAAGAAGGACGACCTCCAGGCAGTCATTCAATTCATCCGCGACCGAGACTTTGGTGTTGCAACAAATTTCAAAAATTTCCGAGACTGACCTGTAGCCGCTTTGCTGGGCGAAACGCCTCGTGCACATGTCGAACCTAACCGCCCTGCACGGGCGGCATGATCGAAATTTCCTCTCCCGGAGAGAGCCGGTAATTTCGATCGACGAATTCCACGCCTGCGCCAATCAAGATGCTCTTGTCGTGCGGCCGAAGCGTCGGTTGTTGCGCATAGATTTGCCCAAGCAGGTCGCGAACAGTCGCGCCGTCCGCAACATCGACATCCAACTGGCGCATTCCGAGTAGATCGCGCAGCTGCGCGTAAAACAGCACTCGCACTTTCATCTGATCATGTCATTCCGAGCGGAGTCGAGGAATCCCGTCGCACCAGCTTACAGTAAGTTCGCGGGACATCTCTACTTCGCTCGAAATGACGACTCAACCCTCCTCTAGTAACTCCTTCCGCAAAACGCCAATGTAAGGAAGATTGCGATAACGTTCCCTGAAATCGAGGCCGTAACCGACAACAAATTCGTCTTCAATCTCGAATCCAACATAGTCTGTATCGACTTCCTGGGTGCGTTGTTTCTTTTTGCTCAACAGCACGCATACCCGGATGCTGTGGGGTTTTGCTGTTTCCAACGTTTCGCGAACGGCTGCGAGCGTGTGGCCGCTATCCAAAATATCATCCAGGATCAAAACATCTCGACCCGCGACGTCCGGGACTGTGATTTGCTTGAAGACGACGGCGCCACTGCTCTGCCCTTTTCCGTGATAACTCGCCACGCTCAGGCAATCCAGCTTCAGGGGAAGCGGAATTCGACGAAGCAAATCAGCGACGAACATCAAGCTCCCGTGCAACACTGCGATCACGGTCAGGTCTAACTCACGATAGTCGTTAGAAATTTGCGCGGCGATATCATCCAGGCGCCGGTGAATCGCCGGCTCATCAAACAGCACCCGCTCCAGATCGCCTCGCATCGAGATTACTAGGCCATTAGCCGACGGAGAGATCAACGTGCGACAAACTTTTCAACGATGCCACTTGCGCCGTCTATCCTATTCTTGTCATGTCGAGCGAAGTCGCCTGCCAAGCCGTAGCTTTATGCGAAGGTCTGGAGACATCTCTTAAATAACTGACCGACGATGACCGAAGCAAAGATTCCTCCACGTCGGTCGGAATGACACAATGGTAGCCTGAACGATTTAACCAATGAGCGTCTGCCACGATCGAATTGAGATTCGCACGAACGGAAAGGGACTGTACGAAATCACGGACGAATTACAGTCAAAGATCGACAAGTGCGGTGTGCAAAACGGGACCGCGACCGTCTTTGTCCAGCATACCAGTTGCAGCGTAATCATGATGGAAAATGCCGATCCGACTGCGCGACGTGATCTGGAAGAATTCTTTAATCGGCTCGTGCCAGAAGATGTGGACTACTTCACACACCGCTCCGAAGGCAACGACGACATGCCGTCACACATTCGCATGGTCCTGACGCGCACCAGCGAGACCGTGCCGATTGTTAATGGTGAGATGCAGCTCGGCACCTGGCAGGGTATCTTCCTGTTCGAACATCGTCGCGCCTCGCGTCGGCGAAAGGTTTTCGTTACGGTTATCGGAGAGTAACTAACGTTTACGGGGGCGGTTCGCTGACCGCCCCCGGGGCGATTGAGGTCGATCGCCCTATCCACTCCTGCTCCTCATTCGCAACACGGTATTGGCTGAAAGGCGAGACATGCGAAGCTTTCACTGAGCGCCTGTCCAGACGCAAACATGTTTCGCGCTCCCTGGGAAGTGAATTTATAGATGGCGTTGGGGACGCTGCCTGCACTGCTCACATCGCCCGCATCCACCACAAGCAGGTTGCCCGCGCTGTCACGGGCCAGACTTTGTGCGCTGTTCGGCACGGTGCCAAAGATCGTTCGAATATACCGACGTAGAACTCCATTCAGATTATACTTATAGATGTTGCCGCCCAAATCCGCCATAAGCAGATTGCCCATACTGTCAAAGGCCAGGTCTGCCGGGCGATCGGACGGCTCCAACACGGCAAAGGTGCCCCGCAATCCGTTAGGTTTGTATTCGTAGATTCTGCCCTGAGAGATGTTACCGATGCTGTTATCCACCACAAACAAGTTGCCCGCGCCGTTAAAAGCCATACCTACAGGGTGATGCAACCCCGAGGCAAACGTGGCTCGCGACCCGGTCGGCTTGTATTCATAGATAATGCCGTGGTTATAATCCGCCACAAAAACATTGCCTGTGTTGTCAACGGCCACGTATGACGGATAACTCAATCCGGAAGCAAACGTGGTTCGCACTCCGTTCGGAGTAATTTTGTAGACGGCGGCCTTGCCGAAGAGTTCGTCGCCATCGTAATCCACAACAAACAGATTGCCAGCGCTGTCAAAGGCCACATCCCCGGGAGTGTTTAATCCTGCGGCAAAGATGCTTTGCCCTCCGTCCCAGCTGAATCTGTAGATGACGCCGCACGGCGGCCGGCAGTTTTTGAGGCGCGCGTTGCCCGACACGAACAGGTTCTGTGCCGACGCGCTACTGCAAATCAGAATAACTGCTCCCAAGCATGCTATTCTGCTGAATAACTGCCCGGCGATGCCAGGCGCACATTTGAATTTACTTTCTGTTAGTTTGGTTTTCATGGTTGTTCCTCTGTTTCGTTTTGTTGGTTTGTTTGTCCTTTCACAGAGGTACTGCAGGAAATCCGGCGCGATATAACACGGAAAGATGGAGAACTTCGTTAAAAATGCTTGAAGGGCCTTTCTAGATGAGAACGCCGCGCCGCCCCGAAAACTTCCCCGGGGACAGCGCAGCGTGACGTTCCTGCCACGTCTCGAAGACTCAAGGCTTAATCATCATTTGAGCTGACTTAGGTTCGCCTACTGCATATCCTGGGCCAGGTTCCAGGGTCACCACAACGCTGTACGATTGACGGGAGGCTGGTCCTCTTCGGTCAGGCAAGGTTTGGACCAGGATTACTCCGTAGCCGGATTGTCCGATGTGGGCCGGGGAGACAAGCGGGACGTAATCAACTCCGGGAATAGCGGTGCCGCTCACAGAGAAGTTTACATAACTTCCACCGAACATGATTGGATTCATGCCCAGGACGAACGAACCGGTCTTTCCCCGGGTGACATCCCCGGTGCTATTGATAGTGATTACCGGGAGTGTCTCATCCTGAGAGCTTGTTGAATACGCGGAGCTTGCCTCGCTGTTCGCACTGAAGCGGTCGTTTGCAGGCCTGACAGGGCCACCATCAGGCCGCGGCGCCTCGTTAGGGGGCGGCCGGGTAGGACCACCGTCAGGCGACGGAGCCTCGTTAGCGGGCGGCCGAGTAGGACCACCGTCAAGCGACGGAACCGCTTGAACGATTGGCGCAAGCGCAAAGGCAATCACAAACAGTACGGCTGTTAATTGGGTGTTTCGATTTTTCATGTTACTGAATTCCTTTCATTGTTTTGGCCTTCCGTGATTTCTCGTTGTTGAAAACTCATTTCCGGCCTTTCACTGAGGTACTGCAGGAAATCCGGCGCGACGTAACACGGAACTTTTGAATGTTTTGACGAAACCGGGCTTTCGGCCGATCTCGGCGACCTCTAGCGTGGTGGGCCGTAGATTAACCGGATCCAGGCAAAGCAGGCGGCCGACCAAGGCTGGATTGTAACCGATGAGGTAATCGACTACGGCAGAAAGAAGCGAGAGCAGCTTCTAAACAGACGATAACAACAAAAACAAAGATTAACTTTGGCTTAACCTTAAAGTCTTTGTTTACTTTGTTGCTCCCCGTTAAAACCGCTCCTGGGAGGTCTATTTGGGGGCGAGCAGACGTGGACTTGAAAAACCTGTCCACTTGTAACATTGCGGCGTCAACTCGACGGGGAATTTCTCGAAAGCTAACGTCCTATTACCTGTTAGGCCACATCTGCTCCGGCTTACTGCGTTGCGTCACGGTTCGGGGATTAATCCCCTTTGAAGGATAGACGAAACAATCAATTTGTTTGATGCTTCTCCCGCGCGTGGAGATCATAGCGAAAGCGTTTTTCCAAAGCAATTTCCTCTGCCAAAAGATTCGCGTAGAAAATTCCGGTTGTCGCGCTTGCACAATATCGCGCAGTTTCCGCGCTTACTTGTTCGCCAACAGCAACGGGCATTTTTGAATCTAAATCATAAATAATAAAGGTTTTCATTTCTAAATTCCTTTCCTATTAAGCGTTCATTGTTTTGGCCTTCTCTGATTTGGATTTCTACTGATGTACTGCAGGAAATCCGGCGCGACGTTATGCGGAAAAATGCAGAAGCACACATGTGAAGACCTTTGGGAACTCCCGCCACTGCGGCTCACGAGCGCGTGGAAGGCTTGCTAGAAAGCGATCGGCCTGATTACACCAATCACGGCTTCTTTTCCTCGCAGAGTTTTTGGAAAGCGGGATCGGCTCGCAAAAGATCACAGATCGCTGACCAGCTGCTACTTGTTAGGTCCGATCTGCTCCGGACCTGAGAGCAGCTGCTGGAAATCTGGACGGTTACGGATAGGATCCCAGACTGGGTCAATCTTCAAACGAGCTATGGAAACTACCTGGCCCGCCGGCATGGAGAGCAGACGTCCAAGCCTCTCAATGGCTTCCTCAGGTGCGCCCCCACGCGCCTCGATTTGCGCGACCCCGATCTGGAAAAATGGACCGGCCATAGCATCTTTTTCGATCGAGAGTGAATCCGCCGCCTGCCTGGAAAGGCGCAGCGCATCGGCATTGCGCCCGAGGGCAAGGTAAACCCAAGATAGCCCCGTCATGGCCAAAATGTCATCAGGCCGCTCCCTGAGCTTGGCCTCGAGTAACGGCTGCGCTTCTTCTCCTGCGGATTTGGCCGCCTCAGTCTGCCCTGCCAGCACGCGAAGGGCAACGCGCCCGACAAGCTGCTGGAGGTGCGCACGATTATTATTGGCCATTTCCTTGTCGAGAGCTTGAAAAGCATCGGTGAAACGTCTTTGCATGACGTCCAAATAAACCGGGATACTAATGATAGCATCAACAAGGCCGACTGAAGCAGCGTTGCCGTGGCCGACGAGATTGAGCGACTTGATGGCCTCTGGAAAATCATTAAAAACTCGCCGGGCCGAGTCGACATCGCCAGTCCCGTTTAGGCGAGAGCCGAGAAGGTATGCCGCCGCCGGCGCGTCGTGCGGATCGATGGCGAGAGCTCGCAACTCGGCACGCTCGGCATCCTTCCACAGACGCAATGCCTGATAAGTATTTCCGATATTGCGTGGTATTCGGGCATCGCGCGGAGCGAGTTCTTGCGCCCGTTGAAAATCCGCCAGCGAACGCTCCCATTCACCGCGGCGGCGGTAAACCAACGCGCACGCTAGTCGCGCCAAAGCGCTATTAGGTTGCAATTCCAGCGTGCGGTTGAACTCCGTCAGCGCCATTTCGTATTGGCGATGACCAAAATAGAAAAGTAACCCCAGCGCCAAGTGCGCTTCCGGCAAATTCGGAGCCAGCGCTAGAGCGCGGTCGATGAACGACTTTACCTCCTCTAATTCCGCTGGCGCCAAAGGAGAGATCTCCCAGTGCCACAATAGCCGGCTGTGTGCTAGCGCCGCAGCAGCCTCGGCAAAATTTGGATCGCGTGCCAGCGCCTGACGGTAAAACGCGTCGGCACGATTGTAGGCCTCCGCGGCCCAACTGCTTTCGGCCTGGTGAACCTCATACTCGCCCCTCAAAAAAAGATCGTAAGCTTCCGTGTCATGTGTCCGGACTGAGGCCAGAACATGCGATTCACTTGGCGAAAGCTTCGCTTGCAACTGGTCGGCAATGGCCTTGGCGATCTCGCTCTGGATGGCGAAGACATCGGCCAGATCGCGATCGTAGGTCTGCGCCCACAAGTGCACGTCAGCGCGGGCGTCGATTAACTGCGCGCTCACCCGAATCTTGTTGGCCGAACGTTGCACGCTGCCTTCCACCACATGCGCAACGCCCAGCTCCTCCGCAATCTTGCGAAGATTACGTGCAACTCCGTTCCTATACTGCATCACGCTCGTGCGGCTGATTACTTTCAGGTCTGCGATGTGCGAAAGGTCGGTCAGGATTTGGTCCTGCACGCCGTCGGCAAAATACGCATTCTGTTCTTCCTTACTCAGATTGCTAAACGGAAGCACCGCGACGCTCTTCGGCATCGGCACGGCGAACACACGGTTCCAAACCACCACCCCTGAACCGGCTGCCAGTGCAACCAACAGCGTGATAAGAACGGCAGTGCTTGGATTCCGCCGTACCCATTTTCTTCCACGAGTGAACAAGCCAGTGCGTCGCGCAAGGATTGGTTCGTGCTTTAGCCAGTGTTCCAAATCTTCTGCCAGCGCGAGGGCGGACGGGTAACGACGTTTTGGATCTTTCTCCAGACACTTGAGGCAGATTGTTGAGAGGTCACGATCTATTTTCGGATTCAAGAGCCGCGGTTGCCGCGGCTCCGTATCCAAGAGTAGCTTGATCGTCTCGTAGGTTGTTCCTCCTGCAAAAGGTGGATGCCCGGTTAGCAGTTGATAGAAGACCGCCCCAAGCCCATAAACATCTGTGGCGCTGCTGACGGCTGCGTTGTTTCCTACAGCTTGTTCCGGTGCCATGTAACTGGGTGTCCCCAACACGTCCATCGTTCGCGTGACCGTGCTTTCTGTTTCGACTAATCGGGCAAGACCAAAATCGGTGAGAAGTGGTTCACCTTTTGCGTCTAACAGGATGTTTCCCGGCTTGATGTCTCGATGCAGAATGCCGTGTTCATGCGCGTAATGCACCGTGCGCGCTACCTTCGCGATTAATTCCGCTGCCTGTCGGATCGACATCTGCGCGCGCTTGATCACTTCGTCAAGCTGACCACCTTCGACGAACTTCATGCTGAAGTAGCAGGAGCCTTCACGCTCGCCGACCTCGTAGATGGGAACGATACCAGAATGTTCCAGGCTCGCTGCAGCTTCCGCTTCGCGGCGAAAGCGCTTCAGATGCGCTTCGGTGGCCCAATAGCCCAAGCCGATTACTTTGAGCGCCACGGTGCGATTAAGACTTTTCTGGTGCGCTCGATAAACTACGCCCTGACCGCCTCGGCCAATTTCTTCCAGCAATTCGTAGTCACCAAAGTCTCCTAGCATTCTTGTTAATGGAGTGGCTTTCTTTCTATCCGGTGCTCGCACGCCATGATCGCCACCGGAGTCAACGATCCCGGTCACAGATTCGTCCGCGAGCAGAGCAAGGCCGGTTTCTAGAAGACAAGCCGGGCAAACTCCTGGCGTTGCGTCGTCGGAGGCTTTTGCTCCGCACCTTCCACAAACACTGGTGGCAGTCTTCATTTTGATGATCGCCTCATTTGAAATAATGCCTGAAATTCTCTTGCAGGGTACGCCCGCAGCACCGCGATTAAATGGCGCAGCTCATCCTCCATATCGCCGGGGACCATTACCGTCTGCGCGATTTCTTCGCGCAATAGTTGCCGGTAACGCCGGCGCAACTGATGGAGCGCTTCCTTCACGGCATTCTCAGTCATTCCCAATTCGTGTGCAGCGTCCGGTGGCGACAGGCGATCAGGTTCCTCCGTGAGCGATTTCTGTAGCCGATCAAATAATCTGGCAGGTGCCGGACCAGCAGCACGATATTGGTCTCCCAACCGCGCCAGCACTTGGTCAAGCACTGTCAGCGCCCAGCGACGCTCGTAAATTTGATCCGCGGCCAAAGTATCTGCCGGGTCAAAACCAACGCGCTCACGCTCACGCAAATCTTCTAATGGGATTAACCTCTGCCCTTTCCCCTGTTTAATCGCCATCGCGCGGTATCGCTCATTCGCTAGAAAATGTTTGAGCGATGTGAGCAGATAAGAACGCAAGCGTCCCTTCTCTTTCCGCACAGTATCCAGGTCTCGGCGTTCCAGCAGCAGAGCAAAAAAACCTTGGGTAAAATCTTTCGCCTCTTCCGGCCCGATGCCCCGTCGCCGCACGAAACCGTAGACCGGCCGCCAATAGGTGCGGCAAAGTTTATCCATCGCCGCTTGCGCTGCGGGTGTTGGACCTTGTGCCTCCAGCACCACGCTCCAGTGCGTGGTAGCAAAGGGTGCCGCGCCCTTTTGCGCGCCTCCGCCAAGCGCGGTCAGATTGCGACTCTTGAGCGCGATCGACTTACTAAGACCGACATCATAGGCGCGTTTAATTCCTTCCGGCGTGAGATCAAAGGCCCACGCCAGAACCACTGCCACTGGAAAACCAATTATGAGCAACAGCACCACCAGACGGACCGCCCAATTTGGAATTTCGAAAAACGGAAAGATCTGGCTGGCAACCTGCATCAGCAACCAAGCCACGACAGCGTAGGCGATAGCAACTTTGTAAACGTTGCGCTGCTTTAGCTCGGCGAAAAAATTGGGCGCGGTCATGGCTGCTTTTCCTCGCAGGGGTTTTGGAAGCGCAGATTGCTCCGCAGCGGATCAATCATCGGACCGAGTCGGAGCAGCGCGGCAGTGAGCGATATATTTTTGGAGATCTTTGCCCCGCTTTTTCCGCAACTGTTGTTGGCGGTCTTCATTAAATGGATTGGCCCTCAGCCCCTCAATTAGATACTGCAAGAAATTCTCCCGTTTGTTACGCTCGCAGCACGACAATTAAGTGGCGCAGTTCGTCCTCTATATCACCGGGAAGCATTACGGTGTGGGCGATTTCCTCCCGCAAGAGTTGGCGGTAACGCTGACGCAAGCGGTAGGATGCTTGTCTCACCGCGCCCTCAGTCATCCCGAATTCGCGCGCAGTATCAGCCGGCGAAGGGCGATCCGGTTCGTCAGTCAGCAATTTCTGTAGCCGGTCAAATAATTGGATATTGCCACCGGCGCGATACTCGTCTCTCAGTCGGGCCATTACCTGATCAAGCACGCTTAGCGCCCAACGGCGCTCGTAAATTTGATCTGCAGGTAATGTCTCTGCTCGCTCGAAACCGACGCGCTCGCGCTCACGCAAATCCTCCAACGGGATCAACTGCTGTCCCCGACCTCGCTTGATTGCCATCGCACGATTGCGCTCGTTCGTTAGGAAATGCTTAACTGACGTCAGCAGATAGGAGCGCAAGCGGCCCTTATCCTTGCGTACAGCATCCAGATCCCGGCGCTCCAGCAGCAGGGCAAAGAACCCCTGAGTGAGATCTTGCGCCTCTTCCGGTCCAACGCCCTGTCGTCTTACGAAACCATAAATCGGTCGCCAGTAGGTCCTGCAAAGTTTTCCAAGCGCTGCTTGCGCCGCGGGGGTTGGACCTTGCGCCTGCAGCACGACGCTCCAATGCGTCGTAGTAAACGCCACCGGGCCGTGATAGGGGCTTCCGCCAATCTCGCTCAGTGAACTCGCATGGTCATCGCCAGGGGGCACGCTACGATTCAATCAAAAAAGGGACCCGAGATCAAGCGTGCACCTCGGTATGGATAATTGATCCATACGTTCTCGAAAACCTTCGGTTGGCACTCACAAAGAAGGCAGTAATGTGATGGCTTCTTGTAGCTGGGCGAGTTGGTGCTCCGTATAGCGCTTGTGGATGTCGCGGGTAACGTGGCCAGTCAATTCCATTCGCCTTTCCTCGGGCACGTTTGCGCTCGCCAAAATAGAAACGAATGAGTGACGCAGGCTGTGGAAGGATAACGCGTGCACACTCCGCGCGGCGCCTTGGCCCCGCTTACGGATCTCGGGACTATCGATGCGCGCAGCCTCCATTAATCGAGAAAACTGCTTGGAGAGATTCGTCGCCCGTCGCCCTGCTAGTGACGGGAACAAGAACACCTCATCGCTTTTGGGCGCTGATAGGGACAGCAAGTAATCTTCAAGCGCGCGGTGCATTGGTACTTGAATTTT
>Ga0193709_1000689_pt1 | contig 11109 bp, 9 predicted proteins | sample H3c2metaG_FD_160571 | JGI IMG/M metagenome (GOLD analysis project Ga0193709, IMG submission 160571) | Soil microbial communities from a riparian zone of the East river system, Colorado, United States - H3c2 | ecosystem: Environmental > Terrestrial > Soil > Riparian zone | place: USA: East River... | reverse complement strand
AAGCTTCGTCGGGCGATAACCGACGTGCTTCTTTCATGGTCTCGCTGCCCCAATAAAAAGCGTTGACGATGTCGTGCTGATAACGCACGTGCCTTGTGCTTTCCCCGATCCATCGGCGCAGCTGAACGCCCCCTAGGAAAAGCGCAATGGTGAAAAATACAAGCAGCGCACGCCCGATAAATTTGCTGGCGTAGATTTGTCTAAGCAGCGCGCGAATGCCCATCAGATACCCGTAATAACGACAGCGGTTGAATTCGATCGGTTACAGTGCGTGATTCGAATACGTTCTCCTCATTCGCGCGTGACTTTATCGATAGCCGTATGAAGTCAATAATTCGTCCCAGAAATTTTGGCTCCAGCGGTAGGATTCGAACCTACGACCAATCGGTTAACAGCCGACCGCTCTACCACTGAGCTACGCTGGAACTTTTCCCTCTCGGTTACGGAGTGTGAATCTTGCCTGCGCGATATGCGGCGGCAAGTGCGAATCGGTTAATCCGACGAGATCAAAAAATTGGTTGCGGGGGCGGGATTTGAACCCGCGGCCTTCAGGTTATGAGCCTGACGAGCTACCAGGCTGCTCCACCCCGCATTTCGAGAATAATTTCGATATCGACATTGTGCAAATCGAAAAAGGACTTATTCGACGGAAGCGAGGTCAAACGGCGATCCTATTTGCGTTAGCCGCCGCGTGTGACTTGGTTGATGTGTGACCACAAGATCTTCTGGCAAAATCGAGACCGAAAAAATTCTCGTCGGCACAGCCAGTTGGTCGGATCCTGGCTTTGTCCAGCGCTGGTATCCGAAAAAGATGCCACCCGGCGAGCGGCTCCAATGGTATGCGCAGCATTTCGACCTGGTCGAGGTGAATTCGACATTTTATTCCGTGCCGGAACCGAGAATGGTGGAGCGCTGGTGCGCGGCCACGCCGGATGATTTCACATTCGACGTAAAGTTACACCAACTGTTGTCCTTTCACTCGACACCGGCAAAGCTCTTGCCGCCTGCCCTGCAACGACGCGCAGAGACAGATGCCCGGGGACGCGTGAAATCGACGCCGGATTTACAACAAGCACTGGTCAAGATTTTCTTGCGCGCGACGTCGATTTTTCGCGATGCGGGAAAGCTTGGTGTCTTTCTTTTGCAACTCTCCCCGGTATTTTCTCCACGGAAACACAAACTAGTCGAGATCGATCCATTGATCGAAATGTTGAGCGATTACGAGCTCGCGATTGAGTTTCGAAACCGCAACTGGGCAGTTGGCGATCAGTTGAAAGCGACAATGGATTTTTTGCAAAAGCATCATGCAGTTTTTGTGAACTTGGATGCGCCCGAATCGGATCATTTCATGGTCATGCCGTCAGACGTGGATGAGGTGACAAATTCGAATGTCGCATATTTGCGACTGCATGGACGCAACGCGAACGCTTATATAACCGGCAAAACAGTAGCCGCGCGTTTCGATTACGATTACAGCGAGAATGAAATCGCGGAAGTGGCACAGCGCAGCAGGAAGCTGGCGAGCGAAGCGCGCGAATTGCACGTCGTTTTTAACAATAACAATCTCGATTACGCGCCGCACGCGGCGCTTCGTTTGCGCAAGGCACTGGGCCAAATCGTAAAGACCCCACCGGAGACAGCAGAATTGTTTTAGTTTGACCAAGTTCGTCAGTGCGAAGCGAATCATCGACGAGAAAAACGCTCAACGTCCAATGCTGAAGTCAGATCATTATTGCCACACCCGAATAGAGAACACGCTTTTCGTTAGATATCGGTATTCGGCGTTGGGCGTACGGCTTTTCTTCGCCAGGCTCAATCAATACTGAAAGTGCAGGAGCCACACCAAGTAATCGAACGCGCCTACAACTCGCGACTACCGAGGCCGCTTGCGCGGCTGAAACACTGGCTGGTGGCACATCACATGACCCTGATGACAATTGCTGACACGCCGCACTCCATCGCTCTTGGGTCGGCGATTGGAATTTTTTTCGGGTTCACACCGCTTTATCCGCTAAAGACCTTATTATCGATCGGTGCGGCGTGGGTCTGTCGTTGCAACAAGATTGCAGCTGCGATTGCGGTGACCCTGCACGACCTCGTGATCTGGGCAATGCCCGCGATCTATATTGCCGAATATCAATTGGGCTGCTGGAGTTTGCAGCGGCCGCCAGCGCAGCGTGTTCATTTTCGCCAGTTTGGACTGCACGATTACATGCATTGGCATGTATTTTCACGCGTGGTCTGGCCCACATTCTGGCCGGCGTTTGTTGGCTCCATGTTCCTCGCGGTCCCTTCGGCAATCATTATTTATTTTCTCATGCGGTTACTGCTGAGTCGCGCTCGAATGCCGCAGAAGAAGGCGTGAGCCAGCGGGAACGGTCGCCGAGGCGACTCCTCTTTGCGATGGCAAATCATTAGGATCTGTCGCCTAACGCCTGCGCCTTCGGCGATTCGAAGCCATCGTTTTGTGGAGAAACTGATCCACCATAGACGCTACACCCGTCTCGAGAGGTGTTTGCCAATCAGAACACGTCGATTAAGGTGCTCCGGTTCAAGGGTGTTTATGCATTTATCACGTCGATTTCTCATCGTTTTCTCCCTGTTTCTCACCAGCGCGGCGCTTCTCCGCTCGGCGGCCGCCGCAGAGGCATATCTCATTGCCGATGCGCAAACGGGCTACATTTTGGAAGAGCAGGAATCGAGGAAAAAACTGCAAGTCGGTAGCCTCACAAAAATCGCCACTGCGAGTGTGGTGCTCGATTGGTCGGAACGCAGATCGGGCGATCTTAACCAGACAGTCCCGATTCCGCAGGAGGCGTTTGTCGGCACCCTTGAAAACAACATTGGTTTTCAGCCGGGCGATAACATCACCCTGCGAGATCTTCTCTACGCTGCGCTCGTTCAATCCGATAATATCGCGGCCTACACGCTCGCGTACCACGTCGGCTCAAAGGTAGAGTCGCTAGCGCCCGGTCAGGCGAGCTCGAAATACACGCCAGTTGATGCGTTTGTCGCCCAGATGAATGCGCTGGCCAAACAGTTGAAGATGGACCGCACGCGTTTTGTTAATCCACACGGCGTCGATTACAAGGTCAAGCCGCTGCCGTATTCGACAGCCGAAGACATGGCGCGTCTCACTCGCTACGCAATGAACAAAGCCAGCTTCCGCTTTTACGTGTCGCAAAAGGAACGCCAAATCTCATTCGATCGAGCCGGGCGTCGAATAAATTACATGCTTCGGAATACAAACGATCTCCTGGGAAAGATGGGTATCGACGGAGTCAAAACAGGTCGCACGGCGCGATCCGGTGATTGTTTGATTCTTTATGCCAATCGTCAGGCGGAAGTTGTTCGCCAAGGTCAAATGGAAACGGTTTATCCGCGTCATTTGATGGTCGTGCTCCTGGGCAGCACAAATCGATTCGGTGAAGGAACAGCCCTTTTGCAACGTGGCTGGCAGCTGTACGACCAGTGGGCTGCCGGCGGTCGCGTGGCTGATTCAAAGAAAATGCTTTGATTGAGCGTCTGCGCAGATGAAGCCACGGATTGGTGTTCTAACCAGTGGCGGCGATTGCCCGGGACTTAACGCGGTCTTGCGTGGTGTTGTACTCGCGGCTGAGAAGCTCGGCTGGGAAGTAGTTGGTTTTCGGGACGGATTCGAAGGACTTCTTCCACCCGGCAATCAGGCCATTCTCGATCGTCAAAGCATCAACGGGATCATGGCGCTGGGGGGCACGATCATCGGCACGACCAATCGCGGTCATTTTATTGCCAAGGTCGGTGCCGGCAACCGGACCATAGTGCCTGCTGACATCATTGCAGGCGCCAAGAAGATATTGGACGAGCTTCATGTAAAGGCGTTGATCATTATCGGTGGCGATGGGTCGATGGCGACCGCGCAGCAATTGCAGGAAGCCGGTATTAATTGCATTGGCGTTCCGAAGACAATCGACAACGATCTCGAAGCCACTGCAACGACGTTCGGATTCGATTCCGCTGTCGCAGTCGTAATGGACGCGCTCGATCGGGTGCACACCACGGCGACCAGTCACAGGCGAGTCATGGTGGTCGAAGTAATGGGTCGCCACGCCGGCTGGATCGCGTTGCACGGTGGCATCGCCGGCGGCGCCGATATTATTTTGATTCCCGAAATTCCATTCGATTTCGACAAAATCGCGAGCGTGGTCAAAGCGCGTGAGGCGGCTGGATATCTGGGGAGCGTTGTTGTGGTCGCTGAAGGCGCGCGACCAAAACATGGCGAACAAGTCAAACGCGATGTGGAAAGCGGCGAATTTCGCCTTGGCGGAGTCGGTGAAATCGTTGCGCACGAGATTGCCAAGCGCACTGGGAAGGAGACACGCTGCGTCGTTCTTGGCCATCTGCAACGTGGAGGGGCCCCGACGACATTAGACCGAATTCTGGGAACTCGTTTCGGCGTGAAAGCCGTGCAACTGGCCAACGAAGGACATTTTGGATCGATGGTTAGCTATCAGAATTATCAGGTACGCCAGGTGCCGATTGCGGAAGCTGTTAATCGCCTCAAACTGGTTCCACCGAACGGCGAAATGGTGCAGACCGCACGTGATGTGGACATTTCCTTCGGCGATTAGAGAGAGTCGACAACTGCGATGACGCGGAGCGTTGTGGTCACGCAAAGTACCAACTCAGTGCTAATGATCCGGCCTTGCCGGTTTTATCCGAACCCAGAGACGGCGGCCGACAATGCGTTTCAAGGTCGGCTCGATTGCGGTGTTGATGAGCTCAGCACGGTCGCGCGAAAGGAATTCGACGCAGCTGCACAAAAACTCCGTGCCGCTGGCGTGAACGTGCACGTATTCGAGGACACGGCCGAGCCGGAAAAGCCGGACGCGGTTTTCCCGAACAACTGGATTTCAACGCATCACGACGGGCGGATCGCATTGTTTCCGATGTATTCGGCGCTGCGGCGGAGGGAGCGTCGCCAAGACATCGTTGGTGAACTGCGCAAAGAATATCGTGTCAACGAAGTTGTCGACTACTCGGCATTCGAGGAGCAAGGCTACTGTCTTGAAGGCACCGGTAGTCTCGTGCTCGATCACCTTAACAAAATTGCGTATGTCTCGCTCTCAAATCGCTCCAATCCGAAGGTGATCCGCCGCTTTGCCAATGATTTTGGGTACCAGTCGGTCACCTTCACGAGCATTGGCTCTGATGGCCGGCCAATCTATCACACCAACGTAATGATGTGCATTGGAACTGCGTTCGCGCTGATTGGTTTGGAGACGATTCGAAACAAAGCCGAGCGGCAACAGGTGCGAGCGCAATTGGAACGGAGTGCCAAAGATATTGTCGAAGTGTCGCCGGATCAGATTGCGAACTTCGCGGGCAATGCGATCGAATTACATGATAGGCACGGCGAGAAACTGCTCGTGCTGTCTAAGCGCGCCATTTGGGCTTTGACTGGAGAACAACGCGCAAGATTAACGCGCTACGTGCGTCTGGTGCCGCTTGAACTTCCTACCATTGAACTTGGTGGCGGTAGCGCCCGCTGCATCATCACGACGATTCATCTGGCGCCGCGGTTGCAACATATAGCGTAAATACGAGCCAAAGCGGCAGCATAGGCGCGCAGCAAAACCAGATGGCACTCCACTATTTTCGACCTCACCACGGAAGCGTCCAGAGATTCCTCGACCTCGCTCGGAATGACAAGCGCGAGGTGACAGCGCCACGCGTCCTTGCGACTGGCTGCTGTCGAACTTATATTTAGCTCGCGCATTCAGCGCGAGAGATTAGGAGGTCATTATGCCAACGACAATTGCTGCTCCAAAAACTAAAAAGACACCTGTAACCGAGGAAGATTTCCTCCCACTGCACGGCACCGATTACGTCGAGTTTTATGTTGGAAACGCCAAACAGGCGGCGAATTTCTATAAGACCGCATTCGGGTTTCAAAGCCTGGCGTATTCCGGGCCGGAAACCGGGGTGAAAGATCGCGCCAGCTATGCGATTCGGCAGAACAAGTTGACCTTGCTCCTGACTACCCCCGTCCGGTCCAATAATCCAATCGCCGATCACATTTACAAGCACGGGGATGGCGTCAAGGCGCTGGCGTTGAAGGTGGAAGATGCCACTTCGGCATGGGAAGAGACAACCAAGCGCGGTGGCAAGAGTTACATGGAGCCGAAGACGCTCTCAGATAAGCATGGCGAGGTCGTGATGAGCGGAATCCACACCTACGGCGATGTCGTTCATCTCTTCATTGAGCGCGAAAATTATCACGGGCCGTTCATGCCGGGCTTTCGCAAATGGGAGTCGAATTACAATCCGCCCGGAACTGGTTTGCAATATGTGGATCATTGCGTGGGCAACGTCGCTCTGGGCCGGATGAATCCGTGGGTGAAGTTTTATGAAGAGGTCATGGGGTTTCGAAACATCCTGAGCTTCGACGACAAAGACATTTCCACCGAATACTCGGCGCTGATGAGCAAGGTGATGAGCAACGGGAACGGTTTCGTGAAGTTTCCGATTAACGAACCGGCGGAAGGCAAAAAGAAATCGCAGGTGGATGAGTATCTCGATTTTTACGATGGCGAAGGTGTCCAACATGTCGCCATGGCGACTAAAAACATTATTGAAACAGTCACGGACCTACAAAAGAGGGGCATTGAATTTCTGCAGATCCCTACCGCCTATTACGACACGCTCCTCGATCGGGTGGGTCACATCGATGAAGAACTGAATGCATTGAAGAAGTTGGGGATCCTTGTCGATCGCGATGATGAAGGTTATTTGCTGCAGATTTTTACCAAACCAGTAGAAGACCGGCCGACGCTGTTTTTCGAAATTATTCAGCGCAAAGGCGCGAAGAGCTTTGGCAAAGGCAATTTCAAGGCACTCTTCGAAGCTATCGAACGCGAACAAGCCGCAAGAGGCAATTTGTAAACGGGAGGAGCGACAATGCCGTATTATCAAAGACTGGGAGAAGTGCCGAGAAAACATCACATCTGGTTCCATCGCAATGGATCGACGCCGAGCTATAAGAACGAAGGCATCGCGTATGAGCATGTTTTCACGACGCAGGGATTCGACGAGGCGTACTCGATCATGTATCACCTGCGGCCGCCCACGCGAGTGCGCAATGTCGAGTTGATCAAGTATTGGGAACCGAAAAAAGTAGCCGATAGTCCGCTGCGACATCATCACCTGAAGACAGCTGATATTCCGCGGCGTGGCGATCTCTACACCGGACGCATTCCGATGTTGTTTAATCAGGATCTGATCGCGTACCGCGCCAAGCCTGCGAAGGCGTACGACAAGTTTCAATATTATAAAAACGGCGGCGCGGATGAGATCATTTTTGTGTTTCACGGCAGCGGCGTGATGGAATCTGTTTTCGGCAAACTGCCTTATCGCGCTGAGGATTATATTGTCATTCCGCGTGGAATTACCTACAGGCTGGTACCGGACAAAATTGAAGAGGAAGATTATCTCATTCTTGAATCAGTCGGTCCTGTTCGGATCCCCCAGCGTTACCTGAATCATGAGGGCCAAATCAAAATGGGCGCGCCGTACTCGGAGCGCGATCTTCACGGTCCTCGCGAGATAATTACCGTCGATAAGGAGGAAGACGTCGATATTCTCGTAAAGGATGGATCGCGACTCACGCGGGTGACGCTGGCGCATCATCCGTTCGATGCGGTCGGCTGGGATGGCTATCTCTACCCGTTCACTTTCAACGCACAGGATTTCGAGCCGATCACCGGCACGCTCCATCAACCGCCACCGATTCATCAGACATTCGAGATCCGCGGATATGTGGTATGCACGTTTGCGCCGCGCATGCTCGATACGCATCCGGAAGCCGTAAAAATTCCGTGGGTGCACGACAACGTCGAGGCGGACGAGGTTCTCTTTTACGTGCGCGGGAATTTTGGTTCACGGCGGGGGATCGAGAGCGGTTCAATCACTTTGCATCCACGCGGGATTCCGCACGGGCCGCATCCGGGGACGATCGTCGCGAGTAAGAATGCAACGCGCACAGAAGAATTGGCTGTAATGTTCGACACGCAACATACGCTCGAACTCACTGAGGAATCGCTCGGGCTAGACGACCCGAACTATCCCAAGAGCTGGCTCGACTAGCCAGATCACGTTCGCCCACCGTGTGGTGACCATCGCTCCTCGATGCTAGGCTAACCTTAGGTACAGTTATGATTCAGCGCGGTAATTCCGATCTCGAAACTGAACAACCACTCACGCGCGAGAGCAACCGTCTGGGGGAGAAAGATCTCGACAGAATCGCGGACGCATACCGGGAACTGCTTCAAAGCGTCGGGGAGGATATTGAGAGAGAAGGTCTCCAGCGCACGCCCGATCGTGCGGCACGCGCATTAGAGTTTCTCACACAAGGCTATCGGCAAAATCTCGATCAGATCATTAACGGAGCGGTTTTCGAGTCGAGGGCGAGTGAGATCATTCTAGTCAAAGACATTGAGCTTTATTCGCTGTGTGAGCACCATTTGCTTCCCTTCATCGGCCGTGCGCATGTGGCTTATCTTCCCAACGGCAAAGTGATCGGCTTGTCCAAGGTGGCGCGGATTGTCGATGTTTTTGCCCGTCGTTTGCAGATCCAGGAAAATCTCACCACTCAAATCGCCGAGTCGCTGATGAGATGTCTCGAGCCGTCGGGGGTGGCCGTGGTGGTGGAAGCGAAGCATCTTTGCATGATGATGCGGGGCGTTGAGAAACAAAACTCCGTCATGAAGACTTCCTGTCTTCTGGGCACTTTTAAAGAAGACGCGCGAACGCGTTCCGAATTTCTCTCGCTGCTGAAGGATTAGCTGTGGGGCGTATGTATCAGACGCCAGCGTAGCCATCGAGCAGAGACCGCCTACAATTTGTTGCGAGATCATTTTGCAGCGTGTTTGCTGCTTCGTGCTCCTGACCGTCAGCAAACGACTCGAATTCTCGGCCTCCCGCCGCTTGCACGTCGACCGTTGGAGCGACGACGAAAATCTGGCGGTGTTTGGTCCCGAAACGAATGCGCGCTACGGGAGCGGTCGCAATTACGTCGCCTATTTCGTTTTCACCGGTCCTGTCGATCCTGCTACTGGAATGCTAATTAACATCAGCGAAATCAAGGAGCGTGCCGGCAAGATTGTGCGGCAGCGGTTCGACCACAAATTTCTCAACGAAGACAATCATTCTTTCCGTGCTGTTCCGCCGACTGCCGAAAATATTGCGCGGCAACTCTACATCGATGTCGCGCCGTTATTCTCTGACAACGTCGCGACGCTTGTTGCCTGTCATCTGACGGAGTCCCCTGAGCGAAGCGCAACCTTTTATTCTATTGGCGCCAGCGAGGCGAATTACTGGTTCGAATTTTCTGCTGCTCGCAAAACGATGTCGCCTCGGTTAAGTCCTGATGAGAATGCGCGCTTGTTTGGGCCGGCCACTTCGATTCACGGACATAATTATCGCGTTCGTCTGACGTACCGATCCTCGAAAGCGTTTAGTGTCCAAGATCGGCCGCTGGTTCGTTACGATGCGATCGATCCTTGTTTGCACGCTTTGCAGGACGAACTCGATCACCGCTATCTCAATGAAGATGTTGCAGGTTTAGCCAATCATCCTATCACAACGGAGAGTTTGGCCGCGTACATCTACCAACGGGCAAACTCGACGACGCCACTGGATCGCGTACGCCTGCACGAACGCGCAGATTTCTTCGCCGAGGTGTGGAAGAATAGAGCGGTGTTTCTTGGGATGCGAATGGCACTGCATGCGGCACACCGGTTACGTGCCGCCACTCTTTCCGACGCGGAAAACGCGAAGCTCTACGGCAAATGCAACAATCCGCTCGGTCACGGCCATGGCTATCTGACCGAAACAACCATCGGCGGCGAGTACGATGAGCGCAGTGGAACGCTTTATGATTTTGTCGCGTTCAGGAAAGCTATCCAGGAGTCGTTGGAACCGTGGCGGGACCGGCACCTCGATCTGGAAACAGAGGATTTCCGCAACGCCCCTTCAACTGGAGAAAATATTGTGCGCGCCCTCTGGCCGAAGATCGATAATCGGCTCAATCAGCAACTCGTTAGGCTTCGCTTATGGGAAACGGCGAACAACCGGTTCGCCCTGCGGAGGATCTGAAGATTCGGTAGGGACGGCTCTTTGAGCGCTCCGGCGCGCCCGGTGGTCGCGCCTTACCCCGAGTCTTCAATTCGGCGTTGGACGTTGAGAGTTGGACGTTCAACCTTTCTGCCATAACAGATGAAGCGCTATCTTATCACCGGCGCCAGCCGCGGAATTGGCCGCGCGATCGCCGAGAAACTCGCGGATGCGGATGTTGAATTGCTTCTCCACGGACGCGATACAGTCGCTCTGGCGGAAGTGTGCACGGCAGTAAAGCACCATTGTGGGCGGGTGGTTCGCTTGATCCATGACCTTGCTGTCCCGTCCGGTGTTTCCGATCTCATCGATCAAGTTGGAAAGAAGCCGCTGAATCTGCTCGTGAACAACGCGGGCATCGCAATTGTAAAGCCCTTTTGCAAAATCACATCGGTTGAATGGGAGCAAACCGTCGGCGTTAATATCACTGCGCCATTCATGCTGATGCAGCACTTCTCGCCGCACATGCCGCCCGGCTCCAGCATCGTTAACATTCTTTCCATCGCAGCGAAGACGGGTTTTGCGAACTGGAGCGCCTATTGCATGAGCAAGTTTGCGCTCGAAGGCTGCTCGCAATGTGTGCGCGAAGAATTGCGCGACCGCAGAATCCGGATGATCAACGTTTATCCCGCCGCAACAGACACCCACATCTGGACTCACATCGAAGGGAAATGGCCGCGCCACAAAATGATCTCCCCAGAGGAAGTCGCCAGCGCTGTCGCGTACGCGCTTTCCCGGCCAGCGAACGTCGCGTTGGAGAATATCACTATTTCCAGCTTGGCTGGAAATCTCTGATCCGTTAGTCTTCCCGCCATCAGAACGTTGTAGCCACGGCTCTGTGAGCCGTTTTCCCAGGGACTGCGCTCCGGAAGACATCGGCCGCAGGCCCGTGGCTAAAGCAGCAGGAACGATGTTTGTCCCATAACCAAGGCCGTGCAAAGTGAACTCAGTGTCAAC
>Ga0193709_1000688_pt1 | contig 11116 bp, 11 predicted proteins | sample H3c2metaG_FD_160571 | JGI IMG/M metagenome (GOLD analysis project Ga0193709, IMG submission 160571) | Soil microbial communities from a riparian zone of the East river system, Colorado, United States - H3c2 | ecosystem: Environmental > Terrestrial > Soil > Riparian zone | place: USA: East River... | reverse complement strand
CGTTCGCAACGGTCATTGGCGGGACGTTGCAGTTGGCGGTGCAGTTGCCGTCGCTGGCGCGTCTCGGATATCGGTTCCGTCCGGACTTGCGATGGCGCGATGCCGGCGTCAAGGCCGTGTTGCTGTTGATGGGTCCATCCGTGATCGCAGCCAGTACCACGCAATTCAACGTGCTGATCAACTCCATCTTTGCCTCAGGGCTGGAAGACGGCGCGATTTTCTGGCTGGCAGCCGCATTTCGCTTGATGCAGCTGCCGCTGGGTATTTTCGGCGTAGCCTTGGGCACCGTGACGTTGCCGCTGCTGTCACGGCTGGTGGTGGCGGGACGCATGGACGCATTTCGCAGCGAGCTGGCGCGCGCGATGCGCTGGGCATTGCTTCTCACGCTGCCGGCGATGGCTGGTCTGATGATGCTGGCCGAGCCGATCATTTCCGTGGTTTATCAGCACGGAAAATTCAATGCCTATCAAACAGCGCAGGCGGCCGGAGCACTGCGCTACTACGCAATCGGCCTCGCCGGTTATGCGGCGCTCAAGGTGCTGGTCAACGCCTTCTATGCGTTGGACAGGCGCAAAACGCCGATGATGGTGAGCTTCCTGGCTGTCGGCCTCAATCTTTTGTTCAACTGGATCTTCACAATTCGCTTGGGATGGGGCCATCGCGGTCTTGCCTTCTCGACGGGGTGCATCGCGACGTTCAATTTCTTGCTTCTGTATCTGCTGATGCAATTCCAGCTCAAAGGCCTCGAGTCGCGCCGCTTGCTGCTGCTGCTGGTCAAAGTCGCCGTGGCGAGCGGGGCTCTGGTGGCCGTGTGCGCGGCGTCGTCGCATTGGCTGCTGGCCGATTGGCCGCAGCAGACGCTATGGATCAAACTGCCTGCGCTGCTGGCCACGGTGCTCGCAGGCGCTGCGGCCTTCGCCGCCTGCGGTGTCTTGCTGCACATCGAAGAATTAAAGGAGCTGCGCGACGCAGTCAGGCGCAGGCTGACGCGTTAGCCGGGGATCGCGCTGCCGCGAATGACGGCCGGTCGCAGAGTGAAGGCCTGCAGCGCGCGCGTGACGTTCGCGAAATTCGAGATGCTCACCAGAGCCCCGGCATCGTAGAAGCCGATCAGGTTTCTGATCCACGGGAACGTCGCGACGTCGGCAATGCTGTAGTCATTTCCCATGATCCACGCGCTCTCGCTGAGCCGCCGATCGAGTACGCCGAGCAGCCGCTTTGATTCATCGACGTAGCGCTGTAGCGGCCGCTTGTCGTCGTAATCCTTGCCGGCAAATTTGTGAAAAAAACCCACTTGACCAAACATCGGGCCGATGCCGGCCATCTGGAACATCAGCCATTGAATGGTCTCGTAGCGGCGCGCCGCGTCCGGCGGAATGAACTGTCCGCTCTTTTCAGCCAGATAGATCAGAATCGCGCCGGACTCGAACAACGGAAGAGGCGCATTGCCGGGCCCGCGCGGATCGAGGATGGCGGGAATTTTGCCGTTTGGATTCAGCGATAAAAATTCAGGAGACTTCTGCTCGTTTGCATCGAAACTCACCCGGTGCGGCTCGTACGCCAGACCCGTTTCCTCCAGCATGATCGACACCTTGACGCCGTTAGGCGTCGGCAGCGAATAAAGCTGGATGCGTTCCGGATGCTTGGCAGGCCACTTGCTTGTAATGGGAAACGAAGCAAGATCGTTCACGGCGCCTCTTAATCCCAACTGCGCCGCGTGACCGGCAATAGTTTATTGATCCACAGCGGTAGCGGCTTGCCGGACTTGACGCGTTGAAAGCCTGCAAACGCCAATCGTGACAGCGGAGAACGGGCTATCTGAACGGCCTGGGTCAATGCGATCTCGCGCGGTCCCCATCGGGTTTTCGAGATGTCCTTGCTGGGAGAGAGATTGATGGTATTCAAGCGCTGTCCGATCGCATACTTGACCGCCTCCACGACCGTGGTCGTCATGACGCTGTATTTGGACCACCGGGGATCGAAGCCGGAGTAGTACAGATACAGACTATCTCCGACCACGAATCCGATGCGCAGCGCGACTATCTCTCCGCGAATTGCCAGCTGAAATACGCGCACCATGCCGCGCGCGGCCAATTTCGCGCAAACCTCGTGGAGGAAAAGGCGCGATCGCGCATTTGAAAAATGATTGCGGTGTGCGACTGCCTCCTGAAGCTCGGCGCGCATGGCGTGCAGCGTGAAGAAGCGTTCAAGAGCGTCTTTGACTTCGCCGGGTTCCTGCGCGATGCGCAATTCGCAGGTAAGACCGTCGCGCTTGAGCGAGTTGTAGCAGCGCCGGATCGATTCGTGAATGTTGCGTTTCAGTTTGGCGTTGAATTCCTCCCAGGAGGAGGGCAGATCGAGAACGTAGTCCAAGAGCGGCTGTTGAAATTGGAGCTGCGCGCAGCTCAAAAGAGCCCCGATGTGCGCATCGCTGAGCACGCCCCAATTCAGCCAATCAACCGACCGCACATCCGCGACCTTCCGCCGGATCGCCCGGATGGCGGGCGTTTCATAGCCCGGCACGATGAGCGACGTGCGGATTTCTGTGATCGCGGGATCCGCGCCCAGTAGATCGAGCGTGCCGAGCTGCACGAAGCCGACGGTGCGGCGAGTCAGAATCAGCGGCACAATGGCGACACACCGGCCTTCGGCGGTGCGCGCGGCGTGGATCATGGGCTCGGTTCGAATGCGGCGACTGGATTCGAGGAAATGTCTGCACCAAGCCATATGCCATTCATGCAGAGCGAACGGCAGCGTATTGCCGGTGGAGCGCAACACTTGCTCGTAGTCCGGTTGCAGCGCCTGCAAGGCGCTCAGGCTTGTCGCAACTTCGACCCTCATATCAGCGTTTGCCGGCATGAAACGCATTGCTTGCCCCAGGCCTCCTTGCCGTTCAGTCAGGTTCATTATGCACCTCTGGACTCCGCCGTAACTGAGCCGTCCGTAACTAAGACGCGAGGATAACGGATTTGCCGCGGGCATCCCATGCGAAATATGTAATATGGGGTCCGAAAGCGACGGCGTGCAAGGCGAGGCCACGCCCGGATCGGCTATGATAGCGCCGAACCTATCGATCAACCGGAGGGTGCCATGAAGTTACACCTGCCACTGTCAGTCTGGCCAATGCTGTTGGCATGCACGCTGTGCGCAACCATTGCCGAAGCGGTGCCGGTATCGCGCCTCGAGGTTCGCGTCGTCACCGGCGCGCAGGAATTGAGTGCCGGCAGCGACTTGGAGTTGCGCATCTACGAAGCGGGCAAGAGCGTGAGACGCCTGCCGCTGGTGCATGGCGAGGCATGGCTGCCTGATTCAACCCATCTGATTCCGGTAAAGCTGAACGATGCGCTCGAGCCGCGCAACGTGCTGCGCTTTGCGCTTTACTACCGTGCCGGCAGCCCGTTGGCGCCCGCATGGGAAGTCGTCGCCGCGGATGTTGAATTGCCGTCGGGCCAAGAGGGGCCCGCACGCCTGCTCAACGCGACCTTGTCCGGCGTGATTTCGAAGCAAGGCGAGCTCGCGACTGTAGAACGCGATCAGGCAGCCCTCGCGTGCAGCAGCGATGCGGATTGCGATGACCATCGGACTTGCAATGGGAAGGAACGCTGCGCTCCGCACACCGCCGGCGCGGATGCGCGCGGCTGCGTCAAGGGTTCACCGGTCGATTGCCCCGTAAATCAGGTGTGCGGCGAGGGTGTGGGCTGCCGCGGCACGGATGCACTGAAAAAATTTACGCCGGACCCCAACGCACCGAAGCCGTGATCGACCTACGTAGCGACACGGTCACACGGCCGACGTCGGGGATGCGCGCGGCGATGGCCGCCGCGGAAGTCGGCGATGATGTTTTCGGCGACGATCCGACCGTCAACCGGTTGCAAGCGGTCGCCGCCGAACGATTTGGATTCGAGAGCGCCCTGTTCTTTCCAACCGGCACGCAGAGCAATTTGGCCGCATTGATGGCGCATTGCGGCCGCGGCGATGAGTTCCTGGTGGGGCAGGAAGCGCATACCTATAAATATGAGCAGGGCGGCGCTGCGGTTCTCGGCAGCATCCAACCACAGCCCCTGGAGCACGAACCGCACGGCGGGATCGCGGTCGAGCGTATCGCCGCCGCGATCAAATCGGACGATTATCATTTTGCGCGCACGCGATTGTTGGCGCTGGAAAATACCATTGGCGGCCGGGTGCTGCCGCAGGCCTACCAACGCGAGGCGACGGAATTTGCGCATTCGCGCGGACTGGCCACCCACTTGGATGGCGCACGCATTTTCAATGTCATCGTGAAACTGAATGTCGACGAGCGCACGGCGGTCGCGGGCTTCGACTCGGTGTCGGTGTGTTTGTCCAAGGGGCTTGGGGCGCCGGCCGGATCGATTCTGATGGGTGCCCGGTCTGTCATCGCCGACGCGCGGCGCTGGCGCAAGGCGTTGGGAGGCGGCATGCGCCAGGCGGGCGTGCTTGCGGCAGCGGGTCTCTACGCTCTGGCGAATAACGTGCAGCGGCTTGCCGAGGATCACGCCAATGCCGAATGCTTGGCCGCCGGGCTGCGCGATGCCGGCCTCGAGGTTTCGGCGCCGCAGACCAATGTGGTGTACGTGGAAGTCGCCCCGGCGCAAATTGCCGGTCTGAAATCTCATTTGGAGCGCCGCGGCATCATCGCGACGGTCGCTCCTCGAACTCGCTTGATGACGCATATGGATTTACCGCGCGCGAAGATCGACGCCGTTGTTCAGGCGTTTCGCGAATATCCCCACTGGCCGCATTGACCAGCAGCCTGTATTCCTATCGGTGGCGTCGAAAGGTTCGTCTGGCGGCCTTGAGGTCTTGCGGCGTGTCGATGTCCGATGCCGCCGACGGCATATCCACAAGCACATGGCCGGCGGCCGGCAATTGCGCGATCAAATCGCGCAGACCCACGTCGCCGGTGATTCGCTGCGCGCGGGGGTAGAGCCGTCGCGGCAGGATCAGCGGCGCCACGCCGATCCGGCCGATGCGGCGGGCGATCACACCTCGCGGCGCCGCTCGCCAGCGCCGAATCAGGCGCGCCAGCTCGCGGCTTTTGAGATGGCCCAAGTCCACCGGCAAAAGTAAAACCGCGGGCGCATAGCGCGCTACCGCAATCCCGCGGCGCACCGAACTCGACAGTCCTTGATTGCGCCGCGAATTGGTCACGAAGGTCACGTCAATCCCGCGTGCTTGCGCGCGATAGCGCGCGGAATCGCGCGCCACGACGGCAATGATTTTTGCGCATCCAAGAGTGGCGGCCAGCTCGAGCGTACGGCGCAACAGGCTCACGCCGTGCACGCGGGCGAGCGCTTTGGGCCGGCCTAAACGCGAGGAGAAGCCGGCGGCGAGCACGATGATCTGAAGTCTCAACAAGGACGTAACGTGCATTTGATATTATGCGCAAATGAAAAGCGAGCGTGCGAGTCTTCAGCACAGGCCATTCTTGATACCGATCTGGTTGACCGCGATCGCGGCGATCACGGCGACCGTGGTTTTCGGCCTCGCGGTGTTCGCCGCCTGGACATGGTTCACGGCGAATTCAACCACCGTCATTGTCATCCGCCATGCTGAAAAACAGACGGTCAACGCGGCTGATCCGGCGCTGTCCGCGGCGGGAGAGGCGAGGGCGGCGCTGCTGGCCCGCATGTTCGGCGACACGAAGGGCGCCGGCCGCCTTGACGCTATTTATGTGTCCGCCACTTTGCGCAGCCGCTCGACCGCCGCTCCTCTGGCAGCGCGCCTTGGAATCGCTCCCGTGGTGGCTGCCGCGGACGATCCGCAGGGACTGGCGCGCCGCGTGCTGCGAGAGAACAGCGGCAGACGCGTGATGGTCATCGGGCACATCAACACGGTGCCGGAAATCGTTTCCGCTTTGGCAGGCAGAAGCGACATACCCAGCATCGACGAACAAGACTTTGCGACGATGTATGTCGTGTCGGTGCCGCGCATTGGCCGCGCCAACTTGGTGAGATTGAGCTATTGAGGATTCGCCGTCCGCAACAGAATCGCCTTGCGCACGAAATCCGCATGCCGTCCGATCATGAAGTCCGCGAGCACCACGTCGCGAATGCGCCGGCTGCTGTCGATTAAAAACGATGCCCGACGAACGCCAATCCCCAAGGGGCCGTTGACCCCATACATTTTGGTCACCGCCTTTTGCTGATCCGACAGCAGAACGAAGGGCAAGTTGTACTTGGCGCGAAACTTGGCGTGCGATTCCGCATTCTGCGGGCTGATTCCCACCACGCGCAAACCCGCGCGCTCAACCTCCGCGTGCAGATCCCGCAAAACACAGGCCTGGCGCGTACATCCGGGCGTAAAGTCCGCCGGATAGAAATACAGAACGATTGCGCCGGTGCGCAGCAATTCTGTCAGGGACCGGTCTGTCGCCGTCTCATCCGGAAGAGTGAACTCCGGGGCACGTTCGCCTGCTTTCAGCATTGCTTGTACCTCCTTAATGTTATTATGCGTGATACTTTGGCAGAGCGAAGCTTTGCTGCTAGTATTCTTCGCCCTTTTCGGGGGAGTAGCTCAGTTGGGAGAGCGTCGCGTTCGCAATGCGAAGGTCGAGGGTTCGATCCCCTTCTCCTCCACCATCCTGTGAGGCCGGTTGTCCGTCTCCGGCCTCTCTTTCCTGCCTCGGTAGCTCAGTGGATAGAGCGAGTGCCTCCTAAGCGCTAGGTCGCCGGTTCGATTCCGGCCCGGGGCACCATTTGTCCGTTGCGCTGGTGGAAGCGGCATAACCTATGCGGTCGATAGTTCGTACTATGCGGCCGCAGTTTCTCTTCGAATCGATTCTTCTGCGGCTTGCACCAAAAAACCCGATCGCGAACCGCCGTGCTGTTTTACGTGACGATCAATCCGCTTGAGGATCAGAGCTGGCACAGTGATGTTGATCTTGGTTGCCGGGCCGAAGTACTGCTCGACCGATACATCAACAATCCCCCATGTCCAGCCCTTAAATTCCTTATTGGTTTGCCATTCGCTCATGGATTTAGCTTCCGGCAAATCCTTTTTGTCTTCGGCCAAGATTTCGCAATGAGCTTTGATGGCTTCGCGAGCATTGTCGAAAGCTTCCTCGACCGTGTCGCCCGCGCTGAAACAACCCGGAAGATCCGGAACTACGACGCCGAACGCCGTTTTCTTTGTTCCCGCCGCGATTGCAATCGTGAATTTCATTTGAGCCCCGCGTACTTGAGTATCTTGTTCACCAAACCAATTCCTAAATCCTTCTTCGGATGTGGCACCGAGATATGGCCTGGCACCGTCGGATGCTTGAAAATGTGATGACTGCCTACTACTCGATCTTCATACCAGCCCGCTTCCTTGAGCACGCGAACCACATCCCTGCTGTTCATGGTGGGTATAGTACCTACTAACGTCGACACAGTCAACACTATACCCACCGCAGGCTAGCTTCAAATCCCCCCTTCTGAGGCTCTGATTGGCTATTTTCCGCTGGCACCTCACTCTGCACCGGCGACGGTGGGCCGTGCGGCAGCCATCACGGTGGGCGTAGATTTATTTGTCGAGGCGCACGCACTGAGCAAAATTGCGGCGATGGCGATCGTACAAGCGCAAGGGTTCATCGAATCACCTCAGACGCCGCCGAAAATTAGCGCTACCTGACTGTGCAGCCGCCGCCTTGACAGATTTGCCCCTGCCGCTGAGCGGCCTGATTCTCCTCCGCCATCTGCACAGCCTGGGCCATGCCGTCTGCGGTCAAACATTCCTTCTGCGTTAGCCGCGAACCGAGCGGCGCGGTCGTACGGCAATAGAATTGCTCGCCGTGCCGCGTCTCGACGTGGTAACCCATCTCCCTCGATCGTTTCTCCGCCGCCGCAGTTCGCGGATCGTATGGGGCGGGCGCGGCAGCGGGCGCGGCAGCGGGTGCAGCAGCGGGTGCGGCAACGGCAACCGGCGGCGGCTTCTGTGGCGATGCCGCACATGCACTCAAAAGAATACCCATCATCCCTGCTGCCCAGACGTGAACTTGCATGCAGTCACCTCTCGGTCATTTTGCGACAAAAGCCGGAATTATTCCAGGAACCACGTATTGCTGGATGATCACGATGACCACCAATACCAGCGTCAGAATGATGCTGTGGATGAAAGTGCGCGCCAAGACAGCCCCCTCCTGGCCCTTTAAGTTGGTGACCGAGACGCCGGTCGCGATGTTCTGCGGAGAAATCATTTTGCCCAAGACTCCGCCGGATGAATTGGTTGCGGCAAACAACAACGGGTTCAAGCCCAGTTGCCGTGCAGCGACCACTTGCAGGTTTCCAAACAGCGCATTGCCCGAGGTGTCGCTGCCCGACAGGAACACCGCGATCCATCCGAGGAAGGGTGAAAACAAGACGAACCAGCGCCCGGTCGACGATACCGCCAGCCCCAGCGTATAGGCCAAGCCCGAATAATTCATCACGTAGGCGAGGGCGACGATGAACATCACCGTGACGACGGCCTGCCAAATCTGGCGAACGGTGCGCACTGCGCATTGCAGGAGTTCGGTGAAAGGCAATCTCACCAGCAATGCGACAATGAAGGCGGCGAGGAGAATTGCGGTGCCCGTGGCCAGCGGCTGAAACGTCCACACGGCCGCGTAAGGCTTGTCGTTGTATAACGTGATCGCAACGACCTTATCCAAGTTGGGCCACGGAATGGCGTACTGTCCTTTCGCCGCAACTTTGAAATAAGTCCAGACGATGACCGTGGCCGTCACGATCAGCCAAGGCATCCAGCCCTGCCACGCGGGCACGTCTTTGGTGATGGGGCTTTGCTTTTCCGTGGATGAGTGTGCAATCGCGAACTCGGATGAGGGCGCCGGACGCCACACTTGCAGGAACAAGAGCGTCACCGCCAGCGAGGTGAGCGCGGCAAAAACATCGGTGAGCGTGTAGTCGAGATAGTTCGATGCGCCAAACTGAGCCAAGCCAAAACTCACGCCGGCGACCGCCAATACAGGCCACAGCGACCGGATGGAGCGCCACCCGCCGTACAGCGCCATGACATAGAAGGGCAGGATGACAGCCATGATGGGAAGTTGACGGCCGATCATGGCCGCCAGTGCCGGTGCGGGAAGTCCTGTGACCTGGGCCAAGACCGTCACGGGCGTCCCCAGCGCGCCGAAAGCGACCGGCGTCGTGTTGAATATCAAGACGAACACAATCGCCTCGAGCGCCGGAAAGCCGCACATGATGAGCAGCGAGGAGGTAATTGCGACGGGCGTGCCGAAGCCCGCAACACCCTCGAGCAACGCCCCGAAACAAAAAGCGATCACGATGAGCACGATGCGTCGGTCGTTCGGCAAATGCTTCACTATCCAGGCGCGGAAGGCATCGAAGCGGCCGGAGGAGACGGCGATGTTGTACACGAACAGCGCATTGATGACGATCCACATCACCGGCCACAGCGCGAACACCGCGCCATTCGACGCTGCGGCAAAGGCGATTGGTGCCGGCAAGCCCCATACCGTGATGGCAAGGATCAGACCCACGATGAGGCCCGCCAGAGCCGCCTGCCAGGCCGGGCGCCTGAGGATGCCGAGAAGGACCAGGACAGTTGCGATGGGTAGTATCGCCACAAAAAAAGACAACGTGAGACTGTCGCCGACCGGTGTCAATAACTGATGGAACATCAACTTCCCCTATTGCGGTTTGTTAGGGCCCACCGCATTCACTTGCACGGAATCCTACTCTTTTAGCGGCAATTTCGTAACAGGGCAAGCACGATCGATCGGACGGCGCGTGTGACCGCAGGGCAGACGGTTCAGGCTCCCGGGTGCATAATATTGCGGGTGAGCAGTTCAGTGCGAGCCGATGTCCTTACTTCCCGGGAGCAGCGCCAACGCGATGTCGTTGCCGCGCTCAGCCAGGTGCTGCCGCGCGAAACGATCTTGTTTCGCCATGAAGATACCGTGCCCTTCGAGTGCGATGCACTCACCGCCTACCGCACCTCGCCCTTGGTGGTCGTGCTGCCGTACACCGAAGCGCAGGTCGCCGCGGTTCTCAAGATCTGTCATAACCTGGGCGTACCTGTCGTGGCGCGCGGCGCCGGCACGGGTTTATCCGGCGGGGCTACGCCGCACCAGTCCGGCGTCATCTTGTCGCTCGCCAAGTTCAACAAGATTTTAAAGATTGATGCGGCCTCATGCACCGCAATCGTGCAATGCGGAGTCCGCAATTTGGCCATCAGCGAGGCCGCGGCCGCGTACGGCCTGTACTATGCCCCTGACCCCAGCAGCCAAATCGCCTGCACCATCGGGGGGAACGTGGCCGAAAACTCCGGCGGCGTACATTGTCTGAAATACGGATTGACCCTGCACAATGTGCTGCGCGTTCGCGGATTCATGGTGGACGGTGAGCCGGTCGAATTCGGTTCACAAGCCTTGGACGCGCCGGGCCTCGATCTGTTGTCGATCATCGTCGGCAGCGAAGGCATGCTGGCCGTGACCACCGAAGTGACGGTGAAACTGATCCCGAAGCCGCTGTTGGCTCGCTGCATCATGGCGAGCTTCAGCGATATCGAATCGGCCGGCGCGGCCGTGGCGAGCGTGATCGCGCACGGCATCATTCCCGCGGGCTTGGAAATGATGGACCGAGCGATGACGGCCGCGGTGGATGCGTTCGTGCACGCCGACTATGACCTGGAAGCAGCCGCGATTCTTTTGTGCGAGAGCGATGGCACTCCCGAAGAAGTCGAAGAAGAAATTGCGCGCATGGAAGAAGTCCTCAAAGCCGCGGGGGCATCCCGATGCGAGGTGAGCCGGGATGAGGCGCAGCGTCTGAAGTTTTGGAGCGGCCGCAAGAACGCCTTTCCCGCATCGGGCGGCATCAGCCCCGACTACATGTGTATGGACTCCACCATCCCCCGCAAGCGCCTGGCGGAGATGTTGCGCGCGATTCAGCAAATGGAAGTCAAATACCATCTGCGCTGCGTGAATGTGTTTCACGCCGGCGATGGCAATCTGCATCCCTTGATTTTATTTGACGCCGAAGATGCGGATGAGATGCGCCGCTGCGAATTGTTTGGCGCCGATATCCTGGAGACCAGCGTGCGCCTGGGCGGGACGGTCACCGGCGAGCATGGCGTGGGCGTTGAGAAACTGAACTCC
>Ga0193709_1000687_pt1 | contig 11120 bp, 17 predicted proteins | sample H3c2metaG_FD_160571 | JGI IMG/M metagenome (GOLD analysis project Ga0193709, IMG submission 160571) | Soil microbial communities from a riparian zone of the East river system, Colorado, United States - H3c2 | ecosystem: Environmental > Terrestrial > Soil > Riparian zone | place: USA: East River... | reverse complement strand
GAAAATACCATATTAAAAAACTGAGTAGGAATCTCTTCCATTATCTTTATAGCCGCAGGTAGAAATGCAGTCTCGTATCCTTCTTTTATCTCAAGTACCACGCTGTCATGAACCGTTAGTACTAACTTACAAAGACTATTTTTATTACAGTCAGTCAGCTCTCTCCAGATACGGATAAGAGCCCGTTTAACAACTTCTGCTCCGCCTCCTTGTAAGACACTATTGAAAGCCTTATGTGGGCTTTCTCCTCCTGTGAAATGCCGTCTCCTACCAGTCCACAAAGATACATAACCAGTTGACTTAGCTCCGTCATTGATTGTCTTGCTGGCCCATTCAATTCTAGGGAATAGTCCAAAGTACTCATCCTTTTGTTTCTTAGCTTCTTTAAGATCTTTCCCCATGGTGAGTGCAATCTTCTTATATCCGGCACCATAGAGAATCATGTAAGTAAAAGTTTTAACTTGATTTTTCTGCCAGCCACCACCCAATACACCTAACATGTAGTCCCAGATCTTGTCCCCTCTATTGAATGCATCTATTAAGTTCGTTTGTTCTGCATAAATTGCGGCAAGACGCAACTCCAGATTCGAGTAGTCGATCTCCCAGAGACGGTAACCACTTCTAGGGACAATACATCCCTTTGTGTTACAGTTCCATCTCTTAGAGCTGACTCTAGGAATCTGTTGTAGGTTGGGCTTTTCAGCAGATAAGCGACTAGTTCTTGTTCCAATAGTATTGAAGCGAGTTCGAAGTCTTCCATCCGAACCTGTGAAGCGGAGAAAAGCTGTGAAATACGTTGTGATAGCTTTCTGCCAGCCCCTGTATTCGAGAATCTTCTGTGCCGTATCATCGTCCCTGTTCTGAAGTATGAGTTCATAGTCCTCCATTGCATACTTATCAAAGGAGGGCTTTCCTGTTTTAAGACTTCTCTTTACTACGGGTAGTCCTAATCTTCCAATAAGAAGTTCTTCCAAGTCTTTGGGACTAGATGGTTTAAGACCATCCAAATCCTGAACAATAGTGTCCATAATAGCTGTGCCCACTTCGATTTCACTTTGAGCGAGCGCACTATCAATAGATACCCCATTCTGCTCCATGGAGTTAAGGACTTGTACAAACTGCTTTTCATACCACCACAAATCCCTGTCTAACAAACTCTGGCCAGATGTGTTCAAAGATCTCCTCTGTAAGCATTGCATCTTGGATGGCGTAGGGCTCTATTAGCCATTTAGGAATAAAGCCCCACCCCAATCCATTAATAAAGTGATCCATACGCTCATCATGCACTTTTGATTTACCGAGATAGTGCTTTGCCATGTAATCAAGTGACTTGTTAGGAAAGTTCTCGTCAATCATGTGTTGCATGAGCATCGTGTCATACCAGTTAGTATCGGATAAATCTAAGCCTAAGCCTCTTTGGATGACTTGGAGATCGAATCCTGCGTTATGGAAGACAATGTGAGTGGCTCTGGATACAAGATCCTGCAATGATTGCACGACCTCATTCTTACTGAGATTGGGCCCTCCAAAGTGTCCAACTGCCATGTACCGACCCATGTCAAACGACGTTGACACTCCGAGCATTCGAAAGTCTGGATCATATCTCACATCTTTTGCGTTAGTCTCCGTGTCAATTGCTAAAACTCTCACCAACTAGCCCCACAGTTAAGGCAGTGAGTTTTTCCATTGATGATAATAGTATTTTGGTGTGTGCAACCTTTACCCATTAGTATCTCTCTGTCCATTCCCAACCACAGTCGTTACATTGCCAGGTAATTTCTCTGTCAGCTACTAGTACAGCTACTTTGTTGTAATGCCTACACAATTTTCTCATCCTTGATCTTATCCATAATGTCTTTGACTGTGGATAGAGGTACTACTTGCATATTGACTGACATCTGACCTTTCTCATCCAAGTAGACAACAACGATCTTTGTTACTTGTTCTTCCATTAGTACTCCAATGGTCTCTTCGAAATAAATGTTAAATTCTCTGTCCGAGTCATCAAGAAAGATCGAAAAGGAGCGCTTAGCCATACTTTCAGACAATTAACCTCTATCTCTCCTGCCACTTTCCATAGCCCAATGACAGAAGATGCATAGGCTCCAATATATTGAGATCCATACATATCTTCAAGTTTCTTAGGCTGTTGCTGATTAAAGTTTCCTTTCCTGTTATGGTGAACAAACCATACGAAGCATTTACGCTTATCTCTGATTTCAGAATTAATGAAATCAAATACACTATCTATTTCACCTTTCTCCAGATCACCACCGACACAACGCGAAAGGGAATCAATGAATATTCCTTCCGGATGTATTTCATCGATCCAGTCAAGGAGTCGTCGCTGATTTTGTTCACTATTGAGACGGAATGCTTGCCTAGCCACAAGATGGATATTTTCATTTAACTTATCCCTATCCGGATACTCATTAAGCATCTTGTCTAAGTAGTACTTCAATTCTGGTTGCATCATTTCTAAGGAAAGAAATAATACTTTGCGTGGTCTTGTTACTTTCCAATGAATGAAATTAGTTCCTGAAGCAATAGATAAAGCAAGGTTGAGACTAAATTGAGTCTTACCCACTCCAGGTGGTGAGGTAATGATTCCTAATCCTTGTTGATGCAATAAACCATCAAGAACCCACTCAACATTAAACTTATGACCAATAAATGCATCTAGAGGCTGTGGATCAATTTCTAACTTCTCCTCTGTAAGCTCAGGAGTTGTTACTTTATTCTCTGCGTATAGAACAATCTGCTTCAACCTCTCCTCCCTATCACTTCTTCCTACGTACTTTCCCCATCGAAAGTCAGCATCCATTAAACAATCCATTACTTGTCCTCTATTGAATCCATGATTGAGAAGAGTAATAGCAACAGAGGTAAGAGAAGTGTGTCTTTCTCCGTCTACTTTTGGCTGTTTAAAGAAGTGTTGAAATGAAAGAGGTAATTCTGCTAGTGAGGTTCTTCCATTGACTGGAGTATAGCTAAACGTCCCTGAGAAGCTCTCTAACGGCTCAGGAAGAACTTTGAATACGTAGGTATCAATAGACCTATCTGAGAGCTCTACGAGGCTTACAGAGCCGGGAGGGCTATATTTATGGTTGAGGGTAAAGGGAGGTCTTAGAACTCGTCCAAAGTTCCAACAACCTTTGTCACCGTCCAATGCATAAGCGAGTTGTTTATTGTATCGTTCAAGATCCTGAGAGCTTCGACAAGGTCTGTCAAGTCTCCAGTACCAGTGTTGTTTTCTAGGGTTATCACTACTTGAGATGCGGATTGCGGGGGAAGGGAAGTCCCCGAGTTCAGTTGGTGTACCGTCATCAAAATCTACCCACACTACATTAGAGACTTTAAAGTCTTGTGTATTTCTACTATTAAAAAGAACTGGACATAAATACTGATCCGTTATATCTACTTCCCAAATAAGGTCTTCTTCCATGAACTCCATATCGGTAGGCCAGTGGTACCAATACTTTTCAAACTCTCCTGTTATCTTTTTGTAAGGAGCATAAATATAACCTTCTTCAATCCCATATAAGGACTCAAGAAACTCGCTTAGTGTGTTGATGTCTGTCAATACATCCTCCGTAGTAAGACTTGGCTGTGTGACAGTTGCCGCACAATATTTGAAACCTAGTAGGTTCTTCTTTTATAGCTTTGTATAAACTAAACGTAGATCTTAATGCTTTTTCTGCTCTATGTTGTTTGCCATCATTATTAATGTGATCAATTTGAAGAAACTCAAATGTAGTCTCTCCACAACAAGCACACTGATTACCAAGTATTTCTAGTGCTTGAGTTCTGTAGCGTCTAGTGCATAATCGTCCGTACGCTCTAGAACAGTCTTTGCAGTATTTATGTTTGTTGAACTCAGTTAGTGCTTTCTCTTGGCGACACTTTAGACATATGCGCATGACGTGTATAAAACCTCTTTAGTCCTTTAGCGGAATGAACACGAACTATTAACTTACAGATACGACAACGAGGAAGTAAATCACCTTCTATAAGAACAAATTGATACTTACCTATATCTATTACTTTCATGTACCCTCTATGGGATTCGAACCCATAAGACATCACTGCCGCACCATTTTAAGTGGTGTGCGTATACCATTCCGCCAAGAGGGCTAAAGACTACAAAGCAAGGACTTCACGTATTCGTTACTAGGCTTGCTCTGTAGTCAGCGACTAGTATGGGATTCGAACCCATGTCTTCTTCCTTGACAGGGAAGTGCATTAGACCACTATGCTAACTAGCCAATTCTATTAGTCGAACCAATTAGCGCTATGACGATGTTTAGAAGGATCAGGAGTCTCGTGCATGCGCATAACTCTTCTAGCTTTAACTCTCTCTGAACTCCAATAAGCTTTCTTTTTTGCTACTGGCCATTTAGGGACAACTGATTTAGGATATTTACCCTCTAGCCAAATCCCATCATATTTCCATGATTTCTTAAAGTCATAGATGAGTTGAGTGTTCCATGTTTTGGAATAGAACATAGTCACCTCCTAAAGTAAGAGCATAACTCTCCTTTCTTTTAGTCCCATAGAAGAGATTCGAACTCTCACGTTCAGTTTGGAAGACTGACATGCTGCCATTAACATCACTATGGAGTACCCCATCACGGTATCGATCCGTGTTCAAGGGATTAAAGGTCCCTTACATCACCTTAATGCTTATGGGGTTTGGTTAGCCCTGGAGATAACTCCCAACACCTATAGTGATCAAGTATAGGTTTACGGGCTAGCTGGTCTAGAAGGAGTCGAACCTTCACTTGTAGGATTAACAATCCCGCGCACTGCCTTTATGCTATAGACCAATGGAGGAAGGTAAAGGAATCGAACCCTTATCTTTACTAGAGATAGCACCGGGTTCAAACCGGTTTTGCCACCATGGCGCTACCTTCCGTGAAGCTTACAGAAGGTGGTCCAATTATTATGGGGTAGACCTATAATCCTCAGGCTCCAGTCTCAAGAACCCTCTGTAAGCTCGTCTATCTAATTATCTACCACAACCACATGATCCACAGACACGACAGAATGGTGTATTGCAGTTCTGACACGTTACTGTGTTTTTGTTACAGGAATGAATTCCCACTTGGGATCCCAATGCTCGTAATTATAAATTGCTGAAGGATTTCCATTGTGCATTCCTACCTTATGCTTAATTAATCTCACCTCCATTCTATTCAGCTCCCCCACAAGGATTCGAACCTCAACTATGAGAACCAAGGTCTCATGTGCTACCAAATTACACTAAAGGGGATGGAAAAAGGATCAGGTAGAAGGCCACATTCCTTCATTTAAACCATTCGCAAATAGTCCCTGATCCTCTTAGACACTATCCACATTGTGGGTAAGTGTCTGGTGGAGCTGCGGAGAATTGAACTCCGGTCCTAGCCAATGTCCATCAAGTGGTTTTAATTGCTAGTCGAACTCATTCAGCCCCTTGTTATTAGCCTCATCCTGACCATAGCTAATGTGGATATCCCGAACGGAGAAATACTCCCATTGCTAACCTCGTCTGATATCTTCCCTTGCGTCGAGTAGAAAGGAGTCGAACCTTCACCCCCGAGCTTCCAAAGCCCGTGCTCTACCATTAAGCTACTACTCGTTATTTACTAAATACTGTAAGGAAGAGAGTTATTACTGCTACTGCTGTAGCTACTATCGCATAGAACTCTTTCCTAGTAAGGAAGTCTCTCTCCCTATCTGACATTGCTCCACGCCATTCATTAGCGTTAGTTCTCCATCTCTGTGAGTTCTGTTCAGCTATTGCTACAGCTTCTTTAGCAGCAGCTAACGCAGCCTCAACCGCTTTAGCATCAGAGGCTAATCGTGTATCGACATACTCTTTAAGAGAGATGTCATCTTGGCTGCTTTGTTTTCTCATTCTCTTCTTTCTTGTTAAGTTGCGGGTCTAGGATTCGAACCTAGAATCTCAGGGCTTATGAGACCCGAATGTTACCGTTACACTAACCCGCCAGAGCCGCATAGAGGATTCGAACCCCTCTCAATACATTACAAGTGTACCGCTCTACCTAATGAGCTAATCCGGCTTAAACAATGGGAAACCACGCCGCATTGTTACTGACAGCCCCCGAAGACTTTTACTCCTAGTGGCAGTCGTTCCCTCTCTTACTATCTATCTACTAGCATTGATGACCAGGTGGAGGCATTATCATTCCACACCTGCCACATACTAGATCTCTAGTTACAGTCCACAATGTTCTCATAGCTTTTCCAAAACTCCTCGTCAGACTCATACAAGTCTTGGTCTTGGTGATCTTCAGAACAATAAGGTGAATAGCGAGGATCAGCATCTAAATCACATAAAGGACACCAATCACTGTTATTACTCACTTACTTATCCTCCCTTAGTACGGTTTGAACGAGTGAAGAACCCATTCTCGTGGTCCTCCATTGTAGCCATCTTTAGAATATCCATAACCATTGCCCTCTAGCCCTGTAAGCACAGAGAAGTCTGGATCTTCTAGTTCTGACTCTGGAACTTTAAGAGCTTTGAGCCATGTTTTAGCATAGTTAATATTTTGGATAACTCGTCGTTGATCATTTGAATCTAGATCAGCAAATGTGTCATCATCCATATCTACATAAATCTGTACCCATTTGGTAACTTTACCCTGAGGCTGACGGTAGAAAGGACTGTTCTGATCTAGTAACTCAAAGTTGAACTTAAGATAATCAGTTCCTTTATTCTCACTGTGGAAAGGAATAATGGATTTAAGGACAAAAGGGTGTGTCCCATCTTCCATGACCTCAGGAATCTGTGATGTATCAAGGGCTCCGAATAAACCACTCATCTATTTTTACCTTCCAGTTTCTCTATTCGCTTTATTAGCTCTTCTATTTCTGTGTCTTGTCTTTTTATCTTCTGATTAGTTGTCCTCATAAATGCACCAATGTGACTTAGCGTTCTGATAATAGATTCGAAACATGTATGGATCATCTCATTATCATGATGATGATCTCCACTTATCGACAATTGGCCAGAACTCCTCAACTGGGATGACCTTATCTTCAAGATCACCAATGCGACTCTTAGCTGCCAATCGATTGCTTCCAGAGAAATTCAGGGTTCTTGTTACTTTAGTTCCCTGTTTCTTCTTCTCTAGAAGTCCTACTAAGTGACAGTGCTCTGAAATGGCGTCAGATGCTTTCTCAGGCATCTTTGGACGAGTTAGGTAGATACCCTTAGCTTCATCTGTAAACGTGGGTTCTCGTTCACTTGAGAGCCATATAACGTCTACTGGAGCAGCTACACTCATGGGAACTAGATCTCTCATATGAGCTGCAAGGAACTTGTAGTCTCCCATTCCCTCTGCTTCCAAAGATGCCCCTGCACCCTTTGGTTTAGCTATATGACGATCTTTATTCACATTGTAGTTATCAACCATGTTCTTTAAATACTGGTCACATATGGCATTAATGAGATCTACTACTACAACTTCGTACTTTACGTATAAGGGATGTTCCATTGAGATTGCTTTGAATATTGCTTTGATGTGGGAAATACCTTGGGATCTGACAATCTCGCATCTATCTCTATATTCAGGGAGATCTCGTAATGTGCTTTCCCCTCCATCTCCACTGGAAATGATGAGAGTATGTCGTCCACTTGAGCAAGCAAGTCTCGTCTTACCTGTACCCCAATCTCCGTATATGAGCGCTTTGAGGTAACCTGCTTGCGTAGATAACGGAACTGGTTGAAAGGCATCTAATTCCTTGAGTAAGTCAGAGTTCACCAGTATATTCCTCAACAATCTTTCTAAACTCGTTAGCTAATACTGTAGGAGACATGTCATTCATGTTGTAGTAGAGAGCGATCATTTGAAGAGCAAACTTCTCAATAGGAGTCAAGTCCACCATCGAATTCTCCTGTCTCTCCGTATGTGATTTCAACATTCAACTTTCTAAGAATAGGGTCCATGAACTTATCTAGTTCATTATCTTCTAAAGCTTTTCGCCATTCATCTTCGTTGACTAATATCTTTTGATCTAAGTAACCAACTACTCTGATTTCCATTATTCTTTTTCCTTTTCGTAATCCACTAAATACTCGTTATTCTGGTAGAGAACCTCCTTAGTTCCTGTACTAACTACTCCTTGTAGGAAATCCTTACACAATGGTTGAAAGGCACAGTAAGTACATGTTCCTTTATCAATATGCATAGTAGTTTGTGTCATATGCTCAGCCATAGGTAACTGATGTAAGTCATAAATAGTGGATGCCACTTTGTTGTGTTCATTTACTACATTATCTATTTCTTGATAAGAAGAAATAACAGGAGTACGTTTGAAGCATTTCTCAGGGTTAGGATTCTTTAATTCCCTGTATCTAATCTGATTTAAGATTGCTTTCTTAACGTTGATCCCGTTATCTCTAAGACATTTAATATACTTACGTGTCTGGCTATTCATCTTCAATTCCTTCTCAGTAAAGAAGTTATAGACAAACTTGTGATCTACAAGAATAATGTCTTTTCCTTCTTTAACGAGAAGGTCAAGTCTCATACCATATTTAATCTCCACTGTTGAGTTATCAAGAAACGATTCGTACTGTCCTTCTACATCAAGTACTTCCCAGTTCTCATCCCAGTAAAGATCTACATAAGCTCTAAGAACATCTTGTAATTGAAGGAACTCATTAGTGAATTCTGGAATGTCATCAATAGCTTTATCCACTACCTCAATGGCAACGTTTAAGCAGTACTCTTTCGGCATTCCATCTTGTTTAGCTCCATAGTAAATCTCTAATGCCTCATGACCAACAATGCCACGAGTTAATGCTTTACCGTAATTTCTATTTAGTGGTTGTAATCGTTCTCTAAAGGAATAATATTCACGACGCTGACAAGTTAAGAACGTGTTTACCCTTGAGTTGGATATGAGCATTCTGCCTCCTTATTCAGGAATCAGTATACTCTCACATTCACTGTGATCCAACTTGGGCTGATGTTTCCCATCATTCCAGAGAACTAGTTCTTCCTCTGTAGCAGCTCTTGGAGCATTTGCAAGTGAGGGATCGTAGCAGTTATCGTTCCTTGCGTGCCATCGGTTGTGGCAATAATTACATATCCCGCTGAGGTTTCTCGGGCTGTTGTTGTACCAATCCTTATCAGGTCCATGATAAGGATTGGATGTCTTCCTCCTCCGACATTAGCCTTACCACTCCATTCGCACGGTGAACCAATTTCAATATCACGAGTTTCTTTTAATATCTTTTGTGCTCGTTTACGCATCGTACTTCTAGGGTCTTCTACTTCATCATCTGGTTTCCAAGGACGACCGGTGCCTACTGAGCTTACAGCCGGAAGAAGAACACTTTCATCTAGCTGTTCTAAGCAACATGAATCCTCGGGTAAGTGACATTCCCAGTGAAAACCCCGTCCGCAACTTAAGCACTCCTCCATTCATTCACTCCTGTTGATTGACATGGAATCTATGTATAGTGCGAAATGGTCTTCGCATAGAGATCCATTGTGTGTTATTACTGTCGCTTTTTGTGGGCATGGTTCCAACGTATAGTCCCATACGTCATCTTCCTCATGTTCCGTATCGATATGCGAACAGTAAAACAGAGGCTCATCCGGCTCTTTAGTTTTTATTTCAGTGGTCTCTGATCGTTTTAGACAATAGCCGCACACGATAAGGAATGCACCAGCTATCAATCCGATCATTGTGTCCATATACCACCTCAGATCTATAGATAAGACTGACAAGGGAACCGTATGCCAAAACCTTTAGTATGGATTTAATTCCCTTGCCTGTAAACTCTACTTGTCTCTCTGGTAAAGAGCTGTAAAGATCATGTTGTTCAAGTTAGTTGTGATGATTCGTAGTCCTTCAGGATCTATATTTCCCATTCGAACTTCATCATCTACCAACTGCTGTATGGTCTTTGTCCCTCTTTTATTATTGCATTTAATGTGGGCCAACCTGAGGTTGTAGTTATCATCTGATCCACCATCTGCTAGTGGGTCAAAATGATCTCTACTGGCCTCTGATCTCTTCACATAGCATTCTGTGTATGGTTTCCCTAGAAGGACACAGATCCAACATTGTGCACAATCTCTTGCGTACAGCTCATCCAGTTCTATTTTTCTGTGATGAGGTCGCTTTGGCATCACTCATCAGTAACCAGTTTAGTTAGAGCTTCCCGCTGCTCATCAGTCATACACATTGCAGCAATTTCAGTGTCAAACATTGCATCATGAACTCTGCTCTCTATCTCAGCAACAAGTTCAGGATTATCATCTACGTTGATCTTAGGAAAGAAAGACCTAGTAGATAGGGTGAATAGTGCATTAGCTACGGTAGGACCGTACAGTTCATTAGCCATAAGGCCAATCATAGCCAGAGATTCAATGACTCCGTCTTTAGCTACTTCGTACGTCTCAGTCAACGTTTCGATCTCTCTCTTCGTAAGCTATCTGAGCTAGGAGACTAATCTTGCCCTGGTTTTTAACATTAAGGTCTGGTCTATTTCGTTGTAGCCATTCCCTCATTTCTGTTTGAGGACTATACAACTTGTGAGAAGATCCACCTCTGGTCAAAGAGGAAAGAAGTACAGAGCAGAAGTCATCTACTTCTACCTCTTTTTCAAACTCAGCTTGACTTCTCATAGCAGAGAGAGCAGAGACAAGTCCCTTTTTAATAAAGTTGTACTTAGCTTTAAACGCTACGCGTTCATCAGGATTGGCAGGTCTTTGCAGTGCATGGATAGCTATTGTGTCTACCAGGTTGCTAAGACGCTTAACTTCCTTTATATAATGATTCAGTTGATCAGCGATAATTCTTAGGTCTTCGTCTACAGCGCACTGATTAACTATGTACTTACTTTTAGCTGACTCATCTGGTGGGCTATAGGAATCGAGTGCTGACTTAAGTTCAGCTAGACTATCCAATCTGTCTTTGATTTGAGTTTCCCATAGTGCGTTAAGAACTTCACTATTCGTTTCTGGAAATTCCATCTAGCCACTGCTCTCTCATAGTCTGAGCAATCTTCTTAAAAGAAATTCCTCTATCATTCATCTCTACTACAGATGAAAGAAAATCACCGCGTTTAGTTTTGTATTCAATGGGGTTACCAC
>Ga0193709_1000686_pt1 | contig 11139 bp, 9 predicted proteins | sample H3c2metaG_FD_160571 | JGI IMG/M metagenome (GOLD analysis project Ga0193709, IMG submission 160571) | Soil microbial communities from a riparian zone of the East river system, Colorado, United States - H3c2 | ecosystem: Environmental > Terrestrial > Soil > Riparian zone | place: USA: East River... | reverse complement strand
CGCGACCAGTTGCGGCATCGCCGTCATCTGAATGCGCCGCGCCGTCACCAGGCCGATCGAGCCGCCGATCGCGATGGCGATGGCGATCTCGGCCATTGAAGCGAGCGCATGGGTGTAGAGGGTGGTGAGCACCGCGATGACCATCCCGGCCATGCCCAGCCGGTTGCCGCGGCGGCTGCTTTCGGGACTCGACAGCCCGCGCAGCGCGAGGATGAAGCAAATTCCGGCGATCAAATAAGCGATCAGCACCCAGGCGGGCGTTGCCGCCGCCTCATGCATCCTTGCGCTCCTTTTTCTTGTACATCGCCAGCATCCGCGCGGTAACCGCGAAGCCCCCGAAGATGTTCACCGATGCGAGCGCGACGGCGATCAGCCCGAGCCACTTCGACGAGGCGCTGCCGGCGGCCGCGCCGGCGATCAGGGCGCCGACCACGATCACGGAGGAAATCGCGTTGGTGACCGACATCAGCGGCGTGTGCAGCGCCGGCGTTACCGACCAGACGACGAAATAGCCGACGAAGCAGGCCAGAACGAAAATCGACAGGATCGAAATGAAGTCCACGCCGTCTCCCTTTTTATGGGTCCGGCCATAGTGGCGGCTCGCGCTTGGCCTGTCGAGGGGTCCAGCGCCACGAAATCGGGCCATTAACTTTAACAGAGTTTCCGATTTATTAACCCTTCGCGCGCAGAGGGGGAATTGGATCAACGGGCGAATGAGATGCAGTCGAAGCGATCTCGGAAAAAAACCGCGTCCGGCACACCGTTCAGGCTCTTGCTGTGGACGGCGCTTGCCGGGTTGATCTTTGGCATCACCGGCTTTGGCGCCCCTCTTGAAGACGCGCTCCGCGTCGGCCGCAACAGCCTTCATCCCCACGCCGCGAGCGGCGACATTGTCCTTGTCGCGGTCGACGACCGCAGCTTGCTCGAAGTGGGCAACTGGCCTTGGCCGCGCCAGCAACATGCCAAGATGGTCGGCAGACTGACCGAGATGGGCGCGCGGCGGATTTTCTATCACGCCAATTTCTCGTTCAAGACCGACCCCGCCAACGACAATCAATTCGAAGCGGCGATCGCGCGGTCGGGCAAGGTTACGCTCCCGGCACAATTTCTGGTCGGCTCGCTCAAGGGGGAGGAATCCGCGCTCCGTCCGCTCCCGCAGTTCCGCAAGCATGTCGATGTCGCGACGGTAAGTCTTTACTATAATTATCAAACCGCCGTGTGGGCGGTCCCATTTGCGTGGATGGTCGACGGAAAGTCCGTCCCCTCCTTCTCGTCGAAGCTGGCGGGCGTAACCGGCAAGCCCGGGCAGTCCTTCCGTGTCGATTATTCGCTCGATCCAAAGACAATCCCGACCTACGCCGCGGCCGACGTGCTCAGCGGGCGGGTTCCGGCCGGCAAGTTCGCCGGCAAGGATATCGTGATCGGCACGACATCGGGCGACCTCGGCGACCAATATTACATCCCCGGACGCGGCCGTATGGGCGGCGTCTATGTCCACTTGATCGGCGCCGAAACACTGAAATCCGGGATTCCCGCCGATCTCGGCTGGATCTTCCCCTTCCTGCTCGGCCTCGCCGGAGTCGCGCTAGGCTCCCTTCGCCGCCGCGTGGCGCAACAAAATGCCATTTTCGCGACCGCCACTTTAGCGTTGCTGGTCGTGCCCTATTTTCTCGAAGCCCAGCATGTTTTCGTCGATATCATGCCCGGCCTGTTTGTCGTCGCCTGCGTCGCGGCGAGCATGTGGTGGAAGCGCTTCCGCCTCAGCGGGATGGTCAACGCCGTTTCCGGCCTGCCTAATTTGAACGCGCTTCGCGCCGACCGCGCGGCGCGCGACCACCCTTTGATCGTCACGCGGGTGCACAATTATGCCGAGATCGCGTCGACCCTCCCGCCCGAAGACGAGCGCCGCTTCGTCGAGCAGATCGTCAACCGCCTGTCGGTCGGGGCGAGCGCACGTACCCTCTACCAGGGCGACGAAGGCATTTTCGCCTGGTTCGCCGATTCCGACGCTTCGATGGGCGACCATCTGGAAGCGCTGCACTCCTTATTCCGCAACCCCGCCAAGCTCGGACGGGTCGCGATCGACCTGTCGGTCAGCTTCGGGGTCGAATTCGTCCCCGGCCGCTCACTCGCCAACCGGATCGGCAGCGCGCTGGTCGCCGCAGACGAGGCTGCCGCCGAGGGCCTCAAGTGGAAGCGCTACGACCCCGAGAAATTGAAAGATGTGTCGTGGAAGCTGTCGCTGCTCAGCCAGCTCGACGATGCGATCGAATCGGGCGAGGTGTGGGTCGCCTATCAGCCCAAGCTCGACTTGAACTCGCAGGAAATCTGCGGTGCCGAGGCGTTAGCTCGCTGGACGCACCCCGAAAAGGGGCCGATCAGCCCGTCCGAGTTCATCGCCGCTGCGGAGCAACATGACCGCATCGAAAAACTGACCTATTTCATCCTCGACCAGGCGATCGCGGCAGCGGCCACGGCCAACGGCCGCGGAATTCCCTTCGCCGTCGCAGTCAATTTGTCGGCTCGGCTCCTGGTCAATCGCCACTTCCCCGAACGCGTTGCCGACTTGCTCCATCAGCACGGGCTCGCCGCCAACCGGTTAACGCTCGAGTTAACAGAAACCGCAGCGCTCGCCGGCACCGGCGCGGACTTGGCTGTGCTGGTCCGATTGCGCGATCTCGGCGTGAAGATCTCGATCGACGACTATGGGACCGGCCTGTCAACACTTGATTACCTGAAGAAGATCCCGGCCAGTGAAATCAAGATCGACCAAAGCTTTGTAAAAGCGATTCGCGACAACCGCAGCGACTGGCTGATGGTCCAGTCGACCATCGCTCTTGCCCACTCGCTCGGCCAGACCGTGGTCGCCGAAGGGGTAGAGGACCGGCTTACCCTCGATGCCCTTGCAACGATGAAATGCGATGTTGCTCAAGGGTTTGTGATCGGCCGCCCAACGAGTTTCCGCAGCCTTATGAAAAGGATTCTTTCGGACAAGAAACGGGCGGTTGCCTGACGTAGTTAATCGATTGCTAACCATCCCGTTTAAGGTTAACATCCTCCTGTAGCCGCGTTGAGTCGCGGTGGTTTGACAGGGGATGATCATGAAGAAACTTTCTCGCCCGCAGCGCGGTTTCTGGGACTGGCTTCTCGGCGGCGGTTGGGGTCGCTGAGCTAGGCTTCTGAACCCCCGGTTTCGGCCGGGCTTCCCAATACTCCGATAGGTCGTGGCTAACCGCCGCGGCCTTTCGTGCGTGTGCGATACAAAGCCCTTGAGCCGCCGGCCGTGCAACCGATCCGCGCCCTTAGCCCTTCAAGCGTTCGCTGACGATCTGGCCGCTTTGGGTCAAACGCACGCCCTTGACGATCTCGTCGTCGTCAGGAAGCAGTGGCTTGCCCGCCTCTTTATCCCAGAAGGCGGCGAGGAAATTATATAGGTTGCGAGCGAACAAGGCCGAGGCGTCGGTTGCCAGGCCCGCCGCGAGGTTGCGAGCGCCGACGACAGTCACCCCGTGCCGGACGACGGATTCGCCGGCGACGCAGCCTTCCACATTGCCGCCTGCTTCAGCGGCGAGATCAATCACCACGCTGCCCGGGCGCATCGTCGCCAGTTGCGCGTCGCTGATCAGCCGTGGCGCGGGTTTCCCTGGGATCAGCGCAGTGGTGATGACGATGTCCTGCTTGGCGAGGTGCGAGGAGACCAGTTCGGCCTGCGCAGCCTTATATTCGTCCGACATCTCACCGGCATAGCCGCCGGCGCCTTCGCCCTCGATCCCGGCGACATTCTCTACGAACACGGGCTTGGCGCCCAATGACTGGATCTGTTCCTTGGTCGCGGAGCGGACGTCGGTCGCGCTGACTTGCGCGCCGAGGCGCCGCGCGGTCGCGATCGCCTGCAAGCCCGCGACGCCGACTCCCATGACGAACACCTTGGCGGCGCTGATTGTGCCCGCGGCGGTCATCATCATCGGGAAGGCTCGGCCATAGCGCGCCGCTGCATCGACCACCGCCTTGTAGCCGGCCAGATTCGACTGCGATGACAGCACGTCCATCGACTGGGCACGGGTGATCCGCGGCATCCATTCCATTGCCAGCGCTTCGAGGCCAGCCTTGGCATAACCGTCGATCGCCTCGCGCCGCCGCAGCGGATCGAGCGCCCCAACCAGCAATGCTCCCTGCTTGGCGCCCTTCAAGCTTTCCGGATCAGGGCCGTTGACCGCGAGGATAATGTCCGCGCCATCCAAAACCTTGGCGCGCGCCGCGATGGTCGCGCCGGCCGCCTCATATTCTGCATCGGAAACCGCCGCGCCGATCCCGGCGCCGTTCTCGACCGCGACCTCTGCGCCCAAGGCGATGAATTTCTTGACCGTTTCGGGGATCGCGGCGACGCGCGCCTCTCCCTCGGCCTCCTTGAGGACGGCAATCCTGGTCGATCCGGCCATGTTCAGTTGCTGATGAGGAACATGACGGTGAGCGCGATGAGGAACGCCGCCAGCGCGGTAAATTTAAGCAGTTTGACGAAGCCCTCGTAATTGCGCAGATGCGCCGGAAGATCCTGCTCGTTTGCCGGAATCTTGGACTGTTCGGCGGCCATCTTGGTCTCCCTAATCGTGGCTTGGCGCGTTGCATACCAAGTGCAGCCACGTCCCCCAAGCCCAATCGGCGCCTTAAGCGCGCCTTTACCCCTGCTCAGGTAAAGCGGCAGCAGTGGGAGAAATGTGCATGCGCGCCGAAACCCTTCGGGCCCTGTTGCTGGTCGATGCCGATGCCGCCGAGCGGCGCGGAGTCTCTGCGATCGCCGCGCGCGCCGGATGGAGCGTTGTCGGCGCCGCGGATAGCGAAAGCGCGATCGGGCTTCTCCAGGGTCCGCACGGCCGCGAGGTTCAGGCCGCTTTGCTCGGCAGCTGGGACGATGCCACTGGCCCTGAAACGATAAGCGCCTTGAGGTCCAAACGGCCGTCCTTGCCGGTGATCGTTATGGCCGACGGCGGGTCGGTAGCCCTGGCGGTCGATGCAATGCGCGCCGGTGCAAGTGATTTCCTGGTCAAGCCGGTCGCGCCAGAGCGCCTGATGGAAGCGCTGGCCGCCAACAGTGATCGCCGCCGCGCCGAGGGCGAGCTCGCGCCCTTGTCAGAAAAACTCGCGCCGTCATTGAGCCTCGAAGAATTGATCGGCGCCGCGCCCGACTTTCGCATGGCCCTGGCGATTGCCGCCAAGAGCGCGCGCAGCCGCCTGCCGGTGCTGATCGTCGGCGAGCCGGGTGCCGGCAAGGAAACCATTGCCCGAGCGATCCATGCGGCCAGCCTGCGCGCCAAGGCGCCGATGATCGAAGTGGACTGCAAGGCAGTGCCGTCCAACATCATCGACAGCGAATTGTTCGGCCATGTTGCTGGCGCTTTCCCCGGCGCCTTCGCCGAACGGGTCGGCCGGCTGGTCGAGGCCGACGGCGGTACGCTGCTGCTCGACGAAATCGGCTCGCTCCCTCCAGAGACGCAGGAAATGCTCGACCGTGTTCTCGCCACCGGTGAAGTGCGCCCAGTCGGCTGCAACGGCAGCAATTCCGTCGACGTGCGAGTCATCGCCATATCCAGCCGACCGCTTCCGGCCGACTTCAACCCAGCATTAGCCGAGCGAATCACCGCGACCACCGTCGCCGTCCCTGCCTTGCGTGAGCGAAGCGGCGACATCCCCGCCCTCGCCCGCCATTTCCTTGCGCGATTCGCCGAACAGCCGGGGATGCGCGAGCTGTCGATCGGCAATGACGCGCTCGCCGTGCTGATGCGCTACGGCTGGCCGGGCAATGTCCGCCAGCTCGCCGGCGTATTGTTCCGCGCCGCGCTCCACTCGGCCGACCCCGCTCTGACCTCCGAGGATTTTCCCCACATCGCGATCCAGTCGCGCTTCACCGGCCGGTCGAACGACGTGTCGCCCGACATCAGCAAGGCCTCGAGCGATGCCGCGCTGGCTGGAAGCCCGAGCGTGACCCTGTTCCGCCCCGACGGGCATTTGCGCAGCCTCGAAGAGATCGAGGCCGACATCATCCGCCTCGCCATCGGCCATTATCGTGGCCGTATGACCGAAGTCGCGCGCCGCTTGGGCATCGGCCGCTCGACACTCTACCGGAAATTGGGTGAGCTCGGGATCGACACCGCCGCTTAGTCTGTAGCGTTAATGGAGAGCGTTATGTCGTCTTTTGCTGCGGCTTTGATGTTGCTCGCGCAAGCTCAGATTTCGACCACGCCGGGGCAAGAATCTCGAATCACGTCCAGCCTGAGTGTCGCCGTCGAACAAATGATACCGCGCAGCTCGTGCATAGTGGAAAAGCCTCTGCCGAGCGATCTCTTGATAGCCATTGGCTCTTATCTGGGCGCAAGCATTCCTACCGTTACCATCGCAGGTCAGGAGAAGAGTACGTCTCTTGCGGATGTCGCGATTGGGCGAGGGAAGAACCCGATTTACTTAGTTCTTTCGTCTCACGATCCGGTGATCTGGCGGCTTACGGGTGACATGGGACGCATTCGGCGATTGGTCATTTTTCATCAGCAAGAAGCGGGTGTAATCGGCATACCGCGGCGGAAGATTCGTTTCGAAGGAAACGCCGATTGCAAGCTGTTCTATGACAATTTTGAAGAACGAACCTTGGAACAGGAAGTCCCGGTTCTCGCGATTTTCGGACGTCGCGCCAATCTGATCGGCGGTGAGTATGGCCTTTACCGTGCAAGTGTGACTGGCGACGCCTTGCAAATCGACCGAACATTGTCGGTCGGAGACCATGATTTGATTCTCAACGATCCGCCAGGCGACACGGTATTTCCGAAGGCACGAGGAAACGGTCCCAGCACTCTAGAAATCGAGTTTCACCGCAATTTTCCCGCCGGCATCGTCGAGGTTGATCCTCATAAAGTCATCGCGACCGGTGCAGTTGAAACCTACGCAGTGCTGCCGGAAACGGCAGGCGCCTTGCAACTTGAACAAAGCGGGGCACTCGTCCCAGCAACTGCGGCCGACGTCCGAAGATGGAAAGACAGAGCGGTCATCAGTGGCCACGTCCCAGCAGACCGCGTCCGCGGATTATACTTCTATTCCGCCTATCGCGTCACCAGGCCAATTCGGCTTCCAGCCGGTCTCTGCGGCGGCTTCTCAATGACGTTTTTCGTCCCTTCGCGCGACTTCGTGAAGGGCGACCCGTGTCACAGCAATATTTATGTCGACGACGGGTCAATAATGGCCGGCGATTATTTCCCCGGTGATTAGGGTCGCGGAGTCAGCGCGGCGTCCTTGAGGCCGCGCCACACGCGCAGGGCCTGGACCGATTCGAACACGTCGTGCGCGCGGATGATCTGCGCGCCCTGGTCGACGCCTTTCAGCGCCAGCGCCAGGCTTCCGCCGAGCCGCCGGTCGGTCGGCGCCTCATTTGACAGAGCTCCAATCGTCCGCTTGCGACTCGCACCGAGCACGATTGCGCATCCCAGCCCGTGGAACAGCGCCAGCCCGTTCATCAATTCGAGGTTGTGCGCGACGGATTTGCCGAAGCCGATGCCGGGATCGATCAGGATTTTTGAGTGTTCGATCCCCGCCGCTTCGGCCGCCGCAATCCGTTCCTCGAGCCACAGATAGACCTCGACAAGCACGTCGTCGTAGCGCGGCGCGTCCTGCATCGACTCGGGAGCGCCTTGGTGATGCATTAGCACCACCGGCACGCCCGCAGCCGCGACCACTTCCGCCGAACGTGGGTCGAACGTCAGCGCCGAAACGTCGTTGACCAGCCGCGCTCCGGCCCCAAGCGCCGCCTCGATCACACTCGCTTTGCGCGTATCGACCGACACTGCCGCGCCGCTCGCCGCCAATTGCTTGATAATCGGCACGACGCGGTCGGCCTCGTCGCCTTCCCACACCGGTTTTGCTCCCGGCCGCGTCGATTCGCCGCCGACGTCGATGATCGCCGCACCCTCCGCCGCCATGTCGCTTCCAGCCGCTGCAGCAGCGCTGGCATCGGCATAACCGCCGCCATCGGAAAAGCTGTCGGGGGTGGCGTTGACGATCCCCATCACCTGCGGTTGGTCTAGGCGCACCGTGCGCGATCCCAGCGCCAGCGGCGCCCGCGTTCCCGTCAGCGCCGTCCAATCCGACGCCATGACGTCATCGAAACGGCTTTCGATCCCTTCGACCGGGACCAATTCGCTCGCCACTCGCTGCGCGCCTTCGATGCTGAGCAATTCAACGCTGGCGAACCAGTTCAACCCGCCCGCAAGCCGCGCGACTCTGCCATCGTGTCCGAACGGCGAATCGACGAATCCGGTCGGGCGAATCAGCGTCCGCATCGCCTAAAGCGCGGAAAGATGGCGCTGGCGCAGCGTGTCGATCGGTTCGAGCAGGCCCATCCGCTCGACATGCCAATAGGTCCAACCGTTGCACGACGGCGAGTCCTGCAGCGCTGCACCGACCTTATGGATCGACCCAACGTGGCCGTTGCAAGCGATCGACCCATCAACGCCGACGGTCGCGGCGAAGCGCCGTTTGGCATCCATCATCGGAGTTCCCGGCGGGATCATCCCGCTTTCGACCAATAGCCCGAACGCGACCTTGGGCGCCGATCTTTTGTCGGCCATCACCCCCATCGCGCTTTCATCGAGCGGAAGCGTCGAATCGATCCGCTCGCGGGCGACGCGAATATAGTTCGGCTCACGCTCGATCCCGATCCAGTGCCGCCCCAGCCGCCGCGCCACCGCCCCGGTCGTCCCGGTGCCGAAAAAGGGGTCGAGGACCACATCTCCCGGCTTGGTGCAGGCGAGCAGCACGCGATAGAGCAAGGCCTCGGGCTTTTGCGTCGGGTGCGCCTTGTGGCCGCCTTCCTTGACCCGCTCGGGCCCGCCGCAAATCGGCAGCACCCAGTCCGACCGCATCTGCAGATCGTCGTTGAGCGCCTTCATCGACTGATAATTGAAGGTGTAGCGCGCTTTCTCGTCCTTGGCGCACCAGATCAATGTCTCATGCGCGTTGGTGAAGCGGGTGCCGCGGAAATTGGGCATCGGATTGGCCTTGCGCCAGACGATGTCGTTCAAGATCCAATAGCCGGCGTCCTGCAGCAGGGCGCCGACGCGGAAGATGTTGTGATAGCTGCCGATCACCCAGATGCTGCCGTCGTCCTTCAGGATACGGCGCGCCTCGGCCAGCCAGTCGCGGGTGAAATCGTCGTAGGCCGCGAGACTGTCGAACTTGTCCCAGGCGTCGTCGACCGCGTCGACCCGGCCCCCCTCGGGCCGGAACAGGTCGCCGCCCAACTGCAAATTATAAGGCGGGTCGGCGAAAATCATGTCGACCGACTTGTCCGGCATGCCGGCCATCGCGGCGATGCAATCGCCCTCGACGATTTGGTCGATCGGAAGAATTTTCGAGCGCGGATTAGTGCCAGGCCGCAAGCGGCCCTGATGCTCCGTGATGTGCGTCACGACGTTCATGTGCGTTGCGCCCCCTGTTGGACGCGCAGGGTGAGTCAGCGGCGACTCGCGGTCAAGGCGCGGCTAGCCAAACGCCCGGTTCGCCACGGAAGAACGAAGCGAGTCCGTTTGGGGCACGAACACAAGATATTGAGTCTGGCGGTCACGTTGAGACTCAAGCGGTGGTGGTGTGGCCCAAAGGACTCTGCGACGCGATTTCGGCCAGCAGACTGCCCTGAGCGGCCAAAGCGAGCCGTTCGCGGACTGGCGCGAAGCTCCGTCGATGCAGCGAAGTCAGCCCATGTGTGTCGAGCGCGCGGATATGTTCGGGCGTCGGATAACCGCGATTATGCTCCCAGCCATAGCCCGGGTGATCCACCGCATATCGGGCCATGATCCGGTCGCGGGTGACCTTGGCGATGATCGACGCCGCGGCAATCGAGCGGCATTTGGTGTCGCCGGCGATGATCGCCTGCGACCGATGCTCCCACTTCGGGCAGCGGTTGCCGTCGACCAGCACCATTGCCGGCACTATCCCCAGCGCCTCGACCGCGCGGGCCATCGCCAGCATTCGTGCCCAATAGATGTTGAGCTGGTCGATCTCCTCGACCGAGGCAATGCCGACACCGATTTGAGCGACTTTGTGCAGCTTGGCGTATAGCGCCTCGCGCTTCGGCTCGGGCAGTTTCTTCGAATCGTCGATCCCGCGCGGGAAATGCCTGCGGTCGAGGATCACCGCCGCCGCGACCACCGGCCCGGCAAGCGGCGCGCAACCGGCCTCGTCGACGCCGGCCAGCGGCTCGGCAAATTCGCGTTCGATTCGGAAACAGGGCAGCGCCATGGAGCGGCAGGCTAATCGTCGCTTCCGCTAACTGCCAGAGGGACAATCGGAAAATCTGTGGATCAATCCAGGCGCCACGGCGGAAAGCGGCGCGCTTCGCCGGCTCGATAGAGAAACACGACGTTGCCTGACGGATCGCGCAACCGCGCCTCGCGCCACATCCACGGCTGGTCGCGCGGACCATGCTCGAACGGCATTCCGATCCGCGCCAGCCGGTCGACCTGCGCGTCGAGGTCATCGCACTCGAGATAGACAGCGGTGCTTTCCGAAATCTTCTCTTCGGGGTCGATCTGGACCGACAGGGTCGCGCCGCCCGCAGTCTCGAAGCGCGCATAGGCCGGCGCGCTATCGACAATCTGTTTCAACCCCAGCGCGCGATAGAATGCGACCGATTTCTCATAATCGTGGCCGGTAATGGTCACCTGGTTGAGCCGCGGCCCGCGGCCGACGTCGAGCCGCACTTCGCCCTGCCCCATCGGCCCGGTGCCCTGGCCGAGCCCGGGCGCGGCGAGAAGTGCTACGCGGACGAAAATCCGCGCCCGGTCGACCGCTTCCGCCAGGCTCATTCCCCGGGCTAGCCCAACCGCAATCGCGCTGGCCAGAGTGCAGCCGGTGCCGTGCGTGCTGGTGGTGTCGATCCGCTGGCCCTGCCAGCTGGTCATATTATCTTCTTCGATCAGGGCGTCGGCAAGCGCCTCGCCTTCCTCATGCCCGCCCTTGATCAGCACCGCGCAGCGATGCTTCGAAACCAGCGCAAGGGCCCCCGCGACCGGGTCGTCGTTCCCCGTCAGCCGCGTCAATTCGGGCAGGTTGGGCGTGACGATTGTCGCCAAATCCATCAGCGCACCGAATGCCGCAACGGTC
>Ga0193709_1000684_pt1 | contig 11152 bp, 9 predicted proteins | sample H3c2metaG_FD_160571 | JGI IMG/M metagenome (GOLD analysis project Ga0193709, IMG submission 160571) | Soil microbial communities from a riparian zone of the East river system, Colorado, United States - H3c2 | ecosystem: Environmental > Terrestrial > Soil > Riparian zone | place: USA: East River... | reverse complement strand
CCTTTTCGACGAGGGGGAATCGAGTCCTGAAAAACCAGCAGCCGGGAAGTCCGCCGATGTCCTGTTGCATTTCCAACATGACGTTGGCGGAGCGTTGGCCGACGCCAAAGTCATCGGGGTTTGCTTCGGATCGGAAAAGCGCGCTGCCCAGCTGCGAGAAGTTCTGAAAACGCAGCCAGCGATCCGCGATCGTTTGTTGAAGGTCATTCAATTCACCGACATGCATTCCGCTGAAGCGCGCGGGTTGTTGTCCGTTCTGGCAGAGAAACTCCCAAACCAAGCGAAAATCGAAATGATCCGAATTTCGCGCGATCGCGAAGCGCAACATCATGTCGCACAAATGCTGATAAAATCGACGACCGCGATCTGTACCGCGATTGGCGCGCAACCGATCCCGTTGGCAGACCTGCCGATCCTCACCGCGCTTCAGGTGGTGATGGTCTCGGGGATCATGTACATCAGCGGTCGAGAGCGAAGCTTGCGCGCTGCGACAGAATTCATGACGGCGCTCGGCGCAAATGTCGGCGCAGGAATGCTTCTCCGCGAAGGTTCCCGCGCGGTCCTGAAGTTTTTTCCCGGCTGGGGCAATGTGGTCTGCGGCATGATCGCCGGCGCAGGCACGTACGCTATCGGTCGTGCCGCGAGCGCGTTTTTTATCGGCGGCGTCTCGCTGAAGGAGGCGCGCCAAAAATATCTGTCGAACCGGAAGAAGGCCTCGCACAAGTTACGTTGGTCGGAAGACTCCTTGCAAGCCTCGAAGTCCGTTGAATAACTTGTGAATAAGTTCTCGGCTCCTGCGGATTTTGTTCACAGAATCTTGTGAACAGATATACGAATTTCAAGTGCCACGGGAAGCGGCGCCCACGGTTCACATGAAGCTTTCAGACATCCGAACCGCACTTCGAGAAATACGTCTGTCACCAGCCAAAACACTCGGTCAAAATTTTCTGCACGACCAAAATCTTGCCCGCTGGATTATCAATCAAGCCCAGATTACGCCCGATGATTACGTGGTCGAGATTGGGCCTGGGTTGGGCGCGCTGACTCGATTCATCCTCGAGAAAGGCGCGCACGTTCTTGCAATCGAGAAGGATGCGCGCCTCGCAGATTTTTTGCGCACAAACCTTCGTCATAAACGACTTGAAATACTCAATATGGATGCGCTGGACTTCGATCCGCGCTCTCTTTTTGCGCATCGCACAGTGAAACTGCTGGGCAATCTTCCGTATAACATTTCGAGCCCGTTGCTGTTGAAGTTCCTTGAACAGCCAAATCCCATATCTCTGTGGTTGTTGATGTTACAAAAGGAAATGGCGGCACGCCTTTCGGCATCTCCATCTACCCATGATTACGGAGCGTTGACGTTGCGCGTGCAACTACACCATCACGTAAAATATTTGCGCACTGTTTCTGCAACCGTTTTTTTCCCGCGACCTGAAGTCGGTTCTGCGGTGCTGCGAATCTTGGCACGTGATCCGCTTGAGCTGCCTCAGCGCGATGACCCGTTGCTTCTGAAATTGATCCGAGCCGGGTTTTCTCAGAGAAGAAAACAGTTGCGAAAACTGGTTCGCCAACACATCAATGACTGGGACACAGTCTCGCGCTGTTTGAACATCGCCCCCAACGCTCGCGCGGAAGAGTTATCGTTACCGCAATGGATTGCCCTGGCCAATTCCATTGCGCCCCCTCCGCGACCTGAAACGCGCGTGATGATGAATGAGAGCTTCCCAATCGTCGACAAAAACGACCGAATTTTACGATATGCGAGTCGTTCCGAGGTGCATGGGAATAACTTGCGCCATCGGGCCGTCCACATCCTGATATTTAACCAAGCCGGTGACGTTTATCTGCAGCAACGCTCGCGCTGGAAAGATCGGCATCCTTTGAAGTGGGACTCAAGCGCTGCGGGCCACGTGGCCGCCGGAGAAAGTTACGATGACACGGCGCGACGCGAATTGAAGGAGGAACTAGGCGTTCTTGTGGCTCTTCAGAAGATTGCAAAACTTCCAGCGTCCCAAAAGACCGATCAGGAGTTTGTGTGGTTGTACCGAGGCTTCGCTTCTGGCGATGTGGTACCCGACAGGTCTGAAATCGAGAAAGGCGCATTCATGCCTCCGACGGTTATCGACGGCTGGACATCGGCACGCCCGAAAGATTTCGCTCCGGGCTTTCTGGAGTGCTGGAAGACGTATCGACGGCAGACACGTTCCCGTAGCGAAGCGCAAATCTTCTCTCACCATAATCCGCTGAGGACAGCGGACTCTACAGCATCAATGCCTGCCCGAGGAACCCCTGCCTGACGTTTCTGGCGAAGGCAGGTTCCAAGACTTCCATTTTTTATCGTATTCGACGGCTGGCAACAGTGCGTAACAAGGATGGCGGTTCGCTCGCAGCCACGTGATCAGCTTCACCAAGTTTTCCCTCGCCATTGTCGTGCAGCCAGTGGTTGGCCGATCGACGCCGCGGCGAATATGAAAAAAAATCGCGCTTCCTGCGCCGGGCACCGGCGGATCGGAGTTGTGTCTGATTTCAACCAACCAATGATACGCGAAATCACCCGAGCGCATTTTTTCGTGCGTGTAATTGTCTGGTGGATGCTTGGGATCAATTACGATATGCCGATTGTAATTCGGTGAGCGCGGGTCATCGCTCCAAATGTCGGCGTCGGTGACCTGGTGATATGGGTAATCACCTCCCGGTGGCAGGTGCGGATCGTATCCGAAGACCTGGCCGATCGCGAAGACTCCCGCAGGCGCGCGGCCATCTCGTTCTTGCTTTCGAAGGCCCGACTCGTTTTGGCCGGCGATCCCCGTGCCCCAGGCGACGCCGTTTTTCCCAAACAACACCGGGAAAGGTCCAGCCACCGCAACCCACTCTCCGCCGCGGTCTCTCTCGAATACTCGCAACTCGCCGCGCATGGAGTTCCATGTCGGCGCAATTCCGAGGATCAGCTGCGTGCAATCACTGGGAACGCCTTCGGCATCCACGTTGACGGCAAGCAGCCAAAGCAAAGAAATCGCGAGGCTGCGCAGGAGCGACATAAGTTCTACAAGGAAGTCATTTTAGATATTGCGCCAGTTCTTTTCACATCCGCGGCAACGGCACATAACGATTGTTTTCTGTCGGCTCACACGAGATTGAGCCTAAACAAATATCGCTTATGAAAACATTATTCGCATTCGGAGCCATACTTGGCGTTCTAAGCTTGGCCGTGGCTCCTACAATCGCGCAAACGCAAACCACCAGTACCAGCAGCAACACCACTTACATCGAAACGAGCAAGTTCATCGGAAAGCCCGTGAAATCGTCCCAAGGGGAAGAAATTGGTACAGTCAAAGATGTCGTGCTGGACCGCAATACCGGTTGCATGGCTTACACCGTCCTTTCGACTACGGGTGGTGGTGGCGGGGGTGTGAGCGGGGGTGGCAAAATGGTTGCCGTTCCCTGGACCGTGTATTCCCCTACAAGCGATCTTAGCGCTCTTACAGTCACAGTCGATCGGCAGCGAATCTACGACGCACCGGTGTTCGATTATGCTCGCATCGAAGAATATTCTCGGCCTGAGTACATCAGTAGCGTGTATAGCTATTATGGCGTAAGCCAGGGAGCGGCGGTCGGCGTTGGAGTTTCCGGGGGCACTTCAACGACCACAACCGGCGCGACAACAACAGGTGCCGCGACAGGCGCGGGAGCAAGAGCCGGCGCAACAACTAGTCCCGGCGCAGGTGCACCTTCACCTGCAGGAACTCCGCCGCCTGCCGCAACAAGGTCCCCAATGGGAACGGCTTCGCCTGGCAGGTCGCCGAATCCGCACGCCACAGCAGGACGAAGCCCACATGCGACCCCGTCTGGGAGGGCACGTGAAACTCCAGGCACTCGCGGCGGAACAACAGAACGTTCACCGGCGGAAGGGACCCGAGGAACAAAGAGCAGGGAGGAAACGACCCCGCCAAGTAGTCGAGGGGAGGCCGAGCGCAGCGAAACCGGAACGCGATCTGAAAGTGCGCGAGCTCCGTCAGAGGAGGGCACTACTGGTGAAAAGGCAGCTAAGTCACAGAATCGCGAGCGAGGAGGAAAGCGCGAAGCCACCCCGCCGCCGGAGAGACAATAACCAATCCAGACTCGATCGAGAGTTCTAGATTCTCACAATCAGCCCGGCAGCTTCGAAAGCTGTCGGGCCTTTTTGTAACAGGAAACGGGACTATTTACTCCCGGCATTTTCTACAGCGGCTGTGTCGGAGGGCAAAAACTTTGCGCCTAATAGCCACAGCACACCAGCGACCAACATCATGGCTGTTACAGCAAGGAAGGCGATCTCCATGTTCGTGTGGTCGGCTACTGCCCCAATAAGAGGCGGAGCCATTGCGTCACCCAGCGCGTGAATGATCAAGATATTGAGCGCAAAGGCGGTAGATCGCACGGATGGTTGCGTCACATTAGCCAGCGCCGTATTTGATGGGCCCGTGTTAAAAAACAGAAAGAACAACGCTACAAACATCAGTACCCACGCCAGAGGAAATGGTGTCAAAATCACCGCAGCGGAGAACGGAAACGCGATCATGACTCCAATTCCCGACACCAAAAAATACGCGCCGGCAAAACGTTTGCGCAGCAAGTCCCCCACGATTCCGCCTAGGAGCGTCGCCGTCAGGCCGGCAAAAACCAGCATCCCGCCAAATACGATGCGACTGTTCGGTGGCAAACCGCGATACTGCAAATATCCCGGCATCCAGAACGAAAGCCCACCCATGGCAAAAGTGAGCGCAGTCATCGCCAGTGTGTTCCAGACGTAGGACTTGATTCGGATCAAGCGGGCGTAATCACGCAGCGTCGCGTGCCGTTTTGCTTCCAGTGTTTTTACTTCGTCGCGCGGATCGCGTCGAAAAAAACAAGCAAGGCCAAGGAGCACTCCCGGCGGCGCAACAGCAAAGAAGGCCGTCTGCCAACCCCAATGTGAAGTGGCAAAGCCGCCAATAGCATAGCCAAGCGCGCTGCCAACCGGAATGGCGACGTAAAAATACGACAGCACACGACCACGGACTTCCAGTGGAAATAAATCGGAAATAATAGTTGGAGCAGCAGGGCCGTAGCCGCCTTCGCCGACGCCGACGAGGAGTCGCATCGCGAACAGCAAAGCAAAAGTCCCGGCGATCCCTGATGCCGCAGTCGCACCACTCCAGAGAAGCACGCTTGTGCCAATGATGATCCACCGCGATGTCCGATCGGCAAGCCAGCCGAAAATCGGCGCCGCTACCATGTAACTAACCAGGAAAGCAGTGCCGAGGAGACCCGTCAGTGCGTGCGCGTTCGGATCACTCGGCGCGAAGAAATGCGCTCGGATTTCCGGTTCGACTGCTGAGAGAACATAGCGATCGATGTAATTGAAAAGATTAATCCCGAGGAGCAGCCAAAGTGCAGCACGCGCACTACTTCCTACTCGCTCGCCGGGTTCCATCACCAATTGCCGATTGCAGTTTGGCGGGCGCCGATTGTAAATGATAAACGATGCCTTCCATGTCCCGCACTGAACGCGTGCTCTATTTTTTCGGCCGGTTGCTCGTGCGTTGTTTTTATCGCGTCAATGCGATCGGATTGGAAAATCTTCCGAGCGGCGGGTTTCTTCTTGTGCCGAATCACATCAGTTGGGTGGACGCTCTCGTCCTGCAGCTCGCCTGCCCGCGTCCCATCCGCTACGTCATCGACCAGGAGTATTATCACAAACCGATTTTGCACCCGATCTTGCGTGCGATTGGCTGCATCCCAATTAGCACCCGCCATTCGCACGCTGCGGTCCGCGCCGCTGCGGAAAAAATTGCCGATGGCGAAATCGTTTGCGTTTTTCCTGAAGGCCAGCTGGAACGCAGGGGAGTTCTGCTACGCTTGCACCGCGGTTACGAATTGATCGCGCGGCACTCTAATGCGCAGGTGGTTCCGGTTTGGTTGGATGAACTATGGGGGTCGATCTTCTCGTTCCAAGGCGGAAGATTTTTCACGAAATTTCCGAAGCGCATCCCCTACCCTGTCACGATCGCGTTTGGCAAACCGCTTAAAGCCGAGGCCGCGGATGTCGCGACCATGCGCGAGGAATTGCTGAAGCTTGGCGAATTCTGTTTTAGCCGCCGGCCTTCATTAGATCGACATCTCGCCGAAGAATGTGTGCGCGGACTGAAGCGCAGGCGGTTCGCGACAGCAGTAATCGAGGGAACTGATCACACCAGGCTAAGTCGAGCCAAACTGCTCGGCGCGGCGGCAGCATTAAGTCGTCATCTCAGAAAGGAATTTTCCGACGACCGGATCGCTATCGTTTTGCCCGCCAGCAAGGGATCAATGGTGGCCAATCTGGCTGTGACGCTGGCAAACAAGGTTCCGGTCGATCTTAATTTCACCATGGGACGCGCGGCGAATGAAACCTGCTGCAGGCGCGCCAATTTGCGGGTCGCGATTTCAGCCACGCCATTCATCGAACGACTCAAGGATTTTCCGTGGCCGGAACGCGTTTTGAAGCTGGACGAACTGCTGCCGCGGATGAAACGCCAAATCATCTTCTGGTGGATCATGTCCTTTCTGGTTCCAGCGCGTTTGCTCTTGCGACTCTTGCAAATTCCGAAAAAAGGCGGTCACGGCGAGGCGGTCTTGCTTTTTACCAGCGGAACTACCGGAGAACCCAAGGGCGTTGTGATCAGTCACCGCAACGTCGTCGGGAATGTCTCGCAGTTCAGGGAACTACTCGACGCAAAAGAAACCGACGCCATCCTTGCTTCCCTGCCGTTTTTTCACACATTCGGATCCACCGTCACACTCTGGTATCCGCTCATTGAGGGCGTCCGCATCGTCACGTATCCAAATCCGCTCGAAGGCGCGAAGAACGCAGCATTGATCGAGCGATATAAACTGACGTTCCTCCTTGCCACGCCCACTTTTCTGCGCGTGTACCTGCGCAAAGCCGAGCGGGAGCAGCTCCGCACATTGCGCCTCATTATCACGGGCGCCGAAAAGTTGCCTCTCGATTTGGCCAGCCACTTTGAGAAGCGCTTCGACAAGAAAGTTTTTGAAGGCTACGGGCTTACCGAGACTGCGCCGGTGGTAAGCGTCAATTTGCCCGACCCGGAACCAGGAGAACCCGGGGAACAAGTACAACCATCCAGCCGTTTGGGATCGGTTGGCAGACTCGCGCCTGGAATGGCAGCGGAAATTCGCGAACCGGAGACCGACCGAAAACTTTCGCTGCACAATACCGGAATGCTTTGGCTGCGCGGAGCAAACATTTTTGAAGGATATTTGCACGATCCCAAACGGACCGCAGAAATCCTGCGCGACGGTTGGTTGAAAACTGGCGACATCGGCCGGTTCGACGAGGACGGATTCCTTTACATCGAGGGCCGACTATCGCGCTTTTCAAAGATCGGCGGTGAAATGGTGCCGCACGAAACAATAGAACAAAAAATCATCGATCTATTGGAGCTATCCGGGAGAGACGAGCGCCCCATCGCAATCGTCGGGGTGCAGGATGAAGCTAAAGGCGAAGCGCTTGTGCTCCTCAGCGCAGTCGATCTCGATCTCGCCGAGCTGCGCAAAAAACTGCAGGAAGCAGGAGTGCCAAACTTGTGGATTCCAAAAAACGTCCACCTCGTGGAAGCAATTCCGGTTCTTGCCTCCGGGAAACTCGATTTAAAAAAATGCCAGGGACTCGCAGCTGGGCCTTAGCACAGCCATCCTGTACTACGGACGAGCGACCGGATCTTCCTCTTTCAATCGCCAGGGCGAAATTCTACCAAACAGGTCGCGTGTCGCGCCGGCAATGTCTTCGGCTTTTGACACGCCGCTGTCGATCAACGCCCGTCCAGTGCTTAACCAAATTTTCCTCACGACCAAGGCGCCATTTTCGCGCACGATTCGCCCAAGGTGCTGGACAGCCGCGGCGGTAGCAGATTTCCGGATAAGTTCAGGCGGACAGCGCGAAGTCAGTTCGCAGTAGCGGCGGGCAACTTCGCCCACGCGCAGGGTGAGGAACGCGTTCGCCGCGCCATTGGACACGCATTTCACCAGGAGAGCGGAAATACCGCTCAGCCCCGGAATTCCGCCTTTGAGAGCCGGCACGACAGAAACTGCAAGCGGCGCGACCATTTCGCCAAGGTCGAGCGATTCAAGCCCGCTCGCGACGAAAGCTGTTCCAGCGACGTTTGCATACAGCCGCACCAATTCTCGAGGAGATGGACGTTGGACGTAAATTCGCGCGACACGCGTGACCATTTGAATTTGGGTGAAGAGGACGATGAGTCCATCGAGACGACCATTTTGCATTAGCGCCGTGCTAAGAAACACAGTGCTCGCGGTTCTGCGGACAACCGAATCCGCCTCCGCTGAGAGATGTCCCACTGCGTTTTCGATCTCCTCGTTGGTGCTAAGCGGCATATGTCGTGTCCGTGGATTTACGGCGAGTCGGACCCGGAGAGCCTGCAAATAGGCGTCGTGCTTTGGGCCGGAATCCTCCTCTGGCGGGACGAGGGCAGCAGGAAGCCTTGTATATGCAATTGCGCAGTAGAGCGCGAAAAATCCAGCAGCCGCGCAAACGCTCCAGAATACGATTGTCCCGGCGATCGGATGGATCCGCTCGGCAAGGGAGATCAAGCTGGCAACACCTGCAATTATCAGCGACACCAGGCAAATCGTCACCAGCACAACGCCGCCGACGATTAATTTCCTCGCGCTGGAATTCTGGACTGCGACAACGGGTTTCACGATCGTTCCTGGTAACTGTGCACCCAGGATAGCAGGGTTCAATCGAAACGCTTGTGATTGCTCTCGCGGGGTTGACGCGAGGCGTGCGCATCTCAAGTTCGCCGGTGATGAAAAATACATTCCTGGCATTTTCTTCGGCTGGTCCAAATCGTGATTTTTCGAAGGACACCCGTCAGCAGCCGTTTTGGGACGAGCACGCGGCGTTTATCGATCAACTCGTTGAAGACGGTTTTATTTTCATGGGTGGACCTTTGGTCGATGAAGGTGGCTCTCTGTTGATCATCAATGCAGAAGATGAAAATGAAGTGAGAGAAACACTAAAAAATGATCCGTGGATGGAGCACGGCATTCTCAAACTGGAGAGCATAAAGCGCTGGCAAATCTTCATCGATGAGAGGAAGTAAGACTCGTCACGTCTGCCGAAGCCGTTTTTTCCGCGAAGCGGTGTACAGGCGGCTGTGTCAGCCGCTGATTGCTCGTTCGCTTGGAAAACTATAACGCGCCGTGGCGAACTTCTTCGTCGATCGCCAGGTAATCATTCCGTGGCGGACTGAAGGTATCGAGCACGCGGGTTGGTAACATCACTTCCACCCCGTGCGGAACATTGCTGGCGAGATAGAACGAATCGCCGGTGGAGAGTTCGTGTGCCACACCGTCAACAATGAGCCGCATTTTGCCTTCGAGAATGTGAACGATCTGCTCCTGTGGGTGCGAGTGCGCAGGCATGATACTCCCGGCCGCCAGCGTGGCGAGCATCTGATACATCGTTTTGCCGTTTGCGACCGTGCGGCGCGTGATGCCGGGACAAATTTCAATTGTCGGGTTCTCTCGTTTCATTTCAGAATCTTACGCTGAGCCCCCATGACGTCGTCAGATTTTTTGTACCCGAAATTACTTGTCACTTGCCATTTGTCACAAGTCACTGGCAAGATCCGGCCATGAAAACATTTACGTCATTACTCACGATCCTGTTCGCAACAGTTATCGCGACTTCCTCACTCGCCCAAAGCCCTGCCCAATCGCCTATGACTGGATCAAGCCCGCCGAGTGCAGCCCAAGCAGCACCTCCAGCAGGCCAGCCGAATCCGCAGGAGATGATGAAGCAGATGATGGAGTTGTCGAAACTGAACGAAAATCACAAGTTGCTCGAGAGCATGGACGGCAATTGGAACTACACGATCAAAATGTGGATGAACCCCGATCCAAACGCGCCGCCACAGGAATCCAAAGGCACCGCAACGCGCAAGGGCATCATGGGCGGTCGCTATTGTGTCATGGACGTGAGCGGAAAAATGCAGATGCCCGGTGAAGATGGCAAACTGAAAGATGTCCAGTTCAAAGGCATGGGCCTCGAAGGCTATGACAATGTAAAGCAAAAGTTTGTCGCTTCGTGGATCGACAACATGGGCACCGGTATCCAGTTCTCCGAAGGAACCTATGATCCCGCGACCAAGACATTCACTTACACGGGTCAGATTGAAATGACGCCCGGAATGAAAACGCCAGTGCGCGAAGTGCTAAAGGTCACCGACAAAGACCACATGATGCTGGAATGGTACGAAATCCGCGGCGGCCAGCAAAAGAAAACCATGGAGATCAACTACACGCGTGCCGGCAAAAAATAGGGGACGAGCTTCATACATCTCAATTCACTCAACTGCGTTGCGTCAGTCCCGGGAAGAGGCCGTGGCAAGTCCACACTGGTCGGTAAGGTGCACGCTGAATTTGGACTGATCTGCGCCTAGATAGGAGTCAGTAATGACGTTGCCACGCGTCGCAAATCGTCGAGCAGGATCTCCATGTCCTGCAAAGTGGTTCGATAATTCAGGATACAGCCGCGTAACGCGAAGCGACCGCCAAGCATAGCGTTGGACAGATACGAACTGCCATCTCGTTGCAGAGCAACTAAGAGGCGTTCATTGAAGGCATCGACTGTCTGGTCCGATTCGCTGCGAAGCTGGATCGGCACATGACGAAAGCAGAAGATCGACAGCTCGACGGGCGCAACGATCTCGAAGTCATCGCTCGCTCGGACCAGCGACTCGAAGTAGCGCGCACAGGCAAGATTGCTTTCAATCGCCTCGCTCAATGAATCGAGGCCTACTCCTTTTAACAACATCCACACTTTAAGAGCGCGGAAACGCCGCGAAAGTTCCGGCCCATAGTCCCAAAACGCGAAGGCCTCATCTGCCTTCTCGCCAATAATGCGAGTATATTCGGCGTCGTGGGCGAAAGCGGCCCGAGCAATTTCTGGAGAACGGTAAATCACGCAGCCAACGTCCACCGAAAGATAAAGCCATTTGTGAGGATCGAGCGCGATCGAATCCGCCTGCTCAATGCCGGCAAATAATTCACGCGCGGATTTCGCGAGGACCGCGAAAGCGCCATAACTCCCATCGACGTGCATCCAAAG
>Ga0193709_1000682_pt1 | contig 11191 bp, 9 predicted proteins | sample H3c2metaG_FD_160571 | JGI IMG/M metagenome (GOLD analysis project Ga0193709, IMG submission 160571) | Soil microbial communities from a riparian zone of the East river system, Colorado, United States - H3c2 | ecosystem: Environmental > Terrestrial > Soil > Riparian zone | place: USA: East River... | reverse complement strand
TCACCTCCCGCCACCCGATGTCGCGTCGCAGCTGCTTTCCCTTGAACGAGATCGCCTCGGCGTGGGACCGCGACATCTCCGCGGCCTCGATGAGGCTCTGTGCGACCGCGGTCACCGCGAAAACCCGCCCGCCCGCGGTGACGAGTTTACCCGTCGACGGATCAAGCGCAGTCCCGGCGTGGAATACCTCGACGCCTTTTTCTGGCGCCGGAAGCTCGATGGCGTCGCCGGTTTTCGCGGCGAGCGGATAGCCCGCGGCGGCAACAACGGTCGTAACGGCGGAAAGAGGCTTCCAATCAGGATTCCTCGCGCGGCTCAGCGACCCGCCGCCGCCGACCGCGGCCAATAGCTCCAGGAGTGAAGAATCCATCAGTGGCATCAGCGCCTGGGTTTCCGGATCGCCGAACCGGCAGTTGAATTCCACGACCTTTGGGCCTTCAGCGGTGATCATGAGTCCCGCGTACAACAGGCCGGTGAATGCCGAGCCAGCCTCTCGCATCGCTGCTAGGGTCGGCCGGACGATCCCGGACATCGCCTGCGCAACCAGCTCCGGCGTCGCGACAGAAGTCGGGGCGTACGCGCCCATGCCTCCGGTGTTGGGGCCGAAGTCGCCCTCGAGCAGGCGCTTGTGATCCTGCGCGGCCAGAAGCGGCAATGCTTGCTGACCATCCGTGATGGCAAACAGCGAGACCTCTTCGCCCTCCATGAACTCTTCGATGAGTATCTCACGTCCCGCCGCGCCGAACACGCGGTCGCCAAGCATTGCGTCGATGGCGCGCTCTGCTTCGGCGCTGCTCTGCGCGACGATTACACCCTTTCCACCGGTGAGCCCTGAGGCTTTTATCACCACCGGCGTGCCGAAATCCGCGAGCGCCGCTTTCGCTTCTTTTGCGTCGCTGTGCTGCACCGCTCGCGCAGTCGGGATTCCGGCTTTGACCATGAGCTCTTTCGCGAATCTTTTCGACGACTCTATCCGCGCCGCTTCGCGCGTTGGTCCGAAGATGGGAAGGCCGCGCGTGTGGAAGAGATTCACGATTCCCGCTTCGAGCGGAGTCTCGGGTCCGACGATTGTGAGGTCCACCTGCTCTTCCTCGGCGAGGTGGGCGAGGTCTTTGAGCTTGTCGACGCCCGCGATGCATCGCGCGAACGCGGCGATCCCGGGATTTCCTGGAGCGGCGATCAGCTCGAGACTCGGATCATCGCGGCACAGCTTCCAGGCGAGAGCGTGCTCTCTTCCACCACCGCCGACGATCAACACTTTCATGCGAACGCTTGCTCGAGATCGGCGAGAAGGTCCTCGACATCTTCGACTCCACACGACAGCCGAAGCAGATCATCCCTCAGGCCAAGTGCCGCGCGGTGGTCCGCGGGAACGGAAGCGTGCGTCATGGAAGCCGGGTGACTGATGAGGCTCTCAACGCCCCCGAGCGATTCCGCGAGCGAAAAAACGCGAACCTTGCTGAGGATCTTGGCCGCCCGCTCCTTGCTCCCCGTCAGTATCGAGATCATTCCACCAAAGCCCTTCATCTGACGCTTGGCCAGTTCGTGCTGAGGGTGCGAAGGAAGTCCGGGGTAGATCACGTTCTCGTGTCCAATTTTTTCCGCGAGCCACGCCGCGATCTTGCGACCGTTCTCGTCGTGGCGCGGCATGCGCAGGTGCAGCGTCTTGGTTCCGCGCAGCACCAGCCACGAATCGAACGGGCCGGGCACCGCGCCGGCCGAGTTCAGAATGAATTGCATGCGCTCCGCGAGATCATCGTCGCGCACGACGGCAATCCCACCGACCATGTCGCTGTGCCCGTTCAGGTACTTCGTGGTCGAGTGATAAACGATGTCGGCGCCGTGGTCGAACGGCCGCTGGAAGTATGGTGATGCGAAGGTGTTGTCGACGATGAAGAGAGCGTTCTTCCGCTTGGCGATCTCTCCGACGGCGCTCAAGTCTGTCAGTCGCATCATCGGATTGGTGGGCGTCTCCATCATGATCGCGACCGTGTGGTCGTTGCACGCGTCCTCGACGTTCTGCGGATCCCGGCTGTCGACGTAGGAGAAGCACAAGCCGAAGTTCCTGAGAATCTTGTCGAACAGTCTGAAGGTGCCGCCGTAGCTGCTTTCGCCCGCGATGATGTGGTCGCCCGACTTGAACAGCTTCATGATCGAATCGGTCGCGCCCATTCCGCTACTGAAGGCAAAGCCGTGTGTCCCCCCCTCGAGCGCCGCGACGTTTCGCTCCAGTGCTTCGCGCGTAGGGTTCTTCCCGCGCGCATACTCGTAGCCTTTGTTCTGGCCGAGTCCTTCCTGGACGTATGTGGACGTGGTGTATATCGGCGTCATGATGGCGCCCGAAAGCGGATCGGGACGCTGTCCCGCGTGAATCGCGCGGGTGCCGAATGAGACCTTCATGTCTTCGTCAAAGATGCGGGTCATGCGCCTTTCACACTGGAAGGGGAGGTATGGATGATGCCTGTGAAGTTAACCGATGGAGCGCGCATTTTCCGTCGTCCGGCCGGCTCCGGCCCGAGTAAATTACCCGCTACTCAGCCGGCCCAATAGGAATCGAGAGGACAAAGCACGAATGGCTTATGAAGGCTTGATGGTTGGCGTCTCCGGCGTGCGTGGTCGCGTCGGTGAGGCACTGACACCGGAGATCATGGCGAAATTTGCCGCTGGATTCGGCGCCTGGGCCAAGGCGCGCTCGGACGGCAAAGCGCGCATCGTGGTAGGTCGCGACAGCAGAGTTTCGGGTCCGATGTTCCAGCCGGTCGTGCACGCGGCGCTTCAATCCGTGGGCTGCGATGTGATCGATATCGGAATGGTCCCGACTCCGACGGTACAGCTCGCGGTCGAGCGCCATCACGCCGCCGGCGGTCTCGCTATCACCGCGAGCCACAACCCGATCGAGTGGAACGCGCTCAAATTCATCGGTCCATCCGGGCTTTTTCTCGATGCGGCGGAAGGAGCGGAGATGCGACAGGTCGTAGAGGGAAACATCCCCCGAGCGACCTGGGACATGCTCGGAGCCGTGACTAAGGACAAGGACTCCGCGAGAGAGCACATCGAGAAGATTCTAGCGCTTCCGTTCCTGAACGTCGAAGGAATCAGGAAGAAGGAATTCAGAGTGGCGCTCGACTGCGTCCGCGGCGCGGGCGGGGTGTTTATGCCGGTCCTTCTCGAGCTGCTCGGCTGCAAGCTGGCGACGATCAACATGGAGCCGGACGGTCGCTTTCCCAGGCCTCCGGAGCCAATCGCTGAGAACCTGACTGAGCTGCAGAAGCTCGTCGTGGATTCCCACTGCGACATTGGGATGGCGGTCGATCCCGATGTGGACCGTCTGGCGCTCGTCTCGGAGGAGGGAATCGCGATCGGCGAGGATTACACGCTTGCGCTCGCTGCGAAGGTGGTTCTGCGGCACCGTAAGGGCGTAGTTGTCACCAATCTGTCGACCAGCCGCATCATCGACGACATCGCCCGGGAGGCGGGCACGAGGGTCATTCGCGCTCCCGTCGGCGAGGTCAACGTGGCCACCAGAATGCGCTCAGAGAAGGCGCCAATAGGTGGCGAAGGAAATGGGGGTGTAATTCTCTCAGAGCTCCACCTGGGAAGGGACGCTCCGGTTGGGGCTGCGCTGATCCTCCAGCTCCTCCTGGAGGAGGACAAACCCCTCTCGAAGATCATCGCGGCCTATCCGCGATACGTTATCGTTAAGGACAAGCTGGATCGTCCCGACGCCCCTCTCGACGCGGTGTACGAAGCCCTCAAACGGGCCTTCCCCGACGCCGAGGCAGACACCCAGGACGGCCTGAGGCTTACCTGGCCCGATCGGTGGGTGCACATCCGACCCTCCGGAACGGAACCAATCGTGCGAGTAATAGCAGAGGCCCCGACCGCGGCAGAAGCCCAGAAGCTCGTCCGCGATTGCCGGCAGCCGGTCGAGGCGCTGGGCAAGTAAGAACACAGTCAACCAGAAATCTTTATGTGCGGAATCATTGGGTACATCGGAATGCGTGGCGCGACGCCCCTGCTCCTTGAGGGGCTCAAGCGCATGGAGTATCGCGGCTATGACTCCGCCGGGGTCGCTGTCATGAATGGCGGCGGTGTTGAGACTCGCAAAGCCGCCGGGAAGATCTCCGAGCTCGAGCGCGCGCTTGCAGCGAGCCCCGTTGCGGGCGACATGGGAATCGGCCACACGCGCTGGGCGACGCATGGCGTTCCCAACGAATGCAATGCGCATCCGCACATCGACTGCAAGGGGAACATCGCAGTCGTCCACAACGGCATCATCGAGAACTCGGGAACGCTCAAGAAGGGCCTCCAGGAACGCGGTCACAAGTTCGTCTCGGAGACCGATACAGAAGTGATCGCCCACCTCATCGAAGAGGCGTTCGACGGAAATCTCGAGGACGCCGTGATCGAGGCCCTCTGGCAAATCGAAGGCACCTACGGAATCGCGGTCGTCTCGAGCCAGGACAAGAACAAGATCGTGGCTGCGCGCAAAGGCAGTCCGCTTCTCATCGGACTTGGTGACGGCGAGTACTACGTCGCCAGCGACGTCTCGGCGATTCTGGCGCAGACGCGCGAAGTCGTCTATCTCGACGACGGCGATGTCGCGGTTCTGACCCGGGACGGCTACACGGTTCTCAACCAGCGCGCACAGCAGCTCGAGAAGGGCGTCAGCAAGATCGACTGGGATCTCGATCAGATCGAGCGCGGCGGGTTCGCGCACTTCATGCTCAAGGAGATCTTCGAGCAGCCGGCCACGGTCGAGAACGCGATGCGCGGACGCCTCCTGCCCGACCAGGGCACGTCCAAGCTCGGCGGTCTCAACATGACCGACGAGGAGCTCCTCAGGTTCGACAACATCCTCATCACCGCCTGCGGCACGAGCTGGCATTCGGCGTTGATCGGCGAGCACATGCTCGAGAGCCTCGCGCGGATTCCGGTCGAGGTCGAATACGCGTCGGAGTTCCGTTATCGAAATCCTGTCATCACGGATAAGACCCTTTGCATCGTGATCTCCCAATCGGGCGAGACGGCGGATACACTCGCCGCCATGCGCGAAGCCAAGTCACGTGGCGCACGCACGTACGGAATCGTGAACGTCGTCGGCTCGACGATCGCGCGTGAGAGCGACGGCGGCATCTACGTTCACGCCGGACCCGAGATCGGCGTCGCTTCCACCAAGGCATTTACATCCCAGGTTATTGCCCTGCTTCTCTTTACGCTAAAGTTGGCACGGCTGCGCAATCTGTCGATGGTGGACGGGAAAGAGATCATCCAGGAGATGCAGCTGCTTCCCGCCAAGATTCAGAAGATCCTCGACCGCGCTCCCGAGATCGAGAAGATCGCCGAGGATTTCAAGAACGCGCAAAACTTCCTCTACTTGGGTCGCGGGTACAGCTTCCCGACCGCGCTCGAGGGTGCACTCAAGCTCAAGGAGATCAGCTACATCCACGCCGAGGGTTACCCGGCGGCGGAGATGAAACACGGTCCGATCGCGCTGATCGACGAGAAGATGCCGGTGGTGTTCATCACGCCGCACGATTCGGTGTTCGAGAAGGTCGTCTCGAACGTCCAGGAAGTGAAAGCGAGAGGTGGACGTGTGATCGCCATCACCACGCGCGATGAAGAGATGCTGGCAGGGAAGCTGGACTACGAGTTCCGCATTCCCGAGACGAAGGACATGCTCACGCCTGTTCTGGCGACGGTGCCGCTCCAACTGCTCGCTTACTACATCGCCGTCAAGCGGGGCGCGAACGTGGATCAGCCGCGCAACCTCGCCAAGTCCGTGACGGTGGAGTAGTACTGAGAGTACTGCTTCAGCGGGTCTCGCGGGCGGAAGTCCGCATCGGAGAGCGCAGGGCGGGCAGCATTGGGAAGGGTTTCCTACTCCTCGTCGGCTTCACTCACGGCGATACGCCCGAGAAAGTCGACTGGATGGCGGAGAAGACCTCAGGCCTCCGTCTATTCAGCGACGCCGACGGAAAGATGAATCTCGCTCTACAGGAAGTTGGTGGAGCGATGCTGGTCGTGTCGCAGTTCACGCTCTACGGCAACGCGGAGAAAGGCAAGCGGCCGAGTTTTATCAGCGCCGCCCGACCAGAGGAGGCGATCCGGCTGTACGAGCGCTTCCTCGGCGCGTTGCGCGAACGCGGCGTCCCGGTCGAGAGCGGCGAATTCGGCGAGATGATGGATGTCGAGCTCGTGAACGACGGGCCTGTAACGCTGTGGCTCGAGCGATGAGTGCGTGTAAGGTCGTACTCGCGTCGGCCTCCCCCAGACGGCGGGATTTGCTCAACCTCATCGGCATCGACCACGAAGTGCGTCCGGCCAACATCGACGAGACCATGCGTCCGCGCGAAGTCCCGCGTCGCCACGCGGAGAGGCTGGCGCGCGAAAAGGCGAGCGTCATCGCCAAACGTGATCCCGATGTCATCACGATCGGCGCCGACACCGTCGTCGTCATCAATCGCAAAGTGCTCGGCAAACCAACCGATGAGGCCGACGCGGCGCGGATGCTCAAGATGCTGAGTGGTCGCGAGCACACCGTCATCACCGCTGTCGCTGTTGCGCGCGGAAAGAAGCTCCGCTCCGCGATCGAAGAAGTGCGCGTAAAGTTCCGGCGTCTGCGCGACGACGAGATCGCTGCGTACATCGCCACCGGCGAGCCCATGGACAAAGCTGGCGCCTATGGCATTCAGGGATTCGGAGCGACGATCGTCGAGCGCGTGGAAGGCGATTATTTCGCCGTGATGGGTCTGCCGCTGGTGCGCCTGGTGGGATTGCTGCGAGACGTCGGCGTCAGGTACCAGTTCGGCAAGCTCATGACTTCAGCCGACTAGCTCCCGGGCGCGCTCCATCACCCGCCGCTCGTTGTCGAACGCGAGCTGGCTCGCTGCGTCCTCGATCGGCACCCAGCGCGCCTCATTCACTTCCCAGTCGTGATCCTTGGTGTCGCCCGACACGTAGCGAAGGAGATAGAAGTGGACGCGCTTGTGGAAGCGCACCCTGATACCGTTGTCGAGTCCTGCGTACCAGTACTCGACCGTCTCGATCAGCTCCTTCACCTCGCTCGTCACGCCGCCTTCCTCGCGCGCTTCGCGTACTGCCGTGATCTCGGGACTCTCCCCCGCGTCGACCAATCCCTTGGGGAGCTGCCACCGATGCTGCCCGCCGACGGAAACGATCACGACTTCCACGCTGCCCTTGTCACCGCGATACACCACGCCGCCGGCCGACACCTGCTCTTTGACGGGCACCTTGATGGCCGGCGACTTCCTCGATGGCGAGTCGCCCGATCTCCGCGGCGTCATCGGGCGGCGCGTCCCGCGTAGCGATCGCGCCACAATTGAACTTTGTCGAGCACGTGACTGGTCTCGATGCGCTTCATTCTTCCGGGGCGATTCTCCATTGAGATAGGATAATCTTCTCCCGGGTCACCGTACGCATCGATGATGAGATCCTGAAATCGGCGATAGGGCCCGGTGCGCTTTGGATTTGTGTACCCCATGAGGCTGATGACGGGACGGTCGAGCGCAACGCTCATGTGCAGCGGGCCCGTATCGGGAGAAAGCACGAGTGCCGAGGCGTCGAGAATGGAGACGAGATTCCTCAAACCGCTTCCGAGCTCCGAGCGGGGCTTATGCTTGGCGCGCTCCATGACGATTCGCTCGGCGCCCAGCTCGCGTTCTGAACGGCCGCCTACGAGAACCACCTGCATCCCATACTTCTCGTAGAGAGCGTCGGCCACCTCGGCCCACCGCTCAGGCAGCCAGTCCTTCTCGGGCTTGCTCGTCGCCACGACGATCGACGCGATCGGCCGGTCGATCGATGCGACGAAGTTGCGCTGCCACTCACGCTCCTGTGGCCACGGACCGAGATCCCATTCGACCGGCTCCGGCGAAACGCCGAGCGCCGTCAGAAACTCGAAGTACTGGTCCTGCACGTGTTGCACGGAGTGGAACGGAATCTTCTTGTTGGTGAAGAGCCAGTTCAGGTCGCGCGCGCGCGAGCGATCGAACCCGAGCTTGACCGTCGCGTGCGTCGCGCCCGTGACGATTCCTGCCTTGAAGTAGACCTGAAGATTGATCACGAGATCGAAATGTCTTTTCGACAGCTGAGCCGCGATGTCCACGAATGCCATCGGGCCCTGCGCGCGATCGAACTCGATTATCTCGTCGACTGAGCGGTGACCCCGCACCAGCGTCGCAGGTGCGGGTTGAAGCACCCAGGTGATGTGAGTCCTGGGATTCGCGCGCTTGAGAGCGTTGATCACCGGCAGCACGTGCACCGCGTCTCCCACGGCGCTCATCATGACTATACAGATTCGGTCCGGCACCTCCGCCGCTATCGGAGTGGTCACTCGATGCTCTTGAGCCGCAGGTACTCTTCGTCTTCAGCGGAGTAGGGAAGGGAATGCAGGTCGCGCCATTTCCGGAGCGAGCGAATGAGCCGGTCGAGATTTGCTTTTCCTACGAGTGGCGAGCCGGGCGAGCTGAATCGCACGCGATCGACATCGAGTAGATGCGCGTCGAGTCCGGGGCCATCACCAGCCGTGAGCAGCACGTTCTTGAGGTTCAGATCCTGGTGGTGCGCCCCCGCCTGCGTCAGCGATCGAAGCATTTTCACTATGGCGTCAAGTACCATCACCCTGTGGTCGTGATCTGTAACTTTTGCGAGCGCGACTGAGAGATCGTGGCCGTTCGGAATCTCCCGCGTTGCAACGTCGGAACGTCGCAGCAGGAAATTCTTCGGATATGACACATAGGCCAGCACCTCCGGTGTACTTACTCCGCTCGCGCGCAATCGCAAGGATGCGAGCAGCTCCCGATATCCCTGCGTCGGGAACATGAAGAGATCACGGGTGATCTTTGCCATCCAACCGCCGCGCATGTTGTGGCGCACCACGACCCTCCCACAGCTTCCGGGAAGATTCACGGCGAACACCGGGGCGCGTCCGACGAGCGGAATCGCGTCCGGCTGCCGGGCCGCGTATTCGTAGAGCCATTCCGTCTCCAACACTTCGCGGATGCTTCGCGCGCAGCTCTTCGCCACAACGACGCGAGCGCCGTTGACCTCGAACCGCTCGTACGAGGGAATTGTGAGTCCGACGATCACCGTGCCGTCCGCCTGTCGCCGGCATTGGCGAAGCCAATCACTTCGGTGCCTTTTCCCGAGATTGACGCACCGATGCAATGGCGCTCAGAAGAGCCTGGGCCTTGCTCCGCGTCTCGTCCCACTCTCGCTCGGGAACCGAATCGGCGACGATCCCTGCGCCCGCCTGAACCGACGCCGATCCGTTCGCGATCACACAGGTACGGATCGTAATCGCGAGGTCCATACGATTGCCGCCGGCTCCGACATACCCAATCGCCCCCGCGTAGGGCCCACGCGAAACCGGCTCCAGCTCGTCGATGATTTCCATCGCCCGGATCTTGGGCGCGCCCGTCATGGTTCCCGCTGGAAACGTCGCGCGGAATACGTCGAGCGCTGAGAGTCCATCGTTCAGCTCGCCCTCGACCTGACTGACGATGTGAAGCACGTGCGAGTATTTCTCGATCTTCATCAGCTCCGTAACTTTCACGGTTCCGTATTTCGCGACGCGGCCAACGTCGTTTCGCCCTAAGTCCACAAGCATGACGTGCTCGGCGCGCTCCTTCTCGTCTGCGAGGAGGTCAGCCGAAAGGCGTGCATCCTCTTCCGGCGTTTTCCCACGAGGACGTGTACCCGCGATCGGGCGCAGTGTAATGCGATTGTCCGAAACGCGCACGAGCAGCTCCGGAGAGCTGCCGACTATCTCGACTCCATCGAGAACGAGATGGTACATGTACGGCGACGGATTGATCGCCCGTAACGCGCGATACAGATCGGCCGGATCGAAGTCGAGTGGAACATCGATGCGGCGCGACAGGAGCGCTTGAAAGCAGTCCCCGGCCCGGATGTATTCCTTGATGCGATCGACGTGCTTCATGAAATCCGCGCGCTCGTAGGTGGAGCGACCTTCGACAGGGCTGGCGTTCGAGTCGGGCGAGATCGAACCGAGACGCGCCGGCTCTCGAAGGCGCGCGAGAACGTCGTCCAGCTCTACGACCGCGCGGTCGTACCGTGAGCGAAGCTCGGCCGCGCTAGAACCTTCGTCAACTGGAACAGACACAACCACCCTCGCTCGACCATGGAGATTGTCGAGGATCACCAGCGAGCGCGTGAGCACGAACACAGCGTCGGGCACTCCGAGGCCCGCTGCGGGACGGTTGGGAAGCTTCTCGATCAGTCGCACGATATCGTAGCTGAAGTACCCGACGATTCCGCCCCAGAACTGTCCGAGCTCGGGGACATCAGCCGGCTGGACACCCTCGACGAGCGTGGCGAGATCGGCGAGCGGGTCGGCGGACTTTCGCGCGGCGTGCCAGCCCGCTTCGGCGGTCCAGTCTTCCACGATTCCGTTCGCGAGTCTCCACGCGCAACGGGGCTCCGTTCCCATGTAGGTGTATCGCGACCACGTCTCGCCGCCGGCGGGCGCGGACTCGAGAAGAAACGCGAACGGGCCGCGTCTCAGCTTCGCGAACGCCGAGACCGGAGTGTCGGTGTCGAGGAGAATATCTTTCCACACCGGCACAAGCGTCGCGGTGCGCGCTCTCCGCTTGAAATCGTCGAAGCTCATCGTGTCAGCGTGACGACTGGCGCCGCAATGTCTCTCCCGCAAGAACGACCAGCAACTAGTTTTCCTCCATGAGGTTGCACCTATTTTCCGCGTTCGCGGTAATTACCGGCGGGGGTTGCATCTACTTTCCATGTTCGCGGTGAATACTATCAGGTTTCGGAGCGCGATCGTCATTCTGGCGGCGATCATCTCCGCGAGCACACTCGGCGCGCAGCAGATATGGAACGACCCCCGCACGCGCGACCTCGTCGTGCGGGCCACCGACCGAAGAGCCAGCCAGATCGCCGATACCGCACTTGCCGACTACAAGGCGACTGCGCACGGCTACGTGACGTTCCTCGCACAATTTGGAGAAGGATTCCCCGAGCCGCCAAAAATCGTAAAGGCGGACGAGCTGGGGTTGGAAGTCTACTGGCGCGCTCCCGATCTGAGCAAGCAGCGCATCATGGGGCGCCGCGACACGCTCCTCTTGCCGACAGACATCAACTACCACCGTGATCACCTGGGGATCGTCCAGAACAACTTTAGAAACATCAT
>Ga0193709_1000680_pt1 | contig 11205 bp, 8 predicted proteins | sample H3c2metaG_FD_160571 | JGI IMG/M metagenome (GOLD analysis project Ga0193709, IMG submission 160571) | Soil microbial communities from a riparian zone of the East river system, Colorado, United States - H3c2 | ecosystem: Environmental > Terrestrial > Soil > Riparian zone | place: USA: East River... | reverse complement strand
CCACTGCACCAATTTGCACATGATACGTTTTTTCCAGATGTGATTCCGGCGCCGTGATCCGCGCCGCCCATTCCGAATCGTTCGTAAACAGCAGTAGGCCTTCGCTCGCTTTGTCCAGCCTTCCCACTGGTGCCATCCACGGCAATGCTGTTGCTAGTGCCGCGTAAACCGTTTCGCGGCCGCGCTCATCCTCTGCGGTAGTCAGCAATCCGCGCGGCTTGTTCAACATCCAATAGATTTTCTTCGCGCGCTCCACCACAACCCCGTCCACTTCAATCCGATCTTTGCCAAAGCGCACCGCCGCTTCGGGATTTTTGCTGACCGCTCCCTGCAACTTCACCCGTCCCGAGCGAATCATTTCAAATGCCTGTGATCGCGAACAAAATCCCAGTTTCGATAAGGCCCGGCCCAGGCCGATGTGCCCTCGACCCGGTCCGGCATGTTTCGCAAATCGCTGATGGCCTCGCACGCCCCATTATAGAGTTGCACCGCTTGCTTACCCTCACGCAAAAACCGCGTCCAACAAACTACGAAGATTTTCGTTGACATTACGAAATCGTTCGTAGTAAGGTGCTTTCCATGAGCCACACGCCACTGCAAAAGCCCACCGTTTCCGAGTTGCAAATTTTGCAAGTGCTCTGGGAACGCGGCCCTTCCACCGTGCGCGAAGTCCACGACGCCTTGCAGCAGGAAAGGGCCCTCGGCTATACGACGGTGCTGAAACTGATGCAGATCATGACCGTAAAAGGGCTGGTCCGCCGCAACGAAGAGCAGCGCGCTCACGTATACGAAGCGCAGCAACCAGCGGAAAAAACCAAGCGGCAGTTCGCTTCGGACATGCTGCAACGCGTTTTTGATGGCTCAGCCAAAGAGCTGATGCTGCACGCGCTCGCCGGCCATCGCAGCTCCAAAAACGAAATCGAAGAACTCCGCCGTATGCTCGACGAATACGAAAGGACCATCCGATGAACACCTTCGCCACCTGGTTTACTCCGGACGTCTTGCGCATCCTCGGGCTGTCTCTGCTTCATTTCCTGTGGCAAGGCGCGGTCCTCGCCGCCCTGGCTGCTGCCAGCATGGCCGTTGTTGGCAAAGCGTCCACGCGTTACGCCCTTGCGATCGGCGCTTTGCTGGCCATGGTTGCAGCGCCAGTGTTTACATATGTAGCCCTGCGTCAATCCTCTCCGGTTTTCACCGCCGCAGTGCAGAATTCAGCCCCAGCCATCGCCGTGAACCTGGCCTCACATCGCATCGCAACCAGCGCCCAATCAAGTTTTGTTTCCGGCAGCCTTCTTACCACTTTCGTCGAACTCTGGTTTGTCGGCGTACTGCTCTTCAGCTTGCGCACCGCGGGCGGGTTCTTCCTGGTGGCGCGTTTGCGCCGTCGCGATTGCAAGTCCATGAGTTCGCAGCTGCTTGCCCTCTGCCGCGAAATGCAAAACCGTCTCGGCATCACCCGCGCCATCCGCTATTGCGAATCGTTGCACCTTGATGCACCCGCGGTTGTCGGTTGGTTCCGTCCCGTAGTTCTTCTTCCCATCAGCGCGCTGACCGGACTGACCGAGCTGCAACTCCGCGCCGTAATCGCCCACGAACTCGCGCACGTTCGCCGTTTAGACGCCTTCTTCAATCTTTTCCAAGTCGCCGCCGAAACTTTGCTCTTCTACCATCCGGCCGTCTGGTGGCTCAGCAAACGCATTCGCGCCGAACGGGAAAATTGCTGCGACGATGTGGCGCTTGCGGTCTGCGGCAATCCCGCCGCATACGCTCGCGCGCTCGCCTTGATGGAAGAACGGCGCGTCGCTCCATCCTTCGCTATGGCCGCAAATCGCGGACCGCTGGCTTCTCGCGTCACTCGTCTTCTTGGCATCACCGAAAAGGCAAGCAGCCTGCGCAACGCAGGCGTAGCTTTTGCAATTCTCTGTCTCGCCGCCGCATTGCTGGCCGGCAACGCACTTTTCGGCCTGGTGCGCAGCGTGGCGGCGCAGTCTTCTGACCCCAGCCGCTCTGGCACCACGATCTCGGTGAGCAAAGGCGTAATCGTCGTTACCGCCCCTCGCCCCGCTTCACAATCCAAACCCAGTCCCAAACCACCTCCAGCTCCGACCAGCACGCAAGAAGCAACTCCCGCTCCCAAATCGCAGTCCTATATCGACGGCATGAAAGCCGAAGGTTTTGAAAATCTTTCCGCCGACGATTTGATCGCCATGAAAATCCAGGGCATCACGCCGGAATACATTCACGAAATCCGCGCCGAAGGCCTCAAGCCCACCACCGATGAACTGGTCGGCATGAAAGTTCAGGGCATTACCCCAGAATACATACACCAAGTCCGCGCCATGAATCTCAATCCGGATGTCGATTCGCTCATCGGCATGAAAGTCCAGGGCATTACGCCGCAATACGTCGGCGAAATGCGCAAACTCGGTTTTCAGCCAGACACTGATCAACTCATCGGCATGAAAGTTCAAGGCATCACGCCCGCGTACGTCGAAGAAATGCGTAAGCTTGGATTCAAGCCCGACACTGATCAATTGATTGGCATGAAAGTGCAGGGCATCACTTCCGAATACATCCACCAGCTCAACGAACTGAACATTCATCCAGATGCCGACGACCTGATCGGCATGAAAGTGCAGGGAATTAACGCAGACTACGTGCGCAGCATCCGCGCTACAGGCCTGAGTCCCGACAAAGACGAGTGGATCGCTCTCAAAGTCCAGGGCGTCACCGACGATTTCATTAAGGGCTTACAAGCCGCCGGATTCAAGCCGGACGTCGACGAAGTGGTCGGAGCAAAGGTCATGGGCATCACGCCGCAATTCATCGAACTGGCGCGCAGCCACGGCTTCAAGAATCTCGATTTGGATAAGTTGATTCAGCTCAAACACGCAAACGTACTGGAGTAAATAAATCAGGGCCCATGGCCGCGACGCAGCGGCCCCACGTTACGCGTGTGCTCGGAATTTTGCCGGGCGATTTTTGCTCGTCATTCCGCGCCTCTGCCGCAGCCAGGCGAAGCGAGGAATCTCTGTTCGAAGTAGGCCTTCGGCAACGAGTCTCGGCTTTAAGAGGTAAAGAAAATGGAGGATGCAAACGCTATGAATCGCCGTCACGCATTAATCGCCTACATCCTGATCGCCTGCACCCTGGTACTTGCATTGATCGCGCGCGCTTCCGACACCCGCACCGGAAGCTGGACCATTTCCCACAGCGACGAGCCTGGCAAAGTCGCCTTTGCGCTCATCTATCACAGCAAACACAACAATTCGAATCACGAATCCGATTGGCCCACCAGCGACTTCAAGGGCGTCGATTTTTCCAAGTCCGGCAAGCAGGACGTTAAATTCGTCATCGCCCGCGACGCTGGCCGCTTCGATTGCGAAGGCTACCTGAAAGATGGCGATGGTGCCGGCGTTTTCCATTTCGCGCCCGACGGGCAATACGTCTCGCAAATGTCTGCGCTCGGCTTTACCGGTATCGATGACGAAAAACAATTTTCCATGGCGGTTCTCGACGTCTCCGTCGCCTACGCTAAAGAAATAAAATCAAAAAATCTCCACGACCTGGACACCGACAAGCTCATCGCCTTCCGCATCTTCAATGTCAGCAGCGAATTTATCGACCAGCTCCGCGCTGCAGGCTTGCCCGCCACCGATGCTGACAAACTAGTCGCTTTTCGCATTCACGGCGTGACTCCAGAGATGGTCAGCTTCCTGCAGAAATCCGGCTATCATCCCGATGAAGACACGCTGGTCGCCATGCGCATCCACGGCGTCTCCCCCGAATATATGCAGCAATTAAAAAAGGATGGCTACGAGCACATCGATCTGGAAAAACTAATCGCCTTCCGCATCCACGGCGTATCCCCAGACTTCATCGAAAAAGTCCAGACGCTCGGCTATCGGCATCCCGAACCCGATCAGCTGGTCGCCATGCGCATTCACGGCGTCTCGCCAGAATTCATCGCCCAACTGAAATCCCGCGGAATGAAAGATCTCACCATCGAGCAGCTGGTAAGCCTCCGCATCCACGGCATCGATTAGTCCCGTAGGGCGCAGCACACTGCCTCCCAGCCAGCCGCGATTTCAAACTCGCGTCGGTCTTCTGGTTTCGTCTTGCGGCCGAAAACGGCAACGCTCTAGGACGAAATAATCTGGCCGATCTTTATCTTCGCGGTCAAGGGGTCCGCCAGAGCTACCAAGAAGCCGCTCGCTGGTTCGAACAAGCCGCTCAGCAAGGCCACACCGGTGCCCGCATCAAGCTCGGCTTCCTGCTGATGCACGGCCTCGGCACTGCGAAAGATACATTCACCGCCTATTGCTGGATTCTGGCTGCATCCAAAGCCGGCGATCGCCGCGGCGATGAATATCTTCCCGCTCTGCAAGCCAGCCTCGACCAGCAAAAGCTGGCCCAGGCCGTCCAGCAGGCGTTTTCACTGGAACCACAAAGCGCGCAATTGACATCCTTCCCGCCGTAAAGCGGCGAGGATTCCTACGGAGTCCGCGTTGGTTTTACGCGAATCTCTTCGCTGGGTTCCTCCCACAACCGCTTTACTTCAGCGGAGGAAAACGAAAGAGGCTTTACTTTTGCGCTGCCCGCCCGTAGGTCTTGTGGACGAAAGAACTTTAGGATGGCCGATTCAGAAAGACCAGCCTTATATCCCCGGCCAGAACGCCGAGGCTTTACGACCCAAAAGTGGTAAACGTTCGAACCAGCTTGCTTCCCTGAGCCTGTCGTTCAAAAATCCCTCGCCCGCGCTGCTACGCGGCGGCGGATTCCTCTCTAAGCACTTTGCACCGGCAATTTCGCGGCTTCCCAACCCGCCAGTCCACCCGCGATTTCACTCACCTGACTGAATCCGTTCTTCTGCAATAAGCTCGCGGCAATCGAGGATCGGTAACCACCGGCGCAGTACAGTAGCAGCGCCCGGTCCTTTGCCAACATCCCGATATTTTCCACCAGATGATTTAGCGGCACGTGCAAACTTCCCGCGATAAACTTTTGTTCGCGCTCACGCGGCGCGCGAACGTCCACAGCCAATGGCGGCTGCTCCGACGCCAGCAGTTCCGCGGCAAATGGAGCGCTCACCCGTTCCGTTTGTGCCGTAAGCTCCGGGCGCGATTCCAAACTCAGCATTCCGTCTTTTAGATATCCCGCCACATGATCGAATCCAATTCGCCCCAGGCGCACCGCGGCTTCGTTCTCTCTTCCCGGATCCGCAATGATCACAATCGGATGCTTACGATCCAGCACCGTTCCCACCCAGGTTGCATATTGCCCGCCGAGACCTATGTTGATGCTGCCCACCAGATGTGCCGCCGCAAATTCGGTGGAGTCACGCGTATCGAGCACTTGCGCCCCACTTCCTTGCATTCCCAACAATGTTTCCAGCGTCAGCGGATTCATCTCCCGCTGCAGCGCCTGCTCCAGCGTCGGACGCTCCTCGCTATTCAGCACCGCGTCGTAGTTAAAATAAGCTGGAGCGTCCGGTTGGTCCGCAGTCACGACCTGAATGAACGCTTCCTTGCTCATCGGCTGCAGCGCGTAGTTCGATTTGCGCTGCTCTCCGAGCGTTGACACCGTCTCATTGCTTATCGCCTTCCCGCACAACGATCCCGCTCCATGCGCCGGGTACACCAGGCTTTCATCCGGCAGCGTCAACAGTTTTGCGTGCAACGACTCAAACAGCATCCCGCCAAGATCGTTCGCCGACCAGCCCAGCGCCACCCGCAAATCCGGCCGTCCCACGTCTCCGATAAACAATGTATCGCCGGTGAGAACTGCGTAGGGCCTGGTCTCGCTCACAGGCAAGTCATACACAACGATGGAAATCGATTCCGGCGTGTGTCCTGGCGTCTCCAGTGCTTTTAACCGCACCCGGCCGAATTCAACCAGCGAGCCATCGGCAAGCGGCGTAAACGCATACGCAGCTTTGGCCTTCGCTCCCAAATAAATCGTCGCGCCCACGCGATCGCGCAACTCCAGATGTCCCGCCACGAAATCCGCGTGCAAGTGCGTCAGAAATACATGTTTGATTTTAAGTTGATGTTCTGCGGCAAACGCGATGTATTGATCGGTGTCGCGTTGCGGATCGACCACCGCCGCCGTGCCAGTCGCTTCGTCCCCAATCAAATAAGAAGCATGCGCCAGACACGGCAAATAGAATTGTTTGAAGATCAAGTTAGGCTACCGTCGAGCCCGCCGCTCGCTCGTCCCGTCATTCCAAGTTCCAAATACCGTCATTCCGCGTGCCCCCGCACTTTGCGGGGAGCGAAGCGACCGAAGGTTGCCGACCTTGTCGGAGGGAACATCGATCGTTGCGTCTACACGGATCGTTCCGCCCAACTACTTCGGCTGCGGCACAATTCGCAGATACGGCTTCGGCGACTTCCACCCACCAGGATATTTCTGCTTGGCTTCATCTTCGGAAACCGACGGCAAAATGATCACATCATCGCCATTCTTCCAATTCACCGGCGTAGCTACCTTATGCTTGGCGGTGAGCTGCATCGAATCCACCACCCGCAGCACTTCGTCAAAGTTCCGCCCCGTGCTCATCGGATAGCTCAGCATCAATTTGATTTTCTTGTCCGGCCCCACCACAAACACCGTACGCACCGTGGCATTATTCGCTGCGGTTCGGCCTTCGGAGGTGGCCCCGCTATCGGCGGGCAGCATGTCGTACAGCTTGGCAATTTTCAGTTCCGGATCGCCAATCATCGGGAAATTCACTTTGTGGCCCTGCGTCTCTTCGATGTCTGCGGCCCACTTGCTGTGGCTGGTGACTGGATCAACGCTCAACCCGATAATTTTGGTGTTCCTTTTTTCAAATTGCGGCTGCAACCCGGCCATGTAGCCCAGTTCCGTAGTGCATACCGGCGTAAAATCCTTCGGGTGCGAAAACAATATTGCCCACCCATCCCCAATCCATTCATGAAAGTTAATTGTGCCCTGCGAAGTCTCCGCCGTGAAATTCGGCGCCTCATCATTAATGCGCAACATCATTTATCTCCTTGTAGTATGCGGTCAGACCGCTACGTGCCGGGTTTCGGTCCACTCGTTGCCAAACAGTGTAACAAGAATCGCCCAACTCCGATTCTTTGGAACACCTACCTCACCGTACCGCGGCCATCTGTAGCTCCGAACCCTCCAAATCCGAACATTGCCATTTGATGCGCAAAACGGTTATGGATGAACATTCTGCAGCCCAATCCTCATCGCTTCCAGTAAACTTCCCTCCTGGAGTCGACCTTGAAATTCGCAAAAATTGTTTTCTGGCTCGCCGCCATCTCGGGTTTCTTCACGATCGCGCCGCTCTATTTCATGTTCGATCTCATTGGCGAAAAAGATCCGCCTCCCATCACCCATCCCGCCTTTTTCTACGGATTCGTTGGGTTCGCTCTCGTCTGGCAAATCGCGTTTGCCATTATCGCCGGGGATCCAGTCCGTTTCCGTGCCATCATGATTCCCGCCGTCCTCGAAAAACTCGTGTACTCGATTCCCGTCATCGTCCTCGTTCTTCAAAAGCGCACTCGTCCAGCCGATTTACTCTTCGCCGCGATCGATCTTTCACTTGGCGCCCTCTTCGTAATCGCCTATCTGCGCACTCCCCGCTCGGTTCTCCGCTCTTCGCCTTCGTAGCAGCGGCCTCCTGACCGCAGACAAGGTTTGTGCCGCTGCTTTCGCCTTACTTTCCCCTGTATCCGCCTCTTTACTTTTGTGAAAAAACCAAACTTTAGTCCTATTCACGCTCCCATGTCGCTCTTTCTAAATTGAACGAAAGGAGTAAACATCTATGAAACTCTGCACAATCGCGGTCTGCCTGCTGTTCGTGGGCGTTTGCTCGGCCAAGGAACACGAGTATCAACGCGGCACGCTCGTCAGCATGGATTCATCTTCTTGCGGCTCGCAGGAAAAGGGGTCCAAAACCGTCGCGGGGGAAATCTTCGGTACCGACGGCCAGCACAAGCAAACTCAGGAATTACTGTGCCAGGAATACATTCTCCAGTCAGAGCGTGTGATCTATCGCATTCGCCCGAAAGACGATAAACATCCCATGCTGCTGCCCATCGGCGAAACCGCTCAGTTTCGCATCAGCAAAGACAAACTCATCCTTCGCGTCCCGGAGCTAAACGACAAGGAGCATGAGTACGTCGTAGTCTCCATGATCCCGCGCGAACTTGACCATGCTGCGGACACAACGCAAAAAACCGTGTCCACCCAGTCCGCGAGCAAGAACTAGTTGCGGCTGCGGTATTCTCAAACTGCTTGCTTGCAAAGGCGCGGCAGGCCGCGCCTTTCCCTGTTCTTGTCCCCGGTCTTGGGTTTCGGACAGGTCCGGCCGAAAGGGGGGCTGTACTCTCGGTCAGCGTTCAATCTAAAGCACATAACTCGTACTAGCCCGCTTTCCCTATTGCCCTAACAAACCTTCTTTCCGTAAACTACGTCTCATAGTGAGAGCTGCTGTATCGTTCCCGAACTGCGGCTTTCCATTATTGCAACGTAAGTCTCTTGTTTTGAGTCAGCTTCTTTTGGCTGACGGAGTGCAGTAGCAGTACCGTACAAGTTGCGGAAGTCGCGCAGTCTGCAAGTCACGCTTTGCGGTTGACTTGCCGATCACAGCAGCACCCAGGGCAACTCCGCTTTCACGCGAATTTCGATCAGAGGTAAACGGCGAATGACACCATGCACCCGGCTCGGAAAAACAACTCTCGCAGTGTTCCTCGCCGCGTGTTGCGTCTGCCCGCCACCCTCCGACGCCGATCCCGCTCTTGCAAAACCGGCTAAGCCCACGCGCTCTTCAAGACATCATCATTACGTTCGTGAAAAGGGCGTCGATCCGACGCTCGGCGATATTGCCGCTAACGACGATCCCATCGTTCGCGCCGCCGCCATTGAAGCTCTTGGCCGCTACAACGGTTCCGTGGTTGCAGTCGATCCCAACACTGGACGCATTCTCACCGTCGTCAATCAGAAGCTTGCCTACTCCGATGGCGCTATTCCTTGCTCCACCATCAAGCCCACCATCGCTCTCGCCGCGCTCGAAGAAAACGTCATCACCCGCGACACCATGCTGAAAGTCGGCCGCCGCAAGTACATGAATTTGACCGATGCCATGGCTCACTCCAACAATCAATTTTTCGAAGAGCTTGGGCGTCGCATGGGCTTCGATACAGTTTCGCGTTATGGCCGGCTGCTCGGTCTCGGCGAACTTGCTGGATACAATCTGCAGGACGAACATCCTGGCGCGTTTCCAATGGTCGCTCCGCTGAAGGGCGGCGTGGCGCGTATGTCCAGCTTCGGTGAAGGAATTCAGATGACGCCGTTCCAACTGGCGTCGCTCGCTGCTGCATTCGCCAATGGCGGCACCCTCTATTATTTGCAGTACGGTGTCTCCGGCGAAGAAGTCAGCGCGTTTGTTCCGCGCATCAAGCGTGAACTAAATATCGGCCCTCTGCTTCCTGAGTTGCGCGAGGGCATGCTGGCAGCGGTTCTCTATGGCACCGGCAAGCGCAGCTTCGATGCTGGCGGCGACGAAATGCCGGCTGGAAAAACTGGCACCTGCTCTGATCAGATTTCTCATGTCGGCTGGTTTTTGACTTACGCCGATGAAGCGCATCCCAGAATTGCACTGGCCGTGCTGATTCGCGGCAACAGCTCACGCATCAAGGGGCCGCTCGCCGCTGGCGTCGCAGGTCACATCTACCGCCGTTTACGTGAACAAAATTATTTCGCACAACCTAGGGTGGCGGCGAATTTGGCGACGATCTCTTCCGGCCACTGATTTCTTTATCTTTCGCTGCGTACTTCGCAGCCAACAACCCTTGTAGAGTCTCTCCTCCGCATTCTCGTGCAACGCTTGGTTATTCAGCAGCCATTGCCCGTTCGACGCGTTTGTAATTCGCGATGTCGGGGCGGATTTCGAGCCTGTTGATCATCGCCTGCGCGTCAAAATTCATCTTCGGAGGTAGCGCGGCTACAGCCCGGCGCGGCGCCCTCGATAGCGTCGCTATTTTCCCATTTAACTATGGTCACGAAGTTGCGTTCACCAGGACCAGGCGTTTGTTCCAGGATGGCTTCTCGCACAAAACCAGCCTGGGTTCTGAGAACCTCGTGTGTCGCGTGAACTCTGGTGCGAAACTCCTCGCGAGCGTGCCCTGGTACGACGAATTTATCGACTCTAAATATTTCTTCCCGAATACTGAAGTCGCTTCCTCGATTGTTTTGCTGCAAGCAAAATCCTATAGGGCGCGGGTCGAGGGTCCGTCAGTAAATTACAGGGAGTTTGGAGTAGCCGGCGGCGGTGTCCTCTATGGCCCGCAGCACCAGCAAGGTGCGGTCGTCGTGCGGAGGAATTCCCACTCCGCTGAATTCGTCAGTAGCGCGAAGAATTGCACCGGAAATATTTTCGACGCAGGAATTCGCGGGAAGGGAAGTAATCAAAGCGGAAAGACGTTCAATGCCGAACTCTTCGTGCTTGGAATTTTCCGATTCAAGAATTCCATCGGACGCAAAAATCACCACGTCACCGACTTGAAGGCTGAGCGTAGAGAGTGTGTAATCCGCCTCCGGGAACAGGCCGAGCGGGATGCCGTCCACGGCAATTTCCGTAAGCTGGCCTTCGCGCAACAACAGCGGATGGGTTCCCCCGGCGTTGGCGATGGTCAGTGTGCGTTCTGAAGCTTCATAAACCGCGAAGGTGAGCGCGATAAAGCGAGCTTCCAGGCGCGCGGCATGCAAGCGGCGATTGAGCATCGCCAGCATATCGGCGGGTGCCAGGGTGTGTTCGACGGTGAGCTCACGCAGCATGCCGATTGCGAGCGAGCCGTACAGCGCAGCCGCGGTGCCTTTTCCGGAAACGTCGCCCAGCGCGATGGCGAGCCGGCCTTCGCCGTATTGCAGAAAATCGTAAAAGTCGCCGCCCAATTCGCGCGCCGGAACGTAAGCGGCGGTGATATCGAGGCCAGGAACCTCGCGCGCGCCGCGCGGCAAAAGCTGCAGCTGAATTTCGCGCGCGGTGTCCAAATCCGTCTGCAAACGAACCTGATTTTCTCTGGCGTCCTCATACAGTCGCGAATTTTCCAGCGCGATGGCGATAAACGAACCGAGCGCCATCAGCATCCGTTCATGCTGCGGGGTGAAAGCGGCATAACGCTTGCTCTCCAGATCGAGCACCCCTACCAGGCGGTCCTGCAGCAGAAG
>Ga0193709_1000678_pt1 | contig 11215 bp, 5 predicted proteins | sample H3c2metaG_FD_160571 | JGI IMG/M metagenome (GOLD analysis project Ga0193709, IMG submission 160571) | Soil microbial communities from a riparian zone of the East river system, Colorado, United States - H3c2 | ecosystem: Environmental > Terrestrial > Soil > Riparian zone | place: USA: East River... | reverse complement strand
TCGCCCCAGCCCAAAGTGCACGCGCATATCGTTATTCGAATCGTAGCTGGAACCGCTGCGCACTTCGTCGACTAATATCCTGTCGCCTGCCTTGACGCGAATCTTTGCGCCGATCCCATCGCGGTTCGATTTGGTTCCGACGGTCTTGAACGCAATCCAGTGATTTCCAGATTTCACTTGATTCACCAGCAGGCTCACCGGCGCATTCATGTTGCTGACCACCGCGGACATTCTTCCGTCATTCCACAAGTCTCCCACCGCTAGTCCGCGTCCTGATTTTGCCGTAGTGACGCCGGGCCCTGCATCTTCCGAAATATCCTCGAACGTTCCATTACCTTTGTTGTGATACAGAATCCGCGGTTCCTGATAGTCGCTCCCCAGATGCTGCTTATCGACTTCCGGATAAACGTGCCCGTTGATCAAAAGCAGGTCCGGCCAGCCATCGTTGTCCACGTCAATGAACATTGTGCCCCAGCCCAGATACTTTGTGTAAAGACCCAGTCCGGCCGCGAAAGTTACGTCGTCGAAGGTTCCGTCCCCGTTATTGCGATAAAGCGTTGCCGTATCGTCGGAAAAATTGGTTTTGAAAATATCCGGTCGTCCGTCTCCGTTGTAATCGCCGATGGTCGAGCCCATTCCCGCTTGTTCTTTTCCGTCCTCGTTAAACGCTGCTCCCGCCACCACCGCGACGTCGGTAAATGTTCCGTCCTGATTATTGTGATAGAGAATGCTGGGGGTACTGTCGCAGGCGACGAAAATATCCGGCCAGCCGTCATCATCAAAGTCGAATGTGGACACGCTGAATCCATAGTGACCGTTGGTCCGGTCGATTTCCGCTTTCTTGGTCGCATCCTCAAACGTGCCGTCGCCACTGTTGTGGTAAAGCAGGTTATTTCCCCACGGCAACCCTCGCGGCCCGCACATTACTGCAACGCCCTTCCACATACACGACGCCCGTTCGCCCGGACCCGGCGCCGTTTTGATGTCAAAGTCCACGTACGTCGCGACAAACAGATCCAGCCGTCCGTCGCGGTCATAATCCACAAACGCGCATCCGGTGCTCCACGCGCCTTTTCCCGCGACGTGCGCTTTTTCGCTAACGTCGGTAAATGTACCGTCGCCGTTGTTGTGATACAGAACATTTTTTCCGTAATAGGTTACGAATAGATCTTCATACCCGTCGTTGTCGTAATCGCCGACGCAGACTCCCTGTCCCCATCCGGTGTGCGCCAGCCCTGCTTTTTCTGTCACGTCGGTGAAGGTACCATCGTGATGGTTGTGGTACAGATGATTCGTCGGCGGTTTGTTTCCGGGCAATGGATCGAGCGTCGTGCCATTCACAACAAAAATATCCGGCCATCCGTCGTTGTCATAATCGAAGATGGCCACGCCTGTTCCGGTAGTCTCAATGATGAATTTCTTGGCCTGCACCCCGCCAAACGTGTTCGGCGCGCTGAGGCCCGCTTTGGCTGCCTCATCGACGAAGTAAGCGATTGTTTTTCCTGCAGTTTTTCCGGAGTGATCAGGTGTCTGCGCGCCGGCCAGGAGTGTGGCGTTCGCCAGCAACACAAAACACGACCCGACGCACTTGAGCCGCTCACCTATTTTCGTCAATTTGCGCCCCGATCTCTCTCATGCTCGGTATTCCGCGCGCTGGTCCCGGCAAACTAGCGCACACCGCTTAATGCTAGTATGAAATTTCTCAGTTCGCATAGCAGTTGGAGGCGAAAACGTTGTACTCGCGCGCCGGCACAATGAACGGCAAATGCTTGCTTCGCCTGCTTGCGCTGCTGTTCTTTCCGCTTTTGCTCGCCGCACAGCAGACCCCTTCGTCGGCAAGTCCGCCGGAAAGTAATCAAGCATTTTCGGAAGGAGCCGCGGCTTTGCAGCGCGGCGATCTTGCCGCCGCGCGCGCCGCCTTCGCGAAAGCCGTTCGCGAGAATCCCGGCAATGCCAAAGCCGCCAATGCTCTTGGTCTGGTGATGCTTGCGCAAAACGATGCGGCTTCCGCGATTCCGCAATTCCAAATCGCGCTTCGCGTGCAGCCCTCCTTCGTGAATGCACGCATCAACCTCTCTAACGCTCTGTTGCAAACGCACGATGTTCGAGGCGCCGTAAGGGAAGCACGCTCCGTCGTGCGCATTGCTCCTGATCAGCCCGACGCGCACGTCGCGCTGGCCCGCGCTCTGGAAGCTTCGAACGATCTCGATGCCGCTGTTGCCGCGATTCGCCGCGCCCTTGAATTATCTCCCGGGCGTGCCGATCTGCATGACAACCTCGGCACGCTGCTCGTGCGGCAGGATAATCTTCCCGGAGCCAGCGCGGAATTTCAGAAAGCGCTCGAACTAAATCCACAATTGCCCGCAGCATTTTTTCACCTAGGTGTTTTGCAGTTCGAACAAAAACAATTCAAACCGGCCGAACAATACCTGGTGCGCGCCGTTGCACTCGATCCGCAAAATTATCTCGCGCAAAATTTTCTCGCGAGGAGCCTGCGCGAATCCGGAAAACTGCCGGAGGCCATTTCCGCTTTCCAGGCCTCTCTTAAACTTCAGCCCGCCCAGCCGGACATTCTCAACTTGCTCGGGCTGTCTCTGCAGCGAGCCGGAAATCCCGCGGATGCCGCCGCGGCTTTTCGTGAAGCGCTTCGCATTCAGCCACAAAATCCCGAGATCCAGAATAATCTCGGCCTGGCCCTCCTTCAATCTGGCGATGGCGACGGAGCTATCGCCGCTTTTCGCGCTGCGTTGCAGATTCATCCCGGCGATTCCGGGTATCAAGGCAATCTCGGGGCCGCCTATTTGCAGAAAGCCGACTACGCCGCGGCCGAAGCGGAGTTCCGCTCTGCCCTTTCCGCATCCACGGACAACCAAACGTTGCACTATAACTTGGGCCTGGCGCTAAAACTTCAAGACAAACTGCCCGAAGCGGTCACCGAACTGCGTGCCGCCGAAGCCATCGATCCGTCTCAGCCGGACTCTCCTTACACCCTCGGTGTAACTCTCTGGCAAATGGGCGACGCGGATGGCGCGATCGAAGAACTCACAAAAGCCGCGAGAGTGAAGCCCGACTATGCGGAAGCCTTCTACACTCTCGGCACGGTTTTAAAGCAGCAATCGAAATTTCTGGAAAGTGCCGCGGCGTTGCGCGAAGCCATTCGCCTGCAACCCGACTTTGCGGGAGCCCACACCACGCTTGCGGCTGTTCTTCGTCAACTGGGGGATGCGACCGGCGCGGCTAGCGAAGCCCGCACGGGTGCCGAGCTTGCCAAACAAACCACAAACCTGCAGGCTGCACTGTTCGCAACGAACTCCGGCCGCCGTCTGCGCAGCGCCGGTGACCTGAATGCTGCCATCTCGCAATTCAGGGCCGCCATACAATCCGTCCCGGACTACGCGCCCGCGCATTTCGAATTGGCAATTGCGCTGCGCCAGGCAGGAAAAAAAGAAGAAGCCGCCACGGAATTTCAGAAAGCTACAGCGTTGGATCGCAAACTCGTCGCACCTGCGCAATAACCTCGGCAGCCTGTGCGCCGAAACTCTAATTCAACACCCGCAGCGCCACCAGCGACGACTCCACTGGCACACCCCGCGCCACCTTCACATGTATCACCGCTTCGAACGGTTTCAGTTCGCCGGGCTGCGTCACGTTCATTCTCTTCAACAGTTCATCCAGATAATTTTCCCGCGTCACGTATTCCACCGCGGCTTGCGTGCCAATGGTGGTGGTACCAGCCAAAATCAATTCCCAATGCTCCGGATTGATCCCTTTCACTAACGCCACCACCGCATAATCCTCCGCCAGCGAAGTGTTGGACGGGCCCAGTACATATTTGTCGGCCTCGCCTTTTGCCGGGTGCACGTTCACGATCTCCACATTTCCCTCTTGCGGACCCGTGGTTACTTTCTTGAACACGAACTCTGTGGTGCTTGGAATTTCCAGCAGCGTCAGGTTTTCCGACGGCGATCCCATGAAAATCAAATCGTTGTTTTTGGCATCGTCGAGAGAAAACAAGCTGCCACGTTTTACCCGCAAAGCCTGGTGCATCTCGCCGAATACAATGTCCAGGCTGTGCACCGCCAGCACTTCTCCGACGCCGGTGTAGTGATCGAGGATCGGCGATTTCGCATCTTTCGCCGCGTCGTAATACCGCATACCAGTGTTTGGCCGGCCAACAAACGCCGCATTGCTAAAAATTACCCACGGCTCTTCCGGCCCGCGCACAAATCCCTTCCAAAATATCCGGATCGGCGTGGGAGCCGAAATTGCCCCGGCTGCGTTGGCCGCCGATACATCCGACTGCCGCCGCGTCCACAAAAGCCACCCAATCGTCGCCAGCGCCGCAATCAATGCCAAGCTCATCACCGGCACCAGAAACCGCCTCTTGGCCGACGCCCTTGAACTTTCTACCGAATCATTAGCCCAGGTTCCGGCGGCGCTTCCGTTCCCGTGCGCGCTCGTCGCGCTTGCCCGTTCATGGAACGCCACCGCATAGCTGCCTTTCGGCAGTTCCACCAGGATTCGATCCGTTGCACCTTCTGTGTTGTAATACTCGGCGAGTTTGGTTCGCAGCCTTCCGGCCTGAACCCGTACCATCGAATCCAGCTGTGGATCAAAGTCGGCCTGCCTGCCAAACACTTCTGTCGCAATTTGATATTCCTTAACCGCGCTTCCCGGATGCTCCAACTCTTGCCGCCCCAGGTAGCGCAATAGCTTGCACAAGGATTCCGACCCGTGCAGCGCGCGGCTCGCCACGAGTTTTTCAATTTCCGCTTGAAATTGCGCCCGTTCGGTCAACGGAGCTCCTGTTACATTGATGTAACAGGAGCCTACCAACTCGCGCATCTCCTTGCAACAGCGGCCTTTACGCCATGTAACCGTATCAGACGCAGGGAGACTTGCCTCTGACCGTCAAAGAGTCGATAACTTGCATCACATTTTTGACTCGAAGTCTTCCGGTGCGAAGGAACGTGACGGGTTGTGTGTGGCTTGACCGCTTTTGAAAGCGATCACGCCTCCCCAATTCGCGTTCCTCGGTTGGCTTGGTGCCGAGCAGTTAACGCTATAGGGCGTCGGAACGAGAGTGCGCAGGTAATGCACTTCGATTCTGGTTTTTGTCCGCCCGTAGTCTTGTCTTCCTTTTTTCCAAACGTCGAGCGTGTTTTTGGGTTTTGTGGTTGCAGCAAAGTCCTTCGCGCAGCTGGGGTAGCTGACGTGAGCGACTTGCGGTGATTATCAGGAGGGGTGGAATGAGAAGTCGTGCGCTGTTTGGCTGTTTCGCAGTTTTTTGTCTGGTCCTCGCGATGTCCGCACCAAATTCCTCGGCTCAAGCCGTTTTCGGCAGCGTCCTGGGCACCGTCACCGACGGCCAAGGCAATGCCGTCGCTGGAGCTAAAATCACTGTCACCTCGATCGGGAAGGCCACGGTATACGAAACAACTTCCAACGACAGTGGCAATTTTTCCGTCACGCACTTGATCCCGGATGACTACCGCGTACACGTCGAGGCCACCGGGTTCAAATCCTACGACGTCGCCAGCGTTTCCGTTAGCGCTGACTCGTCTGTCAACGTCGACGCTCCCTTGCAAGTTGGCTCGGTTTCGCAGTCCATCGAAGTCACCGGCGAAATTCCTCAGTTGAAAACCGACCGCGCCGACGTGGACATCCAGTTCAGCGAGAAGTATGTACAAGATCTGCCGGTGCTCAACCGCAACTTCACCAGTTTCGAATTGCTCTCTCCAGGAACGCAGAAGTTGCCCGGTTTCAACCACGCCGCCACCGAAAATCCTCAAGGTGGAGGCCAGATTCAAGTCAATGGCCAGCACTTCTCCGGCACCAACTTTGAACTCGACGGCACCGATAACCAGGATCCAATCCTCGGCATCATCGTTGTAAACCCGAACCTGGACGCCATTGGCGAAGCCAAAATCGCCCTGCAGGACTACGACGCCGAGTCCGGCAAGGCCACCTCGGGTATCGTCCGAGTGCAGACCAAGTCCGGTTCGAATGAATTCCACGGCAGCGGCTTTTACTATTATCGCAACAGCGATCAGCAGGCTCGCGACCCGTTTACAAATAAGCCCGGCGTCCCACTTGCTCCGGCCAACTGGAAACAATTTGGCGGCTCAGTCGGCGGTCCCATCATTAAGAACAAACTCTTCTTCTTTGGCGACTATCAGGGCACCAAGCAGATACAGGGCATCACCAACCTGTATACGATTCCGACTGCGGAAGTTGTCAGCACTTGCAATCCCGCGACGAACGCCGCCAGCGATACTCCTGGTTTCTGCAACTTGAGCCAATACAACAATCTCTTCGGGCCTCCTGTGGGCGGCGTGAATACCGGTCAGATTTATAATCCAGCATCGAGTAATTCTTTGGACGGTTCAGGCCGCTCCCTATTTCCAAACAACATGATTCCCATCGGGATGGTTAGCCAGAACGTAGGCAATGTCTTGGCGAAATTCCCGGCTCCTGGCGTTACCGATCCGACGTCCGTCAATTTCCTCACCAACAACTTCGTCTCCACCGGTTCGGGTCCGTTTGATCAGAAATCCTTCGACGTTCGCATTGACTACAGCGCTCCCCACAACTACCAGGTGTTCGGACGATTCAGCTTGGACTATTTCTCATTGTCCGGTAATGGTGGCCTCGGCGATCTCGGTGGAACTGGTTTTGGTCCTGGCGGTTTGAACGGCACGTCGAATGTCCATAATTACAGCTTGGCTACTGGTTTCACCAAGCCCATCGGTTCTAAGTGGCTCACCGACGTCCGCTTCGGATACTTTAAGTACAATCCGCAAACGGCGTATTCCGACGCCGGTACCACTCCGATGAGTGATTTTGGATTCCCCGGTCTGAATTTGGGAACTCCCGACACCACCGGTTTATCCGGGTTCTTTTTCAGCCAGAACGGCGATACTAGCAAAGGTACATTCTCCAACTTTGGCGATGGCCTAAATGTTGGCCGTTGCAATTGCCCGCTCACCGAAAGCGAACAGCAGTTTCAGGTCGTAAACAACTGGACTCGTTCCCAGGGCAACCATACCATCAAGTTCGGCGCGGACATTCGTTACGCGATGAACCTTCGTGTTCCCAGCGATCAAAGCCGCACCGGCCTCTTGTATTTCGACCAGGGCGGCACTTCCAATGCCGGCTCCAATGGCCTTGCGTTGGCGACCTTCCTCCTCGGCGACGTCAGTCAATTTCAGCGCTTTGTCAGCACCAGTTTGAATGCCGCGGAACGCCAGAAACGCTGGTTCTTCTATGGCCAGGACTCTTGGCGCATCAGCCCCAAATTCACCATGACCTACGGTCTGCGCTGGGAAATCTACTTCCCAGAAACTGTCAACGCCAAGGGCAACGGCGGTTTTGCCAACTTGGATGACGGCTTAATTAACGTCGCCGGCTTCGGCGGAGTCGGTTCGAATGGCAACGTCTCCAACACTTATAAGGCCTTTGCGCCTCGCCTGAGCTTTGCCTACCAGTTTGATCCCAAGACTGTCGTTCGCCTGGGATACGGACGCGGTTTCGATATCGGCGTGTTTGGCTCTAACTTCGGCCACGTGGTTACGCAAAATCTTCCGGTACTTGCGCGGCAGGATCTCGCAGATACCAATCTCAATCCCAACGCCTCCAACAACCGCAGTGCGATTTTCACTCTTAACCAGGGCCCGCCAGCCTTTGACTTTACACCGGTCTTGGGCGCCATTTCTTCCGCTGGAACCTTGCCGATCAACGGCATCGATGGCACCACCCAGGGAGGAGCGCGCCCGACTGTCCAGAGGCTTCCCACTATCGATCAGTGGAATCTCACGGTTCAGCGCCAACTCACTTCCACCCTGAACGTCACCGTCAGTTACATCGGCAACAAGGGAACTCACGTATTTGCCGGCGGGGGACCTTCCTACAATAATAATGAAGTGGCTGTCATCTCCGGAACCAATGACGTCGTCTGCCCGACACCAACAACCTGTGCATTGGCAGGCTTTCATCCAGCCGGAGGCGTATCGCAATCGTCTCGCCGCCGACTTTTCCTCAACGACGTACCTGCTTTTACTTATCCAGGATTCACTTTCGTTGACGCGTTTGGTAACACGCAACCAACACCGGCATGTTGCCCCGGGGATACCAGCTATTACGGCAACGACGCCGACAACAAATACAACGCTTTGCAGATCAAGGCCGAAAAGCGCGTGAGTAACGGTCTGCAGTTCCTCGCACACTACACGTTCTCCCACGCCTACGCGTACGACAACAATTATTTCTCCGTGAATAAGAAGTTTGCCTGGGGGCCAAACCAGAACAATCGCAATCAAGTGTTCGTGGCCAACACCATTTACGAACTGCCCGTTGGCAGGGGCAAAAAATATATGAGCAACAGCGGCCGCGCTATGGACCTCGTCCTGGGCGGGTGGCAGGTTACCAATACTCTAACCTACGGCACTGGTCTGCCGTGGACTCCCAGTATCAACGAATGCGGCAGTCTCACGGACGCTGGTCCATGCCGTCCCGACAAAGCTACCGGCTCGCTTTCCACCGGTCTTACCCATTCAAATGGCGCCACTTTGTGGTTCACGCCGGTTTCGCCGCTTTCCTATGGCAGCTTGGTCTCTCCGGCGAATGCCGGGGTCGATTCTTGCACCTTTGTGCGGCCGACCTCCGGTCCGTTTACGCTGCCTGGTTGCGGCCAGATTGGCAATGTCGGAATTTTCTCCTATCGTGGACCGCATGCGTTCTACGATGACATGGCTCTGTCGAAGAATTTCGCCATTACTGAACGCGTCAAGGCCCAGTTCCGCTTCGACGCCTACAACATCTTCAACCATCCGGTTCTCGCACTCCCCAACAGCTGTGTGGATTGCAGCAACGGCGGCCAGATCACGGACATCGAGGCCGATTCGGCCCCAGGTGCCCCCATCGGTATGCGGCAATTGCAGTTTGGAGTCCGCGTCACTTTTTAACCCCTAACACCCCAAACAAAACGGGGAGTCCGCTCGCGGACTCCCCGTTTTTTATGTTCTAATCTTTTTTGGCAGTGCGGGTTATCTTTGGAGTGCGGCAGCTCAGGCTGCCGCTTTTTACTGTTTATGTGCCTCCCCCAAATCGCCATTTACGCCCGCAAACTACCACTTCTCGTAATTCTCCTTTTCCTACTCCAATCATCCGCGAGCGCGCAATCCTCGCCTGACGCGCCGCCCTCTCCGCCGTCCTTCGAACAAGTCCACCATTTCACCGACCAAGGCAAGTTCGACCAAGCCCTGGCCGCGCTCACCGAAATTTCCAAGTCCGATCCAGCCCTCAAAAATCTCTCCCGCGAATTCGGCATCATCTACTATCGCAAAGGCGATTATCCGAACGCCATCACCGCACTGCAGCGCGCCACGGCAGAAAATCCCGGCGACACCGAAGCCACGCAACTCACCGGTCTCTCTTTCTATCTTTCCGGTAAGCACGCCGAAGCCATTCCCTATCTCGAAAAAGTCCAGTCCTGGTATCCCAGCGCCAGCGTCGACGCCTCCTACATTCTCGGCGTCGCCTACATCCAAAGCAAAAATTACCCAAGTGCTCGTGCCGCTTTCGCAAAAATGTTTCAGGTTCCGCCCGATTCCGCCGCAGCGTATCTTTTCACCGCGCGCCTGCTGCTTCGTCTCGATTTCGGCCCCATCGCCGAAGAATACGGCAAAAGAGCCGTCGAACTCGATGCCAAGCTCCCCCTCGCGCATCAGCTGCTCGGCGAACTCTATCTCTACCAATCCAAAATTCCCGAAGCCATCGCGCAGCTCGAACAGGAACTGGCCATCAATCCCGGCAATCCTGCCGCCTACTACAAACTCGCCGACGCCTATTCCCGCGTCCAGAAATTCGACGAGGCCGAAAAACTCTTGCAGCGTTCCATCTGGCTCGATGCCACCTCCACCGGCCCGTACATTCTTCTCGGCAAAGTTCTTCAGAAAAAAGGTGAAACCCAACTCGCCATTCGCGCCCTGCAGCGTGCCGTTTCCATGGACCCCAACAACGATATCCCCCATCATCTTCTCGGCCTCGCCTACCGCGACCTCGGACGCGCTGAAGACTCCCAGCGCGAACTGAAACTTGCCGAGCAACTCCTATCCGCCAATCCCAAGCAGACTCCATGACCACCACCGGCGCTTTCGTTTTTGTAGCGGCCACCTTCAGGTGGCCAGCTTTCTTTTTCAGCCAGCTATGACCACCCCGCGCCCCATCGTCGTAGGTCTCGGCGAACTCCTCTGGGATCTTTTCCCCAGCGGCAAACAACTCGGCGGCGCTCCCGCGAATTTTGCGTACATCACCGCACTGCTTGGCGATTCCGGCATCGTCGCCAGCCGCGTTGGTGACGATCGCCTCGGCCAGGAAGCGCTCTGGCATCTCAAGTCCTGCAGCCTGGACGTCAATCGCGTTCAGCGCGATCTTTCGCATCCCACCGGCACGGTAAAAGTCGAGGTAGATTCCAAAGGCCAGCCCGAATATCAAATCACCGAAAACGTTGCGTGGGATTTTTTGGAATTTTCCGAGGATTGGATTTCCCTGGCTCGTTCCGCGCATGCGGTCTGCTTCGGCTCGCTGGCCCAGCGCAATTCCGTTTCACGCGCCACCATCCGCGCTTTTCTTTCCGCGTTGCCGTCATTCGCAATCGGCATCTTCGATGTAAATCTTCGCCAATCCTTCTTCAGTCCGGAAGTGCTGCACGATTCTCTACGTCACGCCAATGTCCTCAAACTCAACCACCAGGAATTTCCCCGCTTCCTCGATCTTCTGCAATGCCCGTTAAGAGATTCTCAGCGCTCTGATGTTTCCGCCGCTCGTTGGCTCTGCCGCGAATTTTCCTTGCGCCTGGTCTGTATCACCCGCGGCGCCAGCGGCAGCGCACTCGTCACCGCCGACTCCCACCATGAACATCCAGGTTTTACCGTGAAAGTTGCCGACACCGTCGGCGCTGGCGACGCTTTCACCGCCGCGCTCGTCCATCACGCGCTGCGCGGATCTTCTCTCGCCATGATCAACACCGCCGCCAACCGCATGGGCGCCTGGGTCGCCTCCCAGGAAGGCGCAACCCCCGCCGCCGACCCCGAAATCCTCGCCGAAGTCCGTACCTCATAATTCATCAGCACGCATTTCTCTCACCCTGGCTCGTGAGTCGCCCTGGTTTCCGTACGGCCGATACGAAAAACAAGGGGAGGGGGCGCTCCGGCTC
>Ga0193709_1000675_pt1 | contig 11239 bp, 20 predicted proteins | sample H3c2metaG_FD_160571 | JGI IMG/M metagenome (GOLD analysis project Ga0193709, IMG submission 160571) | Soil microbial communities from a riparian zone of the East river system, Colorado, United States - H3c2 | ecosystem: Environmental > Terrestrial > Soil > Riparian zone | place: USA: East River... | reverse complement strand
TTCGCCCTGGCTGACTCTGGCAATGGGGGCATTGACTACCGGCGGTGCTGCCGCAGCAGCGGCCGCGGAATCTGCCGCCCTTTGCGGCTGAGTGCACGCCGCGCAACCCGCCAAGATCAATGCAATCCCTGCCGCCCGCGCGACGAATCGTTGTGCCGACATCACTCCCCCGGGTATTTCGTTAAATCAATCATTCTGCTGAAGATGCGGCCGCTTGCCGGAGCCTTAAGGGCCCTGCGGCAATTCGAACGCAAGCAAAGCATAAGCGATGTGGCTTGAGGCGGCGATGAATACTGCGGTATTCATGGTCGCCGGGGGCGTTGTTTTGCGGATATCGACTTGATAATCAAGCGCCGCCGCTGACGGGGGTCGATCGGCTTCTTGGCCGACGACATGGCAATCGCCATGAGCTTTTTGACCGACGATTTCTCGAGGACAGCGGGCTCGGTCAGCACGATGTGGCGCACTTTGGCGCCTGTTCCTTTAAGCAATCCATCGGGATCGGGCAACTTTGCCCCTTGCAAGAAAAAAAGGCTGACCCAGCGCGGAAACACTGCGATCGAAAATATCGCCTCCGACGCTTTGTCGCCGGGCCCAAAACCAATCGCCAGTGCATTGTAGTTGTCATAGACCAATTCCGTGGCGCCGGGCAAACGTTTGCGAAGCCGCGCAAGAGCTGACCGCGCTGAGGCGGCGACACGCGGCTCGAACTTGGCGAGAAATATTCTGAGCTGCTGTGCGGGGGTTCGTGTCAATGGTTCACGGTAAATCTGCGAGGAGGTTTTGGCATATCTATTGAACATCCAGCGACTGCAGGGTGCTTGCCAACCGTCGCGACCGCGTGCCGGTTCTCTTGGCTTTCTGAATTCGCGTTGCAATTTGCCAGGTGTTACCCCACTGGTCCTTCACGATTCCGCGGCGGTCGCCGTACGGCGTGTTCGACGGAGCCTCCAGCGACTGCGCCCCCGCTTTGACAGCCCGCCGCCAAGTGACGTCCGCGTTTTCGACGTATACATAGAGGCACGCGGGCATTGCTTCGCGCACGCCCGCCTCACTGACCATGATGATGGAATCGCCAAGCCGCAGCTCCGCCGGAACTTCCGCTCGATAGTCGCCAGTCGCTTCGAATACCGCCTTCATGAACGCGACCAACTTGTCGGCGTCGCGAACAATGATCCGGGGCGTGACCGTGTGCCAGCCGGCAGGCTTGATGGGGCGACCCGGAGTTCCTTTCATGGCCTTCGGTTTCCTCGTTGATTCAAGAAATATCCTACTTACGACAGCCAAGATCATCAGTATCAGCGTCGAACCAAATTTCTGCGTTTGGCAGGCCCGGACCAAACTCCCCCTTCGAGCTGATGCCCCCCGGCGCCTAATGTGGGGCCATGGGGCGACGCGGTAAGTCTGATGAGTGAGATTCAACGATACAATTTCTTTCGGTGCAAGCGACAAGATGTGCGGCAAACACCCTATTTGGCATATAGTTCCGGGAAAGGCAGACGGTCTCCAGCCGGTGACATATGAAAGCAGGTGAGAAGTTTTTTTTGCTCACGCCGAAAGGGACGGAAGAGCTGCGCAGCCAGACTCCGAAGCTCGACGTAATCGCCAGGGGTATCCTGTCCCTGATCGAGCAGGGCACCGCCGTTGCGGAATCGATACTGCAACGTTCGAAGTTCACTCGCGACGAGGTGATTGAAGGGCTGCGCGTGCTGTTGAGCAACGGTTTCATCTCAACTTCGACGAGCGAGGGGACTGTCCAGGCGCCGCCCGCCTCAACGCCTGCCGTTTCTGTTGCGGATTCGGTCAGCGAGCGGCTGCGCCTGAAGCCCGGCATATCGCCCAGTCAGGCACGCTTCGTGCTGTCGAATTTCTGCCTGGATCAATTCGGCACGAATGGTCAAGATCTCGCCGACGTGGTCGGTTTCTGTACCGACGTCGCCAGCCTGCAGCTGGCGCTGGACAATATTCGAACCGAGGTGAAGAAACTCTTTCCGGAGCGGCGAGCGGCTCTTGTCGCCTGCGTGCGCGAGATCAACGAAACGGACTTCTGAGACGAGGGCGGGCCGATCTCGATCACTGCCGCGAGCGGCGGCTAAAGCCTGAATCGGCCGACCGATTTTTCCAGAAACGACAATGTACGGCTGATTCCCTTGGCCTGCCGTACCATCTCCTGAGAAGAGGCTTCCTTGCGATCACTCTGGAAAGTGGCGAAAGCCGTTTCGAACTTGTGCGATTGCTCGCTGACTTCGGCCGCGCCGCCACGGACCGCCGAAACCAGGTTTTTCAGCTTCAGTTGCATCACTTTCAGCGAGGCCATCAGACTGTCGGACTGTTCGCCGACGATCGCGACGTCGACCGCCAAATCGCCGTCCGCGATTTTCTTCATGTAGTCGGCTGCGACGCGCGGCTCACCGCCGAGCAGATGCAATACCTTGCGATCCAGCAAGAAGAACAGAGTCAGTGAAATGGCGGCGCCAAGGACTACACCCGCCAGCGCAACGCCGTAGCCGATTTTTCTGCCCTCGGCGCGCAGTTCGGCAGCAGGATAGGCCGAGACGATAGTCAGTCCCCATTCCGCCAGCGGTAGGCGGTTGATCACCCAAGAGCCGTCCTTGTTGTCGGTAGCCTGCTGTACCTGTTCCGCTGTCACCCACGATGGCATGTAGCGCGCCTTGCTGTTGTCGACGACTGCGACAAAACCGCTCTTCAGCAAATGCGATTGCTCGAGAGCCTGGCTCAGAACGGGCAGTTCGGCCTTGTAGCCCACGTAAGCGATACCGATAGCCTCGCCGTTCTTGCTGAGCAAGGGTTCGTAAGCGGTGAAATAGGGATTGCCGAGGATGTCGACGACACCATAGAAGGGGCGCTGACTCTTGAGCTGCGCGTAGGCCTGAGTGGTATTGTTCAACTCGGTACCGACCGCCCGCGTCCCGTCGTCCTTCATCACGTTGGTCGAGATGCGTACGAAGTGGTCACCATCCTTGGAGAATATCGTCGCGGTGCCCTTGTTCAGCCGGGTAACGTAATCGACGATGCCAAAATCACCGGCCTGCCCTTTGCCGCCGATCAAAATATCGTTGACGGTTTTGCCGCCGATCGAGACCGCAGCGCCCTTCTCGGCGCCGCCGCGCACCTTGATCTGCTCCTCGAGCAAAGCCATGCTCGCGCGCGTGCGATCTTGCATGAGCGCGGCGGTAGTGACGAAAACACCCTGAATGGAAGTCACATTATCGGCAACTTCTTGCCGCACCACCGATTGTTCTTGCTGCATCGCCCAGATGGAAAAGCCGATGGCGCTAAGGCTGATCAACAGCAGGGTGATAGCCGCTACGGGCAACACCACTTGAAACTTGAAACCGCGAAACACGGGCATGCTCCTTGAAGTCTAGACGCGCCAAAATCCCCGCCCGTTCCGGGTGACCTTGTGCCGAGCACGCCATGGTCCGCAACGAACGAGCAGCTTTTGCTATTTTCGTCACGTTCTCGGCCTGCAAGCTACCTACCGGGTCTCGAAATCAGCGAAAACTAGAATTCATGCCGGCGATTAGGCGCCACCTCGGGCCCTGCGACGTGGGCGTTGGAATTACTCAATCGTTTTTGACCCACCCGCGAGTGGCTCACCCTTGATATAGCAGGCTGCAACCAAAATGACGGTCATACCCGCCAGTGCAAAGGTGAATATGAGAGGCCGCCCCGGCATCAATTCGACGGCGGCGATCGCGAGCACAGCGAGCCAGATAAGAAAAAAAGTCCAACCCTGCCATGAGCAAGGCAGTCCCCACCCCGACCCAAATCGCTTCGCTCGAAACCAGTAGTGATTTTCTGTGCTCATAAGAGACTGAACGCCAGTAGGACTCGGCGACCTTGAGTTTGAGCGCACACCCCGTCATTGTCTACGCCCTGTTAGAGCGTCTCGGCGGCCATGGTGTCCATGGCCAGGAGCCTGTCTGAGTATTCAACGTGGCCGCGAGCGTGACGGATTTGCCTTCAGTCGAGGCGGAGCCGACGAAGTTGGGTTTGATCCCAATGAGGAGGCGACAACGACGAATGAAGGCAAATCCGTCCGCTCCCGAAGGGTTGGCAGCGAGAGGGGCGTCTGCGGTGTTGCGCGGCTTGGCCGTGGAGCCCGCCACGGCCTGCGCCGCGCGCCTTGCATCCGCTCCCTCGCGCTGCCAACGCGGCTCACGCTGAATACTCAGACAGGCTCCTAGCAGCAGATTTCTATCCGGTTGCCGTCTGGATCGATTATCACGCTCTCATAGTAACCATCGCCGGTACGTCGAGGACCATCGACAACCGCGATTCCATCGTCCCGCAGACGCTGTGTGAGTTGATCGACCAGGCGCTCCGAGCCCACCGAGATCGCGAGATGGGTCAGCCCAAGGCGCTGAACTCCAGGAGACAATCCTACCAACGGCAGCGTCGTCGTCGTCATCGCTTCGAGGCGTGCGCCGTCGGCGAAACTAAGAAAGCATGACTCGAATCCCTTTGCGGGATTCAGGTATGTCGGACCCGCCGTTGCGCCAAAATACGACGAGTAAAAATGCTTGCACCGAGCGAGATCGGTGGTCCAAATCGCGACGTGTTCTATCCGCATCGATTACACCAAGCTAAATTTTCGAATGGCAGACCATGCAAACAAGATTGCGAGTGGCTAGGCGGCGGCTTCATGGCTTGGGCACGTGGCTGAATGTGCTGGCCACGATACGGTGTTCCTCCTGGTTCGAAACGGCTCCCAGCGCTGCGACCGCCAACTCGTACGACATGCGGTGTTTGGCGGGTTCGCCAGCGGCTGATGCGGCGTGAGCATGAACGACATGGACAAACGCCGTTTCCCAGTCAGGTGCTCCGACCCTGAGGAAATACTCTCGCATTTCCTCGGCGTAGCCCAGTGCTGACTTACCGAATCCCAGCAGGGCATGAACCTCGGCCAGAAGCATGGTTGCTCGCATACGGTTGAGTTCGGTTCCTATCTTCGACCAGTGCCAAGCCGACGTGTGCGCAGCGTTGAGCATCTCTTGGTCTTCCTCGCCGCTGCGGCTCTGCACGGAGAGATCCCAAGCTCGGTTGTTGCTCGCGGCAGCGAACCTGCGGTGCCACGCAGTTGCGTCTTCAGGGGCCTTTGCGTCGCTCATAGGTGCTTCGCGTTCGCCCAACGACAAGGTTGAGCGACGCGCGATCTCGTTGCCGCGAAGCGAAGCTGATTTATTTCGATCATCGATCTCCTCCCTTGCTCAACAAAGTCGCAACCTCGCGACCCCAGAGCACGCACCACAACAGAAGAAATATGCCCAGACAGAACGGCACCGCCGCGAGCGGTCGAATCGAGCGTTAGGCACCGCGACCCGCTCCAGGTTTGCGGGCCGTGTGGATCGCCACGATTCCGAGTGATTGTCTTTCGAAAGCCACGTCATCAAACCCGTGCTCTCGGATTTCGACGGCAAGGGCCTCGGCGGTAGGAAACTCTCGAATACCGCGCAAAAGATATGTGTACGCCGATGAATCGCCTCCTGTGGCAAGCCACCCCAATGCCGGCATGCAAATCGACATGTAAGAAAGATAAGCCCAATGCAGGGGCTTCCAGGGGATGTTCGATGCTTCGAGGATTATGAGCCTGCCGCCCGGTCGTAAGATTCTGAATGCCTCGTCGAGTACGCGCCCGCGGTTACAGATTTTCAGGCATAGCGAGATGGAGTAAGCATCAACGCTTCCATCTGCGACGGATGGCATTGCTTCGGCGTCGAGTTGCTCGAGTTTCACCGTCTCCTTGTGTGCGGCGAGCCGTCGTTGTGCGATGGCCAGCATCTTGGGACTGACATCCGCCGCAACGATGCTGCGGCCGACAGCCATTTGGCGCGCTAAGACACGAAGAATGATGTCTCCCGTCCCCGTTGCGCCGTCAAGTAGAGTGGCCCAATCTTCGCTGGCAATACGACGCGCGACGCGTCTCTTCCAGAGGCGGTGGATGCCCAAGCTGAACACATCGCACAATAAGTCATAATGAGACGCGATTCTCCCAAATACGTCGTCGTGTCGCCAAGCAAACTCGGCGGCGTTCCCGGATGTTGATTGACTGCGCGGCTCCACCAGGGCGCCTAACGATATGGTTGAGCGGCGAGGAAGAGCATTGCCGCCGAGCGAAGCTGATTTATTCCAATCATCGACTCTCCCCCTTGCCCAGCCGAAGGCGCTACCCGCGAGCTCGACCGATTGTTTTAGGCGTCAGCCGACCACGACCGTGCTCATACGGGGTTCCCCGACGAATGATTTGAGTAGAAAGTAATTAAATGGCCCGCGGGCTCTCGGACACGGAAAAGTTCGTGATCGATGGAGGACATCGCTTCAATCGGCGACGGAGCAAGCCCCAGGGAGGTGAAGCGCTGATGCGTCGCATGGAGGTCTTCAACCATCAAGTCAAACGGGGCATCTCCCGGGACCACTTCGCTTTTCGCGATAAGGATTAGATGCGTTCCTCCGCGCAGCTCAAAGATAGCCACATCCGACCCTTTGTGCACGCCCCGCATTCCGATCGTCTGCATGAATCGCGCGGATTCTTCCAATCTGTCTGTTTCAAGCGCGACGTGCCCTATCCAGAGTGGCGGCCGAAGATCTTGGTTACGCACCTTTTACCTCCAGGTGAAGCCTTGGCGCCTAACGATCAGATTGAGCGACGCTGGAATTCGCCAACTCAAAACGAAGGCAGTTTATCCAGATCATCAACTCTCCCCCTCGCCAGCCGAAGATGCAACCCGCGATCGCTCGAACCGAGTGTCAGGAGCCAAGAACGAGTTGACGTTGATTTGCCCCAGGGGAGCCGTACCGCAAGGTGATTCGAGCACCACCCATGAAGGAGCATCTCTCCAACACAGGCTTTACAGTTTCAAAGAGACGATCGGCGTCCGGACCGTACATATACAACACTCCATCGCTGCCGTCGGTAGCAACTTCATTACCGTCAAACTCACCGGCCTTGGCCGCGTTGATCGCGGCCTTCAATTTCTTTTCGAGTTCAAAAAGGAGCGTAAGATCAGTAGATCCAATGTAATCAAAGTTCACCAAGACGGCATGATCTACTCGCTTTGGTGGAGTGACTGACTCTTTGCCAAATAGTTTCGCGAACATACCCATTCTTGGATCCTAACGATGAGGTTGAGCGATGCGCGGGTGCGCCAAAGACAAGCGAAGCTGATTTATCGCAATCATCGATTCCCTCCCTGGCTCACCGAAGATGCTGTCACCGCGATCGCTCGAACCGATTGTCAGGATCCGAGCGCGAGACACAGGTATAGGATCGTCGCGGCAAGACTAAGCGCCGTTCTCACCACATGAAGCTTCGCCCAATGCTCAAGCAAAGTGCGCGTCTCCTCTGCGCCGAGATCGCGACCAGGTGCAAGTAATGCATTGTTCGTCGGCATGATGCCGATTAATGTGAAAGGAACCACGGCGCCAATCAAAAGAGCCGCAATTGCCCATCCGAGACCACCACCCAATAACCACGAGGCCACGCCTGTCACCAAGCTCAGCAATGCTATGGGTGCCTGCATCCACGTGGCGCGTCGGTAGCTCGGAGCCCACTGTGCCGCAGCAAACCGGGTGTCGAGCGTCATCCGAGCAGGATGCTCTGCGACGTTTATGTATAGCGCTGCGCCCGCAAACACTGCGGCTGAGAACGTGGCGATGAATTTCAGGAGTATAAGCATTGGCGTCACTTGGATCCTAACGATGAGATTGAGCGACGCACTGTTGCGCCAACGACAAACGAAGCTGCTTTATCCCAATCATCGACTCCCTCCTTGGCTCACCGAAGACGCGCCCCCGCGATCGCTCAAACCGATGGTTAGGTCCGAATTTGGCACGGCAATTAAATGCATATACAATAAATGGGGTTATGACCTATGACCCAGCAAAACGTCGGTCAAACAAGCGCAAGCACAAGATTGACTTGGCGGATTGCGAGGCGGCGTTCGACGCCCCGATGCTTACTCGTGAGGATGCCAGTCAGGACTATGGTGAGCAACGGTAGATTAGCTTGGGCTGGTTACAGGGTCGGGTCGTGGTGCTGGTATGGACGGATCGCACGGACGGTCCCCGATTGATTTCGTGTAGAGAGGCAAACCCACATGAGCAAGAAGCGTACTTCCGGGAATACCCGAAAATCTGAGTTGCCGTACAACCCAAATGACCGCGACGAGGTGCTGTCATTTTGGAAGGAAGCGACAGCGCACCGTGGCGTCGCCGAACTGCGCGCAAAGCGCGGACGGCCGGCCAAGAACCCCAGTGAGCGGAAGGAGCAAATCGCGCTGCGGTTGGATGCTGATGTTTTGGCCTGGTACCGAGCGCAGGGTAGTCGATGGCAGACACGAATGAATGCGGTCCTCAAGGCATTCCGCGACGCATCAGTCTGAAGTGAGATAGATAGGACCTAACGATGAGGTTGAGCGGCGCGGGATTTCGTCAGCGTCAAACGAAGATGCCTTATCCCAATCATCGACTCCCTCCTTGGCTCACCGAAGATGATGCTCCCGCGATCGCTCCAACCGATGGTTAGGTCCGCCACTCCCAGACGTCGCCAGCATCAGGATCCTGCGCGTCACCGAAGAGCCTAAGGCCGAGACGCTGAAGAATCTTAGTGGAAGCATTGGATTCGCGCAGCGTGAAAGCAGCAATAATTATCCAAGGATTGGCGTTTCGCGCTATGGCAACGAGTTCGGAGGCGGTGCGCGTCGCGTAGCGGAGTCCTTCCAATTCCTTGAGAGTAAAATAGGCGATCTCCACGCGATTATCGCGAGGCGGTCCGACAAATGCCCCACCACCAACTGCACGGCCATCGTCGACTGCAACGTAGCTAACCCACGGCGGAACGAACCCTATGCGTCGATACAGATCAGCGTTCGCCGCATAGGTCGCGACTATCGCCTCCGGCACACCCGAGATCGGAGTTAGCGGACTGCCATTTGCGCCGCAGCATACGAGCGAAAATGCCACTGGGTACCTAACGATGAGGTTGAGCGACGCGCGGCTGCGTTGTCGCGAAACGAAGCTGCTTTATCCCAATCATCGACCCACTCCTTGGCTCACCGAAGACAATACCATCGCGATCGCTCGAACCGTTGGTTAGCGGACCAGCTTGTCGTAGTCCGCATGCGTGCCGATCCAAAACCAGAGCACACCGCCTTCAACGTCCCTGCCGAGTACCCGATACTGGTCTCCCACTCGCGCTGACCATAGTGGACCGACCCTTTTGAAGTGAAGTGATGGGTGCTGCGGGTTGTCCTTGAGTAGCGCGTAATTCTTATCGGCAGTAGTTCTAACCTCTGCAGGCAACGCCGCGTAGAGCGCCCAGAACTTAGCCGACGCGACATGCTTCAAAGCGGGCGCGTCCGTCCCGCCTTATAGTCCGCATCCGCCTCCCCAATCACCTTGTCGAGTTTGCCGGAGCGAGCGTCAGTTTCGACCTGTGCATCCCAAGCCTTCCAATCCTGTTCAAGCACCCAATCACGCAACTCCGAGAACTCTCCGGCCGAGAGTTCGCGAATTTGCTGCTCAATTTGTTCAACTTTGCGCATAGGTATCGCCTCTTCGTCAATTATACCCCGGACGCCAATGCGCGCGAAAACGCCAATTGCCCGTGGTCCGCTAGCGATGAGGTTGAGCGAGGCGAGGTTGCGCCGATGTCAAACGAAGATGCTTTATACCAATCATCGACTCCCTCCTTGGCTCACCGAAGACGCTACCCCGCGATCGCTCGAACCGTTGGTTAGCTGGCTTTGCGCAATTCCTCGCGAAGCACGCGGCGCAAAGTCTTCTCAAGCGGTTCGTCCAAGCGGCCGATGTGCTCACGTAACGCAGCGTTGATTAAGGACTGGTAGTTTCCACCACCTGCTTCCTCGACCTGAGTCTTGAACCAATCGAGAATTTCGTCGTCCAGCCGGATGGTTATGCGCGACTTGCCCTTCGGCACCGCAACGACCGCGCCACGTTTAGCTTTCGAAAAATCGTAGTGTTTTCTCATCGTACTTTCTCATAAGGATGGCGCTCAGAACGGCTGGCCTTTCGCGAAGAAATTATCCGTATTGCGCGGCCACGAGGCGCAAAAACAGTAATTAGGATACGACCGCTGGGATCGGCGCCAAGGCAAATGAACCTTGATTCGTCGATTGCATCAGGATCAGCAATAGTGAGGGCGTGCGGATCTTCGAGCGCCAGCGCCGCGTCGGGGAAAGCGACACCATGCTTCTTGAGATTCGCAGCCGCCTTGGCTTGATCCCATTGGTACTCCATTACGACGCTAGTATGTACGTTTGTGCACCGACGTCAAGTCCCCGCGGTACGGCCGAAGATGCCAGCTAACAATGAGGTTGGGCGACGCGCGGATGCGCCGACGCCAAACGACGCTGCTTTATCTCAATCATCGATTCCCTCCTTGGCTCACCGAAGCTGTGCCCCGCGATCGCTCGAGCCGATTGTTAGGCGACGTGCAGGACGGCGCGACGGGTCGAAACAGGCAACTCTGCGGCGACGAAGCGCTGGGCTGGATACAAATAATCCTCGCCAGACTCGTCGATGATCCTGAGAAAGCCGGTGCGCTCTGCTTTCGTGTCCGGTAGCGCAACGTAAATCTTCCGGCGCTCGAGGGATACCTCGTAGCCGGCGTTATCAAGACAGATAAATAGACGTTTTGCCGCTTTTGCCATGTGTGCGTCGCTCTAAATGAACGCCTTGATCTTCATTTCGCGCTTTCCGATACCAGTAGCCTCATACCGGTGTAACTCGGCCTGTACTATATCGCCGGACGGAAGGCGAATTTCCGCAAAACCCTTGCGCTTACGCCACCGTCCACGACCAAAGCGCTTACGTAAACGGCCAAGTTCGCGAATTCCAGAGCCCGTAGCAATCGTTTGGGCCCCGGTTATGTCGCCAATGACGTCGAATTCCATGCCAACATCGTTTCAGAGCACGCCGACCCGGTCAACGCGAATAAGGCCGGCTCGCCGCGCTGACCTTCATCGCTCGCACACTGCGACGCCTCGATCTTGAGGCCGCAACCTCAACGCCGCGGAAACGAAGCGCACGATTATTCAACTACTCTTAAGTCCGCAGCGCTCAATTCTGGCAGGGGATCTAACGATGAGGTTGGGCGACGCGGGAATGCGTCGAAGACAAACGAAGCCGTTTTATCCTAATCATCGACTCCCTCCTTGGCTCACCGGAGCTGCGGCCTGCGATCGCTCCAACCGAT
>Ga0193709_1000674_pt1 | contig 11259 bp, 13 predicted proteins | sample H3c2metaG_FD_160571 | JGI IMG/M metagenome (GOLD analysis project Ga0193709, IMG submission 160571) | Soil microbial communities from a riparian zone of the East river system, Colorado, United States - H3c2 | ecosystem: Environmental > Terrestrial > Soil > Riparian zone | place: USA: East River... | reverse complement strand
CCAGGCGCTAAGCGGCGAGATGTTCCTAATGAGTGGCACCGAACTGACCGATCCAAGAATTCGCGCAGCGGTCATCATGAGTCCGAGCACGCCGAAATCGGAAACAGCGGAGCGCGCCTTCGGCGATGTAAAAATCCCGTGGCTGCTGATGACTGGAACAAAAGACGTCGCGCCGATAGGCGAGATGGACGCAAAAGAGCGGCTCACGGTTTATCCCGCGTTGCACGGCGTGCCGAAATATCAGGTTGTGCTCAACAACGCTGATCATTCGGTCTTCGCCGATCGCGCGTTCCACGATCGCAGGCTGCGCAATCTAAATCATCATCGCGTAATCCGCGCGCTCTCGACTGCATTCTGGGACGCATATTTGAAGGACAACAAGGATGCGCTGGCCTGGTTAACTGGCACTGGTCCGCGGTCGGTCATGGAACCAGCGGATGATTGGAAGGCATCGCCGGAATAGTGAGCCGCCTAATGGCGAACTTTGCCAGATTTGCCTTGTCAGTTGCCGATGCGAGCGCCTCGCACTCCCACCTGCCATCCATGTAGGACTCCCCGAAACCCAGCGTCCCGACAGCCATTACCCGGAAAAAGAAGCGCTTGTCATGCACCTGTATGTCCCAGGAGCGACTGCCGTTGATGCGAATGTTCGCGAACGGGAGAAGATTGGTTTCTAAGTCTTCGCTTCGGGACATATGGCTGGCCAATTACGGGAGCACTAGTTCCCGTCTGAAAGCATTAATGGTAAAGAAACAAACTGCATTAATCGTTAGCTAATCGCAGTTGCAGCTGTATTCTCGGGCTGATAACGCAGCGTCAATCGATCGCGCAGGTGTGCGGCCTCTTCTCTCTGCACACAAAACAGCATCATGAATGCTATCGCCGCTCATAAAGATGAGCTTAAAAAATTGTTCGAGAACTTGTCGGGCGACATTACGGTCTCACAGATAACTTTCGTAGCGTTGGTGGATGCGTATATCACGCGCGTCGATGCAAATTGCTCAGACATCAACGTCCGCGTCAATCCGCCGCCGGCGCAAGTTAGAGGAACCAAGATGGAACCAACTTTGACTCAGAACTGCGCGCTTTACTACGCGCAACATACAACTTCAGAACACCGGGCCGCGCTTTTTCAAAGATTTCGCGCGGCGGCCCGCAAGCAAGCGCCTGATACTTATCTGCAATTGACGCACGGCACACGTTTCAGGCGTTTACCATCGCACCGGGACAACGGCTGCTGAGCATATCTGCATCTTCGGCGCCATGCCCTTTTTACTTCGCTTAATTCCATCCGTGAAATGATCATTTGTGTTTCGCGCGATCCGGACGATGGTGTGCGCTTATTGGATTACTCTGTTTAACTTCACTGCGCGGTAGATCGTCAGGTGAGCGTCGCTCATTGGTGGTTTGAAACCCGATTCACGGGAACGGCTCTGTAGCTCGGTAGTTTTTCCAAAATCAAAACACAATGAAACTGTACGTAGGTAATCTCTCCTTTGAGACCACCGAGAACGATCTTCAGGATCTGTTCGAACAACATGGCGCCGTCAACGAAGTCAATCTGATGATGGACCGTATGACCGGCAAATCGCGCGGCTTTGCGTTCGTCACGATGAACGACGACGCGCAAGCCAACGCTGCCTTGAGCGCGCTCAACGGCCGTGAACTTAGCGGCCGCCCGTTAACTGTTAACGAAGCGCGTCCGCGCGCAGACCGTCCGCGTCCTCAGGGTGGCGGCGGGAAGCGGAGTTTCTCTGGCTTTCGCAGGTAGACTGCGATCAACCGTCGGCGCTCACAAAAATGGGCGCCGGCGTTTTCCGTTGGATCGACAACATGAATTCTGAAAAAGCGATCGTACTGGAGGGCACCATCATGATGGTGCTCCCAGGAACAATGTTCCGCGTCGCGCTTGCGAACGAGCGTATGGTCCTTGCGCACATTTCTGGAAAGATGCGCAAACGTTTCATTCGGCTTACAATTGGTGATCGAGTGAAAATGGAAATGTCACCGTACGACACCGCTAAGGCGCGCATCGTTTATCGCCTTTAACTATGGCGACGAGATTCTTGTTCGATCCGCCCCGACGGCCGAAATCAAAGGTCGGTTCCAACCTCAAAAGCTTACTGGTACGTTGTCCTTCAACGTCGAAGCTGACCGATACCGGAAGGACAATCGAAGAAAAACGCTGGGCAACAGCCAAACTGAAAACACAAAAGTTAAGCTGTGCACACTGCGGCAGCGTTCATACGTGGACAAAGAGCGACGTTATTCTGGGCCGGCCGACGTCAGCGAGCCGGTGACCTTTCGAAAATTTTCTCCCCGTGATTTTCCGCCTTCCGGCAGATCGCATTAATTGGACGACCAGCGCCTTCCTGATCGGCACGTTCGTTCTCACGCTCACCGCAGTGCCGCTGTATCTGTGGTATTTCGGCCTTGATTGGTTCCAATTCGCTGTGTTCGCTGTGTTATTGGCTGCCGCCGGCTTCAGCATCACGCTCGGTTATCACCGTCTGTTTGCACATATGACGTTCCGGGCGAAACTTCCGGTGCGTCTCTTTACTCTCATTTTCGGCGCCGCGGCGTTTGAGAATTCTGTCCTCATGTGGGCAAGCGAACACCGCCGCCATCATAAGCATGTGGATCACGACGAAGACCCGTACGACATCACTAAAGGTTTTTTCCACGCCCACATTGGCTGGCTGTTGTTCAAGCTCCTGCCACAACCGCCGTTCGATAATGTTGCCGATCTAAAGAAAGATCCGCTAGTCATGTGGCAACATCGGCACATTCATCTCCTTGCTGTCATGATCGGCTTCGCCCTGCCAACATTGGCCGGGTTCGTGTGGGACGGGTGGGTCGGGGCGCTCGGCGGTTTTCTAATCGGTGGTGTCGCAAAAGTTGTGGTGCTTCAACACTGTACCTTCCTGATTAACTCGGCCTGCCATACCATCGGGCGTCAGCCGTATTCGACACGATGCAGTGCGCGCGACTCGCTTTTTTTGGCGCTGTTTACATTCGGCGAGGGCTATCACAATTATCACCATGAATTTCAGCACGACTATCGTAACGGCGTAAAGCCCTGGCAGTGGGACCCGACGAAATGGTTGATTTGGACTTTATCGAAGCTCGGCTTGACGGGAGGCCTGCGCCGAGTCCCACAGGAAGCAATTGAGTCCACTCAGGCGCGAGTGCGGGATTTACGAAGCAGAGTCGAGAGTTGATCCGCCCTTCACGCGCGGCCAGGCGCGACAAGTCGTCGAGGGCGGTAGAGTGTTGCCCAGGATCCTGGATGGAGAAAGCTGATATTTGCTACGAACTGAGGCTACCATGACAACAATTAATCGCGTCGCTTTCGTGGGAGATTATATGCCCAGGCAATGTGGCGTCGCGACGTTTACGACCGACATTTGCGAGGCAGTCGCAGCCGAGTACCCAAATTGCGAATGCATCGTGGGAGCAGTTAACGATCGGCCCGAAGGCTACGACTATTCGGCGCGTATCCGTTTTGAGATCGACGAAAAGGAGATCGACTCATACCGGCGCGCGGCGGATTTCTTAAACATTAACAACGTCGAAGTCGTCTCGGTCCAACACGAGTTTGGCATCTACGGCGGGCCGGCCGGAAGTCACTTGCTAGCTTTGCTGCGCGATCTGCATATGCCCGTGGTAACAACGCTGCACACTGTGCTGCGCGAACCTAACGAGTCGCAAAGATTCGTCATGGAGCAGCTCAATGCACTCTCGAATCGTTTTATCGTGATGGCTGAACGTGGGCGAGGGTTGTTGAAGGAAGTCTATGGCGTTTCGCCCGAGAAGATCGATCTCATCCCGCACGGCGTACCTGATGTGCAGTTCATCGACCCGACTTTCCACAAGGATCAGTTCGGCGTGGAAGGTAAGACGATGCTGCTTACCTTTGGACTCCTTTCGCCTAACAAAGGCATTGAGTATGTAATCGAGGCGTTACCGGAAATTCTCAAGGAACACCCGAATGTCGTTTATATTGTCCTTGGTGCGACACATCCCAATCTTCTTTCACGGGAAGGCGAGTCTTATCGGTTAAAGCTTGAGCGTCTGGCTGAAGATCGAGGTGTGACGGGCAATGTTATTTTCTACAATCGCTTCGTGACGCTGGAGGAACTAACCGACTTTATCGGGGCGGCCGATATCTATGTCACTCCGTATTTGAACGAAGCGCAAATCACTTCCGGCACCCTGGCCTATGCGTTCGGTGCAGGTAAGGCGATGATTTCGACTCCTTATCTCTACGCGCAGGAGTTACTCGCGGAGGAGGGCGGCATTCTTGTGCCCTTTCGCGACAGCAATGCCATTGCCGAAGGAGTAACTCGCCTCCTATCTAATCCTGCCCTGATGGCGGGAATGCGAAAACGTGCATGGAAACTCGGACGCGAAATGATCTGGCCGGTAGTAGCCGGTCGTTACATGGAAAGCTTTGAGCGAGCGCGAGTGCGATTGACTGCGCCGTCACGCAAAGCCTTTGCCGTTCGAACTCTGGGAAATCGTCCCTATGAATTTCCGTTGCTAAAACTCGATCATCTTTTTCGGATGACCGACAACACCGGAATTTTCCAGCACGCTATTTTCAACGTGCCGAATTACCGGGAAGGGTATTGCACCGATGACAACGCACGGGCTTTTATTCTGACCCTGCTACTTCCGGAGATGACCAGTCGTGTGGCGCAACGGGACGTCGAGCGCCTGGCCAGCATTTATCTTTCATTTTTATGGGATGCATTCGATCAGGAAACGAAGCGTTTTCGGAATTTTATGAGTCATAGCCGGGAATGGCTGGAAAAGGTCGGCTCGGAAGACAGTCACGCGCGAGCGCTTTGGGCTGTGGGAATGGCGCTTGGCCGCTCCAGAAATGACGGTCACCGCAATCTTTGCGCGCTCTTATTCCAAGGGGGTTTGCCAGTTGTAGAGCAGTTCACTTCGCCGCGCGCCTGGGCCTTCGTCCTGCTCGCTATGCAGGAATACCTGCGCAGCTTCTCCGGAGACCGGATGGTGAATCAGCTGCGTGACCTGCTTACCACACGACTGCTGGAGTTGTTTCAAGCTAATAGTTCGAAGGAATGGCAATGGTTTGAGCCCATCGCCACCTACGACAACGCAAAGCTTTCGCATGCGATGATTCTGAGTGGTCATTGGACTTCGCGTGGCGAAGTATTCCAGGCAGGTTTGCAGTCGCTCCGCTGGCTGGTGGAAACGCAAAGAGCGAAAGCCGGACATTTCGCGCCGATTGGCTCCAACGGTTTCTGGAAGCGCGGCGGCGAACGCGCGCGCTTCGATCAACAGCCGGTGGAGGCCTATGCTACCATCTCGGCCTGTCTCGAGGCTTTTGCTCTCACACATGACGAATACTGGAAGCGCGCGTCGCGACGCTGTTTCGAGTGGTTCCTTGGTCGGAACGACCTCGGAGAATCGCTCTACGATTCCGGCTCGGGAGGATGTCGTGACGCTTTGCATCAGGATCGCGTGAGCCAGAATCAGGGAGCAGAATCAAGTCTCGCGTTTTACTTATCTCTCGCCGAGATGACGCAAGCGGAAACCGCGCCTGACTTAAACATCGCGAGTCACAACGCTGGATGAAACTTCATCCGACGGGCGTCCTTCTTCGGCCGGACAATAAACGCGTGGTGGTGCGTCCGTTCATCCCGATTAATCCCACGCGTGTCGAGCATATTATCGCGCGCGCTCTCGCGCTAAGTGAGCACGAAACCGAACAGCAGCTTTCGTTAGTTAGAGCGGATTTCAGCGGGAGACATATCGATCTTGATAAGAGTTGGCTGCGAAATTTCCAAAAAGTGCGAGGGCATATCGCGGACAGCGAAACGATTTCCGAAGGACGTCGACTATTTATCGGTGCACTCTTCTCCGGCGAGTATGCGCTCGAATCGGCAGCCTTGTTCAATCCCTCGATTGTGCCGCACCCCGACCAGACTGGTCTGGGGCAGGGCGATCTTCGTTTTATCATGAGCCTCCGCTCGACCGGTGAGGGACATGTCTCTTCGATCCAGTTTCGAACCGGAGTTATCCATCGTGACTATTCAATAGAGATCGACAAGACGACGCCTTTTGTAACACTCCCTGAGCTTGACCTTAATCCCACCTACCACAAACGCAGCTTTCTGGACAAACTAAGTGAGATGGGACTTGAGAATGACTGGGCCGCCTCCGTCATGGGGCGATTAGGTAAGACCTTTCTTCTTGATGAGTTGGATAAGTCTATCCAGCAAGCAGCGCCCGACCAAGCTTCTGCACACACGCGCGACGTGCCGCGAACTTTGGAGTGCATGCATTGGCTGGCGGAATCCAACTACGAAATTCATTTCGCTCCTTCTTCGGAAATATCGGAACGCATCATCTTTCCCGTGTCGCCCAACGAAAGCAACGGCATTGAGGATGCTCGTTTCGTTCGTTTTATCGAAGACGATGGAAGCATTATGTACTACGCAACCTACACGGCTTACAATGGGCGAGTGATCCTACCCCAGCTAATCGAGACGGTGGACTTTTTTAACTTCCGTGTCTTAACGCTTAACGGGCCGGCGGTTCAAAACAAAGGCATGGCTCTCTTTCCTCGTCGAATCGATGGACGCTATGTGATGCTTTCACGACAGGATGATGAAAACCTTTACCTTATGTTTTCGGACAGTCCGCATTTTTGGAGCGACCCACAGCTGCTAGAAGAGCCCCAACAGCCCTGGGACTTTGTGAAGCTCGGTAACTGTGGCTCGCCGATTGAAACCGAAGCCGGCTGGTTAGTGCTTACTCACGGCGTAGGTCCAATGCGAAAATACTGCATTGGAGCGACCTTGCTCGATTTGAACGATCCTGCAAGAGTCATTGGCCGGCTGAAAGAGCCGCTCTTAAGACCTGAAGAGAATGAAAGGGAGGGCTACGTTCCTAATGTCGTTTACTCTTGTGGGTCCCTCGTCCACAACGGTCAACTCATTTTGCCCTATGGCATTAGCGATACGGCCTCGAGCATCGTCAGAATCGAATTAAGCGAGCTTTTGACTGCCCTTACCTAAAGATACCGCAGCCCAGACGCCATTGTTTACCAAGTAACTTAGTTCCTCAATCGGCAGTTGGGCTTGTTTGCTCTGGTTTGTAACTAGCTAAGCTAACAGCTGTTATAAACGGCGCATACACCTGATCAGAGCGTCGCAGAGATATTCTGCAGAGATTTGGGTAAACTGTGCGATATTAGTTGCATGAGGAACATTAGGAGAGCCTTCCAACGCAAACACTTTCACCTTTGGATGCCCGAAACAGCAGTGGCCCGATGGAAACGTCGTAAGCGTTTTCTGCGGCTGTGGAAGGGGCTTGTTACGTCCAGCGACGACTGCCCGGATAAGGTAGGATACGGGGGCGGTCTTACAGGTTGTTGAGCGAAACTCGTTTCGTATAGCAGTGCCAGAGCTTTATTGATCTCTCATGGCGAGACGACGAGTTTTTGGAAGCGCGAATCATTTCGCAGTGAATCAAACATTGGATCGAGTCGGAGCAGGGCAGGAGTGAGTGGCACGTTGCCCACAGGTAGCGCACCTTCATACAGTCTCGAGAGCAGTTTCTTTAAGACAGCAATCGCTGCGGTCGGGCGAATCATTCTTCAACCAGGCCGAGCGGCATCAGACTTGAGCGGAACAAACCTAGCTCTTGCTCCTCTTATAAAGTCAGGGAGCGAGAAAAATAGCAGCTAAAAGAACGAACTGAATTATTAAGGTGGATCTGCAGTGAATCATTTACTTCGCGCAGCTACGAAAGCCTGAGCCTCAAGCAGGTTATCCCCAGGCAGAATAAGAAATGGTTCAACTAGCTTTAAAACATATTCCATAAGTCTTTAGCTTCCAGTTACTGCGTGTGCCAGTGCGCGATGAGGAGGAACGATAGACTCGTTGGATCCCCTTCGCGTCAAAGTGTCGAGCATTTTTGTCAGGCGCGCCTCGTAAGAATCACACGCGGGGGATTCGCCATTTGGCTTGACCCATTCGGGGTGTTGGATCCGCAGATCGTCGTGAATCTGTTGCTGGAGTTCGGTGTAGGTGTGGATTTGGTGAGACATAGGAATTGGACTCGTTAAAACATTGAAATGCGGTATGGGACGGTTCAGACGGAGGGCTCGGTGCGAAACGCGGACGGGCATGTGAACCCTAAGCGCCCGCCATGGCCAGGTCAGGGTGCTCCAAAGGGCGGCGAGCATGTCCTTGCGATGGGCACGACGCCAGGCCAACTGGATTACCTTGTAGTGCTGACGTTGCAGTAACACGGCCAGCAGTCCGCTTTGGGTAAGGGTCGGAGTTGATCTCGTCATAACGCGCCTTCTTTCTGTTTTAGTGGTCTATGTAATTCCACCCGTCTGATGAGTGCGCTCTTTCTGAGCGTTACGAATTTCATAAACCGGTTTTCTAATTGGATTGACTGCTCCAAATCCGCGCGAAACGAGGAACCAATCCTCACGAGGCCCTTTGAATGGCCGCCTCGCTTCGGTGACTCGGGGTTTCAGTTGAATCTGGAGATCGCGCTAAGCGGTGTCTCAGCGAAGGTTCAGTCCGCTTTTCAGCCCGGCCGAAGGTGCGTTGAAACGTCGGATGACGTAATCAAAGATCTTGTACAGAGTTCGCGCCATCGTGTCAAGCCCTTTTCGTTTCTGATTTAGCGCCTTGAGATCGGTTCGCGTCAAAATTTCGAAGGCATTGACTCGTGTAATCGCGGTCATTTTCAATCGCTCGGGTTTGCCCATCCTATGTCCAACGCTTCCCATCACGCTCTATTGAAACTCACTCGTTGCCCACACTCACACACTGCAGCTAATGCCAGCCTGGCATCCTCGACCGTGTGACTGTGCTACAATTTTTTAAGATTAGCAGTACGGTTGGTTCGAATAGCAACAGCACTGGACGTTGCCAAAAGAGCAGCTTGAGCCGATCGGCTCCAGACAAGATCCGAAGCACGACGTGACTCGCGCAAACGCCAAAATAACATTAGGTGATTGGCATTGCGGGTATACATTGATTCGCTAGCATTTGCAGCGTCAATCGACCGCCGGTGCGGCCCTTCTCTCTGCACCAACCATACAGGGTAGAACCATCTCTCTATGACAGTATTCATTCACACAAAAGAGGACGCGCACCAAACATGGCTTACGGACTTTTTGTCCAGCAATATTACCATGTCGGGTCGCCAGCGTCGGGTTATTGCCCGCTCAGAGCACCAATCTGAAATACAGATGCGCGGCGATGCGCACTCGCATCGAGAGAGTATTAGGCGCGGCAATGTTCCGAGAACGGAATCCGATCGACGCATTTAAAAAATCAAACCACAAAGGAAAACAATATGGAACCAACGATCACCCAAAACAGCGCGCTTTATCTTGCGCATCGTAAAGTCTCAAAACGTCGCGCCACGCTTTTCCGTGGACCTAGGACCGCAGCTAGCAAGCAGCGCCCGGATGCTCAGCGGCAGCTGGCCTACACGGCCTTTTTCATCGCACGACGACTTCATCAGGACAACGGGCGGTGAGCCGCGTCACTTAAGGTTAACCGAACATGCACTTATCCAATTTCGCGAAATAATGCGAGATGCTGAAGTGGCGCATGCAATTCATCCGATCGTGCTCAAATATCTCCTGGATTGGAGGAGACGACCAAACCCTTGCTGGAGTGCGGTGTTTCGCGGGCTGCGAATGTAGCTCAGATCAGCACCGGCAGTTTCCTTATCAACAGATATGCAACTAACCGTCCAACAAAGCAGCGCGAATTATTTCAAGCGACACAAGGGCTCTAAACGTCGGGCTGCGCTTTTCAGGCAGCTTCGCGCGTCGGCCGCAGATCAGATCTGCGGTGTTAAGCAGCAGACGTTCGGCAACGCATTCATCGGACAAAGGCTTCGATCAGGCCAGCTGTGGCTGAGAGGGTTCGAATTTGAGTATGCGCCCGGCGATGCGACACGCAAACGGGGTTAGACGTACTGCTTCGCAGGGTGAAATATGAGCAAGCGAAAAGCATCCCAATCCTCTGATCAGGAAGTGATGCGACATCTATCGCGCTCGCACATATTCAAAGATTACGAGCGAGCTTTTAGCGAAGCCACGGGTTTACCGCTAAATATCCGAGGGCATGATTCGTGGTCGCCTATGCATCATGGGAAGGACGACCACCACTCATTCGCCTCAATTCTGGCTCGTTTCAACAAGGCTCGCGCCGCATGCTTAAGGGCTCAAACCGACGCATCTCGAGAACCGAACTCGACAACGCGTACCGTTACGTGGTTTGCGGGACTCTCCGAAAGTGCAGTGCCGGTGTATGTAGGTGACCACATTCTTGGTTTTCTTGAGACAGGTGAAGTGATGCTCAAGAACCCGACTAAGAAACACTTCGCGAGCATTACTCGGCAGCTCCGCGCGTGGGGCTACAGGGCGGATTGGAAGAAACTTGAGCGGGCCTATTTTCGGTCGTGCGTTTTATCACCGGACCGGTATCGCGCGATGTTGCGGCTCCTGAGTATTTTTGCGCAACACCTTTCAATCTTGTCGAATCAACTAGCCGTACGGCGTGAAAACGACGAGTCCAAGAACATGGCGCGAGCACGGCACTTCATCGAGAAGCATCAGGCGGAGCCCCTGTCACTCGGGCGCGTGGCCCAGGCAGCTAACATCAGCAGGCACTACTTTTGCAAGATGTTCAAGAAAGCGACCGGGGTAAATTTCATCGACTATCTCTCGAGAGTCCGAGTCGAGAAATCAAAGGCGCTTTTGCTCAATCCTAACTCGCGAATTAGCGAAGCTGCTTTCGCATGCGGATTTCAATCCATGACGAACTTCAATCGCGCGTTTAGGCGAATCGTCGGTCGCTCTCCCACGCAATTTCGCAAATCCCTTCCGAAGTTGCGACGCTCGGTGTAGCACTGTTCGTCTGGGAGAAAGGCCAAGCAGGTCTGCAAGGCGTGACTCATAGGAGTCGCAAGTGGGGGAATTGCCGTTCGGCTCAACCCAGTCGGGATGCTGCACGCGCAAGGTCGTGATGGATCTGTTGCTGGAGTTGAAGGTAAGAATGGATTTCGTCAGACATGAGGATGGCTCGGTGACACCGCTTCTTTAACTTTGATGGCTTCCTCACGGCCACATCCGTTGTTTTGAACCAAATTTTCGGAGAGGCAACGACTGCACGGGCTCTACGGTGCGGAGAGGCGGCTACTTGGTGGCCGTGCTAATTCATAAAAACCGGCTGGGTTGGT
>Ga0193709_1000672_pt1 | contig 11268 bp, 6 predicted proteins | sample H3c2metaG_FD_160571 | JGI IMG/M metagenome (GOLD analysis project Ga0193709, IMG submission 160571) | Soil microbial communities from a riparian zone of the East river system, Colorado, United States - H3c2 | ecosystem: Environmental > Terrestrial > Soil > Riparian zone | place: USA: East River... | reverse complement strand
TCTCTAATCCCACTGACTCTCAATCCAGATCGAAATCGCGAATCGGCTTTCCGACGGGCGCGTCCTTGGCTTTCTTCATCTGCTCTTCGAACTTCTTCGCCAGGATGTCTTCCTTATTCGTTTCTTGAAACCACGAATCCGCGAATTTATCTTCACGCGACTGTTTCTGTTTTTCCAGAATGCTAGCGGCCTGCGTCAGGTCCACATCTGGCCCTGGCTTTACATGCGCTTGGTGCGACAGCACCGCGCCAAACACCGGATCCACCACCAGCTTGGCCTGGCAGCACGGACAAGTCACATTCAGATTTTCGCCGTCTTTCAGTCCCATGGCTTTATTGTACTCCCGCGCAGCAAAAAAGTAGGGGCACGATAAATCGTGCCCCGGGTTGCTACGGTTACGGCCGTTTTGGTCGTCTAAATTTACGCCTTGGCTGGCGAGTCTCCGCGCGTGAAGCCGGGCGCCGGCCGAAGTTCCGGCCGCGTGACTTTGGGATCGGTCGCTGGCGCGCCCTGTGGCGGCTGCGGTGGAGGAGTCCGCACCTTCTCCGGCAGCGGCTTGCCTTCAATCAGCAGGCGCACTTCGAGTGCGTCCAGCACTTCGCGTTCGAGAAGTCCCTGCGCGATGCGCTCGAGCACGTCGCGATGCGTGTTCTGAATGTTTTTCGCGCTTTCGTAGGCGATGTTGACGATGCGCTTCACTTCCTTGTCGATGTCCACGGCAGTGGCTTCGCTGAAGTCGCGATGCTGGGCGATCTCGCGGCCCAGGAAAATCGCTTCTTCCTTTTTGCCGAACGCCAGTGGCCCCAGCTCGCTCATGCCCCATTCGCAGACCATGTTGCGCGCAATGTCAGTGGCACGTTCGATGTCGTTTCCGGCGCCAGTGGTGATGTGCCCGAGGAACATTTCTTCCGCGGTTCTTCCACCCATCAGCACGGCGAGCATGCCTTCCAGATGTTCTTTGGTGTAGGAATGCTTATCGTCGGTCGGCAACTGCATGGTCAAACCGAGCGCCATGCCGCGCGGAATAATCGTCACCTTGTGCACCGGGTCGGCACCCGGAGTCATGGCCGCCACAATGGCGTGCCCCGCTTCGTGATACGCAGTGTTCTTCTTTTCCTCGTCGGACAAAATGAGTGATTTGCGTTCCACTCCCATCAAGACTTTGTCCTTGGCCATTTCGAAGTCGGCCATCAGGATGAACTTGCGATTCTGCCGCGCTGCCCACAAGGCGGCCTCGTTGGCCAGGCTTTCGAGGTCGGCGCCGGAGAATCCCGGCGTGCCGCGCGCGATGATCGAAAGATCCACATCGTCCGCAATCGGCTTTTTGCGTGTGTGTACACGAAGAATCTCTTCACGGCCCTTTACGTCTGGTCGAGCTACAACCACGCGGCGGTCAAATCTTCCCGGACGCAGCAATGCTGGATCGAGCACGTCTGGCCGGTTAGTAGCGGCGATCAGGATGACGCCCTCGTTCGATTCGAATCCATCCATTTCCACCAGCAAGGCATTCAAGGTCTGTTCGCGTTCGTCGTGGCCGCCGCCCAATCCGGCGCCGCGGTGCCGTCCGACCGCGTCAATTTCGTCAATGAAAATGATGCAGGGCGCATTCTTCTTGCCCTGTTCGAACAAATCGCGCACGCGGCTCGCGCCTACGCCGACAAACATTTCCACGAAGTCCGAACCGGAAATCGAGAAAAACGGCACATTGGCTTCGCCCGCAATGGCCCGCGCCAGCAAAGTTTTGCCGGTTCCGGGAGGCCCGACCAGCAGCACGCCTTTAGGGATTCTCCCGCCCAGCTTCTGAAACTTTTGCGGATCCTTCAAAAATTCAATAATTTCCTGCAACTCTTCCTTGGCTTCATCGGTTCCCGCGACATCTTTGAACGTAACTTTCTTCTGCTGCGCGGAAAGCAGGCGTGCGCGCGACTTTCCAAAACTCAGCGCTTTATTTCCGCCCGCCTGCATTTGCCGCATCAGGAACAGGCAGAAACCCACCAGCAGCAGCAACGGCAGCGCATTCAAAAGAATGATCAGCCAATCACCGCTGCGTACTTCCTTCACATTGATGGCCACCTGCTTGTCGCGAAGTTGCTTGGTCAGGTTTGGCGCGTCTTCCTTGAAGATGGTGGTGCGGAATTTCTTGTTGGCGGGCTTCGCGTACTCGCCCTGCATCTCATAGCTGTTGGGCGCCAGGTACATGGTCACTTCTTTGACGTCGCCCTGCTCCACGTGCGCCATGAACTCGCTGTAGCTGGGGGTATCTTCGCGTGCCGCCTGCCCGTTTGCCGAGACCAGCCTCCAGAGCATGACCCCAAGCAACACGATGGATAGCCAAAATAAAATTGTTTTTGCTGTCGAACTGGGATTCACGATTGCCTCACTCGCTTGATTCCGATCATTGCGTTATAAATTCCCCGCCGAAAAATTCCTGAGCCGCTCTATCGCCCGCTGCGCTTCTTCTCATTGTTGGCCGCCTTGCTATTAGACGCCGTTTTGGCCTTCCGCGGCCACGGTTTGCCTTGCGTCAGGTCGCGTTCATTCCGCCGTTGGCCCCTGGCATCTGCCAGGCCGTATCCAACCCACACTTGGTTAGATGCCGTTTGGAAGCCAAAGTAATCCGGCTCCAGGGCCACCCGCCGCCCCGCTGTCTTGTCCAGCAACACTGCAAGCCGCAACGATCGCGGTTGCGATTCCCCCAGGCGTCGCAACAAAAATTCCTGAGTGATGCCGCTGTCCATCACCGCATCCAGGACCAGGACGTCTCGCCCCTTCAAATCCGGACGCGAACCGAAAAGAACTTCGCGCCGCGCATTTTTCCCCTGCTGCACGTCACGAACTTCCGCCCGCACGAAATGGCATACCGTCGGCGAAACAACGTTGCGCAACAGGTCCGCGGCAAACACATAGCCACGATCCATTGTGACCACTGCATCCACGCGGCGTCCGCGATACGCGCGCGAAATCTGCTTGCCCAACTCGTCAATTCTCGCGGAAATGCGTTTCGCTGAATACGAAGATCGTTGCTTCGCGCTCACGCTGCACACTCCTGATGGCGTTCGAAAACGGTTCCCAGGTGGCCCACGCAGGCGCTCGTGCCGCTCTCTTCTATTAATAGTGTCTCGCCTGTCGGAAATGCAGTCAATCGTTGTGAAGCAGAAATCAAAAATTGTTCCCTAAGTGCTTACCCCGGCTTTTCCCGTCAATCACCGGCTTTTTCCCGCCGCCAGGCAAAGATGAGCGCGTCCTTTTCTCTCAATACATCAACGCCACCGGGAAGCTGTAGCCGCTTGCCGCGCTCTCCCTTTCTGGCGAGATGTGCAATTGCGGCGATATGTTGCGACGAAATCTGCCCGCGCCGCTGCTTCACTCGTTCAACGATGTCCAGGATCAGCTTCCCGCGCAGAACTTCGCAGCCTTCGGCATCTGCAAAGTTCAGAGGATTCAGCAATTCCGCGGTACCAATCCGCGCAGCTTTCCCATCCAGCGTGACCAGCTGTTCAAAAAGCTTTCGCGATAGCTGTTCTACCAAAGCCGCCTGCTCGCGTGCTCGCGCCGCCAGCCCTGCAACGTGTTCAATCACCGCCGGATTAAATTCTTTCGCCAGCAACGGCAACAATTTTTTGCGCATCCTCGCGCGCACTCTGGTGGTGTCCCGGTTGGTCGCGTCCTCCCGCCAGCTCTGTTTCCGCGCGCGCAGAAACTTGCGTAACTCCTCGCGCCGAAAAGTCAGTAGAGGTCGTACCACGTGTTCCGCCACCGGATGAATTCCAGCAAGCCCGGCGATCCCGGTCCCGCGCAGAATATGTGCCAGCACTGTTTCCGCCTGATCGTCCATGGTGTGTGCTGTAGCTACGACGTCTACCACTCCTTGCCCCACCAGCCGCTCGAAAAAGCCATAACGCGCGCGCCGTCCGGCGTCTTCCAGGTTCGCCTTTTCGCGTGCAGCCTTTCCCGCTACATCCGCTCGCCCGACGTGCAACGCCACGCCAAGCTTCTCCGCCAGCGCCGTCACGAATTTCTCATCCGCGTCCGACGCTTCCCCCCGCAACTTGTGATTGAAGTGCACCACGCTGACCACAACGCCCAACTCAGCCCGCATCTTCGCCAGTAGCGTTAGCAGCGCCACCGAATCGGCGCCTCCAGACACGGCTACACCAGCGCGCATGCCGGCGCGCAGCAGTCGCTCATGCTGCAGTTTTGCCAAAAAGTTTTGCGTTAGCGTGGAACGCACGTTTCGGGCCGCATTACGAGCCTCGGCCGTTCATGGTAGCAGCCAGACTATCGAAACTCACGCCTCATTGAATCTGGAACGCGCATTGCACCATCGCGCTCACGGTGATTTTCTCCGGCTGAGGTATGGGCGGCGGGGACGCCACAGCCTGTTTTCGGCTATTACCGCGGGTATCCGAATCGACTTCGATTGTTTGCGCCATTGTGCCGAACTGCCGCAATGCGTATACGTTCATTTCAGACACGCCAGACAATTGTTTGACGTCCAGATTTGCGAAGCGCAACGCGCCCACTTTTTGTCCTTTCTGTTCCAAGGCTGCGCCCGCTCGGCCAACTGCGCGCTTCATTGCTTCAGCAACAGCTTTTTGTTTCGCGGCTTCCTCGTCCGAGAGTGAATAGTTCAGTGAACGGAAATCCGTAATTCCATCATCAACCGAGTTTTCTAGGATCGGTCCAAGTTTAGAAAAATCCCGCACCTTCAGAGTGATCTGTCCTTGCACCAGATACGACTTGGCCTTTTTCTTTCTATCGCCTTCATAGAAAGGCCGCACCGTGAGCACGCCCGAAGAAATATCGCTTTTGCCTATCCCGTTCTTTTCCGCCAGCGTCAAAATCTTTTGCAGAGACTGAGAAGCCCGATCGTAGGTCGGTTTCAGTTCCTTGTCTTGTGCGGTGACGTCGAAAGTCAACGTAGCAAGATCCGGGTCAGCCTGGTAGCTGCCATCCGCCTGCACCACCAGCGTGTCGGCGATAAATTTTATTTCGGGATTCTGGGAATGAGCGGGCACAGCGAAGGCACAGCAGAAAACCGCAAGAGCGCCAAAAATTGAGCTGGGCTTCATGATTTTTCCTCCATTAAGCGAGTCGCGGGACGAGACCGTGCTTGTTGAGATGCGGAATTTGCCTCGCAGGAGTCCTGTCCGGCTTCATCAAGAACGCGGCCAGTCTGAAATCTTGCGCTGCGCGACCTCTTCCACATCGGCGTAAGCAAAAAAAGAGGCAGCCCGGAAACGGCTGCCTCTGCTGGAGCTGACCGGGAAACTGCTCGGTTAGAACGTGATTTTGCCCATCACCTGCAAGATGCGGGCATCTGTCGCTGCTGCGGCGAATGCGCCGTAAGGTGACGTCGGCGGCTGCACGGCGCTGACGATCGAGCCAAAGTTGCTACTGCTGGCCAGATTGGAAATTGGGTTGGCGTAGTTCACATGGTTGAGCACGTTATACGCGTTAGCGCCAACCGTGAACGCAAGCCTCTCGTGGAAGTGGAACGTCTTTTTCAGCCCCAGGTCGGTGTTGAAGAATCCGGGACCGCGGAACGAGTTCCTGGGGGTCGTTCCGAAGGTTGTGACGGCCGATCCGCTCGCGAACTGCGATTCCGAAAAGCATGGCGTGTTTATGCTGGCGCCGCCGCAGGACAAAGGAACGGTGCTAACAGGTTGACCGAGCACGGTCACGTTTTGCAGGTTTGTTCCCGCGTTTTGCAGGATTCCCATGGTGGTACCGTCCACCACGCTAAAAGGCAGACCAGTCCGGTAAAAAAACGTTCCCGACACAGTCCATCCTCCCGCGATCGTGTCCAGTGCCCGGTTCTGGAACTTCACCGGCAGATCCCAGACGTAGCTGGCGTTCAGGCTGTGACGCACGTCATAGTCCGAGTTGCTGTAGTTCAGGCTCGTGGGGCTGAACGGGCTGATCTGGTTTAGCAGGCTGTCGTTGACGCTGTACGGATCGATGCCGCCGTTCGATACATTGTCCAGCGTGTGGCTGAACGTATAGCTGAACTGGCCGGAGAATCCGTGCCCCAGCTGCTCTTTCACTGCAGCGGTTAGGCCGTTGTAATTTGACCTGCCATTGTTTGTCAGCTGCAGAACGTTCTGCACCCGGCTATCCATTGCGGTGGAAGGCAACCCGCCGAATCCGAAGCTGTTCAGGTAAGGATTCTCGAGCAGTTCATCGTAGCCATGATTTCCCACGTAGTTGACCGATACCACTGTCCGCTTCCCGAGTTCGTGCTGGACCATCAGGTTCCATTCAAGATACTTGGGATTTTTCAGTTGGGCGACTACGTCATTCAGGTTGGGGGTGGCGCAACCGGCCGGTGCGGCCGCCAGGAAACCCGCCGCCGTGCCTCCGCCGTTGAAGTTGTTCTGGAATGCAGTATTGCACTGCGCAACCAGGGCCGCCGCGCTGTTGGGGTTGCTGCTTGCGTCGATCGATCCCAGTCCGGCAAGCGAGAAGCTCGTCACCTGCGGAAAATTCGTCGTGAACTGATCGAGGATCTGTCCAGGATACAAATCAGAGAAGAGTCCGACTCCGCCGCGGATCACGGTCTTGTCGCCCGCGGGGCTCCACGCAAATCCCACGCGTGGTTCGAAGACGACCCTTTCGACGTCGGGCAGAATCTGACTGATTCCCGTGGTCACCATCTGATTAAAGGGAATCGTCGGGTCATGGCTGAGTTGGTCAAACGGCACCGTGCCGCGCGAAACGCAATCCGATTGGCATGCGCCACCGGAGTTCCGGTCGGCGCGCAACGCCAGGGTAAGCTTCAGTTTCGAATTCACTTTGAATTCGTCCTGGAAATAAAAGCCTACGCTATAGAACGCCAGCGGCTGTGAATTATGAATCGCGAAGTTCTGCTGGATGACGTCGGCGGAACCGTTCGCGAAGTCCAGCATGCTGGACCGAATCGCAGGAAAACTTCCTTCGCTTGCGGTAAAGTCGCTGACATCGTCGCGCCGGAAATTTACGCCCATTTTGAAGGTGTGTTTTCCGCGTTCGACAGACAGGTCATCCACAAGCTGCCATTGGGTCACGTTGCGGCCCTGGGGAAACAACGCGAAAAACGGATCGGATCCCGATCCTGAGCCGAGCGGTGTCAGACTCGTGTCGGTCGTGCTCAAAATGAAAGGAAACGTCGAAAGCGCGCTGCCAAGGTTCGGGCTTTGGAACAGCGCGGAGTAATGGAGTACGGACCCGACAAAGTTGTTCACCACCCGCGGACTGAACACGTGCGTGTAGTTCAACTGGCCTTCGTTCTGCGGCTGATTGCTCTGGATGTTAAACGCTGGATTGATCGGATCGGTGTAGGTCGGCTGACTTCCGCGGTCGAATTTCACCCGGCCGAAAATCTTGTCCGTGTCGCTGAAGTTATAATCCACACGACCGCTGAGCAGCCATTCCCGGTTACCGTTTGGCACAGATACTCGGTATGATGCCAGGCACGGTCCGGCAAAAACCGTGTCTAAGCTGCCGCACGAATCACCCGGCACGGCTTGCGCGTTCGCGACGCCAGGGGCGCCGTTGTACAGGTTAAATATCTGCTGGTAGAAGGGAATTGCCGCAGGATTGTTCGCCGGCAGACTGGTGTTCAGAATGAAATTCTGCAGGCTCTGTGTTGGCACAAATACCTGGGAACTCGATCCGAACGTGTAGCGCAAGCCCTCGGTGTTGATAAAGAAGAATGCTTTATCCTTCTTGATCGGTCCGCCGAGCGATGCCGCCCACTGGTTGTTGTTTTCAAACGGCCGCGGCTGCCCGCCCGCATTCAGGAAGGTGTCATTCGCATTTAGGGCGCTTCCGTTCCAGTAATACACGGCATCGCCATGGAACGCGTTGCCGCCGGATTTCGTGGTGTAGTCCACCTGCGCACCGGCTTGCCGTCCATACTGGCCCGTGTAGCCGTTGCTCACTACCGCCACTTCCTGCACTTCGTTCGAACCGAGCAGCAGGTTGCTGGCGCCGGAATTGTTCAAGTTCAGGAACGGGTCGTTGTAGTCGTTTCCGTTGATGGTAAAAAGATTCGCCGTGGCCGGCAGGCCGAACGCGGTGAAATTTCCGAATCCTCCGCCGTTAGAAGTGTTCATGGTCACGCCCGGTGCAATCTGCGCGATGTAGCTCAGATCGCCGCCGGGATTTGGGATGTTCTGCAGCGTGCGTAAATCAACGTTGGATGTGATGTTGGCATCTTCGGTCTGCAACAGCGGAATGTTCTCTGTAATCTCCACTGTCTGTGTCGCCTCGCCGACCTCAAGCTTGGCGTTTGCACTGGCCGTCTGTCCTAACAGGACTTCGGACTTTTGTACGGCTTTCCGGAATCCCGTTTTTTCAACGCTGACGCTGTACCTTCCCGGCTTCAGTAGTGAAAACTGGAAGGTTCCGCCCGGTCCGGTAACTGCGGTTCGTGTTTCCTGCGTTGCCTCACTCACCAGTGTGACGTTTGCACCCTCTACCACCGCTCCGGAAGCGTCTGTTACCGTTCCATTGATCGCTCCGGTCACGATGCTCTGCGCGTTTGTTCCAGCCCCGATCGCCAGAAGAATGGCCGGGATCAGGAAAATATATTTCAGGTACCTCGTATTCTTCATCTTCTTTCGTTCTCCTTAATTGATACTTCGTATTTTCTATCGCCAGAACTTTTGCCTGCGTCTCCTCTCGAGTCGTAGCTGATCTCGTACACGCAGTTCCGGACACACTTCTTCCTTCGCGTGATTTCCCCTTTCACGCACTGGCACCGCTTCGATTATGTTTTTTGTATTGCGCGCTTAAAAGACTTTCCTGAGGACCTTCGTCTCAACTGCTCAAAGAGCTTCGCGCAATACCCACCCGGACTTCCCGGCGTGTTTCTGCTTGCAAATGCAATGCCAGTCCAGGGGCTCTTTTAAATGCTTTATGAATCTTGGCTTTACGTAAATTAATAACTCGGAAATCGGTTTTTATATACCAGAACTCAAATAATTCTCCGCAAATCAATATTTACTGTAGCGTTAAAGTCGTGCCAGATATACCTGTAAGTAATCACGTTCGATTTGCTATCTGCGATGTACGAAAATCGGTTGGAGGAGGGAAATGCGCGGAATCCTGGAGATACAGGCCGCGCAAACGCTTGCCCGCGATGAAGCATTATTTCATGACATGAGATGCGTCTGCGCTCATTGCGGTTTCGTGCAATGCGATTTCTTTTTGATTCCCGATAGGGGCTTGGTCGAGTCTCGCGTGACGGTCCCGATTAGCCCCGCTCGACAAACACCAACCAACGCAGTTCTTTAATCCTGCAGTTTCGAAGGCCTCGAAGCTTGCCTGATTCCCGCCGGTTCGCAACTCTGCCCAATTTCATTTTTCGTTGGTTGTATCCTGGTAATCCGAAGTAAGCCGAGACAAAAAACCGATGGCAGCAAGATTTTTGCGCAGATCTGGAGTCCAACTCACTGCATCTCGTACGGTATAAGGAGCTTACGACGACGCGCAAACCGTTTGTGGAAATCATAAAGATTTCTTGCTTCGAGTGTTGACAACCTGAAGTGTTCTCCCTATACTCGTCTAGTTGTTTGGACGCCACTCTGCTGGACAGGGAGGCTTTGCTCTTTGACAATTGATACGATATGCCAGAATCCGTTCGACTCCATTCGGCCTTTTTCGAGCCCGAATGGTTGAGTAACATCGAGCGATCAACAATTTGCTTGGAAGGCTGGTCCCGAATAAAATCGGGACATTTTTTTTCTCCAAGCGACAGGCTTCAAACGAGAGTTTGATCCTGGCTCAGAACGAACGCTGGCGGCGTGCTTAACACATGCAAGTCGAGTGCGCGTCTGTAGCAATACAGATGGCGCACGGCGCACGGGTGCGTAACACGTGGGTAATCTGCCCTCTGATGGGGAATAACTCGCCGAAAGGCGAGCTAATTCCGCATAATATTCCGAGAACTTAGGTTTTTGGACTGAAAGGCGTAAGTCGTCGGAGGAGGAGCCCGCGCACGATTAGCTAGTTGGTAGGGTAATGGCCTACCAAGGCTTTGATCGTTAGCTGGTCTGAGAGGATGGCCAGCCACACTGGAACTGAGACACGGTCCAGACTCCTACGGGAGGCAGCAGTGGGGAATCTTGCACAATGGGCGAAAGCCTGATGCAGCGACGCCGCGTGGGGGATGAAGCTTTTCGGAGTGTAAACCCCTTTCGACCCGGACGAATGCCCCGCAAGGGGACTGACGGTACGGGTATAAGAAGCCCCGGCTAACTACGTGCCAGCAGCCGCGGTAATACGTAGGGGGCCAGCGTTGCTCGGAATTACTGGGTGTAAAGGGTTCGTAGGCGGTGCGGCAAGTTGGGAGTGAAATCTCTGGGCTCAACCCAGAGGCTGCTTTCAAAACTGCTGTGCTTGAGTGTGGGAGAGGCGCGTGGAATTGCAGGTGTAGCGGTGAAATGCGTAGATATCTGCAGGAACACCCGTGGCGAAAGCGGCGCGCTGGACCACAACTGACGCTGAGGAACGAAAGCTAGGGGAGCAAACAGGATTAGATACCCTGGTAGTCCTAGCCCTAAACGATCAGGACTTGGGGTGGCTCACGTTCGTGAGTCGTCCCGGAGCTAACGCGTTAAGTCCTGCACCTGGGGAGTACGGTCGCAAGACTGAAACTCAAAGGAATTGACGGGGGCCCGCACAAGCGGTGGAACATGTGGTTCAATTCGACGCTACGCGAGGAACCTTACCTGGGCTCGAAGCGCACTTGATCAGCTGTAGAAATACGGCCTTCCCGCAAGGGACAAGTGTGGAGGCGCTGCATGGCTGTCGTCAGCTCGTGCCGTGAGGTGTTGGGTTAAGTCCCGCAACGAGCGCAACCCCTGCACGTAGTTGCCACTCCGCAAGGAGGGAACTCTACGTGGACTGCTCCGGATAACGGAGAGGAAGGTGGGGATGACGTCAAGTCCGCATGGCCTTTATGTCCAGGGCTACACACGTGTTACAATGCAGGGCACAAACCGTCGCCAACCCGTGAGGGGGAGCTAATCGGAAAAAACTCTGCTCAGTTCGGATTGCAGTCTGCAACTCGACTGCATGAAGCCGGAATCGCTAGTAATGGCGTATCAGATCGACGCCGTGAATACGTTCCCGGGCCTTGTACACACCGCCCGTCACATCACGAAAGTGGGTTGTACTAGAAGTCGCTGCGCTAACTCGCAAGAGAGGCAAGCGCCCAAGGTATGACTCATGATTGGGGTGAAGTCGTAACAAGGTAGCCGTAGGAGAACCTGCGGCTGGATC
>Ga0193709_1000671_pt1 | contig 11280 bp, 10 predicted proteins | sample H3c2metaG_FD_160571 | JGI IMG/M metagenome (GOLD analysis project Ga0193709, IMG submission 160571) | Soil microbial communities from a riparian zone of the East river system, Colorado, United States - H3c2 | ecosystem: Environmental > Terrestrial > Soil > Riparian zone | place: USA: East River... | reverse complement strand
GCGCCGCGCAGTTGGACGCGATGGGGCTTTCGACGACCATCGCCGACTTGCGCTTCGCCAAGCCGCTCGACGGCGAGCTGATCCGCAAATTGCTCAGCTCGCATGAGGTCGCGGTGACGATCGAGGAAGCGAGCATCGGCGGGCTCGGCGCGCATGTCCTGACGCTGGCGAGCGATGAGGGGCTGATCGATGCGGGCCTGAAGCTTCGCACCATGCGGCTGCCCGACCGCTTCCAGGACCATGACAAGCCCGACAAGCAATATGACGAGGCGGGGCTCAACGCGCCGCACATCGTCGACACGGTGCTCAAGGCCCTTCGGCGGAACAGCGTCGGGGTATTGCTGGACGAAGGCGCGCGGGCGTGAAATTCTTGGGGGGAATCGCTCTCGTTTTGTTCATGGAGTTAGCCGTGCCCGCATCCGCCAAACCGCCGGAATATTTTGGATCGGATCTTGGATTGCCGTTCTCCGAAGCGGTCCAGGTCGGCGACATGTTGTTCCTCGCCGGCCAGATCGGCTCGGCGCCGGGGACGCGGACCGTCGTGCCAGGTGGGATCGACGCCGAAGCCAAGCAGGCGTTGGACAATATCGGCGCGGTCCTGAAACGCCGCGGGCTGGGCTTTGACTCGGTGGTCAAATGCACCGTGATGCTGGCCGACATGAAGGACTGGCCGGCGTTCAACACGGTCTACGCGGCATACTTCAAGCCGGGCCGCTTCCCGGCGCGGAGCGCATTCGGCGCCAATGGCCTCGCCTTGGGTAGCCGGGTCGAGGTCGAATGTTGGGCTCATAACCCACAGAAGTGAGTAAGATCCGCGCCGATCAATTGCTTGTGCAGCGCGAGCTCGCGGAGAGCCGGACTCGGGCTCAGGCGCTGATTCTTGCTGGCAACGTGTTCAGTGGCGACCGACGGGTGGCCAAGGCGGGCGATTTGCTTGCCGAGGATGCCGAGTTAACGGTCAAGGGGCGCGACCATCCGTGGGTGTCGCGCGGCGGGGTCAAGCTTGACCATGGACTGACGCATTTCGGGTTCGATGTGTCGGGGTCGATCGCGCTCGATGTCGGGTCGTCGACCGGCGGTTTTACCGACGTGCTTCTGAGCCGTGGGGCGGCCAAAGTGTACGCGGTCGATGTCGGGACCAATCAGCTGGCATGGAAGCTGCGCAACGACCCGCGTGTGGTGGTTCATGAGAAAACCAATGCGCGGACGCTGGACGCCAATATTGTCCCCGAGCCGATTGACATCATCGTGTGCGACGCGAGCTTTATCGCCTTGTCGAAGGTGCTCGGTACGGCGCTCGACTTGGCGAAGTCCGGCGCCAAGCTGGTCGCGCTGATCAAACCGCAATTCGAGGCCGGTCGTAGCGAGGTCGGGAAGGGCGGGGTAGTGCGTGACCCCGAAGTGCATCAGCGCGTCTGCGATGAGGCCGTGGCCTGGGTCGTTTCCAAGGGTTGGGACGTGCTGGGCGTGACGCCGAGCCCGATTGCCGGGCCCGAGGGCAATGTGGAGTTCCTGTTGGGGGCGGTAAAGCACCCACAGTTATGATCCGCCTGCCACTGGCGGGAGCGGCCTTGCATCCCTATTTGACGATTTAACAGAGCAAAGCCTGGAATCAGGGGAGTCATGCAATGCAATCCGAAAACCGGATGTTCGACGATCTGGTCAAGATGATGAACGGTCTCGCCGGCACTGCCGCCGGGATGGGCCGCGAAGCCCAGGGATCGATGCGCGAGAAGATGCGCGAATGGGTCGGCGGGATGGATTTCGTCAGCCGCGAGGAGTTCGACGCGGTCAAAGCCATGGCCGCCGCCGCGCGCGACGAAAATGAGGTGCTTGCCAGGCGCATCGCCGCATTGGAAGCGGCTGCCAAGCCCGCTTCTGCCAAGCCCAAAGCGGCGCCGCGCGCCAAGCGTGGAGCCTGAGTGCAGACCGTGACCGACGAAGCCGAGGAGCGCGACGACGGCGCGCCGATCGAGGTGCTCGAGCAATATTTCGAGGCGCGCGGCTGGGCCTGCGAGCGCACCGGCGAGGGCGAGATCGTCGCCTCCGCGCCGGGCAGCTGGGCGCAATATGAATTGCGCGGCGTATGGCGCCCCGAAGACGCGGTCCTGCAATTCCTGACTTTTCCCGACATCAAGGTCGGGCCCGAAAAACGCGGCGCGATCTATGAGACATTGGGCCTGATCAACGAGCAATTATGGCTCGGTCATTTTGAATTATGGTCGGGTTCCGGGCTGATCGTGTTCCGCCACGCGGCCTTATGCGAGGCGGGCGAGGGCGAGGGATTGAGCATCGAGCAGGCCGAGGCGATCGCCGAAGCCGCAATCGAGGAGTGCGAGCGCTTTTATCCGGTGTTCCAGTTCGTCCTGTGGGGCGGCAAGTCGCCGAGCGAGGCGATTTCCGCGGCGCTGATCGAGACCGTCGGCGAGGCTTGAGATCTTAAGGATGATATTATGACTGCATTGCCTGGCGTGACCTGGTTCGTGGGCTGCGGCCATATGGCGGGGGCGATGGTCGAAGGCTGGCGCGCGGGCGGGGTCGATTTATCCCAGGCGGTGGCAATCCGGCCAAGCGGGCGCGCGGTCGAGGGCGTTCGCACGGTCAGTTCGCTGGGCGAGGCGGGGCGCGAACCGAAGCTGGTGGTGCTCGGCTTCAAGCCGCAGCAGCTGGATGAAGTCGCTATGACCCTGGAGCCGCTGACGACCCACCAGACCGTGATTGTTTCCATTCTCGCTGGCGTCGAAGTCGGTAGCTTGTGGGCGCGGTTTCCCAATGCACGGGCGATCGTCCGCGCCATGCCCAATCTGCCCGTGGCGGTGCGGCGCGGCGTGGTTGCACTCTATGGTGAGGATCTCGATAATTCGCTTACCCAGCAGCTTGCGAACCTTTTCGGCGTTCTCGGGCACGCGCCATGGATGACCGACGAAGCCGGCCTTGCCGCGGTCGGCTCGGTCGCTGGCGCAGGTCCCGCCTATGTTGCGCGCTTCGTCGATGCGCTGGCAAAGGCGGGGGTCGCCCGCGGCTTGTCCGAAACGATGGCGAAGACGGTTGCGCTCGAAACGGTGCTTGGAACGGTGTGGATGGCTGCGGCGACCGGCGAGGCGATGGATGAGCTCGCCAGGCGCGTGGCCAGCCCCAACGGAACGACCGAGGCGGGGCTTGCCGTGCTCGACCGCGATCGCGTGCTCGACCAATTGCTGGCGGTGACGATCGAAGCGGCGGCGCGCCGCGGGTCGGAGCTGGCTGCGGCAGCGCGGCCGCATTGATTCGATTACTGCGCTGTCCTAGGCCGATCGCAAGCTTGAACAGGGAAATTTATGGCTGAACAGCCCAATTTCGACGACCGCGACGGATGGATCTGGTTCGACGGCAAGCTCGTCCCGTGGCGCGAAGCCAATGTCCACGTCCTGACCCACGCGCTGCATTATGCCTCTTCGGTGTTCGAGGGCCAGCGTGCCTATGGCGGCACCATCTTCAAGCTCAGCGAGCATAGCGCGCGGCTGCGCAACAGCGCATCGCTGCTCGGCTTCGATCTGCCGTGGAGCGTCGAGGAGATCGACGCCGCATGCAACGAGGTGCTCAAGGCCAATGATCTGGTCGATGCCTACCTCCGCCCGGTGGCGTGGCGCGGGTCGGAGAAAATGGGCGTGTCGCCGACCGGCACCAAGCCGCACATGGCAATTGCTGCGTGGGAATGGGGTAAATATTTCGACCCGGAAATCGCCGCCAAGGGCATCCGCCTCAACATCGCGCCGTGGCGGCGGCCCGCGCCCTACACCGCACCCGTCCATTCCAAGGCCGCCGGCCTGTACATGATCTGCACCTTGTCGCGTCAGCATGCCGAGGCCAACGGCTTCGACGATGCGCTGATGTTCGATTGGCGCGGTCAGGTGGCTGAGGCGACCGGGGCCAACGCCTTCTTCATCCGCGATGGCGCGCTGCACACGCCAACGCCAGACTGCTTCCTCGACGGGATCACCCGACGTACGGTGATGGACCTTGCCCGGAGGCGCGGAGTCGAGGTCGTCGAACGCGCGATCTGGCCCGAGGAACTGGAAAGCTTCGAGCAATTCTTCCTCACCGGAAGCGCGGCCGAAGTCACTTTCGTCGGATCGGCCGGGCCGTGGAACTTCGAAGTCGGCGACCTGTCGCGCCAGCTCGCCAAGGATTACGACGATTTTGTCAATCAGCGGCTGGTGAACGCCTAGCGCTGGCCAAAGCCGACGGATCGGGGACATCGCGTATGCGGCGGCCCGCGACGTCGGCGCGCAGGCCCTTGAGCCAGGCACGGTCGAGCCGTCTTTGCTTGTCCAGATGGCCGAGCAAATGCTCGCCACCGGTCGAGATCACCGGGGCGAGCTGTTCGCGGATAGGCTTCAGCTTGGCAATGAGATCGTCCAGCCGCGAAATCCTGCGGCGGAGGGCTTTCTCGACAATGGCAAGATCGGCGAGATGCAGGAATAAAAGCGCGCCATAAAGCGTCTGCGAAACCGGTCCCTCGACTTCGAATTGCCGGTGCAGACCTTTGCGAAATTCGGCCCGCCCTTCGGGCGTGATCCGGTAGATGGTGCGCACCCCGCCGCGCGCCACCCGCTCCTGCGCGACGGCCGAGATCAGCCCATCTTTTTCGAGCTGCCGAACGGCATAATAAAGCGTGCCGACGTCCACGTCGATGTAGCACTCGACCATCGCAGCATCGAGACGGCGCTTGATCTCATAGGGGTGGAAATCGCCCCGATGCAGCACGCCGAGAATGAGAAGCCTTGAGTTCATAGTCTAATTAAACTAATACCATTCGACTAATCAAGAGGCAAGGATGAAACCCGTGTGGCGGACGATCTTGAGCGTATGTGTCGGGCTGATAGCCTGGATGGTGGTTGCGACGATTCTCAACTTCCCGTTGCGGGTCTGGCTGCCGGGATATGCTGAGGCCGAACCGGCGATGGAATTCACCCTGACGATGAAGATCGCCAGACTGTTGATCGGCGGGTTTTCTTCTCTGGCCGCCGGCGCAGTGGCGCGCGTGATCGCGCCCGCAAGTCGCGCGGCGCCGTGGGCCGTCGGGGTCATCCTGTTGGCCCTGTTCGTGCCCGAGCACGTCCGGCTGTGGAGCAAGTTTCCGGTATGGTACCATCTCACATTCCTGGTCACGCTCGCGCCGCTGGTGGCGCTCGGCGCAACGCTCTGGTCTCGTCAAACAGCGGCTGGTGAACGCTCGGCATCGTCCGTTGCCGAATCCGGCAGGTAGCGGCTGTAGAGCCAGCCCAGTCCGATCAGGCTGAATCCGAGCGCGGCGAATGACGCGACGCGAAGCAGACCATCGAGCCCGCGGGCGTCGAACAGGAAGACCTTGGCGACGGTCGCGAGCATCAGGAGCAGCGAGGCGATCCGCCAATCGCGCGCGCGCTCCCGGATGCCCCATTGCAGATAGCCGATGGCGATCACCGCCCCGAGCACCGAACGGAAAATATCCTCGACTGACCCGACCGGGCTCGCCGTCAAAAGCGATCCTGCGAACATCTGCCGCAACAGGGAAATGGCGAGCAGCGGGATGAGCAGGATCTTCCCCCAGTCGCGTGCGCGATCGAGCGTCGGGGGAAGCCCGGCCCGGCCAGAAAAATGGAGGCTGGCGAGCGCGATTCCATAGGCGGGGATGAGCCAGATCCCAACGGATTGGGCCGACCACAGAGGATTGTGGAGCAGCAGTGTGTAGTAAGCGAAATGGGCCAGGCTGGCGGCGGCGAGGCCCATCGCGGTCCACCGCGCGCCCAATCGCCAGGCGATCAAGGCCCCGGCGGCCAGTGCGGCTTCCCATAGAGTCCGTTCGGCCATGCCCAAGGCGACAAATCGCGGCAGGGAATCAAGTCCCAGGATTTGCTTGAACAGGGTGTGGGCGGCGACAATGCCGAGGATCACGCCGGATGCGATCCCGGCCACACGCAGGAGCAGTGAAAGCTTGGCCCGGCGGGCCGCGGCCGCAATCGCGATGGCCGGAATGAGGAGCCGCGAGACCGTGTCGAGCAGGCTTGGCAACGACCGGGAAAGGAACGGCTCGCCATACAGCGAGGCCATTGCGGGATAGAGCCACTCGGTGAGTGGCATGACTGCCCAGAGTAAGACCAGGACAAAGCAGGCGATCAGCGCTGGGAGCGGAGTTGGCCGGACTAGCGATCCAAGCAGGGCCAGCAGCAGCGCCGGGACCAATGGAAGCAGTGTCGGTGCAATCAGCTGCGCCACGGCGACATAGAACAATAGCACCGCAAACGGCTGCCCGATCGCATTGCTCTGGGCCGCCCGGGCGCGGCGGGCAAACAGAAGCGCGATCCCTGCAGGGATCAGCCAGCGTACCGCGCTCCCGAGGTTGGGAGGTTTGGCAAAACCAACCGCGCGATTCCATTCCGCGAAATCCAGGCCGCTCACTAGCAGGAATAAGGTGACCGCGACGAAACCCCAGGCGCAGGGTTCAAGACGCCGATCGTCTGATCGTTGTCCGAACAGCAAGAGCCCACCGGCGACGAGCGCGCTCCACGGCGCAATCGCCCACAGCGGCAGCGCCAGTGTTCCCGAGGCGATGAGCAGGGCTGACGCGGTCGAGACGAGCAACGTGAAGCGCGCGTCATCCTTGCGGGCCGGCGATCGCCAGCCGAGCGCGGCGGCGCCGCCGGATATCGCTGCGCCAAGCAACGCCAGAGCAGCGAAAACATCGTCACCGAGGTCGGGGGACGGATAGAAATGGAACATCGGCAGGAGCAGGATCGCGGCGGCGATGGCGGCGATGTGGACGGCATCGACGATGCTGCCGTCGTCGCGCCACAGCCTCAGCAGGTCCGGGACGCCATAAATGACAAGGATGCCCGCAAGGACGATCGCCAGCATTGGCTGAGTGGGGCTGGTCCAGGCGCCGACCAGCAACAGCGCGATCGCCAATCCGGCGCTGGGCAGATGCCGAAGTCCAGCCTCGCGACGCGACAGCCAGATCATCGCTACCGAAATCAGGCCGAACAGGGCCCAGTGCAATGGCGCGAAACCGCCGACCGCGACCAATGCCGCCATTTGGGCGCAGCCAAGGAGGCCGGCGATAAGCCGGATCATCGTTCCGCGCTCGGCCAGCAGTAAGAGCGGGAAGGCGACGCCGAGCAGAAGGATGAACAGGCCGAGCGAGATCGATTGACTGGCGTCAAGCGCGCCACCGACGAGCAGCACCAGTCCCCAGCCAAATCCACCGATCAAGGCGCTGGCACCGAGCCACAGCCAGCGCTGGTCCCGCGACAGAGCACATAGACCCCCGACGGTCAGCGCGAGGTAAGAAGCGAGCAGCGGAATGTCAGGAGGACCCGATCCGACCAGGGCCGGCGCGGCGAGGCCGCCGACCAGCCCGAGCACCGCGCTCGGCGCGCCAAAGCGGAGCGACAACCCGCCGGCCAGCAGCGTCACCAACGCCATTCCTCCGAAAGCGGTCAGCGGGCCGATCAAATGATAGAGGTTCGCCGCGACGAGGATGGTGGCGTAAAGCGTGGCGATGCCGGCCCCCGCAAACGACTGGCGAATTCGCGGATCCCGCACCACCAGGTCCCCGCGCAACGCCGCCTCGGCGGCAATGATCAGCCCGGTGCCGAACAGCAGACCGAGGATTACCCGCACCAGCGGCGACAACAGGCCGGCGTCGATCGAATATTTGACGATCAGGAAGCCGGCGACGGCCAGCGTGACCCCGCCTGCCCAGATAGGGAGCTTGCGACCGAACAGATCCTCAAAGCTAATGGAGCGTTTTTCGGGCCCTTCAAATTCCGGCTGGGGCTCGTCGGACGGCGGCGCTTCCATTGCGGCCGCTGCGACAGCCTCTTCTACGACGGGTTCGCGGGATACGATGACCGCCGGCGCCCGCACAGTCTCGGGCTCGCTCCAAGGTGCATGATCGGCCGCTTGCGATTCCGGGATCGGCGGCAGGACCGACTCTTCGAGCAGCTTCAGCCGCGCGCGCAAATTGGCGACGTCGCGCCACAATGCCGCGCAAACCAAGATCAAGCCGATGGTCAGGATTTCCACAAACGCCCCCCGATCCCTCCTCTATCGGAAAATAAGCGGGATCGGACAAGCGCGGCCCCTTTTCACGCGGGCCGAGCGGGCTATAAGCCCGCCCGGCTGCGTTCATGCGCGCAAGTTCACGCTGTTGGGGCGTCGCCAAGTGGTAAGGCACCGGCTTTTGATGCCGGCATTCGCAGGTTCGAATCCTGCCGCCCCAGCCAGCTTCACCAAATCCGGGCGCGCTTTTCCGGCGGGACGTAGAGTGCGTCGCCGGGCTTGATCCCGAACGCCGCATACCAGGCGTCGATGTTGGGTACGACGCCGTTGACCCGATATTTGCGATAGCTGTGCGGGTCGCTGGTGGTGAGGTTGCGGATCGCCTCGGGCTTCGACTTGCCCGCCCAGGCCTGCGCCCAGCCGAGGAACACCCGCTGGTCGCCGGTCAAGCCGTCGACCACCGGTGCTTTCGTACCGTGAAGCGATGCATGATACGCGTCGAGGGCCATGGTTAGGCCGCCGAGATCGGCGATATTCTCGCCCATCGTCAGGTCGGGCTTGATGTGGACGCCGGGAACCGGCTCGAACTTGGCATATTGTGCACCAAGGATCGCGGCGCGGCGCTTGAACTCGGCAGCGTCGGCGGGGGTCCACCAGTCGCGCAGAGCGCCCGAGGCGTCGATCGATCGGCCCTGGTCGTCGAAGCCGTGGGTCAGCTCGTGGCCGATGACGCCTCCGATTGCGCCGTAATTATAAGCCGGATCGGCCTTGGCATCGAACATCGGCGCCTGGAGGATTCCGGCTGGGAAGACGATGTCGCGCAGCGATCCGTTATAAGCATCGTTAGTCTGCGGGGTCATCAGCCAGTCGGTCTTGTCGACCGCGCCGGTGCTGCGATCGACATAATATTGCCAGTCGGCGGCGGCCGAGCGGCGAACATTGCCGACCAGGTCATCACGGCGGATGACGAGGTTCGAATAGTCGCGCCACTTGTCGGGATAGCCGACCTTGATGGTGTAGGTGTCGAGCTTCTTCAGCGCCTCGGCCTTGGTCGCCGGCCCCATCCAGTCGAGCTTTTCGAGACGTGCTCGAAAAGCGCCTTTGACATCGCCGACCAGCGCTTCGATGTGCCGCTTGGTCTCGGCCGGGAAGTAGCGCTCGGCATAGATTTGGCCGACACCCCAATTGAAGGTTCCGTAGCAACTCGTCGGATCGGCTCCGCAATCGCCCCCGGCCACGGCAAGCATAGCCCGTTTCCAGCGCGCGCGATCTTCCGCCTGTCCGAGCAGCACCTTGCCGCGGAAGGCGAAGCGGGCCTCGGCGAAGGGCTTCGACAAGTACGGAGCCGCCTGGTCGGCGACGCGAAACGCCATCCACGCTTTCAGTGTGTCGAGCGGGGTCGCGCCGTATGTCGCGGCGAGGCGGGTGAATGCGTCGGGCTGAGCAACGATCAGCCGTTCGCGACCGCCGAGCTTCGCCGCGGCGAGATAGACGTTCCAGTCGATCCCGGGTGCCAGCGCGGCGAGCTCGGCGGGCGACTTCGGATTATATTGGATGGTGAGATCGCGCAGCTTGGCCTTGTCCCAACTGCCCTCGGCGATGCTGGTTTCAAACGCGATGAGCCGGCCGGCGGCACCGGCCGGGTCGTCCCAGCCCAGCAGGGACAACATTTGAGTGGCATATTTCGCATAGGCTTCACGCTGCGCCGCGAAGTCGGGCTTCAAATAATAATCGCGGTCCGGAAGGCCGAGCCCGCTTTGGCTAAGGTAGATTGCATAGCTCTCGGGCGCCTTGAGGTCGCTGTCGATGAAGGGCGCGACGATCGCCGGGTAGAAGCCATAGGCCGATTGCCCCATCAAGCCGGCAAGGTCGGACGGGCTCGCGGCGGATCGAATGGCAGTGAGTTCGGGCGCGATGGCCGAAGCTCCGAGCTGCTCGACCCGAGCCTCGTCCATGAAGGCTGTGTAAAAGGCGCCCGCCTTGCCGCGATTGTCGGTGGGCTGCTCTCCAACGCCGCGCGATACATCCTGCAGCAGTTCGTGAAGCTGGGTCTCCATCCGGTCGGTCATTTCGAGTCGACGCGAAACCGTCGGCCGATCGGTGGGGATTACCGAGCGGTCGAGATAGGCGCCGTTGGAATATTGGAAAAAGTCGTTGCCAGGTTTGGTCGCCTTGTCGAACGCGGTCATGTCGTAACCGGTCGGTGGGTAGGTCGGCGCACTGGAAGGCTGGGCAACGGCCGGCGAACTCAGCGCCAGTGTGGTTGCGCCAAGCAAAATTGCCCGATGGACGTGTTTCATTTCCCGATCCCCCAGCCGAACTTCGTTCGATGGGTTCAAGCACAGCCGTGCGAAGTTTGCGAACCATCATTCGACAAACGGGGGAACAGCGGAGTGAACGTCAGAGGAAAATCCCCACAAACGGATCCGACGCGATCGGCATGGAGAAATTCTGCAAGGTGACCATGAATTCGACAGTCGCTACATTGCCGTCGGTATCGGCATAAAGGACGAAGTCGGCGCCTTGCTGGGCCGCCCACATCGAGTTGGCGCTCGCGTTTGATCCCGACCAGCCAAACACCTGGTCTCCGGCGGCCTGCGCATTGGCGTCGATCGAACGGAAATCCAACGTGTCCTGTCCGAATGTGAAGTCGCTGATCAGGTCGTTGGTGTCCTTGACGTCGCGATATACGAACCAATCGAAACCCGCGCCGCCGCTCAGATTGTCATGGCCGAAGCCGCCGAACAGCATGTCGTTGCCATTGTTGCCGTCGAGATAGTCCCAGCCGCTGCCGCCATAGAGGATGTCGTTGCCGTCCTGACCAGCCATATCGTCATTCGAGCTGCCGGCCCACATCTGGTCGTCGCCGGTCCCGCCCGAAAGGACGTCGCCGCCCTTCTGGCCGTAAATTTGGTCGTTGCCGGCGCCGCCAAGAAACTGATCGTTGCCGTCTTCGCCCATCAAGACGTCATTGCCGTCGAGTCCGAAAATAGTGTCGCTGAACCACGAGCCGCCAATGACGTCGGGCCCGGCCGTGCCAGTGAAGCGGGTCTGTTCGGTGTAGGGTGCGAGGTAGATATTATCGTTATTGGTTGGATCGTCGGTGCCGAGATATTCCGTGGGCAGACTGAAATCATTGGCTCCGGCGATGGTAATGGTGACGCTCGACTGCGTGCCGTCGACGGCGACGACCTTGAAGCTGTCGGTCAATTGCTGCCCGGAATTAAGATGATCGACCGCGGGGTCGTTATTATTAAG
>Ga0193709_1000670_pt1 | contig 11283 bp, 11 predicted proteins | sample H3c2metaG_FD_160571 | JGI IMG/M metagenome (GOLD analysis project Ga0193709, IMG submission 160571) | Soil microbial communities from a riparian zone of the East river system, Colorado, United States - H3c2 | ecosystem: Environmental > Terrestrial > Soil > Riparian zone | place: USA: East River... | reverse complement strand
AATGCAATCGCCTGAAAGCTCGGGTGATAATCTACTCCTATAATCATCATGTTCGGCTCCTTTCTCCCGGGCCTGTGGTCGTCAAGCAACCACAGTTTACTCGGGTCGAGGAGCCGACATTGTTATGCAATCAAATTCCTGCGTACCTAATAACATCCTCGGGACCGCGTTGCCTTGCTGTTCGCGCCCGTGAGCTCGCATGTCGAGCCTTTCGTGCTACGGGCGGGTCACATGAGATGCCAGGTAAATCGCCAACATTGTCGAAAGGAGTGAACATGGCAAATAGATCCTTCGCCCTCGGCGAACTACCAACAGTAGTAATTGAATGAATTCAATTAATACTTCTCTCCGAGTCAGCTGTCTTTGGGGAGTTATTATCGGGAGTGGTGGCTGCCTAACTGAATGCTTTCATTCTAGCGGATGCTGAGGTTTCAGGGACGGGGTTTCGCTCCAGCACTCGAAACTGCGGGTCGTCTACCTTCTAAAGGCAGCCTGATGTTATAGCCCATGTTGCAACTCGAATTGTTGAAGTATTTTTGTTTTACGATTGAAGATTAAAGAATCTAACATCTCGTTCGAACCAGGTCATCCTTAGCTCTACACCATATGAATCGCCCGACGCAAACGCAAACCGAACGTTCCCTACGCTTGGCCGTGTACGCGTGCGTAGGCGCTTCCGTGCTACTGGTTCTTGGCCTTTCCTACACTCGCGCCGGCGAGTGGCTCGAAAACGGCACATACGACGTGCGCGCGCGTTGGACCGCGCAACGGACGAAAGCTGATCCCCGTGTGGTGGTCATTGATATCGATAACGCCAGTTTTTCCGTACTGCAGGAAAAACTCGGCCGTTGGCCATGGCCTCGCACGGTGTGGACAGAAGTAATCCGCTATGTCAACCGCGGCCAGCCAAGCGCAATCGCAGTGGACATCGTGTTCAGCGGCGAGGACAAGAGCGGCACAACAGTTGATTCCCAATTCGCGGACGTCCTGCACGCTTCCGGGAAGTCCGCCCTCGCATTTGCATTCATGTCCACCCAGATGACCTCAAACGACGCAAACACCAGCGAACAGCGCCAGAAACTCTTGCGGAGCCAGGGCACTGCTTCGGGTTTCGGTCCCAATTTCCTCGCGGAAGAATGGGTGGCGAATCTCCCGTTGCAACAATTGGTGGCGGCAACCGCCGGCCTAGGTTCCATTAATTCGACTCCCGACCAGGGCGGGATGATTCGCCGCACCCCTTTGCAAATTCGTTTCGCGGGTCTCGGCTATCCTTCTCTGGGCGCTCGCGCCGTACAAATCGCCACTGGAAATCAGGATGGGTTTGTTTGGCACCAGCGCGCTGGAATTTTCGATCGCAATTATGTGGCGCAAGGCGGCAAACAGATCCCTCTTGATGACGAAGGGCGTCTAGTTCTTTTATGGCGAGGCGATTCGCTGCACGCATTCCCTCGCGTGCCGATCTGGGAGGTCATTTGCTCGATCTATCGCGAACAGTGTCCGAACGCTGAACACTTTTTCCCACCGGAATATTTTCGCAACAAAATTGTGCTGCTGGGCGCGAGCGCTTCCGCCAGTTATGAGCCGCGGCCAACTCCCATGGACTCGCAAGCGCCTGGTTTCCTAGTCCATGCGACTGTAATCGACAATCTTCTGAGTGGAGAGGCACTGCGGTTGCCTCCGTTCTGGATGCTCCCCGCCGCGGCAATCACTTTAGGTCTTTTAGGCGGAGTGCTGCAGATGACGATGCGCGCAGTTTTTCCCAGGGTCACCCTTCTTGCCGGAATTTTGCTTTTCTACATCGGTTTCTCGGTTCTGTCTTTTCAGAAACTACATTTTGTATTTCCATTATTTCCGCCTCTGTTGGCCTTGCTGCTCTCCTACGGCAGCGCAAGCACGGCGCGCTATGCCACGACGGGACGCGAACTGCGGCAGACTCGCCGCGTCCTCGAGCGATACGTCGCGCCTCAACTTGTGAACTACGTGATGTCCAATCTTGAGTCCTTTCAGTTGAAGGGCAACAAGCGCGAGCTCACTATCCTGATTTCTGATGTGCGCAACTTTACGACGATGACCGAAAAATCTGACCCGGAAGAATTGATCGCACTTCTCAACGATTATTTGGCGACGATGACTGACATCATCTTCAAGTACAACGGCATCGTGGACAAATTCATTGGTGACGGGATTTTGGCTTACTGGGGCGCGTTCACACCCGAGGAAAATCACGCAGAGGATGCAGCTCTCGCTGCGCTGGAAATGATCGAGCAGCTTGCGCAACTCAATCAGCGATGGCAGGAACAAGGTAAGCAGCCGATTGCCATCGGAATTGGCATTAATACCGGAAAGGTGATCTTCGGGAACATTGGTAAAGGAAAAAAGCTAGAGTTCACCGTAATTGGAGACGCCGTGAATCTGGCATCGCGGCTCGAGGGATTAAATAAGGAATTCCACACCTCGATTGTGATCGGCGAGGAAACGCGGTTGCGGCTGGGAAATAACATGGACGTGCGGTGCCTCGGTGGCGTAAAAGTGAAAGGCAAAACGATCGAAACACAAGTGTACGAATTGAGAGGACGTGCGAACGCGCAAACCGTGACGACGGACTGCGCGAAGCAAATCGCAAGAATTTCGCCAGAAGTGGAATAGCGGGGAGAGTTGCCATGCACCGATCGGGTATCCAGGCCAGTTTGCTGGCATTCATGTTTGCGGTATCAATTCCAGAACGGCCTGCTCTTTGCTGGGATCATGGACAGGACAATGCATCCCAGAACCCACCGCAAGACCAAAACAAACAACAGAAGACGGACCAAAATGGCGCGAAAGATAGTTCGCCTCCGTCCAAGGTCGCGAAATCGTCGGACTCCAAAAATAGCGGGGACAAGCCGACACCACTCTTTGGCGGCTCGCTCAACGTGAAATCATCGCGGCAAACAAAAGATACCGCGACCCTCGGCTTCAACGGAGTGGATGACAACGGCCAGGTTCAGAAAAGTTTTCTCTCCGCCACCGCCAGCGGAGCAGATACCTCCGCGGTGCAAGAAATGACTAGCCTTGCTGTGAATCAGGCAGAATTGGATGAATTCGTCCAACAGGGTGGACTAAATGCGAATCCTCCCCCGAAGAAATCCTCAAACCCTGGGGACAAACCATGAAAAAACCGCTGGCTTTACTCGTTGGCGTGATTCTTCTTAATTACGCGCCGGTATGCTGGGGTCAGGTAGGGGATGTGATGCGGCGCGCGCAGGAGAAAGCGCAAAAAGCGAAAAAGGCGTCTGACATTTACAAACCATGGACGCCGGACCAGGAACATGCTATCGGCGAAGCAGCTTCCGCAAAATTGGTTCACATTTTCGGATTATACGTGAATCCAGAAATGACCAAGTACGTAAACCTGGTTGGGGACACTGTGGCGCGGCAAGCAAGCCGGGACGTCCCCTATCACTTCGGAATTCTTGACACCGAAATTGTGACGGCGCTGTCGCTCCCTGGCGGTTACATTTTTATCACGCGCGGCGCACTAGCCAACATGCACAACGAAGCAGAATTGGCGGGAACGCTGGCGCATGAGGTCGCCCATGTGGACCGTAGGCATCTGGAACGCGAAGTACGCGCAAAGAGAACCGGCCAGTTCGCAAAGGAAGAAGCAGCGGCGCACGTCCCGCAAGGCGCGGAACTTGTGAATCTCGCCGGAGAACTGCTGAACAATGTGTTGACGTTGCAGGTGAGTCGGGACAAAGAGGCGGAAGCCGATAAACTCGGAACCGAGTTGGCTGCAAGATCAGGTTATGATCCCGCTGGTTTGAAGCATTTTCTGGAAACGCTATCCAAGGCCGCGGACACACCGCAGAACCGGAAACAACTTGGACTCTGGGGTAGCACGCACCCTCCGTTCCGCGAGCGAATTGCCGCACTGACCGTTATCACCGCGACGTTACCCTCCAGCGGGCAAGACCTCACCGAACGTTTCAACTGGTATGTGAATCCTGTGAGCTTTGCAAAGAGTGGCGCTGGTGCCGCTGCATCAGCCCACGAACTTGGCGGCATCGTGAGCAAAGGAGTCATCGTGCTGCAAGGCGGAGTCTTACCCGAAGGTACGCGGGTGAAAGTTCGCATCGACGAATAGCCAATCAATAATCTATGTCCGGATAACGCCTTTGCCTAGCGAGAATTCTGCGAAACGACAAAATGGAGCAAAACTGTAGAAACGGCGATCCGAGGTCAACGGATGGTACGCTGACTGATCGCAAGACTTTGCAGAAAAACACGCAAGTGCGAACGGATTACGACTTAAGGTTGTTTCGTTAGGCGCAACGCAGAAACAGGCAGTCATTTCTTCGGCTGTTTGTTAATGGTTTGGTCTAGGTCGGACTGGACTCGGATGTAACCCTCGGGAATTTCGAAGAGACTGCTATCGAGGGCGGCGTCCGAGAATGAGGTGACTTCGATGGTCATTTCAATGAGGGAGTTGGGATCCGAAGGGGGCGGTGGAGGATTCTTGCTGTTTGATTCGGCAGGCGTGGCCTCCTCCTTTTTCTTTTTCTTGCCGAAGAGACCGCCAAAACCCTTGATTACAGCGTCCGAAGCGCTTGTCGGCGGTGCGTCAGTCGAGGAAGACGATGTTTGGTTTTTCGAATCCTGTGCAGTGCTTGACGGAGCGCCCTGCTGAGCCAGCATCGACATGCTCACGTATTCCAGCAACGGTAATCCATCCGCGGTCGCCTGGTTCTTTTGCACTTCCTGCATACTCTGCGAAACGCGTGGGTCAATGTGAATGTTGCTCGGCGGAACCCAATTGATCTCCTTGGCCAAGCGGATATAGAACTGGCCGATCTCCTTGTATCCAATAACGGAAGGAGCTACCCAGGAATCAATGCGGGTGGCAATGGTTCCGCTCACGGGCTGCCCCGCCTGGCTGGAAGCCTGCGAGTCTTGAGCTTGCACTTCCAAATCGATCTCTACCTTCGATTCATTCGCGGTCGCACCCTGAATCTGGCGGGTGGTCGTCACAGGAGTAACGTAGATTTTCACCTTGAATTGAGCCTTAGCGTCCGTCGCCTTAGGATCCTGCTTCATTTTCTGCTGGGCTTGCTCCTGGGACTTCTGGATGGCGGCCTGGATTTCGTTGAAGGTGGCTTCGGAATAGGTGTGCTTCAGGGAATCGAGCTCGATGACGCGGCGGCCATCGAGATCGATGATCTGGATCTTGCCGTCGGAGTTGTCGGTGCGGAGGCGGTTCCCTTTGATGTAGCGTGTCGTAGTGACGGGTTTCATGGCCTCCGAGGCCTGCTTACTGAAGATGGTTACTGCCTTCATCATGCTCTTGAGGGTGCCGCCGGTGATCTTTGACGTGTCCGTGTATTTAAAATCCGCGCTGGCGGGAACCGTTCCAACCACAAGAAGCACACACAAAGCGACCGCAATTATTGCCTTCATTTCCAAACCTCCGTTTGCAAATGACACTCGATGGAGGAACCCTGGGCCGGCTGGTTTAGGCGAAGCCGGCGGGTTCCGATGCAGCTGATTATCAAACAAAATCGGAGGCAACGAAACAAAGAAAGGCAGGTTCGACAGTCGGCGATGCGTTCGAGAAACACATGAATTCCGAACACCAAAAATCTGTCTAAATCACCCCAAAAGTATCAATCACTTCCAAGCCGGCCTGTTCCGGGGTTTTCCGAACGATTCTGTCTGTAGAGATCTACCAGATTTAGCTTCAGATCCCGCACCAACTTGAAGAATCCCGAACCGGCGAGGCCAGAATTTTTATCGACTACGATCGCGCTCAACAAAGGGTGTCCTGCGTCATGTTCGTCCTCTGATATTTCCCCGAGTAGCCGCCCCACCGTCGAAAGCATTCGGTGTCCTTTATTAGGCAATCCGGTCAGTTCGTAAGCGTCCGATTCCTACCGTGTGTACTCCGAGTGTGTGAGTGTGGATGATGCCCTTTGTGGACACTTTTGATTGTGTCCACAAAGAGGAATCGTGGACACACCGGATCAAGCACTTCAGGTCAGAGTGGCAGGAACAAGGAAGAAGCGTCGAACAGTTGGGGAGCGACGAGAGATCGTGGAAGAGACGCTCTTGCCGGGAGCCTCGGTGTCGAGAGTGGCGAGGCGACACGACGTCAACGCGAACCCTCCGCTTTCCCCGTATCGATCAGTTGTCGGCCCAGTTCATGTGCTCTGGCATAATCCTCTCGTGCCGCCGCGGTGTAGATGAAAGCTTTCAGCCGTTGGGTTCAAGCGTAAGCCGTACCCGTGCGCGGCATCAATTTGCCCGGCAGCTTTCGCGGCGGGATTCCACTTCGACGGGATCAGCGTTCATCTTCCAAGCCAGATGATCGCTGAAATCTCGACTTGCAGAATGTCGTTTCTGGCCGGGGAGCAGGTCCGTCATTTCCAACAGGTCGGACGCAATCGAGTGATACCCTACGCTACAGCTTCGAAGCCGCCAATCTGGCTGTTAGGTTCGGTTCCACTTGGGGTACGGGCGCAGCAAAGCACAGGAGCCATCCCGCGAGGGCGCCGAAGACCAAGCTGAAGCCCAACGTCTCCCAAAAATGGCTGCGCGCAACACTGGCGGGCATCAACGGATTCGGCAACAGCAAGACGGTTGTCCAGCAAGCGGAAAAGAGTGCCGCGGCCAAAGCCGACTCCCGCCGGGAAGTGTGAAGCATCCGAACGAGTGGGTACAGACACGCCACGTAGAGGAGAGCGCGGAACGCGGCAAGGGCGTAAATCCAACGTGAACTTATCCAGTTGTGACTCAATGCCGCCCAGAAGGTTGCCAGTTCCGGCCCCCCGTAGAAGCGCTGCAATTCGGGGTTTCGCCAAGCGACGTAATAGCCGAAGAACATGTACAGAAAGACGAAGGCTGCGACGAGGATGGCGAGTCGCAGGAGGATCGAAGCCAGCCTCGGCGGGACAGAAGCGGGCGACTTAGGTGCACGAATTGAGGCAGCTCGCCATTTGCCGAGCGCTAGGACAGCGAGAGGCGCAAAGAGAGCTGCAGCAATCGCACCTTGGACGAAAAGCGCCCGGATCATTCCATGAGGCAATTTATTTGAGAGAAAGGCAATGGATTCGAGCTGACTGGCGACAGTCGAGATGCCATACATGCTCACGAAGATGGCGGCGACTAGCATCCAGCCGTGCCAACGGGCCCTGAGGATGAGGTAGGAAAGAATGTTGCCAACAGAAAGGGTGAAAATTAGAAAGCTTGGAAGAAAATCGTCGGGCATCGGGGGAACCTGCTGGCTGGCGAGCGGAACGGGCTGGGAGGCAATCGATTGCTGAGCGACCTTGTCGAGTCCGGAAAGCACACTGCCGACGGTAAAGCAGACCGCAAACAGAAGACACACTCCCAAGATTCTCAGCCCGGTGACAAAAATTGTGCGGGTGGCCATGGTGCCTCCTAGAGCGAGTGAGAAAGCGAGCCTGCATGATTGCGCGGGGCTCTATACCATTACGCGCGGGATTGCGGCATTGTTGCGGGTCTAACAGATCGAGCCTTTTGTCCAACTCTGGTTGGTTCGCGAAACCGCCCATTTGAACCGACAACTTTCGCGACGGATTCCACTAGTCCGCGGTCGGTGTTTACCGGGCACCTCATGGGACTATAATCCTGCTATGCGAGTAGAACCGTTGTTCTGTGTACCTATGGCAGCAATCCTTTGCTCGCATGCCCTTGCCTATCCACGTCGCTCTCCGCAGATCTCTGCGTAGGCTTCATACGAGTCCACCTGCCCTTCTGCGCCCCAAGAATACGACTGGGGGATAAAGGTCTCGCGACGGGTCAGCCCTAACTTCATCTTCCGTTCGCGAACGTGGCGACGGGCAGCAAGACGTGCCTTTCATTTGGCTGGGACATTTGATTCCTCCTGCTTATAGTGTGCGCCGGAGAAACGAGCGTCAATCTCGGTAGATGTGCATAACGAGGTCGTATCGCATGAGCAAAAAACGTGGAAGCAAATCGCTCTCGCCTTTTAAGAGGCTTTCAGTGCAACTTCATTCTTGTTGGTGTTGCTCCGATTCGGAGAGATCGCGTAGTTGCACGACCAAGTTGTAAGTCATGATCAGCGCCAGAGAACAACAGCAGGCGCCCATGATCACGTCGAGCTCGCCTCCCGAGCGGGAAGTGTTGGTGACCGAGTTATAAATGAGGAAGATCCCCAGGGAGGCCAGCAGAATGACGAATACGATCACAAGCTCCCGGTAATGACGAATCATAATTTCGCCCTCAGCTCGAAACTCCCGCGCACGACAGTGAACGCCAGGGGTTTCTTCGCAGCGAGCCGCGCCACCCAGCTACCGAAGCACAAGTTGCTGCAGGAGGCGCTTTATATCCTCTGGTGCTTCGAAACGTCGAAGTTGTGGTTTTGAGTAAGGCATTTTCATGATGCTGCCGCAAGTGCACCGGAGATTCGAACCGCCTGTCAAGCCGGTGCTTTCCATCACCCGAATTTCCGCGCCACACGCCCGATTGATGCAGTGCCATATTTGCCCCCGTTCCAATCGCATCGGATCGAACTCCCCTTCTGCGGCTCCGCCGTGATGTCGGAGAAACAAGAACGCCACACGGGATTTTGCTCCATGGACGTTTGTCGGTAGAGCAAAAGCCATACGTGCTTTCAATTACGAGCAGGATCGATCGCAAACTACCAACGAATCTCGTCAGAGAATAAAGTTAAATTTACAGTTCCGTTACCCGTTGCACGAATGATGACAAACTCACCAGACCGATTCCGGCGCGTGTCAACTCACGCCAATCACTTCCGGGAGTGGCGGCTAACTGGAACCTGCTCTGTCATTTACGATGAATGACTGCGAGCCATTTCAGAGAGAATTCGTGACTGGCAACTGAGAAATCAAGAGGCGGCGAGTTCCGCGAAGTTTGCACTCGGAGAAACTCGCGCTTGAGAAGTACGGATAGCTCCGGGTGATGGTGTTCGCTGGCTTCCAAGAGCGGTTCGCAGCGAAAGAGAAGTTCTGGTTGTAATCCCAACCGCAAGTCCGAATTTTTAAGTAACTCCTAATGTCACACCTATCCTTCCTCGTGCGCGGGCTGTCTAACGCCCGCGCTAGTCCTAATCCAATTGCTCAATTCCTTCAGGAGGATACGAAAACTATGAATACCCGAAAAGCAATACTGGTCATCGCTGGCTTAGCAATTCTTACGATGTGTTCGTCGTTCAGCACGAATCGCCATCAAAGCAGCGCGCCGGCGCCGCGCCAAATCGCCGATGGTGGCGCGCCGTTGCCACCGATTCCGCGTGGCGTGGCGAGTCTTTCCGCAGTCTGAACTCGGAAACAAGTGCTTCGCGAGCTGGGGGAAGATTCCTGTGGTTTCTTCCCTCAAGCCTGTTAACCTAAGCGAGCGCGACACAGCGATTCTTTAACTCCGGGAAAATGTTTACTCAAGCTATCTGGATAGCGGCGATTTTTCTCGAAGGTTTGTTGATCCTTCGAAGTTGGCACACCCGCCTTCGCTCCGCTTATCCTCTATTTTTCTCCTACCTCGCGTTTGTCCTGACCCAAGATATTCTTCGCTACCTTGTCGCGCATTCCTCACCATCTATTTATCCGCGAATTTACTGGTCCACCGAATTCATGGGGATATTTGCGGGTTGCGCTGTGGTTATGGAGTTTGCATGGATTGGGCTTTCGCGATTCCCCGGAGTCGCCAAGCTGGCGCGATTCGCCTTGATGTCGACGTTTTTGTTGACGGTCGGCAAGGTTCTTCTCACAGCGATGCAAGGGGCGCTCGGCTGGTCCGTTTTGCTGATTATCCAGCTGGAGCGCGACATGCGATTCGTACAAATTGCTGCGATTTTATCGCTTTTGCTCCTGTTCCTGCGCTACCAGGTTCCGATCGGTCGAAACTTGCGCGGGATCATTCTTGGCTATGGGTTGTTCCTTGGAATCAACATCGTGAACCTGACGTACCTGGCGAGGCTGGGTGGAGCGGTGCAGTTGGTAGCTTCCCATATCCAAACGTCCGCGTACCTCGTCGCTCTTTGCGTCTGGACAATATTTCTCTGGTCTCATGCTGCGCAACCGGTGACCGCGAGAGCGACATCGGAATCTGGATACAGCGAGATTCTTGGCCGCACACGCGAGCAGCTCGCCAGAACGCAGGCGGAAGTGCAAAGTTCGCTGGAGATACGATGATCTATCTATCTCTACTTGCCGCGCTTTTTCTTTTCTTTGCACTGGTGGCTACGATTGCTCGATCATTCCAGGGAGAGTCCGATCTGAATTTCGGTGGCCCGCACTTCGACCAGGAGGCGATTTCCCTGGAAAGCGGAAATGACGATGCCAATGATGCGCTCAACCTGGAAATCTTCTTAAGAGCTTTTGGCGACGATGATCAACGTTTTGTCGACACACTGGGTGATTTAGGCCTGCAGCGGTTGTTGGCTTATGAACGCAAGCGAATTGCGCTTAGATGGATCGGCCGGAAGACGGCTGAAGCAAAAGGGATCATGCGAGCACACCTTCGCCGCGTAAGAGAAGCGGTTGACCTAAGCGTATCCGCCGAAATTCGCCTCGCGTTACAGTACGTCGAGTTGCTGACGCTGTTCGAGTTTCTCTCTGTGAGCGTTTTTATTTTCGGTCCAGCGGGACTGCAAAGGCGTGCGCTGCGGACAAATGCAATGTTGTCGGCCATGAGACACTTTGGCCAAACCTCGGTATCTGGCGCGGTAGCGTTGTAGTCTGTGGCGAGAGTTCTGGTTACCGCTTTTAGTTGGGAGCAATGAGTTGATACGACGAAAGGTTCTCCCTGCTGACGTGCTCAACGCGTACGAGGACTTCTCTTCTCGGACGCTTGCCAGAATCCCGACCGTGATTGAACGGCTGATCTATATCGCTTCGACCCGCGACTACAATTCCGGGTTATACCATCATGAAGGTCTGGCCTCGCGGTTCACCGCCGCCGCAGCCGCTCAGGCGCTGCAGTGCGCCCACGCGGAGGCTTTCCAGACGGTTTCCGCCATGCCGCTCCGCCAATTGAGCCACGAAATTGAGGAGTATATGAAATCGTCACGGGAAGAATCGGCTGCTTTCTTGAACGCGTGGCAGAAGTTAGAGCCGTACCGCGTGGCAATTCCGCTGGACGTGGATGCGACCATCGCTGAATTATTTGTCTCCAACGTCAAGATCGCTTTGGCAATTTTGCGCCTTCATCTCCTGAAGCAGGCGGATCATCCGTCAACCGCATTGCCACTGCCGTCACCTGGCCCACGATCTCTGCCTCAACTCCGAAACTGAAGCGGCGCACGCT
>Ga0193709_1000669_pt1 | contig 11291 bp, 11 predicted proteins | sample H3c2metaG_FD_160571 | JGI IMG/M metagenome (GOLD analysis project Ga0193709, IMG submission 160571) | Soil microbial communities from a riparian zone of the East river system, Colorado, United States - H3c2 | ecosystem: Environmental > Terrestrial > Soil > Riparian zone | place: USA: East River... | reverse complement strand
TGATTTGTTCCGCCTGTTCCTCGAACTCCAAGCCGACGGTGCCCTGGCCGAGCATGGTCTCGCGCTGATCGAAGGCATGGATCGGCAGGGCCCCCGACTGGGCGACCCACGATTCGCTGGCCGCCAGCGCATCGGCGTAGCGCTCGCCGGTAATGACCAATTCCGCGCCGTAGTCGGTGATCTGCTTGATTTTCGCGGGCGAGGCGATGCTCGGTACGAATATCTTGGCAGGCACCTCGAGCTTCATCGCCGCGAACGCCACGGCAGCGCCGTGGTTTCCACCGGATGCCGCCGCCACGCCGGCGCGCGGTATTTTTCTCGTCAGGAGGCTGGTGAAGGCGCCGCGCGCCTTGAACGAGCCGGCATGTTGCAGCGACTCCAGCTTCAGCACGAGGCTTGCGCCCGCGATCCCAAAATCGGACCCGTCGACTTCGATGATCGGCGTGCGCCGTATGTGCGGCGCGATGGCCGCGTATGTTGCGCGAATTTCGCCGGCCGAGATCAGTGTTGCAGTCACTCGAACACGATGCGCGGAAAATAGAATGACACCGTCCAGTTGGGCAGGTCGACGATTTCGCTGATGCGAAGATCGCCGCAGACGCTGCACAGCAGGTAGGCATCGATGGCGGGCATGCCGTGCTGCCGACAGAGCAACTCGACCATGGAGCGAACGGCGGCCCGGGCCGCTTGCATGAGATCCGGACCGATTCCGGTTGCGACCTCGTACCCCTTGGCGTCCAGATGCCGGGTGACTGGCCCCGGCGTTCTGAAGCGCGGAAAACTCAACGCCGTTTGCTTGAGCAGGTCGAACTGAAGCGCCACCCGCATCGGACTTTCGATGGCCGTGCCGCACACCTCGCCGTCGCCTTGTGCCGCGTGGGTGTCGCCGACCGAGAACAGCGCGCCCGCGACCTCGACGGGGAGAAACAATTCGGTGCCTTGGCTCAAGTCCCGGACGTCCATGTTGCCGCCGACCCGGCGCGGCGGAACGATGCTGTGCAATCCCGGCTCCGCGAGCGCCAAGCCGATCGTGCCGGTAAAGGGCTTCAGCGGCACCTTGCCCCAAGTCCCAAACAACGCGGGGCTCAAAGTCTTCGCATCGTAGCGCCACAGATGCAGTGCCGCGTCCGGGAAATCCTCGGTCAGCAGGCCAAAGCCGGGAATGTTCGCGGTCCAACCCCAACCCGACGGCGCGAACGCCAACAGCGTGACCTTCAATATGTCCCCAGGCTCAGCGCCATCGACATACACGGGGCCCGTCACCGGATTGATCTTGCCGAAATCCATGCGGCCCACGTCGGCCACCGTCGAAGTTTCCCGAAGTTGGCCGCCGGATGCGTCCGCAACCTCGAATTCCAGCGAGTCTCCGGGAGAAATGCGCGCCGCCGGGGCAAGGCTGTGATCCCAGCCAAGATGCCGGTGGTGAATCGTATGTCGATGTGCAGCGTGGGTCATTGGCGGCCTGTTTTTTAATATTCTACGGAATCTCGCGGCGGTTGCGCGAATCAAATAGACTGCGCGTCAAAAGGAGCTCGCGCGCTTGTCGATCGAAGAATTCGGATACGAGGATCAATTGCACCGAGCGCTCACGACCAAGGATCTGGTCATCTACGGGTTGATTTTCATGGTGCCGATCGCACCCTATTCGGTGTTCGGCTTCGTCTACAACGACGCCAAGGGTATGGTGCCGCTGGCTTACCTGGTGGGCCTCGTCGGCATGTTTTTTACGGCCTTGAGCTACGCCGCCATGTCGCGCGCATTCCCGCTGGCCGGCTCGGTGTACACCTACGCGCACCGCGGCCTGCATGAAATCGCCGGCTTCTTTTCCGGCTGGCTGATCCTTCTCGATTACATCCTGGTGCCATCGCTGCTGTATCTGTTCAGCGCCGTGGCCCTGCGGCCGATCCTTCCCAACGTCCCCGCATGGGTCTGGCTGGCCGCGTTCGTCTCCTTCAACGCCGCCGTGAACTTCGTCGGCATCCAATTCACGGCACGCGTGAACCGCTACATGCTGATCATGGAACTGGCGGTGCTCGCGCTGTTCGTGGTCTTGGGGCTGGTCGCGCTGTACGGCGGCGGGGGCGCAGGCAGATTGACCCTGAAACCAATCTACGACGCCCATGTCTTCTCATTGGCGACCGTGGCCGGCGCGACTTCGATCGCGGTGCTGTCTTTTTTAGGATTTGACGGCATCTCGACGCTCTCGGAAGAGAACCGGGCGGGCAAAGACGCCGTCGGCCGCGCCACGGTCTTGTCTTTGATATTGGTGGGAGCACTCTTCATGCTGCAGACCTGGATCGCCACCGACTTGAGCGCGGATATGCACTTCTCGTCTCCGGAGACTGCGTTCTACGAAATCACGGAGCGCGCGGGCGGCGCGTGGCTGCGGCTGGTTACCATTATTGCCGTCGTCCTTGCGACGGCGATCGCGAATGCCATGGCGGCTCAGGCCGCGGTCGCGCGCATCCTCTTTGCCATGGCTCGCGACGGCAAGCTGCCGGCGATTCTGGCGAAGGTGCATCCTCGCTTTAAGACTCCCTATGTGAGCACGCTTGCGGTCGCAGCCGTCTCCTTGCTGGTCGGACTGTCGTTTGCCAATCGCGTTGATGACCTGACCCTCATCGTCAATTTCGGCGCGCTCACCGGATTCGTTCTTTTACACCTGTCCGTCATCAACCACTATTTGATCCGCCGGCGCAGCGGCGATTGGCTGCGGCATCTGGTCTTTCCGGTGATCGGCATGCTCATCATCGTTTTTGTGCTGTACGAGATGGACCGCGCGGCAAAGGTTCTGGGGCTGGCGTGGATCGCGATCGGCATTTTTTATTATGTGGTGCTGACAGTCTGGATCAAGAAGCCGGTCGCCTTGAAGATTTGAAACAGCGGGGAGCAGATTGACGAATACGCGTCCGACCATTTGGCAATTGGCCGTGCCTTCGATCATGTCCAATCTCATGTTTTCCATGGTCGCGATGGTCCAGACCAAATTTGTCGGCGGACTGGGAGCGCCTTCGGTGGCGGCAGTGGGCGCCGGTCAGCGCGTGTTCTTCGCGCTGCAGGCCTTGTTGATGGCGATCGGCGTGGGCACCACCGCGCTGGTGGCGCGCTCCTGGGGTGCGGGCCAACAAGAAGAGGCCAGCCGCATTACCTCATCGTCGCTCATGCTGGGCGGCTTCGTAGGATTGATCCTGATGATCTTCGGCATGCTGTTTTCGCACCAGATCGCCGGGGTCTTCGGCTTGGATGAGCATGCGGCGCAGCTGGCGTCGAGCAATGTTTTTTGGCTCGCGGCATTCATCATCGGATTTGCGATCGACATCATTCTGTCGAGCGCGCTGCGTGCTGCGGGCAACGCGTGGACTCCGCTGCTGTTCGGATTGGCGGTGAACTTGGTGAACCTGCCGCTGCTATACGCATTCATCCTCGGCAAGTGGGGTGCGCCGCACATGGGTGCGGCCGGTGCGCCATTTGCCTCAGGCCTGTCCTTCGTGTTGTGCGGCGCGGTTTTGGTGTCCTTGTGGATGCGCCAGAAATTGACCATCAAATTTTATCCCGGCGACGTCTTCCAAAAGGCGCGCTACCGGCGCTTGCTGCACATCGGCTATCCCGTGGCGCTCGAGCAACTCGTCCTGCAGTTCGGTTTCTTTCTATTCATGTCGCTGATCGGCCATTATTACGGCACCGAGGCATTCGCCGCCTACAATGTCGGCGTCAACATGCTGAACGCGGCCATGGTGGTGGGGAGCGGATTCTCGATTGCCGGCGCGACGTTGGTCGGCCAACATTTGGGCGCGGGCGATGTGGAGGGAGCTGCGCGCAGCGGCTGGCGCGCCTGCAGCATGGCGATCGCTGCAATGTCGCTGATTGGCTTCCTCATCGTCTTGAACGCCCCCGCGCTGGCCCGATTCTTTCTCGGGACCGATGAAATCGCGGTGCTGCGCACCACGGAATTTACTTACATCATGGGTGCTATGCTGCCGCTGCTGGGCGTCGATATGGCGATCGGCGGCTCCCTGCGCGGCGCCGGCGATACGCGCTTCCCGCTCATGACCTCGTTTCTCGGGTTGATTGGCGTGCGCTGCGCATTGGCGGCGACATTCGCCGTTTTTCACCTGCCGGTGGTCTGGGTGTACAGCTCGATCATCGGTGATTACATGCTCAAGGGAACGCTGCTGATCTGGCGCTTCAAATCGGGCCATTGGAAACACGCGCTCGCGAAGCGCCTCGTCGCCGCCTAAGGACAAAAATGAGAAGCAGAGAAGTGCATTTGATCGAACGCCCGCAGGGATTGCCGCTGCCGGCACAGTTTCGGATCGTCGAAACCGACGTAGCAGATCCCGCCGAGGGGCAATTGCTGGTGCAGAACATTTATATGTCGGTTGATCCGGCGATGCGGCCGCGGCTCTCGGGACCGACGGCGCTCAACGAAGCCATGATGGGCGGAACGATTGGGCGAGTGCTCAAGTCCCGCAACGCCGCTTTCCAAGAAGGCGATCACGTCGAGTCGATGAACGGCTTCAGAGAATACTTCGTCTCTGACGGCAAAGGCCTTTCCAAATTGGACGCGGACGGTATGCCGCTGGTGGCCTACATGAGCGTCTTGGGGCTGACGGGCCTCACCGCATACGGCGGCCTGCTGGTCATCGGCGCGCTCAAGGACGGCGAAAACGTTTTCGTCTCGGCCGCCGCGGGGGCCGTGGGCAGTGTCGCCGCGCAGATCGCAAAAATCAAAGGCTGTTACGTGATCGGCAGCGCCGGTTCGGACGAGAAGTGCCGCTGGCTGAAGGAGGATCTCGGGCTGGATGTCGCCATCAACTACAAGACGGGCGAACTTCGCGCCTCTCTGAAAGCGGCAGCGCCGAAGGGCATCGATGTGTACTTCGAGAACGTCGGCGGCGAGCATTTGAACGCAGCGCTGCCGCGCATGAATGCGCTGGGGCGCATTGCGGTGTGCGGCATGATCTCCGCCTACAACAATTTTGGCGCCGTGTCGGAACCCGTCACCACGCTGTCGAACATGATTTACAACCGCGTGATGATGAGAGGCTTTGTGTTCTATGAATTCGAATCGAAGCGCGCCAAATTCCTCGAAGACATGAAAGGCTGGATCAAGCAGGGCCGCATGAAATATCGCACCACGATAGTACAAGGCATCGAACAGGCGCCCACCGCCCTGATCGGCCTGTTTACCGGCGCTAACACCGGAAAAATGGTGGTGCAGCTGGCCAAAGACTAGGCCGGCCCAGGACTAGAGCTGGCCAAGCCCGTCGCGAGCTAGCGAGCTCCCGGTTTGTAGTTCACGAACACCGATTTCGGAATCAGGCAGTGCACGCCCTTGCGGATATCGACAACTTGCGAGACCCGGCAATCACCCACGATGGAGGTGAGCGCGTAGGCTTCCTCGCGGCTCATCGGCACGATGGTTTGCTTCGAAAGCCAGTTGACGGTTTGGCCGACGGCGATTTTCATGGCTTGATTCAGGTCCTCGTCAAAGCCCATGAACACCCAATTGGCTTTCGTCTCCGCCCAGGGCCATTCGGTTTTCAGGTCCTTGCGCACGATGGGCTTGATTTCGATCTCCTTGTACGAGCACTCCAGCGCCGTCAAGTTCACCTCGCCATTGCCCTGGCGGCAGTGTGAATCGCCGGTCCAAATCAGACCGCCTTTTTGAAACACCGGCATATACATGGTCGAACCGGCCTGCAATTCATTCACATCCATGTTGGAGCCGTTTTTCCACGGACGCAGCGTGCTGGTGCGGCCCTTCGCATCTTTGATGGGCGGGCCCGCCTTGGCGTCCGGTTCATTGGGATCCACCCCGACCGCGAACGTGCCGGGGAAGGGTTTCAGGTCAATGACAATTCCCGGTTTGAACTGCGTCTGCATCTTCGCCAGGTCCAGTTTGTAGTAGCGAACGAATCCTTCCGGAAATTCGGAGGCCAACTGGCCGACCGAGGGGAAATCCTTGCCCGGCACGTTGAAATTGAAAGCATCAATTTTGGGGACGATTTTCAAGATGCGGATTTCCAAGGTGTCGCCAGGCTCGGCGCCCTCGACGTAAATCGGCCCCGTAATGGAATGTGGGCCGCCGCCGGGATTCCCTTTGCGGAGTTTCACGATTTCATCCATGTCCACGCCCGGTTTGATCTTCCCAAGAGAATGCGAAAGCGTCTCGATGGAGACCGTATCCCCCGATTTAATGGTGAGTTTCGGCTTTTCGTTGATGTCGTACCAACCCCATTGCACGTTTTCAGACGTTGCAGGTAGTACGTAGTGTTTCGATGCGCCGGCGTTCTGAGCCTGGGCGGCCGAGAGACCGAGGATCATGGCAACCGCTGCAGAGACGGCACGCGATGGTTTTATGGAAGGCCCAGTGCTGGTGTTCATGCTCGTTCCCTAAAAGTGTTGTGTTTGTGTTGGCGGTCTGAACATTTGCATTCTGTCATACCAAACGTCGATACGCGCGATTCGGTCATGGGGGTCCACGTAAAGCCGGGATATATTCGGGGCTTTCGGAGATGTTGTTGTGGCCGACGCCGGGAATCACGGTCAGAGTCGCCCGCGATTGAGGCATGTGCTCGTAGAGCGATTTGGTGTTTGCAAAGGGAATGACTTCGTCATGCTTTGCTGCGATCAGTCGAGTGGGTGCGGTTACCTTGGGTGCGTAGCGCCAGGATTCGAATTTGTCGAGCAGCAGCCAACGTATCGGAAAGTAACGGAATTGGCTTGCAGCAACATTCAGCAAGCTGTCATAGGGAGTGACGAGAACGAGGCGTTCAACAGGGCGCTCACTCGCGACATGAACGGCGACGCCGCTGCCGAGACTTCGTCCGATGACGACGATGTGAGGATGATCGGTGTGCACGCGGTCAAACAAAGCAAGTGCATCGGCGATGAGGGCGGTTTCCGAGGCCTTGCCGGTGCTGCCGCCGTAGCCGCGGTAGTTGAGAGCAAAGAGAGAGCGTTCGGGGAAGGCGTCAGCCAAGATCGGGAGGCTGTAGGAGACGTCCTCGGCGTTGCCACCAAAGTAGATGACGGCATCTGGGCCTGGGTGGAGGCGGGTGCTGACGAGTACTCGCGCGTCGTCGACGTCTAAGGTGAGGGTTGTGCTGTTGTTTGCCGCCGATTTGGGCTGCGGGTAATAAATGAAGGCCCGCTGAGCCAGAAAGAGCACGAGGCATAGTGCAATATAGAGGAGGGCAGCAAGGATAAGGACAGTGAGGATGGTCCGTGGCACAGGTAGTCGGTCTATGACAGTCCTTTGAACGATGCGCCCTTTTCCTTCACTTGTGAAGCGCTCGGGGCTATGCTCGCGTACGAGCGTCAATTTGGAGAGTGGCTATGCGCAGTTTCATTGCCGCCTGTTTAGCATCTTTTGTCATCGCCGTGATCGCGGCCACGATTCTCGACGAAGTTGTCCAGAAGTCTGCGACCGCCGCGTTCTCGACGTCGGCCGTTCGACACTAGCCAGGTATCGCCGCCGGCGCCCGCTTATGGCGAAAGCTGGAACCCTTTCGTCTCGATCTCCATGAAGGTTCGGCCCAGCGTCCCTACGACGGCGTAAAAGTCCGCGGATGCGCTTTTCTCCAGATCAGAAAAGAACCGTGTGATCCATGGTGAGAGATGGTTGTCGAAAATCTCTCGATCGATTCCAGTGGGCGCGGCAATTTTCCCACCGGCAAGACCTGCCATGATCTCCAGAAGTATCGCGGCATGATCTTCAGGCTCCGTTTGCCCGTCCACTCGCTCGATGCCGATACGCTGAAGCACTTGCCGAAGGCTCGCGAGCGGGCGCCCATGCAGAAAACCCGTGAGATAGTACGACGCATAGGGCAGCAGCTCGCCGCGACCGAGTCCAACGAACAGCGTGAAATGCTCACGTGCCGCGATTTCTGCGTCGGTCCGTGCCGCAGCCTTCGCGAGCGCAGTGTGCGCAAGGCCCAGCGGACTCAAGTCGCCGCGCAGTTCAGCCAGGCGCCGGAGCAATGGGGCATCGGGACTGCGCGCCAGCAAAGTCGAGAGCAGCGAATATTCCTGCGCCCTTGCCAGGTCGACCTCATCGATAGTCACTTGGGCAAGGCACCGCCGTGAGATCGCGGCGCCGGCAGGCAAAGACTGGCTTCGACGTCTGTTGTCACGGGGCCCGGTCTTGGGTCCTCAACCGGCTCGATGCACGGCGGTTTGCCGCTCGGCAGTGCCGCTTGCTCAAGGGCGGAGTTGTCCGACGTCCCTTGACCGGAAGGGTTCAGGCTTCCGAGCGCCTGAGCCACGAGATAATTCGTGGCCTCGAGAGGACCAAAGCCCGCCATGGCGGCGTGGTCGTTGAAGTCCCACTGGCTCTCCGCAATCCCTACAAAATCTCGAATGGCCGGATCGGCGGTCCAGGCACTGCGCAGCGCGGCGCGCGTCAATTCCTCGGGCACTTGCGCTTGCAGAAATTGCCGGACATCGCTGTCGGCAACGATGGATTCAATGGGCGGCAGGCTTGCCGGATCGAACGCAGGGGCAGATGGCACGTCTGCAGCCGGCAACTCGCGTTCCGATTCGCCCTTCAACCGCAACCAACGAGCCAGGAAGTCTTCGGAGCTGCTCATCCGTCTTCCTCCGAACCGCCGGCGCGGCGCGCAGGCGCGGTCGTGGGGCGATCGCGCACGCGCTTGAAGAATGATTGCTCCACGTGGTGCTCGGCGATGAAGTTCTCCACGATCTCTATGACGGAGCTGGGCATCGGCACAGACTCTACCAGATCATTGCCGGCCCCCGTCAGCGCCTCACCCTCCGCCGGATCCGCGGTTACGACGAGTAGGTCGTACCCCACCTCTCCCGATCCGGGCCGAAGCACGACCCACAATAGCGGACTGCCTGAAGCCAGGTTGTTGCGGTAGTTGGCTGTCTCAGTTCGGTGAAGCTCGATTACCGCGTCACCGGCATAGAAGGTGGTCAGATCTCCCGCAGCGTAAATCACCGTCCAAGGCGGCGCCGCCGGCACGCCGGCGAGCACCGAGACCGGTCGATACAGGAAATCAAGCCAAGGACTCTCGGCTTTGCGCCGTTCGACGACGACGCCCACGGGAATTTGGGTCAGTGCTGCCCAGATCAATTCAGTGCCCCGGTGCAACGCAGGACCGGCAGGCCCGTGATGAGGTTCTGGGGCTTCAACCGCAGAGTTTGATCGATTGACATGGCCGCAATCAGATAGGTTGGAGCACCTCTGGCCTGTTCGACGATTTCTGCCTCGTCGGCAAAGGTCAGACGGTAGAGGCCGACCACGAGGCCGCGCGCAGCCTGATCGAGCTCATCGCCGTTCCAAAGCGCATCTCCAATCCGCGTGGCATTGGCATCCAGGCCGACGTACCAAGTCAGCTTGGCGTCTCGCAGTTCAGTCACCGGGTCGATCTCAACATCCACGGCGAGCAGGTGACGTACCCAACGCGTCACGACCTGGCCGAGCGCCGCCAGCCCGCGTCGGCCTCCGGTCAGATCGAGAGCCATGTCGAACGAATCACTACGCTGCCAGTATTGGGCGGAATTGGCTTCGCTCAAGACATCGACCTCGGTTGGGGCGGAAGTCCCCAGCATCGCGACCAATGGCGAGAGGGGCCTGGCGCTCGAGCCCGGAATGGCTTCCTCGTCGGCGGCTACCAACGACCCCTCGTGGGAGGTCAGTCGCTGGGTGCGGAATAGAAGCTCGGCGGCGCGCAGCACGAAGACGTCGTCGCAATCATCCAAGATATTGCGCAAGATGACCTGCACGAGTTGATCGATAAAAATGCGCGGGAATTTCAGGTCGTGACGTACGATCTTAAGATACGCCGCCTCCAACGTGGCATGCCGGACCAGATGATCTCTCCACGAGATCATCAATTCCCAGTTCTCGCGTGCATCTGCGTCGGCGATCGCTGCGATTTGCCGCGGTTCGACCGGCTGTCGTGGATCTTTGAGCAGTGCAAGGTGCAGCGCCCGTTCAACGGGGCAAGCATCCGGCGGCGGCGCGATCTCCGGCCGCGCCAGGTAGGTCTTCAGGAATTCGTTCGTGACGATCAAGCCGCCGTCCGCGCCCCGATCCAGCAGATGATGGCCGCAGGAGAGCCAGAAGTCGCGCGCTTCGCTCAACCGCGCTCTCCACGGACGAATGCCGCGAAGTCGATCCGTTCCACCGGTGCCTCCTCCTCGTCCGCCACCTCCTCGTCCGCCACCTCGACGAAGCTGAAGACAGGCGCGGGCTTGGACAGGGCGTTCGACTGCAGCGTCCGAAATGACTCGCGGATCGCCTCGTTTTCGTAGCGGCGCGACACCGCGATCAGCATCCCCTGAGGATACTCGCAGAGCGATGCGGCAAAGGCGATTTCCTCTTCCGATGCCAGCCGCGCGCTCTTGAGATCGGGTGCACCGCAGCGCTGGAGCAGCTGTGCGGCCAATTGCTCAACTGCTGCGGCGCGCTGCTCCGCGCTCGCCTCGACAATCTGTGCCAAGGTCGACCAACCGAACGAGCCGACGCCCAAAAAACCGCCGCGGAATGCGGCGCGAGTTTTACCGGTCAGGGTTGGCGGATCCAGATTCGCGAACATGAAAGCACCGGATACGGCCCATTCACCGGGCTCCGCCGCCTGATCAAAGACAAACGTATCCGAGGGATCCGCCCGGACGGTCTTCAGTAGCTTCACGCGCGCGGCCCTATCGGCACAACGACCTCCCGGCGGGTTGATGGCAGCACCCTATTGGGCTTGCTATGCTCGTGTATTGTAGCTCCTTGCGAAAAACGCAGCCTCGGCACTTACGGAAGCAGTAAGAAAATGACTGGGCGCCTCAGCAATATCTTGCTCTGCACCTGCGAGGGCAGCATGCCGCTCGACACCGATGCGTTGCGTCGCAGCTGCAGCGGTGCCCTCGTGACCACGGCGAATCGGCTCTGCCGGCGGGAGCTCGAACGATTTCAGGGCCTGGCGAGGGATCCCGCCTCCTTGACCGTGGGCTGCACCCAGGAGGCGGGTGTATTCGCAGCCGCCGCCGCCGAGATCGGACGGACGGCGCCCATCAGTTTCGTCAATATCCGCGAGACTGCGGGCTGGTCCCATGACGCGGCGGCAGCCGGGCCGAAAATGGCGGCACTGATCGCGGCGGCCGCCGAGCCTTTGCCTCCCACCTCCTTCGTCACGCTGAACAGCGACGGCGTCTTGCTCATCTATGGCTGCGACGCGCAGGCCGTCGAGGCCGGCAATTTGTTGAGGGCGCATCTTGATGTCACCGTGCTGATTACACCGCCGGCCACTGTCGTTCCGCCGCGCATCAAC
>Ga0193709_1000668_pt1 | contig 11303 bp, 7 predicted proteins | sample H3c2metaG_FD_160571 | JGI IMG/M metagenome (GOLD analysis project Ga0193709, IMG submission 160571) | Soil microbial communities from a riparian zone of the East river system, Colorado, United States - H3c2 | ecosystem: Environmental > Terrestrial > Soil > Riparian zone | place: USA: East River... | reverse complement strand
TATCCACCGGGCAGCGCGGCAAAGGCGTCCGATAATTCCGCCATGACTGCCTTGCGCTCATGCATCGAACTCACCACACGCAATTCCGTCAATCCTTGGTGTGCAACTTCCTTGTCAACCAGAGCCTGCGGGATCACACCGATGACCCGGCCTCCTTCTGCCAAGCATGCATCTGCCAGCACACCCATCAGCCCCACATTGCCGCCGCCGTAGATCAGCTCGACGCCGCGCCGACACAGCAGCCTGCCAACGGCCTGCGCCGCCTCGGCATACAAAGAATGCACGCCCGAGCTCGACCCACAAAATACGCAAATGCGCTTGAGCATGCCGCGATTGTAGTGTGGACTTCAGGAATACGCTTCGAATGCGCTTATGGACCGAAATTTTCATGCGAGACTTTCCCACTGATATCCCCGAAATTCGAGACTATGACCCCGCATGGCCGGATGTCTTCGCCAAGCTGGCTGCCAGGGCGAGGACCGCTTTGGGAAGCCTCGTATTGACGGTGGAGCACATCGGAAGCACGAGCGTTCCAGGGCTTGCCGCCAAGCCAATCATCGATCTTGATGTGGTCCTGGCATCACCGGCCGATCCGCCGGAGGCGATCCGTCGACTCGCCCGCATCGGCTATGCTCACGAAGGTGACCTCGGCATCGCAGGCCGCGATGCTTTACGCGCAGATCCCGATTTACGAGACAGTTACGGTGCGCTCAAGCGATCGCTTGCCGAGCGATACAACGGCGATCGAGACTCCTACACTCATGCCAAATCGGAGTTCATCAATTCGCGCCTACGCCGAATGCGATGATTGGCGCCTGAACCTCGCACCTTTGCTTCAGAACTTCTGTCCGAATTTCACGCCAACGGTCCGCGGCTGATTCGGCACAATGTATTGAGATATCGCGCCGCAAAGCAAAACGTCGCATTCCGCGTATCTATTGAGAACGGCGCGCTTATCGAACGCATTGTTGAGATATACCTCATAATGAAAGCTCTTCACTTCCATCCCCGCCGAAACATCGACAACGGTGTAAGAAGGCTCATCGCCTAACGCGTTCGCTGCCAATGTACGCAAGTCGCTGGTGCGCTCGCCCACATAGACCGCCGAGGCCTGGACGTTTCCTTTGTAAGACGCGATCGGAAAAGTATACCTTCCGGTGACATTGCCCTTGAACTTTGGCGTGACGGGCAGCCGGGTGCCGGACGGCGCATATTGCTCGTACGTGCTGGGATCGAAACCGAGCGCGCTACATATGCTCGGATCACCGCAAAATGTCTGCGTGAGCTTGGCATCCAGCAGCGAGAACCCGCCGGTAATTGTCAAATTCTGTGTCGCCGCGAATTCCAATTCTGTTTCCAATCCATCAATCCTCGCCTGCCCCGCGTTGGTGATGATGGTGAGCGAATTCGGCCCGAGGTAGGAGAACTGGAAATTCGACCAGTCTTCCCTGAAGAACGCGCCATTGAAGCGCAACCGGTTGCCGAACCAAGTGGTCTTCCAACCGATCTCGTAGTTCTTCAAAAAATCCGGCTGATAAGGCGGAATGGTGCCGCCGCCGTTGCGATTGACGCCGCCGGGTCGAAAGCCCTTCGAAAAGGTCGCGTAGATCATCCGATCGTGGTCAATTTTGTATGTCAGATTGTACTTTGGTGAATTGCCGGAGCCAGAGGTTCCTCGGTTAAGATCGGTGCAGGGTGCGCCGTGAAAAGGTTCAAAGGTGGGTGTCGGGCAGAGGGCGACACCGGTATGCGAGCTGAAATTTGAGCTGAACCCGTAAAATCCCTGCAGGTTATTATCGTAACTGAAGTGCCGCAGTCCGGCGCTGGCCGAGATGTGATCGGTAAAGTCATAGGTAAGCTCGCCGAATACAGCCTTGTCCCGATCGACCCGCTCCTGATTGGTGAGCCAGAGCGTTCCCGGCCATCCAGGAACGGAAACGTCGTTAGGCGGCACGGATCCCAACGGGTCACCGTTATTAACGACGTAATCCTGGAGGATCTCGTGCACCGGCCGCTCGAGAAACAAGCCGCCGACGAATCGGAGCGGATAGTCTTTGGGCGAAGACACGCGCAGTTCGTGGCTGTACTTGGTGTAGTGATCGCGCCCAATAATGGTTTGCGCAGGGTTGATTAGATTACCCGCGTTGTCCACGAAATACTTGCCGTACGCGCTGTCGTAGTACAACGAGTAGTCGGTGTAATCGGACTGTTCGTGCGTGTTGCGGGTTAAATATGCGCCGGCATAAGTGAGATCGAAATTGCCGATCTTACCTTCGACGGTCAGCGCTGACTGAACCCATGAGTCGTGAATGCTTTGCGGAAACCAATGCTGCACGTTCAGATCACCGACTGCCGGGTTGTAGGCAAAGTCGCCGTCGGTCTGCTGCACCTGGCCCATGACGGTCGGCAAAATGGTCCAACTGTCGTTGATATTGACCTTCAGCGCGACGCGGCCGCCCTTTGTCTCGACGGTGTTGGCGTCCTTTTTCACCTGACCGGCGTTATCGAAAACGATGCCGGATGTGGGGAACGTCACTACGCCATGCACATTGTTGATGTAGCCCGCATCGTGTTCGTCCCAACCAACCAGGCGGATGGCCGCGAAATCGGTCAGGGGAAGATTCACAAACGCCTGGATGCCCCAGCCCGTGCCGCCGTGATCAACTTTGTTCAAATCCAAATCGTAACCGGCTTTGAAGCCGGATGGATCGGGCTTGTTCGAAATGATTCGAATCGTTCCCGCCTGCGAGCTCGCGCCGTACAGGGTGCCCTGCGGACCCGCCAGGGCTTCAACGCGCTCGATATCGTAAAGATGGATGTTCAGATTGCCGTCAATCGTTGTAATCGGCTGCTCGTCCAAATACATGCCGACGCTGGGTTGAGAGCCCGAGTGATTGCCGTCTCCGCCGCTGGAGACGCCGCGCATATAGGTGTGCTCAACGCTGGGGCTGCCGACCTTTTGAAATGAGACGCTGGGCAGGAATTTGGCGTAGTCGTCGAAACTGCTGATATGCAGCTCCTCCAATCTGGCGTTGCCGAATGCCTGGATGCTCAAGGGTACGTCTTGCAGGTTTTCCGTTCGCTTTTGCGCGGTAACGGTAATCTCTTCCAGTACGACAGGCTCACCCGTCTCGGCAGCATGAGCCGGATGCATGCACGTCAGCAGCGCCGACGCAAGGGGCATTGCCCTCCACGTCATCTTGCCGCACGTTTTAGCCGCTGTACGCTTGAGTTTCCGTTGGCGACCCCGCGTCATATCATCCCCTTATATATTTCTATCGGCGTTGGCGGGAGAGTATGCCATTCCGGCCAAAAGTCAAAATGCAGGGGCAGCGGGATAAGCGTCCAGGACGGTTCCGAGAGATTTCTTCAATGGATTCAACCAGGGTTCGTAGTTGCGCCAGTGGTCGACACCCTCTCGAAATATCGGTTTACGTACCTGCTGGGAACTGGCCGTACGCACCGCCCGTTCGTTTTCATAAAAACGCAGACACCCACTCTCAAATGGCAGACCGCAATAATCGAGCAGTCTGCGTACTTCAGATTCCGTATCCTCGATCATCGACTCGTAAATCACGCGATGTATTCGTCCCGGCAGCACCACATCGAAGAAAGACATCAACTCGACGTAATCGCGATAGTACCGGCCGATGTCCTCCAAACTGTAGGTGAAAGCCTGGCCGCGCGCAAAGTGCTGCTTGAACCCTGAAAAGCAGCACCCCAGCGGATGGCGGCGTGCATCGATGATTTTCGCGCGCGGCAGCGCCAATTGGATGAGGTCGATGTGCGCAAAATTGTTGGGCATTTTGTCGATGAAGAAAGGCGCCTCGGTCTTGCGTTGAATGCGCGTCTGTGCAATGTAGCGTTCACCCAACTCGCGGCACTCGTCTGCATCCAATGCCGCCAGCACTGCTGAATAGCCAGGGGTCTCGGATTTCTTGCCTCTGTCGAACAAAGACCGGGCAATCCCCGCGATATCGGGCAATTCCATCGTGCCCTCGACCAGCGAATGGCTCGACAGAATCTGCTCAAGCAAGGTAGAACCGGACCTCGGCAGGCCGACTATGAATATGGGATCCTGGGCCGCGGCGCCATAGTGCTTACGATCGGCAAAGAACTGCGCTGTGAACAACGACTTTATGCGCCCCACATGCTTGCTCATCTCATCGGGCTGATAGGACAGCTGAGCGTGCCGCAATTGATTTCCCTGCGCGTAATGCTCAAATGACGCCGCGTACTGCGCCTTGTCCTCGAGCGCCTTGCCCATGGCAAAATGCAGGTGCAGCCGGTCATCCGCCGCCAGATCCGGCCGCCGTAGCTGCAATTGCATGGCCTCCACCTCCTCGTTCGTGAACTGAGCAGTCTTGAGATTAGCGAGACTCCAATAGGCCTCGCCGAGACTGGGCAGCAGTTCGATGCTTTTGTTGTAGGCAGCGATGCTGTCATTCTCGCGGCCGCTTGTTTTGAGCGCGTGACCGTAGCTGAGCCAGATTTTTGGCTGCGCAGGGTGCTCAGCGAGAATACCTGCGTAAATTTCAATCGAATCCTGCAGGTCTCCAATGCGTGCCAGGATCGCTGCCTTCAAGTTGTTGTATGCCGGATTGCGCGGATCCTTCTCCAGCAACTCGGTCACTTCGCGCAGCGCGGCGGCGGGCTTATTTTGCCGGTGCAGGACGATCGCGCGGTGATGCCGCGCGGCCGTAAAGCTCGGCGCGAGTTCCAGACAGCGCGTGAGCAGAGTAGCCGCATCCTCATACCGACCAAGCCGCGCCGCGACCTCTGCCAGCATGCGTAATGCAGCGACGTCTGTGGGGTATTTCTTCAGGTGTGCGCGCAGCAGCGCTTCGGCCTGCGGAATCTTGTTCTCGCATAGCGCCGCAGCAGCGGTGAGCAGGCGCGGATCCTTGGTCGACGCCTTGATATTTTGCGCATAGGCAGCATCGGCGCCCGCTGCATCACCCGCATTCGTCAGCTCATCGCCGAGCGCCCGCCACGCATCCGCCATGTCAGGCTTGAGTGTCACGGCGCGCTGCAGCGCACTTATCGCAGCGGCGTTCCTGTCCAAGCCGCCGAGCGCCAGCGCCAGTTCGTAGTGCGCCAGCGCCCATTGGGGATGCATGGCCGCGAGCGGATTCAGCACATCCAGCGCGCCCGCCGCATCGCCGCCGGTGCGTCGCGCCACGCCCAGCAACAGTGTTGCCAGCGGATGATCCGGAACAGCCTTGAGGATCTCGCTGGCCTGCTCAGCCGCGAGCACGGGGCTACTCTCCAATAGACGCGCGGCGTGCCGCAGGGCAACCTCAACAGAACCGACCGGTTCCGGCGCTTCGCTCATATTATCTTCCCTTTGAGCGTCGAACCGCTCGTCAAGGGGGAGGCGGCAAAGTCACGCGCCACCCAAGATCTCGCTTCATCACGATCAATTCCTGGACCGATTTGCCGCCGTTCGGAAATGCGCATTGCTCGGTCAGCTTGACCAACTCCGGAGAGATCTGTGCTTTTCCCACAAACGAACACTTCAGTTTACCGACATCGGGGAACCCTTTGGTGCGAAGTTCATTTCGAAATGACTGTTCTAGGTCCTCGGCGGCTCGTTTGATTATCTCGGCGTCGTCCGCCAGTGTCGGGTTGATCTTCTGAAGCATTTGCCGCCCCTCCTCCACGAAATCAATTGCCGCGACAGCATCATCCGCGTTCTTTTGAACGTACGCTTGTTCCAGGGCCCGCACCGCATTCTCAGGCGTGTCAAAGCCGCCGGCATTTGCCGCCGGCGCCGCGATGAGCCCAAACAGAAGCCACAGAATCGCTCGAACCGTTGGTCGGACCATTACTTGCATCGTTCAAAGCCTGAGGAAATACGGAACCGCCATGAGCACAACTCCCATCGTGATGAGCAGAATAGTGTTGGAAATGAAGTAGGGAAAGATCATCAAGGCCAAGCCGCAGACCAAAGGGACAACGGCTTTCTGTTTTCGGCCGTAGATGAGGAAGCCGAGCCCGATTGAGCCGAATAGCAATCCCCAAAGAAGCGACGAGGTATCCAATACTGCACCCGCATATACTAGGACGCTGAACTCGCGCGCGATTCCGGGAGCACCACTGTGATGAAACCAGCCATCCCGTCCAAGCCCTTGGCGGGCCTCGCGCCTCCACCTTTGAAACCCGCGTCATTCCTGGCTACCGTGCGCGCCACCAAGGGTAATCCCTTTGAAATCATTCCGCTGCAAGCCTATGAGCAGCCATTCTACCTCTCGAAGTGGCTCTTGGGTCCCGTGCTCATGGTCAACGACCCGGAAGGCGTGCGTCGCGTCCTTTTGGATAACGTTGCTAATTATCCCAAAGAGCAATTGGGGGATGAATTCTTTTCGGCCATGTTCGGCGAAGGCCTGTTGAGCGCGCCGGGCTCCAAATGGCGCACCCACCGCAAGGTAATGGCACCGTCATTCGGCACGCGTACGGTGGAATCCTATGCACCGGCCATGGTCGAGACGACGCTCGCCTTTGCGAAGAATTGGGACGCGCTGCCCGAGTCCGCGGAATTGGACATCGCCGCGGAGATGCAGGCGCTCACCTTGAAAATAATTTGCCGGACCATGTTTTCCTCCGACGCGGAGGAACTGGCGGCACACGCCAGTGAGGCGCTCGACTTCGCACAGGCATCATTGGAGTTCGGACTGCTCGATGTTCTGCCGGTGTTGGGACCCCGGCGCATGAAACGCAAGCAAGAGGCCATCCGCGCACACTTCAAGAGCATGGATGCCGCCATCTATCGGCTGATCGGCGAGCGCGAAAAGATTCACAACGAAGCGCCGAAGGATTTTCTGACCCGCCTAGTGGCCGCAAAGGATCCGGACGATGGTGCAGGCCTGAATGCCGCTGAAGTGCGCGACGAGGTGATCACCATTTTCATGGCCGGCCATGAGACCACCGCCGTAACCATGACCTGGGTGTGGTACTTGCTGTCCCAGCATCCTGCCGAAGAAGCGACGCTGCACCGGGAATTGGATACCGTACTCGGCGGCAGAACGCCGACGGTGGAGGATCTGCCCAATCTGCCGTACGCGCGCATGGTCATTGAGGAAGCGATGCGCGTCTACCCGCCCGCGCCCGGAATCTCCCTGCGAGAAGCTCAGGAGGCCGACGAGTTGTGCGGTTTCAAGGTGACCCCGGGACTACAGGTTCTGGTGTCGCCCTGGATACTGCATCGCCATCGGCGTCTCTGGGATGACCCGGAGCGCTTCGACCCTACACGATTCTCCAAGGAGTCGAGCGAAAAGCGCCCGCGCTTCGCGTACCTACCCTTCGGCGGCGGTCCCCGAGTGTGCATCGGCGCGACCCTTGCCATGACCGAAACGATATTGATTCTCGCGGTGCTCGCCCAGCGATTTTGCCTGCGGCTCAAGGAAGGCCAGGAGGTGACGCTGCAAACTCGCATTACTCTGCGGCCCAAAAACGGAATGATGACCATATTGGAGCGTCGCCGGCCCGCGCCACAGCCTTGGTAGTTCCAGCAGGCGAGCGGCTCAGGCGAATTGACTCCCTCGTCCGACGGTTTCATGGCACAAATTCGGCAAGCCGCTGTCGCAGGAAGGTCTCTGACGAGACGACGCGTCCGTCGGAGAATCGAATCTGGTACGGAGTACCCGACATCGACGAGACAGATGCACACAATCGGATGAAATCCTCGGCCGTCGCTACCCGGGAGCCGGCCATCCGACGTTTCAATCGCAGATGATCCGCGGCCGCTTTTGCCTCGTACGCGACACCGTTGCGTATGAATTGGGCATTCTGCAAGGATTCGATGCTGGCGATCAGATGGTCAATCTTTTTCTCTTCCAGCGGAATCGGGGCCGCGGCCAACGCCAGAACACCGAATGAGACGAGGAATAGGCTGATCAAAATACGCATGCAATGGCCTCCCATAGAACTGAACTGCGATCCATAGTCCTCCCATGCCGCCGGCAACGCCGCTTTAGATGTCTGCTAGCGTTGACCCATATTTGCCCGGAATATGCGCATAAAATTCCCGCCCATGATTTTCGCCACTTCGTCCTCGCGCATGCCCCGTGCAAGCAAGGCCGCCGGAATCAGGCTCCAGTCCCGATAGCTGCGCAAGACCGGCTTGAAGTTAGCGTCCATGTCCGTGCCGATTGCCGTGTGTTCGATCCCGACGGCGTCCACCAGCCGCATGATCGAGTCCACGTAGTCGGCGAAGCTACTGAGGCCCAATCCCGATGGCCACGAGCCGATGATGCCGCCGGCGCCGGCCACCAATTTGGCATGCTCGCTGCTGATCAGCCGCGGATGGTTGGCCGTCGTTGTGGCGAGGTTGGTGTGGGAAACCATGACCGGCTTGGTCGATACCCGAAGTACATCCTGCGTGACCTCGAATGTCGCATGCGCGAGATCGACGATGATTCCAGCTTGATTCATCTCGCGTACGATCGACTTGCCAAGCGGCGTGAGCCCGTGGTGCACGGGCGGATCGGTCTGGATGTCGCCGATTTGATTGATGTGGTAGTGCACCAGCGTGATGGCACGCACACCGTCGTGAAATGCCTCGTGCAAGCGATCGAGCTTGTTCTCGATAAAGTCACCGCCTTCAACCGCGAAGATGGCTGCGGTTACGTGATGGTGCTGCGCTTTGATGATGTCCGCCGGTCCTAAGCCCGCGATCAGGCGATGGTCGGCCATCAAGGCTTTCATTTGGGCGAGTTGACTGCGATAGTCCGTATACGCTTCGCCGGCCTGAAAGTCTTTCCCTGCATGCAGACCTTGCGTTGAGGTGGGCTCGAGCAGGCGTGCATCTGCGACCGCAGCAATCAGCGTTGCGCTCACGTGTCCGGCGGACAAGTCCGCAATCGTTCTTGCCTCGAAGGGCTCGCCGAAAGCGCGCGTCGTCGGCGTTTGGAACGGCAGATTCCTCAGAAAGAATCGGCCGGGGTGGCTGTGCGTGTCGATCGAGGGATGACGGTCCAGGAATGCGATGCCGGCGGCGCGCTGCTCAGGACTGAGCGTCAGTCCTAAGTCGGTGAGTTGCGCTGAATCGCCGAGCGGTGCCGTGGCGCTCTGAGCGCGGACAACTCTTGCAGCGGATGCCGCAGCCGCAAGCGCGCCGAGGCCCTTGAGCGCCGTTCGCCGTGATAGCACTCCTCTAACGAGTCGCTTCGAGTTCGCTGCTTCCATATAGCGGGGAGTCCTTCGGGATGGGTTCATTCCAAATGTAATGGCTGAACCAATCGAGATTTGCTTGGAGGAGCGCCAACGCGGATTTTGGCTTGTCGATGCCGTGGCCAAAGCCAGTGTAAAGAATCAGGCGCGCCTCAACGTGCTGGTCGAGCAGACCGCGGTAGAGTTCAAGGGAATCCGGAACGGGCACTCTGCGGTCTGCGCTGCCGTGCTGGATCAATGTCGGTGTCTTTGCTTGACGGATGGTGGTGATCGGGGAAGTCTTGGCGTAGATCTGCGGATCGTCCCACGGTGTCGCGCCCAAGTACTGCGGCGTAAACGGCGTGATGTCGGTGCTCACGTAGTACGTGGTCCAGTCGCTGATGCCGGCACCCACAGAGATTGCCTTGAAGCGGTTGGTATGCGTGGTCAGAAACGCTGAGATGTAGCCGCCCTGCGACCAGCCCATGGCCGCCAGTCTGTTGGGATCCACTATGCCCTTGGCAATCAGCGAATCGACACCGCTCATCACATCCCACATGTCGCCGACGCCCAGATTGCGCACATTCAGCGCGCGAAATGCCGCGCCGTACCCGGCGCTGCCGCGATAGTTTGGCTCGAGGAGCAACGCGCCTTTGGCAAGAAACGCTTGCACGGGATATGCATAATCGTTGGGCAGAAACCGGGGCTGAGAAACACCGGTCGGTCCGCCGTGTATCTTGACCAGCAGCGGATATTTGCGCTTCGGGTCATAGTCTGCGGGCTTGTGCAGCACGCCTTCGATGACCGTGCCGTCCTTGCTCTTCCATGACACCACTTCCACGCTGCCGAGCTTCCACCCGCGTACCTGCGCAGTAAGATCGGTGAGTTTTTTTGGAGAGAATGTTCGCGCGCTCGAGATATAGAGTTCGGTCAGGTGCGTCGCATCGTCCGCCGTGAATGCAATGTAGCCGCCATCGGGCGTCACCGATGCCTCGTCGATAATCAAGCTGTCATCCGTCGACACCGGCTGCACCTGAAATGTTTGAGCGTCCAGTCGAAACAGTCGCGCCGTCATTCTCTGCGTCGCGCCAAAGTAGAGTCCATTGGCGACCCAGTCCGGCGTTTGCGGATCTTCATCGAAGGTCTTGGTCAAATCGCGAACATCGGCGGGGGTGGTTGCAGGTCTTGCAAGGACAGCCGCCAGGTCAACCCGCGCGAGGTGGGTATTGGCATAGAAGAAACTTGGCTGCCCGAGACTGCTGATGAACGCGAGCTGCTTGCCGTCCGGCGAGAACAGCGGCGATCTGTCAGGCCCGGCGAGCGCCACGACCTTGGACACGGTTGCTGGGCCCGACGAGCGCGGCAGGTCCATCAGATAGATGTCCTCATCCTTGGTGAATGCCAGCAATGGGTTGTGGCCCGCGCTGAAGGCCACGCGCGTGGAGTCCGGCGAGATGGCGAAAGAGCTGATATTGAGCGCGCGGTCAAAGGTCAGCTGCCTTGCTGCTTGCGGTGCGGTCGCTTTGAGCGCGGCCCCTGCGTCCACCCACCACAGTTGATTCTGTTCGTAATCCTTCTCGATGACGTCGTAGGCGCTGTAGCGCTCCTTGCGCGCTTTGCTGGCCTTGCTCGGGCGCTCGGCAGCGGTAAACAGGATCGACCGGCCATCTTTCGCCCAATGAAAGTCCTCGACGTTGGTCTCGGATTTCGTGAGCGGCCAGGCTTCCCCGCCATCCGGCGGGATGATCCAAATCTGCTTCGCTGCGGGCTTGGCCGCATCTGCATCGCCTTTGTCGGCATCTTTTGCGGCGACATCCTTTTGAACTGCCGCAAGCGGTTCCGCGACATATGCTTCGCGCTCGGTCACAAAGGCGAGCCAACGCCCGTCCGGCGACCACTGCGCCGCACCGGCGGATTTTTTCCCGCGGGTGAGCTGAACCGTTTCGCCGCCGGCGACGTTGACGCGCCAAAGCTGCCACACAAACTCGTTTTCCTTCCAGTTGGTCTCCCGCTGTAGATAGGCCACCGAGCGCGCGTCCGGTGAAATCGCGGGCGCGCGGATACTGTGGCGGCTCAAGGATTCGGCGAGCGTCGCCTCGCGTGCGTCTTGCGCGAAGACACTCAAGGGAAGCGCCGCCAACATGAGCGCCGCG
>Ga0193709_1000667_pt1 | contig 11307 bp, 10 predicted proteins | sample H3c2metaG_FD_160571 | JGI IMG/M metagenome (GOLD analysis project Ga0193709, IMG submission 160571) | Soil microbial communities from a riparian zone of the East river system, Colorado, United States - H3c2 | ecosystem: Environmental > Terrestrial > Soil > Riparian zone | place: USA: East River... | reverse complement strand
TCGCCTTCGCTGATAGCTTTGAAGATGGCTACGCGTTCGGCGCAAATTGTCAGTCCATAACTAGCGTTTTCGATATTGCAGCCGCCAAAGATTCGCCCGGAGGTGGCGCGGACGCCCGCGCCGACGCGGAAATTGGAGTAGGCGGCGTGCGCGTTTTCTCTTGCGGATTTTGCGGCCGAGATTAGAGACTCGTATTCGCCCGCGCTCGATCCCTGTTGTTTGCTCACAAATTCTCCCTGGCGTTGCAACAAAACCGCATCGGCCAAAAGCTCGCCTGCGGCAAGCAGGCACTGCTACAAAAAAAACCAGGACTACGATGTCACAAAACAGTTACCACTGCTGGGGGCAGCTTGCTGCACCCCTACAAAGACGCGGCGATTCTGGGAATTATGGCCCGCAGAAGAGCGATGAACTGGTGTTTTACTTGCGCGCCGGTTTCAAAGACTTCTTCCGCGGTAAGAGGTTTTCCGGTGATTCCGGCAGCCATGTTGGTTACGCAGGAGATTCCGAGCACCCGGATGCCGGAATGGCGCGCGGCCAAGACTTCGGGAACCGTGGACATGCCGACGAGGTCTGCTCCAAGCGTACGGAAGGAATGAATTTCCCCCGGGGTCTCGTAATTGGGGCCGGCAAGCGCGAGATAGACGCCTTCTTGAAGATTGAGAGAGAGGTTTTTTCCTGATTCGGCAACCAACCGGCGAAATTCCAGATCATAAGCTTCAGTCATATCCGGGAAACGCGGGCCAAAGCGCTCGTCGTTGGGACCGACGAGCGGATTCGTGCCCTGCAAATTGATGTGATCGCGAAGTGCGACAAGCGCACCCTCTGAATAATTGCGATTGATGCCTCCGGCGGCGTTGGTGACGATGATGGCCTTAACCCCCATGCGCTGGAATACCCGAACCGGGAACGCGACTTGCTTGGCGGAATAGCCCTCATAGAGATGTACACGGCCTTGCATGCCGGCGACAGCGATGTCGTCAACTTTGCCGAGAACGAGTTGGCCAAGGTGACCGATGGCGGTGGAGCGTGGGAAATTGGGGATTTTGCCGTAGGAAATTTTCGTGGCGTTTGCGAATTCGTCGGCAAATGCGCCTAAGCCGGAGCCGAGTACCAGCGCGATTTTGGGACGAAGTTTAGTCTGGGACAGAATGAATTTTGCGGCTTTTTCAGCCTGGAGAAATTCGGCGGAGGGCTTCGTGCTGGTCTCTTTTGCAGGCATGGTTCGTTGTTAGTCGTTGCGAATCCAGGAAAACAGAGATTCCTCGTCGCTTCGCTCCTTGCAATGACGAACGCGCAACGTTTCCAATAACTGCTTACGTCAAGAGGCCGACGATTGCTGCTGACATCAAGTTCGCCATGGTGCCCGCGAGCATGGCGCGAATGCCGAATTTCGCCAAGTCGTTGCGGCGATTAGGGGCCAGTGCGCCGATTCCGCCAATTTGAATTCCAATCGAGCTGAAATTTGCGAAGCCGCACAGCGCGAAAGTGGCGATGGTAAACGATCGCGGATCAAGCGTGCCTTTCAGCGGACCGAGTTGGCTGAACGCCACGAATTCGTTGAGCACGGTGCGCGTGCCGAGAAGATTGCCAATTTGCGGCGCATCATGCCAGGGAATACCGATGAGCCAGGCGACCGGAGAAAAAATCCAGCCGAAAATGGTCTGCAGATTTTGCGGAAACCAGGCCATGTGCGGCCAGTTGTGGATGCCGCCCATCATGGCGTTCAGCAGCGCGAGCAGCGCCAAAAACGTGATGAGCATGGCGCCAACATTGAGCGCAAGATGCAGCCCATCACTGGTGCCGCGCGCAATCGCGCCGAGAATGTTGGACTCTCTTTCCATCTGGGGCATTTCGACGCGTCCAGCGGTGAGCGGCTGCTCGGTTTCCGGCACCAGCATTTTTGCCATCAGCAAAGTGCCGGGAGCGGTCATGATGACGGCAGTGAGCAAATCTTTTGCGTTCGCGCCGCCGACTTGAATGTAGCCTGCCATCATGCCGCCGGAAATGTGCGCCATGCCGCTGGTCATTACTACCATCAACTCGGACTTAGTGAGAGTTGGAAGGAAGGGACGAATGGTGAGCGGGGCTTCTGTCTGTCCCATGAAAATGCTTGCTGCCACGTTGAGCGATTCTGCGCCGCTCGCGCCCATCACGCGAGTCATCACCCAGGCTGCTGCGCGGATGATGATTTGCATCACGCCGATGTGATAGAGAACCGCGAAAAAAGCGGCGATGAAGATGATGGTCGGCAGTACCTGGAAGGCAAACGAAAAGCCAAGCTTGGCGATTTCTTTTGGCTGGCCGATATCACCGAATACGAACGCGGAACCGACGTAGGAGTAACTGAGGAGTTTGTTGGCGCCGTTACCGAGAAACGCAAAAACCGCGCTGCCCGTGGTCGAACGTAGGACGAAAACGCCCAACAACAGCTGCAGACCTAATCCCCAGAGTATTGTTTTCAGTTTAATGGCTTTGCGGTCGGTGGAGAACGCGTAGGCCAGAGCAAGAATGACCAACATTCCGAGGATTCCGGTAAATCGTGCCATGCACGCTCCTTGGGCCTTGTGTGAGAGCTGCTTAGCCTTAGAAAGACAAAACAGATTCCCTGGCTGCGAAGACTTCGCTCGGAATCACACGTTCAAACTATTTAGCGTCGCGACAATTTGTCAAAGTCTATGCTGCGACGAGCCGCCGCACAAGTTTTTTGCCAGGGGCTGGCTGGCCGGCGAAGACAAAACTGTTTTCGATGAGGGCGGTGGCTTCGGCCAGCTTGGCGTCCGAGTTGTAGTGAATCGTTAGCAGGCTTTCGTTGGTGGCGACTCGATCGCCGATGCGTTTGTGAAATTCCAAGCCGACGCCGGGATCGATGGTGTCTTCTTTTTTTTCGCGGCCGCCGCCCAGCATGGCCAGTGCGATGCCGAACTGCATGCAGTTGGTGGCGGAAACATAGCCGTTCGAATGACTTTTCACTTCCTTGCGATTTTTCGCCTGGGGCAGCAACGCGTAGTTATCCACTACGCGCGCGTCGCCGCCTTGCAGAGCAATTCCCAGCTTGAATTTTTCCAGCGCTTCGCCGGAGGCGATTAGTTTTTCCGCCAGGGTGCGGCCTTCATCGACGGACTCGGTACGCTGGCCCAGGAAAAACATCCAAGCGGAAAGCTCGATGCTGAGTTCGCGCAGATCCGCTGCGCCGCGTCCGCGCAGGACTTCAATAGATTCGATCACTTCGTTCGAATGACCCGCGAAGCGGCCCAGCGGCTGGTCCATATCGGTGATCAGCGCGACAGCTTTTTTGCCCATGCGGCGCGCGGTTTCGACCATCAATTCGGCAAGGCGGAGGGAGTCTTCTTCTTTCTGCAGGAAAGCGCCGGAGCCGGTTTTTACGTCCAGAACCAGTGCGTCGATTCCTTCGGCCATTTTTTTGCTCATGATGGAGGCGCAGATCAAGCCGATATTTTCGACGGTGGAAGTGACATCGCGCAGCGCGTAGATCTTTTTGTCGGCGGGAGCGATTTCCGCGGTCTGGCCGATCAACGCCATTCCGCATTTGCCCAGCACATCGCGAAATTCTGCTAGCGAGAGCCCGGTGTTGAATCCTGGAATGGATTCTAGTTTGTCGAGTGTGCCGCCAGTGTGGCCGAGGCCGCGGCCGCTGATCATCGGCACGTTCAAACCACCCGCGGCGACGATAGGCGCGAGGATCAGCGAAGTCTTGTCGCCGACACCGCCAGTCGAATGCTTGTCTACCTTTTTTGCGGAGAGTTCGGGGAAGGTGATGACTTCGCCGGAATGCAGCATCGCCTCGGTGAGACTGGCGATTTCCGCTCCGCTTAGTCCGCGAATCCAGGTGGCCATCAGCCATGCAGCCATTTGATAATCGGGAATTTCGCCGCGCGTGTAACCTGAGATCAGAAAATTGATCTCTTCGCGGGAGTGCTCTCCCGAATCGCGTTTTTTGCGGATGAGGTCAACGGCGCGCATATGTGGGAACGAACGGGCAGCCTAACATTCACAAAATGCAGCGTCAAACCAAGGAGTCATTCCGAGGGTGTCGGTATGCAATTTCGTGGTGATTCTCCTGGTCTCTCGTTGACTCATCACACCGCGGCAAATACGCTCTCTGCAAACAAAGCTTCTATGACCTAACTCGGATCGCCGAGAGACGAGATGAAACCTTCTAAGCTTGGGCTACGCTCCCTGGCAACGTTGCTTCAGCCATCGAAAGCCTGTTTCACGCTAGCGGGGCGGGGTGTCGTCGGCTTCGAAGGAGGCCAGTTGCTCTTCCCAGGCGAGGGACGGGGTTTGCAGGAGGCGGACGCAGCGGTTCCAGCGCAGGATGGCGTCATCGTTTCCCGTGGGGCGAATTTTTTCGGCTTCGGCGAAGCAGTGCAGCGCGCGTTCGAGTAGAGGCAGGACGGCGTGCGGCAGTTGGCCGGCACGAAGCTGGGCTTTGGCGCGGCGCTCCTGCAGAATTCCCTTGTAATAGTGATGCTCGTAGGGATCGGTTAGGCGCGCGAATAATTCTTCGGCTTCCTGGCAGCGGTCGGAGACTCCGCCGGTGAATTGATCGGTGATGGAAAGGCCGAGCAGACGAAGCGCTAATTGTTGTTGCGGATCGATAGCGAGAATATCGCGGCAGATGGATTCGGATTCTTCTGCTTCGTTGAGGTAGCGATAGAGTTCGACTTTGGCGAGTGCTTCGGCGATGCCGGCCTTGGAGATGGATTTCAATTGGTAGTTCATCGAAACCTCCCTCGCGCGACAACTTTTACACGGACAATTACGCGCCGCGGATCTTACGTACCAGCATCATCACCGGGTCGTAATACTCGTCCACGACGCGCTCTTTCAACGGAATGATGGCATTGTCGGTGATGTGAATTTCTTCGGGGCAGACTTCCGTACAGCATTTCGTTATGTTGCACAGGCCGAGGCCGAGTTCGTCCTTGAGGAGTTTGGAGCGCGAGACACCGTCGAGCGGATGCATTTCGAGGCAAGCGGTTCGAACGAAGAAGCGCGGGCCGCCAAAACTTTCGTGTTTGCCGTGATCGCGCAAGACATGGCAAACGTCCTGGCAGAGAAAACATTCGATGCATTTGCGAAATTCCTGCACACGATCGACGTCGCGCTGGTACATTTTCCACTCAACGCCAGCGCGCGGCTGAAACGCGGGAATCTTTTTATTGATCTTGTAGTTCCACGAGACGTCGGTGACCAGATCTTTGATCAGCGGAAACGCTTTCAACGGTGAAACGCTAATCGGCTGGTCGAGCGGCAACGAATCCAGACGCGTTTTGCAGGTGAGGCGCGGGCGGCCGTTCACTTCAGCCGAACAGGAGCCACACTTGCCCGCTTTGCAGTTCCAGCGCACAGCGAGATCCGGCGATTGATGATTTTGTATCGAGTGCAGCGCGTCCAGTACGACCATGCCCGGCGCAACCGGCACTTGGTAGTCCACAGGCTTGCCGCCGCCATCGGGACCGCCGCGAAACACGCGCAGAATCGCTTCGTCGATCAGGCTGGTATCCATTTTTTCGTCCGACATTACTTGTTCTCCGCCAAAAGTTCTTTTAGTTCCGCAGGCATTTCGTCCACCGGCCGCTGTTCGAGGGTCATTTGGCCGCCTCGTTTGGAGATGATGTTGTTTTGCTTGGCCCAGGCGTCGTCATAGTTGGGATAGTCGATGCGACTGTGAGCACCGCGGCTTTCGCGGCGAGCCAGCGCGCTGCGCGTGACCGCTTCGGATATCAGTACCATGGAGCGCAAATCGCGCGTAAGGTGCCAGCCCGGATTGAACATGCGCGAGCCATCCGCACGCATACGGTCCAGTCGCGGTTTTAGTTTTTCCAGTTCGCCAAGCGCCTTCTGCAGATCCTCTTCGGTGCGGAAAATTCCCACCAGACTCTGCATGAAATCCTGCAGGTCGCGATGAATTTCGTAGGGGAATTCGCCGTCGGTACGTTCAAACGGGCTAAGCATTTCGCGTTCGGCGTCTTGCAGTTGCGCACTATCCAGCGCTCCGCTTTGCACGGACTTCGCGTAATCCGCCGCAGCCTTCCCGGCTCGCTTTCCGAAGACCAGCAGATCTGACAGAGAATTCCCGCCCAGGCGATTGGAACCATGCAGCCCTGCCGCGGCTTCGCCAGCCGCGAAAAGTCCGGGCACGGTTGACTGTCCGGTCTCGGCTTCGACGCGAATCCCGCCCATCATGTAGTGACACGTGGGACCGACTTCCATCGATCCGGTGGTAATGTCCACGTCGGCCAGTTCCTTGAACTGGTGATACATGCTGGGCAATTTCTTCTTCACGTACTCGGCGGGCTTATGCGAAATGTCGAGATATGCGCCGCCGTGTATGGAGCCGCGGCCTTCTTTAACTTCGGTGTAAATGGCGCGTGCCACGACGTCACGCGTGGAAAGTTCCATGCGCTTCGGATCGTATTTTTCCATGAAGCGCTCGCCGCGATTATTTTTTAGCGTGCCGCCTTCGCCGCGCACTGCTTCGGTCACCAGAATTCCCTGCACTCCGGGTGGCCAAACCATTCCGGTGGGATGAAACTGCACAAATTCCATGTCCAGCAGTTCGGCGCCGGCTTCGTAGGCCAGCGCCATCCCGTCGGCGGTGTATTCCCAGGAATTCGAAGTAATTTTCCAAGCTTTGCCGATGCCGCCGGTAGCGATGACAATACACTTCGCTTTGAAAGTAACAAAGCGCCCCTGCTCGCGCCAATAGCCAAACGCACCCGCGATGCGCTCGCCGTCTTTGATAAGCCGCGTGATGGTACATTCCATGAACACGTCGATGCCCTGCTGCACGCCGCGGTCCTGCAAGGTTCGAATTAGCTCGAGCCCAGTGCGGTCACCTACGTGGCATAGACGCCTGAAGGTGTGTCCGCCGAACGCGCGTTGCAGAATTTGTCCGTCATCGGTGCGATCAAACAGCGCGCCCCATTGCTCGAGTTCGCGAACCCGCTCGGGAGCTTCCTGCGCATGCAGCTGCGCCATGCGCCAGTTATTGAGGAATTTTCCGCCGCGCATGGTGTCGCAGAAATGCGTTCGCCAGTCGTCTTTCTTGTCGACATTGCCCATGGCCGCCGCGATTCCCCCTTCGGCCATCACGGTATGCGCTTTGCCAAGCAGCGATTTGCAGACCAAGCCGACGCGTGCACCTTGCGCCAGCGCTTCGATGGCCGCGCGCAATCCGGCTCCGCCCGCGCCGATGATCAACACATCATGTTCGTGCGTTTCGTAAGGAGGGGTCACAGGATTCGTATGTCCTTGAAAGCTCCGGAAGCCAGCATGCGGATGTAGAAATCGGTGAAGCCCACGGAAATCAAGCTGGCCCAGGCAAAGAGCATGTGGCGTTCATTCAGAATGCTGAGCCAACTCCAAGCGGTGTGTCGCGGCGGACCAAATGACGAGCACGAAAAACAATCCAATTTTCCCCCAGCAAGATGGCGCAGCGAATGGCATGAAAGCGTATACAGCGATAACAGGACGACATTGGCAAGCATAATCAGGCTGCCAAGTCCGATTCCGAATTCCGGCACCCGCAGTCGTCCGATAAAGAAAAAAGCCTGGTAAGCGTCATGCCACAAAAACAGAATGAACAGAATAGCCAGATACAGAAAGTAGCGGTGAATATTCTGCAGGATAAACGGAAACGCCGTTTCGCCCTTGTAGTTACGCTTGCCGCTTTCGCCCACGGCGCAAGCCGGTGGATCGAGAAAGAACGCGCGGTAATAAGCTTTGCGGTAGTAGTAGCAGGTAGTCCGAAATCCCAACGGCCCGGCGAGAATCAAGAGCGCCGGTGAAAACTTCCACCAGCGATGTCCCTGATCAATCAGCGGTGAATAGAATGGCGAAAGATACGGTCCCCACTCGTAAAATTTGCCTTCGAACGCCCGCAGCGTGGCGTACAGCCCGAATCCTCCCAGCAGAATCACCACCGGCAGAAGTTCCACCCACCAGGCATCGCGCCGTTGCGTTTCGCCGAATTGCGCCAGCTTGCTTTCCACCGAAGGAGCGCCCATGGTCACCCAAACCTCTCGCGCTTAGCGTAATCAGTAATTAGAATTTTGCAAGCCGGAAGTTTTTCCAAGATAACGCACTAGCGCACATGCAGTTCTTGTGCCTGGTGTATACTTGCGCCGCCGAGCGAGGATAGAGACGGCCCTTCTGCCAGCCGAAACATGGATAAGTACGACATCATTGTAATCGGATCGGGACCGGCGGGCCAGCGCGCCGCGATCCAAGCGGCCAAGTTTGGCAAACGCGCTGCGCTAGTGGAAAAAATGGAAATGATCGGCGGCGCGGCCATCAACACCGGCACCATTCCCAGCAAAACCATGCGTGAAGCGGTGCTGCATCTCTCCGGCTTCTACTACCAGAGCATTTATGGCGTGAACTATCGCGTGAAAGAACAAATCACGATGGCTGATCTAAGCTTTCGCGCGCAACATGTCATCAAGACCGAAATCGATGTCACCCGGGCGCAACTCTCGCGTAACGGCATCGAGGTTCTGAGCGGCCTCGCGAGTTTCACCAGTCCCAACGATATTCGTGTCTCTGGCGCGCGCGGGCAGGCGGACTATCACGCCGATAAAATTATTATCGCAACTGGAACCAAGCCAGCCAGCTCGCCGCTGGTTCCCTTCAACAACCGCAATATCATCAACAGCGATCAGATTCTGCAGATGCCGACGATTCCGAAAACGATGATCGTGGTGGGCGGCGGCGTGATCGGTGTCGAGTACACCTGCATGTTCGCGACTCTCGGCGTTCGTGTAACGCTGATCGAGAAGCGCCCGCGCCTGCTGGAATTTGCCGATTCGGAAATGGTTGAGGCGCTGTGTTACCACTTGCGCGATCGTCGCGTGACACTCCGGCTAAATGAAGAAGTGGAGAGTGTCGAAGAAACTCCCGACAACGGAGTGGTCGCCAACCTTAAGAGCAAGAAGAAAGTTGCCGGTGAAGGACTGCTTTACGCTGTTGGCCGCCAGGGAAACGTCGATGAACTGAATCTGGCGGTTGCGGGACTGGAAGCAGATTCGCGTGGACGCATTTCCGTAGATGCCGATTATCGCACCAGGCAGACGCACATTTTTGCCGTCGGCGACGTCATCGGATTCCCCAGCCTCGGTTCGGTTTCGATGGAGCAGGGCCGCATCGCTGCCGCAAATGCTTTTGCCATGCCGATTCACTCCGATCCGGCGCACTATCCCTACGGCATTTACACCATCCCGGAGATTTCTTTCATCGGCAAAACGGAAGAGCAACTGACCGACGCAGGCATCGCCTACGAGGTGGGCATCGCTTACTTTCGCGAAATTGCCCGCGGACAAATTCGCGGGGACACGACAGGGCGGCTGAAATTGATTTTTCAGCCGGAAACTAAAGAAATCCTCGGCGTGCACATTATCGGCGAAGGTGCTTCCGAACTGCTGCACATTGGCCAGGCGGTCTTTGCATTGAAAGGCACTGTCGAATACTTCGTGGACACGGTTTTTAACTATCCGACTCTCGCGGAGTGCTACAAAACAGCCGCGTTTAATGGATTGAACAAGCTTTCGAAAATGTAGATGGGCGGAAGAACATGGGCAGGAATGCAGGGGTACTGGTCGTAGAGCACATTGCCGCCGGGCTGGTGGAGAATAACCACATCGCTGGCGCGGTGAAGGTGTTTCCGGAAGTGGGTGAAGCGCGTGATGCGCTATTGTCCATGCCCGCGGATCACATCGCTGCGAAAATCGCAGAATTGGTATTGTCGTTGAACGATGGAAATTCTCTCACTGCTGTCGGAGTTGGATTTCCAGGAATTATTCGTGAAGGAATCGTCGAAGAATCACCGAATCTACAGCAAATCAAGGGCTTTCATCTGCGCGAAGCTGTGGAAAGCGCGCTGGCGGCCAGCGGCAGGCAGGTTCCGGTTCGCGTTTACAATGACGCCGATGCCACGGCTGCAGGTATCGCTGCGACGCGCGGTGTGCTGGACAAACTCAATCGCGTGTGGACTCTCGGCAACGGTGTCGGTTTCGGGCGATTTCCCTGGAGCCCGGGGGCCTGGGAAGGTGGGCACTCCGTCGTAACGCTAGATCCAAAAGAAAATTATTGCGGTTGCGGAGGACGCGGCCATCTGGAAGGCATCCTCGGATATCGCGCGATGCGGCTGCGTTTCCTGGATCTCGAGCCCGAAGAAGTCTTTGCAAACGCGAAAACCGGCGATACCCGTTGCCTGGAATTTGTCGCCCGCTGCCATCGCGCGCTGGCCGCCGCAACCGCCACCAGCATTCACATGGAAGGCCCGGGACCGTTCTACCTCACCGGCCCGAACGCGAACTGGATTGACGTGAGCACACTCGACCGGTTGGTTCACGAAATGGTGAAGATGAGTCCGCTGCAGGGCAGCCGTTTGGAAGTGATTCCGACCAACGACCAGCTCGGAGTAATCGGCGCGGCGGTCAATGCCGCGCGAGCCATCGCCGGCTGAGCAGCATCCCGCTAGCGGTTTGCATCGGTGGCAAGCTTGGTCTCCAGTTGCGAGACGATTCGCCAGCCGCGTGGCGTGTTCACGTACACTCGCAAAATGCGAAACTGGTTATAGAATTTCTTGCCACTCGAGTGTCCTACTTCGGATCTAAGACTCAAGACGTATGCCGCGTCGCGAAATATTCTTACTTGCGCGTCGGTGCTCACCACTGAGTCAAATTCCAGGTTCATGGTTTCCAGTTCGTGAATAATTCCCTGTTTGTTTAGGGTTTCTCCGTAACGCGTCACTCCGTGAAAATCTTCCGAGTAAGCCGCCTTGAAAAAAGTGGAGTTATGGAGTTTGATCGCCCGTGCGTTCTCTAGCTCCAGGTTGACCAATTCCTGCCTTTGCATTTCTGGATTGACGGGTTGTTCGTCCTGAGCTCGCAGCACTGCGGCACACAACACCAGCCAGGGCGCGACGCATAGCATTAACTTTTTCACTACAGTTCTCCTCAATCTTTGAGACTGGCTTAAAGCGGGGCTGCAAAACCGTGTAAAAAACTGGCCAGTCAAATTGGGGTCGTGATTCAGTATAGTGCTTGCGATACGAGGTCCCAGAAAACTAAAGTAACACTGCGCCCAATTCGGCATCCAACCACCGGCCGCCAGGTTTGTTATTTTTCTTTTAGGAGGGTTTATGCGTACTTCCGGCTCACCCGCTTCACCTTTATTTTCCCGGCGCGATTTCCTGGGCCGTACCTCGCAGTGGAGTGTGCTCCTGGCAGCTTATCAATTCTTGCCGCTCCCTGCGCTGGCCGAATCTCTGGCAAGAGA
>Ga0193709_1000666_pt1 | contig 11309 bp, 10 predicted proteins | sample H3c2metaG_FD_160571 | JGI IMG/M metagenome (GOLD analysis project Ga0193709, IMG submission 160571) | Soil microbial communities from a riparian zone of the East river system, Colorado, United States - H3c2 | ecosystem: Environmental > Terrestrial > Soil > Riparian zone | place: USA: East River... | reverse complement strand
TGCAGCGATGGTTGCAGCCCTCGGAGATCTTCAAGTAAGCATAGTGCCGCGGCGTGAGCTTGATGCCCTGCTCAGGGACCAGATCGACAAACGGCTCGTGTTTCGGGGGCAGATGCTCGTGCACTGCCGCAACGACTTCTTCATAGCGCTGCGGGCCGGTGATGTTGAGCACTTGCGGATGCCGATCGAGAATTTTCTGCGGTTGGGCGCCCAGGCACCCGGTCACGATGACCTTGCCGTTCTCGGCCAGCGCTTCGCCTATCGCGTCCAGCGACTCATCCACCGCGGAATCGATAAAACCGCAGGTATTGACCACCACCAGGTCCGCCGCGCCATAGGTAGCCGCAACCTCATACCCCTCGGCGCGCAGGCGGGTGAGGATACGTTCGGAGTCGACCAGTGCTTTGGGACAGCCCAAGCTGACAAAGCCCACTTTCGGGCTTTTGCGTTTAACAGTTTTCACGGTATCGCGGGGGTGGCAGGTATCGGGGCGAAATTGTACTCCAAAACCCCAATTCCCTGCCGATAACAGCGCGTAGAGGCTGCTGCTGCCCCATAAGCGCCATTTCACACTGTCAAATTCCGAGTCGCCGTTTTTGCGACTTGGCGCAAACAAAAACCGCAACAGAAACAGCACCGCCCCCTAAAGAACCCCCGTGGCGGTCCGATAAAGACTTTGAATGTGTCACCGGTCCGCCCAAGGGGGTGAAGTGAACACATAGGGCCTAAGAGGGCCGGTGGTTAAACTTTCAGGAGTCATCAATGTCACTAGTTCTAAATACCAATATCGCTTCGCTGAACGCGCAGAACAGTCTGACGGGTTCGCAGGCGCAGTTGTCGCAGTCCTTGCAGCGTTTGTCATCGGGTTTGCGCATCAACAGCGCCTCCGACGATGCCGCCGGTCTTGCGATCAGCCAACAATTCACCACGCAGATCAACGGCACCAATCAGGCCGTACGCAATGCGAACGACGCCGTTTCGGAAGCGCAAACGACTGCGGGCGCACTGAATACGATCGTCAACAATCTGCAGAGCATTCGCACCCTGGCCGTCCAATCAGCCAACGGTTCGAACAGCGCCTCGGATCGCGCCGCTCTCAACAACCAAGTGCAGCAGCAGATTGCGGAAATCACGCAGATCGCGCAGCAGACCACGTTCAACGGCTTGAACGTGCTCAACGGCTCGAGCGGCACGACCGTGTACCAGGTCGGCGCGAACGTCGGCAACACGATTGCGGTCAGCTTGCAGCAGGGTGTTGCCGCCAACCAGGTCGGTCAGTTCTCGACGCAGACCGGCACTGCGGTCACGGCCGGCACATTGAGCGGCACGAACACTGTGACGATCAGCGACGGCACCTCCTCGGTGACGGTGGGACCGACCGCCAGCTTCGTCGGGGCGACCATTTATCAGGGCGCATCGTCGGCCTACGCCAAAGCGGGCGCCATCAACGGCGGCGGGTTGCAGGGTCTCACTGCAAGCGCGGCCAACAGCCAGCTCGATAACACGGCATTCGCGACCATCTCCGGCGGCACCAACGGCACGGGCGCGGGCAACACCGGCGCGACGGCCAGCAGCTACAGCCTGAGCATCAATGGCGTGGCCATTTTCTCGGGTAGCGGCAACGTCGGCGTCGGCCAGACCTTGACGGGTGCGCAGGTCGCAGCGCAGGTCAATCTGTTTTCAGGTCAGACCGGAGTTACGGCTTCCATCAACACCAGCACGGCCAACGGCGGCGTGGTGGGAGCGCTGACTCTCAGCAACAGCGACGGCAGCGACATTGTCACCACCCAGAGCGTCACATTGGGCGTCGCGGGCGGCGGCACGGGCGCGGCAGCAGGCCTGGGCACGGGCCTCGGCACCACCTTGGCGGTCGGCGGCGCGGGTTCGACGCTCACCGGCAAGGTGACGTTGACCGACTCCAAGCCGGTCACGATCACGGACATCGGCGCAGGCGGCGGCTCAGCAGCGCTGGGATTTACCACCGGTGTTGCCACCGGTCTCAGCCAGACGGCGAGCGGCGCGACAGCGACCCTGGCCAACCAGAACGTACTGACGGTTGCCGGTGCCAACAGCACCATCTCCTCCGTCGATGCGGCCCTGGCGACAGTGTCGGCCTTCCAGAGTCAATTGGGCGCCATCCAGAATCGCTTCACGTCAGCGGTAGGTAACCTGCAGTCGACTGCACAGAACCTGACGCAGTCGCGCAGCACCATTCAGGATGCGGACTTCGCGGCGGAAACGGCGAACTTGACTCAGGCGCAGGTGTTGGAACAGGCCGGTATCTCGGTCCTGGCGCAAGCCAACCAACAGCCCCAGCTGATTCTCAAGCTTCTGCAATAAAAAAATCCCACGGCTCGACCCGGCAGCGGTTCGAGCCGTGGTCTTCGAATGGAGTTCGAACCAGCGGCGAGGTATGGCGGTAAGTAACAGGTAACAGGTGTAACCATGGCCAGCGACGGACAAACGGTAAAGCCACCGGCGATAAGCCTCGTGCACGGAAGTCAGGCCCCTGCGGCGGTGGTCATTCAACACAGCGGCAAGACTTTGCCGCAACCCGGCAAACGGGCGTCGGCGCCCGAGGAAAACCTGCGAGCCCAGGTCGCTCTTCTCAACAAGTACCTCAACGACTCAGGCAAGCCTGAGCAGTTTCGTTTGGATCCTTCCTCCAATGGCAAGGTCATCCAGCAAGTCAATCCCGCCAGCGGCGAGGTGATTGGCGAGTTTCCGGTCAGCGAATTCCCGGCATTGGCCCGTAGCATGGGAATTTCCGGCGTCGTCCTCGATGAGCACGCCTAACGGGGCGACCAAGACCGGTCTTTGGTACGCCGCTTGCTTAAGTCTTGGCGAGGCTTGCCGATAAGTTGAGCAAGGCAACGCGGGACCAAAGCTTATGAGTTCGATCATTTCCCCCAGCAGTTCACCAAGCAGCGCCAGTGCGTTGATCACCTCCACCGGCATCGGCTCGGGGTTGGACATCGGTGCAATCGTATCCTCCCTGACGACATCGTTCGGCGCGGCCCAGACCGCCCAATTGACGAATCGGGAAACTACCCTGGACGCGCAAGTCTCGGCTTACGGGACCTTCACCGCCGCTCTCGACACCTTGAAGCTTGCGCTGCCCCCGCTCGAGGATCCCAGCCAATTGGCGGGTTTCGATGCCAATGTTGCCGACAACAACATTGCGTCCGCGACCACCTCATCGGATGCCGTGGCCGGCCAATATTCGCTGCAGGTCAATAATCTGGCCACCTCGGCGACACTGACTTCGAAACCGCAAGCCAGTGTGGCCGCGGCGTTGGGAACCGGAACCCTGACGATCGCGGTGGGTTCCCGTTCCTTCGATATCAACGTCGATTCAACCAACAGCTCGCTTTCCGGCATTGCCGCTGAGATCAATTCAGCGCCGAACAATCCCGGTGTGACCGCAAGTATCATTACGACCACCGATGGGTCGCGGTTGGTTCTTACCGGTACCGCCACGGGCGCGGCGAATGCAATCACGGTCACGCCGTCGGGCGGCGATGGCGGACTTGCGGCGCTGGCCCTGACTCAAACCCAAGCGGCGCAGGATGCGAGTTTCTCGATCAACGGTTTCCCGGCTACGAGCGCCAGCAACGTGGTCAGCAGCGCGATTACCGGCGTCAGCATTCATTTACTGCAGGCCTCGGCCGTCGATACGCCGACCCTGCTGACCGTCAGTCCGGACACCTCCTCGGCGCAGGCGTCGATCGATAAGTTCGTGACAGCGGTAAACGGGGTCTTGAGCAGCATTCAAACCCTCACCAGTTTCGATCCATCGACGCAGATTGCGGGCCCATTGAACGGCAACCCAACCCTCCAAGCATTTCAAAACCAATTGCAGGGCATTCTCGGCAAGCTCAGCACCGGCGCCGGCGGGGTCAAGTCGCTGACCGACTTGGGCATCACCGCCGGTACCGACGGCAGCTACTCCGTCGACGACACCAAGCTGGGCAACGCGTTGAGCGCCAGTCTCGCCTCCATCGGCAATTTGCTGGGCGGCACGAATGGCATCGCCACTCAGATCGGCAATCTCGTCGATGGGTACACCAAGCCGGGCGGTTTGCTCGATACGATAAACCAGGGTCTGCAGACCAGCTTGAGCAACGTCGCAGACCAGCAGACGGCGCTCAGCGCGCAATTGGCGGCATACTCTGCGCGGCTGACCGCGCAATACAATGCAATGGACACGGCGGTCGCGCTGCTCAAACAAACTCAGACTTTTCTCAATGCCGAGTTCAACCCCGCCGCTAACGCGGCGTCCGGCACTTCATCGACCAACACGAGTTTGAGCAGCGGCAACCTGGGCGTCGGCTGATAGCGATGTACGCACAGCGAGGAGCGGCACAGTACCGCGCAGTACGCAGTCACGGATTGGTCGCCGAGGCCAGTCCCGCAAGACTGGTGCAGATCATGTTCGAGCAAATCCTCGAACACTTGGCGATTGCGCAAGGCTGCATGGCCCGCATCGTCAATGATATGCCGCTCAACGACGTCATTACCAAGGGCAAGTCCCTCGGCAAGGCGATTCGCTTGATCGATCAGCTCAATAGCACCCTCGACATGGAGCGCGGTCAAAAAATTGCCGAGAACCTGCGCGCGCTGTACGTGTACATGCTGGCGCGCTTGACGCTCGCCAATGTGACCAACGATGCGAATATCGCCGCGGAAGTAGGCTTGCTGATCCAGAAGGTGAAGACCGGCTGGGACCAGATCGTCGAAACCCGATGAAGGACGGCAAGATAAATCCTGGTCTGGCTCGCGCACTGGCGCTTTCCCAGGAAATGCTGGCGGCGGCCGAACAAGCAAACCTGCAATACTTGGAGCTGCTCGACGCCGAGCGATTGGAGCTGCTAAAGTCCTTTCGGCTCGAAGTCAAGCAAGTGAACGCCGCTGACCGGGCCTTGCTCGAACAAATCTCTCAGATCAATGACCGGACTATTGGGCTGTTGGAGCATCAACGGCGCAGCAAGGGTCGCGATATGGATATGGCCGCGGTCGGCCGGCGGGCTGTCGCTGCGTATTCCAGCATTCGGCTGCAGCGCTGAAGCGCAGTCAGATTTCAAAAGGCTAGGGAGCCATGCCTGAGCCATTTCTCGGCGATGGTCTTATATTCGAAGATTCACTCCCGGTGGGATGGACGCCGGGTCCCCTTGCGGAAGGATCGGCGCTGGCACGCCTCAATACCGACAACCACCAACTGCTCGGCGCCGAGTCTTCCCTGGATGAGGTGCGGGTGCATGAAGCACTGAAGGACGAATCCCCCGCGTTGCTGCATGAGCTGCAGCGCCTCGAGTACAAGGTCAATATTTTATTACGCCTGACGGCCGAGCTGGCGCTGCGCAGCAGCGGTCTGCCGCCCGCAGAGCGGGTGCGCCTGTCCTCGCACGCGTTGGAGTGGTTTGGAGAACAAACCCCTACCACGGGGAGCACCGGGCAGCTCTCGCTCTATATCAATCCCGCGCTACCGCAACCTTTGAGAATTCCCTGTGTGGTTGCCGGCGAACGCATTATTGAAGATTCGCGCGCAACGCAATTGCGCTTCGCAGGCTTGAGCGATGCGGTGGTGGACATGTTGGAGAAGCTCATTTTCCGGCACCACCGACGCCTGGTGGCGGGCGCCCGACTCGCCGCGCACTAGTTTTCGGCCCTCTCGCCGAGGACAAACACCGCAATTGTTATTAGGGGATGCCCCTACGCTTTTTACGGGGCTTTGCCAACTGCTTTTGTCTCAAGTTCTTCAGTTAGTATGACCGCGAACTCAACATTGATTGAACAATGTCAAAGGGTTAGGAACAAAGGTTAAGACGGAACCCGAGATTTGTGCACTCCGTCACATTTTAATAATTGGGAAGGAGTCCCGCGTAGTGATTGACCCCAAAGTGATTGTGATCGAACACTCAGATTCGGAGGCAACCGCGCTTTCGGCGCTGCTGCATTTCTTGGACTTAGAACCGATCCACGTGCGTGACTTGGCTGAATTGTCGGCGCACTGCAACATGCCGGATTGCCTGGCCGTCATCGCGCGCCGCGAAACCGTGACGGCGCTGGGCTCCGAACTAGTGGCGCTGCTGCGCGGGATGCGCCAGCCGCTGCCGGTCATTTGCATCAGTGCCGATGGTCTGCCGAAGATTGCCGAGAGCTGCGGCGACTTGGCGTGGTTTCAGTTGGAAACACCCGTCAAACAACGCCGGCTGTCGGCCGTACTGCAGCAGGCGCAGAACGTGCGCAGCGGTCATCCGACGCAGCCGGGCGCACATCGCTTTCGGCCCAGCGGCTCCTCGAAGCCGATGCGGGCGGTGCACCGGCTGATCGAGCAAGTCGCGCCCTTCGATACCAATGTGCTGATTCTCGGAGAATCGGGCACCGGCAAGGAAATGGTGGCGCGCCACATTCACGAACTATCCGGTCGCGCGGCGCATCCTTTCGTGCCGGTGAACTGCGGCGCCATCCCTGCCGATCTGTTGGAAAGCGAATTGTTCGGCCACGAAAAAGGTGCGTTTACGGGCGCATTGTCGACCCGGCTCGGCCGCTTCGAGTTCGCCGAGGGCGGAACTCTATTCTTGGACGAGATCGGCGACATGTCGCTGCAAATGCAGGTCAAGTTGCTGCGCGTATTGCAGGAGAGAAGCTTCGAGCGCGTCGGCAGCAACAAGACGATCCGCTGCAATGTGCGAATCATCGCCGCAACGCATCGCGATTTGGAGGCCGCCATCAGCGCAGGGCGTTTCCGCGAAGATCTGTACTATCGGCTGAACGTGTTCCCGCTGCAGATGCCGCCCTTGCGCGAACGCCTCGATGATCTGCCGGTGTTGATCGAGCATCTGGTGCAGCGCCAAAGCCACAGTGCGGGGCGCAAAATTCAATTGGATCAAGCCGCCATGGCTTGTCTTGCCCGCAATCGCTGGCCGGGCAATGTGCGGGAACTCGCCAATCTGTTGGAGAGGCTGGCGATTTTGTTTCCGGCCCAAACCATCGGCGCCGCTGATTTGCCCGATCGGTACCGCGGCGCCGCTGCCGTGGGGTGGCTCGGCAGCGAGGTGCGCATCGATGCGCGGCCCGTGCCCATCGAGGAAACCGCGACACTTGAAACCGGGACACTGGAGACCGGGACACTTCATGAGCCCGAGCTGTCGGATGAACTCGAGCCGGGCACGGTGGTGTACGAAATGCTGGATACCGACGCGGCCCTGCCGCGCGGCGGCATCGATTTGAAAGATCATATGTCGGCGATTGAAATCGGACTGATTCGCAAAGCGATGCAAGAAGCCGACGGCACGGTCGCAGGCGCTGCGCGCCTGCTGCGCATCCGGCGCACCACGCTGGTCGAAAAGCTGCGCAAATACCGTCTCACCGCCTGACAGATTATTGACGCTGCCCCGAAAGGCAATGCTGATCGGGGCGTAACTGGTTGATAGGCGGAGCAAATACCGTCAAGGCACAGAAGTTGCTTTCTTCCTCGCCATGGCCGCCACACAACTCGACCTGATCGAAAACCGTCGCTCTGAACTTCACGCGGCGTTCCTCGCCTTCGGCTCGGTTTCGGAACAGCTGTCGGGCGCTTTTGATTCGCTGCGCAGCCAGGTGGCCCAACTGCGAGCCGACTTGGGTGAGGCGCACGCAGGCAGAGATCATCTGGCGGCACGCCTGTCGGCCTTGCTCAAAGGCTTGCCCGGCGGCGTGCTGGTGCTCGACAGCCGCGGCGAGATCCAGGAATTCAATCCGGCGGCCCTCGACCTGCTGGGCGAGCCGCTTCTCGGACAGCCCTTTGCCGCCGTCTGCGCCCGCGCCGCACAGAACCCGCGGGGCCCGGGCGAACACACGGAATTGCGCAGCGGCCGATTCGTCAACGTGTCGAAGCGCGAACTCGACAATGGCGGCGAAGTGGTGCTGCTGACCGACGTGACCGAATCGCACTTGATGCAGGTTTTCTTGACGCGGCAACAGCGGCTGCTGACCTTGGGCGAATTGGCGGCGGGCCTTGCCCATCAGATCCGTACCCCATTGGCGGCGGCGTTGTTGTATGCCTCGCAAATGACGCTCGCCGGCCGCAACTCCGCGGATATGGCGCGCTGCGCGGAGAAGACTGTCGGCAGCTTGAAGCAGCTCGACAAGCTCGTGAATGACATGCTGGCCTTCGCGCATGGCGGTGCGGCACGCGAAGCCGTCAGCGTCAGTGCCCTGTTGGAACAGGTGGCGCAATGGCTGCGGCCGGCCCTGCGCGACGGTGTCCGCTTGACGATCCGCACTCAGGCGCCGGACTTGATGGTGCGCGCCAATGCACCGTCGCTGGTGTCCGCGGTGTTGAACCTGGCCACCAATGCGTTGCAGGCGGCGGCCGCCGCACCGCTCAACTTGGAGTTGCTGGCGCGGCGCACCGCGGCCGGTCGCGCGCAAATCGTCGTGAGCGACGACGGTCCGGGCGTGCCGGCCCATATCCGCGAACGCATTTTCGAACCCTTTTTTACCACGCGAGCGCGCGGCAACGGCATTGGCCTGTCAATCGTCAAGTCCGTGGTCGAGGCGCAGGGCGGCAGCGTTTGCTTGGCCGATTCGGCATGCGGCGCCACGTTCGTGATCGAACTTCCGGCAGAGGACAATCCATGAGCAAAGTGAACGATGCAGTTCTGGTGGTCGAGGACGATGCCGCGCTGCGCGAGGCGCTGCTCGACACGCTGCGCGCGGCCGGACTTACGGCGCTCGCGGCGGCCGATGCGCCCAGCGCGTTGCAATTGCTCGCCGGCGAAGACATCGGCCTGGTGATCTCCGACGTGCACATGCCGGGAGCCAACGGCTACGAGTTGCTGTCATCCATCAAGCGGCTGCGCCCATACCTGCCGGTCGTGCTGATGACGGCCTTCGGCACGGTCGCGCAGGCGGTGGCCGCCATGCGCGAAGGCGCCACCGACTACATCGTCAAACCCTTCGACGCGCAGGCGCTGATCGATATGGCGCAGCGTCAATTGGCCGCGCGCGTCACGCCGAACGAATTGATCGCCAGCGACCCGGAATCGAAGCGCCTGGTCGGCCTGGCGCGCAAGATCGCGGAAAACGATGCAACCGTGCTGATCACGGGTGAAAGCGGCACGGGCAAGGAAGTGTACGCGCGCTTCATTCGCGACAATTCGATGCGCGCCGAGAAGCCTTTTGTCGCCATCAATTGCGCGGCCATCCCCGAGAACATGCTCGAAGCCGGTCTGTTCGGCTATGAGAAGGGAGCCTTCACCGGCGCCCTTGCCGCGCATGCCGGGAAATTCGAGCAAGCGCAAGGCGGCACCTTGCTGCTCGACGAGATTTCGGAAATGGATCTGGGACTGCAGGCCAAGATCCTGCGCGTATTGCAGGAGCGTGAAGTCGAGCGCCTCGGCAGCACCCGCACCATCAGCCTGGATGTGCGCGTGATTGCCACGTCGAATCGCGATCTGCCGGAGGAAGTGCGCAGCGCACGCTTTCGCGCCGATCTTTTCTATCGGCTCAACGTGATGTCGCTGCGCTTGCCGGCGCTGCGCGAGCGCCGCGGCGACATTCTGCCGCTGGCGCGCCGGGCGATGCAGGCGTGCGCGCGCGCAGGTCAGGCGGCCTTGAACCTGTCGCCGGAAGCGGAAAACAAGCTGCTGCGGTACGACTGGCCGGGAAACGCCCGCGAACTGAACAACATCGTGCAGCGCGCCGCATGGCTGGCCGCCGGAGGCATGATCGACGCCGCAGATCTGGATACCGGCGTGACGAACGCTGCGGTGACGAATGCTGCAGCTCCGCAAGCCGCGGAGCCGATGGCGCCGCAAGAATTAGGGCTCGACCGCGATCTGAAAGATCGCGAGCGTGAGTTGATACTGGCAACGCTGCGCCTCACCGGGGGCAGCCGCAAGCGGACCGCCGAGCGCTTGGGCATCAGTCCGCGCACGCTGCGCCACAAGCTGCAGCAGTTCAAGGCGGCGGGCGTCAATGTGCCGCGCGTGCACGAACAACAATTTATGGCGGTGTAAATCATGAGCAGCATGCAGATCACACAGGTGTTGGCGGAAATGCGCGCGCTGCAGGCGCGGGCTTCGGGTATCGAGGCGCCCGCGCTTGCGGGCTCAGCGGCATCGGCGTCCGCGCAACCGTCCGAGTTCGCCAACCTCATGAAAGGTTCCGTGGACAGCGTGGCGAGCATGCAGAACCATGCAACCGCGCTGGCGAATGCCTACGAAGCCGGCGACAAGAGCGTCGACCTCACCAACGTCATGCTGGAAGTGCAGAAGGCATCGCTCGCCTTTCGCGCCATGACTGAGGTGCGCAACAAGCTCGTCGACGCTTACCAGCAAGTAATGAATATGTCGGTCTGACAGACCGTGTCTAACGACTGCGAGGTTTAATCCATGGCTGACATCGTACCCACCACCCCCGCACCCGCACGCGGCTTGGCGGATATTCCCGGACTGAAGCAGGTCGGCTTGCTCGCCGGTGTCGCCGCTGCGGTCGCCGCGGCGATCTGGCTGGTGCTGTGGTCGCAAGGGCAGAGTTACACCGTGCTGTATGGCCAGCTTTCGGAGCGCGAAAGCGGCCAGGTCATGGACGCACTCACGGCCGCGGGCATCGAATTCAAGCTCAACCCATCGGGTGCGGTATCGGTGCCCGAATCCAAAGTGCAGGAGGCGCGCATTCGCCTGGCGAGCCAGGGGCTGCCGCAAAGCGATGCCATGGGAATCGAGATGATTCAAAAGGAATCCGCGCTCGGCAACAGTACGATGATGGAGAGCGCACGCTATCAGTCGGTCCTCGAGACCGAATTGGCGCGCACCATCATCAAGGTGCAGGGCGTGCAAAGCGCGCGGGTGCACCTGGCGCTGCCCAAGCCGTCGGTATTCTTGCGCGACGCGCACAAGGCCACGGCCTCGGTCATGCTGCAGTTGTATCCGGGCCGGCGGCTTGAACCGGGCCAGGTCGCCGCCATCGTGCATCTGGTGGCATCGAGCGTGCCGGAGTTGGGGGCGAGCGATGTGACCCTGGTCGACCAGGCCGGATCCCTGCTCAACTCCCCGGACGAGAATGCGGAAGCGGCCGCCAGCACGCGCCAATTCGAATACACACGCAAGCTCGAGGAAAGCTACCAGCGGCGCATCATCGAGATGCTCGAGCCCATGATCGGACCGGGACGCGTACGCGCGACCGTAACCGCGGACCTCGACTACACGGTCACCGAAGAGACGCATGAGAACTACGATCCGCAAAAGACGGCGGTACGCAGCGAGCAAACCAGCAACGAGTCGCGCAAGGGCGGGGACGGGTCGGAAGGCATCCCCGGCGCG
>Ga0193709_1000665_pt1 | contig 11327 bp, 9 predicted proteins | sample H3c2metaG_FD_160571 | JGI IMG/M metagenome (GOLD analysis project Ga0193709, IMG submission 160571) | Soil microbial communities from a riparian zone of the East river system, Colorado, United States - H3c2 | ecosystem: Environmental > Terrestrial > Soil > Riparian zone | place: USA: East River... | reverse complement strand
TCCGGTGATCGTCAATGGCGACATCTGCTCGATCGAGGACAGCCGCACCGCGCTTGCCCAGTCGGGGGCCGACGGGGTGATGATCGGGCGCGGGGCCTATGGCCGGCCGTGGTTGCTCGGGCAGGTGATGGCCGATTTGAGCGGACGGACGGCGCGCCCCGACCCGTCGCTCGACGAACAGCTTGCGACCATCCTCGGACAATATGACGATATGCTCGCGCATTATGGCCGGGTGACGGGCGTCAATCTCGCCCGGAAGCACCTTGGCTGGTACACCAAGGGGCTGCCGGGATCGGCCGAATTCCGCAATCGTGTCAACCTGCAGGACGACCCGGCCACGGTGGTTGCGATGCTGGAGGAATTTTACGCGCCGTGGCTGGCGCGATCGGCCGCCTGAGGCCGCGATCAAGGCCAAGAATAATCCGACACACTGTGTTTTTCATGCAACGCGACTGTGTTAGAGGCCTCCGCGATGGATGCCTCCACTACCGTTGCTAAGATGAGCCCGATCGCCAAACGATCGGCCGACTGGCTGCAGCGTGAGCGCGAGAGCGGACGCTTTTATCGCTATGCGGCGATCGGCACGGGCATTTTCCTGGCCGCGATGATTGCGTTCAGCATTTCGGTATTGAGCAAGAGCGGTCAACCGGGGTCGTTGTTGACGCCGCCGCTGATCGCATTGTTGCTGATCGCCAATTTGATCCCGGCGATTGTGCTGATGGTGCTGTTTTCGCGCAAGGTCGCCAAGGCGCGCGCGGCGCGCGGCGGGCTCGGCAGCGGGCGCCTGCACACGAGGCTGGTCGCCTTATTTTCGGTGATCGCCGCGGTGCCGACCGTGCTGGTCGCCATCTTCGCGTCCCTATTGTTCCAGAGCGGCCTCGAATTCTGGTTCTCGGACCGGGCGAGGGGAATGCTCGAGAACACCGTCTCGCTGGCAAGAAGCACGTACGATCAAGAGGTTCAGCGCGTTTCCAACGAAACCGTGACAATGGCGGGCGATGTCGCCGGCTATCTGCGCGAGGTTTCGATCGACGATCCGCGTTTTGCCGAGGCGTTCGCGCGCCAGGTCTATGTCCGCAACCTGTCCGAAGCGGCGATCATCAATGTCGGGCCGGACAATCAGATCCGTACCCAGGCGGTGGTCAATCCCTATGACCGGCCGTTCGAGCGAATCGTCACGCCCAAAGCGATCACGGATTTGAAGGGCAAAGCGAGTGTGTCGATCAATTCGTCGGACCGGGTCGGGGCGCTTGCCCCGCTCAATGTCGGCAAGGGCAATTACATCTACTCGGCGAGAGTCTTCGATCCCCAGTTCCGCGAGCAAATCAGCCGCGCCGGCGACGTGTTGAGCGATTACCGCGCCCTGCTAGCGCGATCGCGGACCAACCAGCTGAGGTTCAATGGTGCGCTGCTGGCCGGCGCATTGGTTATCGTTGGCCTGGCGATTTTCATCGCGCTGGCCATCGCGGATCGCCTGGTGCGCCCGGTCGGCCAATTGGTGACTGCCGCGGGCCGGGTCGAGGAAGGGGATTTTTCGACCCGCGTCCCGGTCGCCTCGACGGGCGACGAGATCGCGACATTGGCTTCGGCGTTCAATCGGATGACCGGCCGGTTGCAGGAACAGACCGGCGCGCTGATGGCGGCCAACAGCCAGCTCGATACCCGCCGGGCGTTCATCGAGGCGGTGCTTTCCAGCGTTACCGCCGGGGTCATCGCGCTCGACGAAGAGAAGCATATCCTGCTGACCAACCGCTCGGCTGAGGCCTTGCTCCATCAGGGCGAGGGAAGGCTCGAAGGCAAGGCGTTGGCCAGCCTGTCGGCCGACCTCGATGAATTCATGTCGGGCGAGCAGCGCGAGGCCGATGTGCTGGTGCGGGTCGGCACCGGCCAGCGGACGCTGGCGGTCAAGCGCGTTCGTTACCAGGACGGCAGCGTGCTCACGTTCGATGACATCACCGACCAATTGACCGACCAGCGGCGCGCCGCCTGGTCCGACATCGCGCGGCGCATCGCCCACGAAATCAAGAATCCGCTGACCCCGATTCAGCTAGCCGCCGAGCGGCTGCAGCGGCGCTACGGCAAGGAGATCGCGTCCGACCCCGAGACGTTCGAGAGGCTGACCGGGACGATCGTCCGCCAGGTCGGGGACCTGCGCAAAATGGTCGACGAATTCTCCGACTTCGCGCGCATGCCCAAACCGGTGTTTCGCGACGAGAATATCCACGATATCGCCCGCGCGGCCTTGTTCCTCCACGAGGTGGCGCACCCCGGCGTGGCCTTCTCGATCGACCCGCGAATGGAAGAGATCCGCATGGTCTGCGACCGCCGCCAGCTCGGCCAGGCGCTGACCAATGTCGTCAAGAATGCGGTCGAGGCGATCGAGGCCAGGCGCAGTCGCGGTGAGGTGAGTCCCGACGGCGACCGGGTCGACCTCAAGATCTGCCGCAAGGACGATCAGTTGGTAATCGAGGTTACCGACACCGGCATCGGCCTTCCCGAGGACCGCGAACGCCTGACCGAGCCCTACATGACAACACGGGTCAGGGGGACCGGGCTGGGTCTCGCGATCGTCAAGAAGATCGTCGAGGAACATATGGGCGAGATCGCCTTTCTCGACCGGCCGGGCGGGGGCACTCACGTCCGCATCGCGTTCGATGCCGAGCGGCTTGCTGCTTTGGCGACGGACGAACCGCCGGCGGAAGATCGTTCAACCGATGAAGACAGCGAGGAACAGAGCTGATGGCGCTTGAAGTGCTGGTCGTCGACGATGAGGCGGATATCCGCGAGCTGGTTTCGGGCGTGCTCGAAGACGAAGGCTATGCGGTGCGCACGGCTGCCGACAGCACGGGGGCGCTCGACGCAATCGAGGAACGGCGGCCGTCGCTGGTGCTGCTCGATGTCTGGCTGCAGGGATCCAAGCTCGATGGTCTGCAGTTGCTTGAGCAGATTAAGCGGCGCGACCCGACCCTGCCGATCCTGATGATCTCAGGCCACGGCAACCTCGACACCGCGGTCGCCGCGATCCGCGAAGGCGCGGTCGATTTTATCGAGAAACCGTTCGAGGCGAGCCGCTTGCTCCATCTGGTGGACCGGGCAACCGAAACCGACCGGCTAAAGCGCGAAAATGCCAATTTGCGCCAGCAGGTCGGGCAGGATGACAGTCTCAACGGCGTTTCGGTGGCGATCAACACGGTGCGCGCGACGCTGAAGCGGGTTGCGCCGACCGGAAGCCGCGTCCTGATCACCGGGCCAGCGGGCGTCGGCAAGGAGGTCGCGGCTCGCACCATCCACCAATGGAGCTTGCGCGCGGCCGCGCCCTTCATTGTCGTTTCGGCGGCGCGGATGGCGCCCGAGCGGGTCGAAGAGGAATTGTTCGGCAGCGAGACCGAGGGCGTCGCTCGCCCGGGTCTGCTCGAACAGGCCCATGGCGGAACGTTGTTCCTCGACGAGATCGCCGACATGCCGCTCACCACACAGGGCAAGATTCTGCGCGTGCTGACCGACCAGAGTTATACGCGGGTCGGCGGTCAGCGCCCGGTCAAGGTTGACGTGCGCGTGCTTTCGGCCACTTCGCGCAATTTGGCCGATGAGATCGCCGAGGGACGGTTCCGCGAGGATTTATTCTATCGCCTCAACGTCGTCCCGGTGCGCATTCCGCCGCTGCGCGAACGGCGCGAGGACATTCCCGAGCTCGTCACCCATTTCCTCGCGCGGTTCGCTGCCGAGCGGCGGATGTCGGCGCCGACCCTGTCCGACGAGGCGCTCGCCGCGCTCCAGGCGCATGATTGGCCGGGCAACGTCCGCCAGTTGCGCAATATCATCGAGCGCACGATCATCCTCGCGCCCGGCGACCGGGTCGGGCGCATCGAGGTCGACCTGCTGCCGCCCGAGGTGCTCGACCATCCGGCCAGCGTCGGCGTAACCAGCGCGACCATGACGATCATGGGCAGCCCGCTGCGCGAGGCGCGAGAATCGTTCGAGCGCGAATACCTTCGTGTCCAGATCCGCCGATTTTCGGGCAACATCTCCCGCACCGCTTCGTTTATCGGCATGGAGCGGTCCGCGCTTCATCGCAAGTTGAAGGCGCTCGGACTCGGCGACAAGCGCGACGAAGACGAATAAAAGGTACGCGCAATGGCCGATAAAGCCTTAGGGCTGCAGGATAATTTCCTGAATCACGTGCGCCGGGCGAAGACCCCGGTGACGATCTTCCTGGTCAAGGGCGTCAAGCTCCAGGGGATTATCACCTGGTTCGACAGCTTCTCCTTGCTCCTCCGCCGCGACGGCAGCGCGCAGCTGGTCTACAAGCATTCCATCTCGACAATCATGCCGGCGCAAGTGCCCGACGGTTTTGTCGCACCCGAAATGATCGCGCCGGCGGGGGAGGGTCGGCGTGCGCCGCTGCAGGACCTGTTCCTCGCCGCGTCGGCACGCCAGCATGAGGCAATGACGGTGTTCCTGGTCAATGGCGTGATGCTGACCGGCGAGGTCGCGAGCTTTGACCAATTTTGCGTGCTGCTCGAACGCGGCGGTCTTGTGCAGCTGGTTTACAAACATGCAATCTCGACGCTGCAGCCGGCGCATTCGCTGACGCTCGACCCGGAACCCGACGCGGAGGAGAGCGATTGAGCGTCTTCAACCGCGACGACGACAGCGGTTTTGCCCGCGGCGAGCGCGCGTTGCTGGTGCTTCCCGATCGGGGCGGCAATAGCGGCGGGCTACGCTCGACCGAAGCCCGTCTGGATGAGGCCGAGGGCCTGGCCGAGGCGATCGGGATCGACGTCGTCGCGCGACGCGCGTTCAAGCTGCGCAACGTTCGGCCGGCGAGCCTGTTCGGCAAAGGGCAGATCGAGGAAATCGCCGAAATCGCCAGCGAGAATGACGCGGGCCTGCTGATCGTCGACGCCGGACTGACGCCGGTGCAGCAAAAGTCATTGGAGGAGGGCGCCAAGACCAAGGTGATCGACCGCACCGGGCTGATTTTGGAGATTTTCGGGGAACGCGCTGCGACCGCGGAAGGGCGCTTGCAGGTCGAACTGGCGCATCTCGATTATCAGGCCGGGCGCCTTGTACGCAGCTGGACCCATCTCGAGCGCCAGCGCGGCGGCTTCGGCTTCCTCGGCGGCCCGGGCGAAACCCAGATTGAGGCTGACCGGCGGCTGATCCGCGACCGAATGGCGCGAATTCGCCGTGAGCTCGACCAGGTCAAGCGCACGCGCGGGCTGCACCGTGATCGCCGCCAGCGCGCGCCGTGGCCGGTGATCGCGCTGGTCGGCTACACCAATGCCGGCAAGTCGACCCTGTTCAACCGCATGACCAACGCCGATGTGCGGGCCGAGGATCTGCTGTTCGCAACGCTCGACCCGACGATGCGGGCGTTCAAGCTGCCCGGGTTCGACAAGGCGATCTTGTCCGACACGGTCGGATTCGTGTCGGACTTGCCGACCGAATTGGTCGCGGCGTTCCGCGCGACGCTGGAAGAAGTCGAATCCGCGGATCTCATCCTCCACGTCCGCGACATTGCGCATCCTGACAGCGACGCGCAGTCTGCCGACGTCGCGCAAGTGCTGACGACTTTGGGATTGGATGAGGCCGGATCGCCGCCCCGGATCGAGGTTTGGAACAAGCTCGACCTGCTCGGTGGCGATGACCGCGCGGCTTTGCTCGCTGAAGCGGCGCGACGCGAGGATGTCTATCCAGTCTCCGCGTTGAGCGGAGAGGGGGTCGACAAGCTAAGCGAGGCAATCGCGGCACGGCTTCACCAGCGCGCCGAGGTCCATCGGCTGAAGCTGTCCGCCGGCGACGGCAACCGGATCGCCTGGCTGCACGCCCATGGCGAAATGCTCGACCAGCGAATGGACGACGAGACGGTCCATGTCGCGGTGCGGCTGTCGGCCGACAATTGGGCGCGCTTTCAGTCGCTCTGAGCGAGTTTCGCCGCTTGCCAGAGAGCTTCCTTGGCGTCGAGATCGCCAGCGAAAGCAGGATCAACCTCGATCGCGCGGAAGCGGCGTTCGAACTTTCGGTTAGCTTCGCGAAGGGCAGCTTCCGGATCGACGTTGAGATGGCGTGCGAGGTTGACCACGGCGAACAGCAAGTCGCCTAGCTCGTCGACTCGCTCGGCCTGGGTCTCCGCAATTTCGAGTTCCTGCAACTCCTCGACGATTTTGGCGCGCGGGCCTTCGACATCGGGCCAATCGAAGCCGGTCCGAGCGGCGCGGCGCTGCAATTTGACCGCACGTTCGAGTGCCGGAAGCGCGTTCGCGACGCCGGCAAGCGCGCTTTTGTCCTCGGAAGTGCTGCGTTCGGCCGCCTTGAGCGCTTCCCAGCCGGGCGTGGACGCAGCGTCGCCGAAGATATGCGGATGGCGGCGCTCCAATTTGTCGCAAATGCGGTCAAGGACGTCGTCGACGGTGAAATGGCCGGCTTCAGCTGCCATTTGGGAGTGAAAGACGACCTGGAGCTGAAGATCGCCAAGCTCATCTGCTAGCGATTCCATGTCGTTGCGGGCGATTGCATCGGCGACTTCATAAGCTTCTTCGATCGTATAAGGGGCGATCGAGTTGAAATCCTGGACGCGATCCCATTCGCAGCCGTTCACGGGATCGCGCAGGCGCCGCATGATGGTCGTCAGTCGCTCAAGGGTCATTTTGCGTCCTTGGGGGACTTTCCCCTCTGAAATCAAAGTATGATAATAAGCATTATGTAAAACGCAAGGGCATCAGGGCCTCAGGATCAGCCAGCGCCCCTCAACCCCCCAACGGTCGAGCGACGACAAAAAATTCATCCCGAGCACGTTCAGGTCGTCATTCTCAGCAACGTGCAGGCCGACGTTCGTCCTCTCGATACCGCCGACATTCAATTGATCCGCACGCGCGCTCGACACGCGAATGATGCCGTTTCCGGTGCGGACTAGCTGATCGCGGCCGCCAGTGACGTGGACGCCCGCCTTGTCTGCATCGCCGCGGCTGATCGTGGTCATGGTCGCGCCGCTGTCGACGAGGAATTTGACCGGAACGCCGTTGATCATCCCTTCGACCCAGAAATGGCCGTCGATGGCCATTGGAATGCGGATTTCCGAGCCTTGATGCACGGGCGTCCCGAATGCCTCGGCGCGAAGCCGTTGCGTCACCCACCCAAAATTATCTCGGAATGTGAACAGGATGAACCCTGCGCCGAAGATCGCGATCCAGGCCAAGGCCATGACCAGCAGCTTTGCCGGCTTCTCGCGCCGCGACATCAGTGAGCCGGCGACCAGCATGATCGCCATCAGCAGATAAAGACCGCCAAGCATCACGTCGTTGGTCAAAGTAGAAGCTCCTGCCCGTCGAACGCCGGCGCCGCCCAGTCGGGAAGCTCGGCGTTGAGAGTGGCATAGTCCATGCTGTTGTCGAGATGGGTCAGCAGCAATTGCCCGACCTGGAGATCCCGTGCCCAGCCTAGCACCGCTTCCAGATGGGCATGGGTCGGATGCGGGGTGCGGCGCAGGCAGTCGCAAATCCATACGTCCGCGCCCTGGTAAAGCGTCGCCATGTCATCGCTCAACTCATGGAAATCGATCGCATAAGCGGCTGAGCGGTCACCGCGGTCGATTCGGATGCCGAGCGACGTGATCCCGCCGTGGGGCTGATCGGTGAAACGCAGGGTCGCATCGCCGAACGGCATGTCGCCGTCGATCGCATTTGGTTCGATCACTGCCGGGTAGAGCGGTGTTCCCTTGAAAGCGTAGGCGAAGCGAGTTTCGAGGCGGCGAAGGGTGTCGGCGCGGCTGTGGAGGGGAACGGGACCGCCCAACTGGTGCGACACCTGCCGGAGGTCGTCGATGCCGTGGCAATGATCGGCATGGTCATGGGTGACGATCACCCTCGTGACCGGACCTCCTCCGGCGGCGAGCAATTGCTCGCGCATATCGGGGCCGCAATCGACCAGCAGGCGCTCTTCGCCGCTGTCGATCAGCAAGGACGAACGAGTCCGGCGGTTGCGCGGATCGGCAGGGTCGCACCGGCCCCAGTCATTGCCGATGCGAGGAACGCCCGACGAAGTTCCGCAACCGAGGATCGTCAGCCTCACGCAGCCGCCTTGGCGAACAGGCGGAAGAAATTGGTGGTGGTGGAGTCGGCCAGCGCGCCGAGTTCCTCGCCGCGCAATTCGGCAACGAAGGCGGCGGTGTCGGCAACAAAGGCCGGCTCGCACGTCTTGCCGCGGTGCGGGACCGGGGCGAGGAAGGGGGAATCGGTTTCGACCAGCAGACGATCTTCAGGAACGGTCTTAGCCACATCCTGCAGATCGCGGGCGTTCTTGAAGGTCACGATTCCGCTTAGCGAGATGTAGAAGCCGAGATCGAGCGCGGTCTTGGCGAGTTTTGCGCTGCCGGTGAAGCAATGAAGGACGCCACCGACCCCGCCCTGCTTCGTCGCTTCGGTGAGGATCGCGGCGGTATCGTCTTCGGCATCGCGGGTGTGGATGATCAATGGCAGTCCAGTGGCCCGGGCCGCCTCGATATGTGCGGCAAAGCGCTCGCGTTGGGCGGCGCGATCGGATTTGTCGTAATAATAGTCGAGCCCGCACTCGCCGATCGCGACGACGCGAGGATGCGCCGAGGCTTGCACGAGCGCTGTGGCACCGAGGTCGGGGTGGGCGTCCGCCTCATGCGGGTGGACCCCGACGCTGGCCCACACGTCGGCATTGATTTCAGCGGGGGCGATGACGTCATCCCATTCGCTCTGGCGGGTGGCGATGTTGAGGAAGCCCCCCACTCCGGCGGCGCGGGCATGGGCCAGCACTTCCCCCTGGCGCTCGGCGAGGCCGGGGTAATTGAGGTGGCAATGGCTGTCGATCAGCACTCAGGCGGCCTCCAGCTCCAGGCGTGGGAAAGTCGGGGTCGGTTGGGCGATCGGATTGCCGCCCTTCCCGCTGTCGATCAGGTCGATCAAGGTTTGCGCCGACTTGGGAACGATTGGCGCGACGGCAAGAGCGAGTTGGCGGATCGCGACGACCAAGGTGCCGAGAACTTCCGCCATGCGCTTGGGATCGGTTTTGCGCAGCGCCCAGGGCGCGGCGGCGTCAACATAGGCGTTGCAAGCGAACACCGCGCCGATCCACGCTTCGAGCCCGGCGGAGAAAGCGAGCCGCTCGAATTCGCCCGGGACCAGCACGTCGCAGGTGGTCGCGACCAGGTCGAGCAAGGCGCGATCCTCGAGCGCCTCGCCAGCATCAGGAAGAACGCCATCCAAATTCTTGAAAATCATCGACAGGCTGCGCTGGGCGAGGTTGCCGAAGCTATTCGCGAGCTCGGCGTTGACGCGGTTGACGATCGCCTCGGCGCTATAGGTCCCGTCCTGCCCGAAAGTGACCTCGCGCAGCAGGAAATAGCGCAGGGCATCGACGCCGAAGCTGTCGGCAAGTGCGATCGGGTCGACGACATTGCCGATGCTCTTCGACATTTTCTCGCCGCGGCTGAGCAGGAAGCCGTGGCCATAGACCTGCTTTGGCAGCGCAATCCCGGCCGACATCAGGAAGGCCGGCCAATAGACCGCGTGGAAACGGACGACGTCCTTGCCGATCAAATGCAAGTCGGCCGGCCAATAGCGCTCGAACAACTCACCGCCGTCGGGATAGCCGACGCCTGTCAGATAATTGGTCAGCGCGTCGAGCCACACGTACATGACGTGATCAGGGCTGCCCGGAACCTTGACCCCCCAGTCGAAGCTGGTGCGCGAGATTGACAGGTCGCTGAGGCCGCCTTCGACAAAGCGTAGCACTTCGTTGCGGCGGCTGTCGGGCTGGATGAAGGCGGGATGCGCGGCATAATGGTCGAGCAAGGGCTGCTGGTAGGCCGAAAGCTTGAAGAACCAGCTTTCCTCGACAGTCCATTCCACCGGGGTACCCTGAGGCGAAAGTTTCTCGTTCCCTTCCCCGTCCGTCAGCTCATTGTCGTCATAGAACGCTTCGTCGCGGACCGAATACCAACCTTCGTAACGGCCGAGGTAGAGGTCGCCGCGCTCCGCCATCGCGGTCCAGATCGCTTGGCTGGCGCGGTGGTGCTCCGGATCCGAGGTTCGGATGAAGCGATCATACGAAACTTCAAGCACGTCGCACATGTCTTGGAATAGTTGCGACATTTTGTGTGCATAGATTGCCGGCTCAACCCCTTCGGCGCGTGCCGCCTGGGCCATCTTCAGGCCATGCTCGTCGGTTCCGGTCATGAACCGCACGTCTCGGCCCTGGGCACGTTGAAAGCGGGCGACGGCGTCCGCAGCGATCGCTTCATAGGCGTGGCCGATGTGAGGGCGACCGTTGGGATAGCTGATCGCGGTCGTGATGTAGAAGGGCTCGGCCATGTCCCCGCCCCTAGCCGGACGCGCCTATCGCTTCAAGGAAGCGGGGTCGGCGACCGAGGCGAGGATCGAACCGAGCTGGAATGCGGTTGCCGCGGGGTCGAGCGACAGCCGCGGCGCCAGCGCGCTGGTTTGGCGCGCGCGGGCATAAGCGTCGAGCGCTCGGTCACGTTGTGCGCCGCCGAGACCGCGCGCTTCGCGAGCGATCAGCGATGGGACGAGATCGAGGAAAGCGGCGTACCGGTCGGCGGCGGACTTAAGGCCAAGCGACTGAGCGAGCTTGGAGCGCCGAGCGTTGGTCGGATCACCCTGACGGAGGATGGTCAGCACCTCTTCCTCTAGCGGAGCGAGATCGAGCGCGGCGAACGCCAAAGCGCGGCCGGGCGAGCCTTCGGCGGAAGCGATCAGCCGGGTTCGTTCGGCGGCGTTGGCCGAGGGAAGCTGCTCCATCAAAACTGACGTCATGGCGTCATCGTCCAGCGGAGCGAAATCGAGCTTACGGCAGCGCGAGCGGATCGTCGGCAGAAGGCGCCCCGGCGTGTGGCTAACCAGCAGGAACAGGCAATTGGCCGGCGGTTCCTCGAGCATCTTGAGCAAGGCGTTGGCGGCGGGCGCCTCGAGATCGTCGGCGCTGTCGATGACCACCGCCCTCCACGCCGACAGGAACGGCGTCGAGCCAAGCAATGGGGCAAGGGTGCGGACCTGGTCGACGCTGATATTGCGGGCCAATCCGCCGGTCGGGCGTTCGAGCCGTTCGAGAATACGCAAATCGGGGTGGCTGCCGGCATCGACCAGGCGGACCATCGGATGGTCTGCGGGAGTTTCGAGTCCGGGAAGATCGACTGGCGGACCGGTAGACTCGGCGAGGATCCGCCGCACCGCGGCATGGGCAAAGCTTGCCTTGCCGACGCCGCGCGGACCGGCGAGCAGCCACGCGTGGTGCATGTTGCGCGAGTGCCAGGCGGACGTGAATTGCTCGACGGCGCGCGG
>Ga0193709_1000664_pt1 | contig 11329 bp, 9 predicted proteins | sample H3c2metaG_FD_160571 | JGI IMG/M metagenome (GOLD analysis project Ga0193709, IMG submission 160571) | Soil microbial communities from a riparian zone of the East river system, Colorado, United States - H3c2 | ecosystem: Environmental > Terrestrial > Soil > Riparian zone | place: USA: East River... | reverse complement strand
GGTTGGGCGCGCGGTCCAGCAAGCCACCGAGAATCTCGATCTCACGCCCAAGCTCGCGGGTTTTAGCTTCCCGACCCTGGTCATCACGGGCCGCTACGACATGAACGTCGCTCCCCTGACTGCATGGCGCATGGCGCACACCATCCCCGGCGCGCAAATGGTTTTCTTCGAGAAGAGCGGGCATCTGCCGGCCTATGAAGAGCCCGAGAAGTACCTCAAAGTCCTCGAGACCTTCCTGGCCGCCGACAAGACAACGTTGCGCAAGGCCAAGGCACCCCGAAGCTAGCGAACCTTTGGGTTGAGCCTGAGCGCTGCGGCGTCGTCGAGGTCCGCACGCCTGAGGTCCCTTTTTGCAGCGTACGCCGATCCCCGAAAACGGTAGGCGAGCGCATCGTTCGGATTCAGTGCGATCGCAGCGGTGAGATCGGCAATGGCCGCATCGTTTTCGTGCCGGCTCAAGTATGCGTAACCTCGCCCGCGAAACGCCTCCGCGTCTCGCGGGTCCAGCTTGATCACATGATTGTAATCGTCGATGGCGCCTTGGCTGTCTCCGCTTGCTTGACGCCAAAAGGCTCGCTGCCGGTAGGCCGCAGGCGCCTCGGGTCTCATCCGGATCGCATGGGTGAAGTCGGCGATTGCCTGCTCACGCTCGCGCTTCGCCCCGAATGCTTGGCCGCGATCGAGGTAGGCGGCGTACTGATTGGCATCGAGCGCGATGGCGCGGCTGAAATCGGCGATCGCCAAGTCCCAATCGGACTTTCCAAGATAGGCCGCTCCTCGATCAATGTAGGCGGTGATCATTTTGGCGTCGAGATCAATGGCGCTGCTGAAGTCGGCAATCGCCCGCTCTGCATCGCCCAGTGCCAAGTAGCCGTCGCCGCGAGCCTTGAGCAGATGTGCATCCCGCGGATTCAGCTCGATCGCCTTGTCAAACTCGGCGAGCGCCTGCGACGCGTCACCGGCGCCCTGTAGGCTGAGTCCCAGATCCAGATGCGCGTCGGCCATGTCGGGCTTCAGTCGAGCCGCCTCTGCTGCGTCGTCGGCGGCCTTGGCGTTGTCACCCTTCGCCCGGAAGGCGAGGCCACGCGCGCGCCACGCCAATGCGTTCGCCGGACTCTGTTCAATCGCCTTCGTATAATCGGCGATCGCGCGATTCAAGTCGCCGCCATGGGCGAAGATCGGCGATGGCTCGAGCATCGTCGCCGCTCTTGCTGAAAACGGCGGCGCGGTTGATGTAAGCCGAAGTCAGTTTCGGGTCCAGGGTCACAGCCTCGTTGTAGTCGGCCATGGCGTCGGCGTCATCACCTCTTCGGAAATGCATCAAGCCGCGATTCATACGCGTCTTGGCTTGGACGCCGCGCTGCTCGGGGCGGTCAAGAGCCGTCGTGTAATCGGCAATCGCGGCATCAAAGTCGCCCAATTGCTGATGCCGAAACGCGCGATTTCGCAATGCGATCGCGCGATTCTCGACGCCCTCGCGCCGGTCCTCGATAATATGCGTGCAGGCGATGATCGCGATTTCAGGCTTGCCGGAGCTGCAGCGAATGGCATCGCCACCGTTGCCGGCGCTGTGATTCGCGCCCTGGGCAGCAGCCAGGCGGGGCATCCCGGCAACGGCCAGCAGAGCGAGCGTCGCGGCAGCGGCTGCGCGCTGCTTGCGCGCCCGCGAACTTACGGCGGCGGTTGTTTCAGTGGTAATGGCTGCCTCATCATTTCGGCGCGCGGAAAAGCCATAATGAAGCATTGAATAAGGACACACCAATGAACAGTCGCTGCATTGCCGCCGCACTCATTTTGGCCCTGCTCTTGCCGTTCACCTCCAAGGGCAGCGGCGAGGTAGGCGGCTACGCGAATCTGGTACGGCGGGTTGCGCCCAGCGTCGTCACCGTCGTGGTCGAAGAGAAACAGGTCAGCGCAGGTCAACGCGCCGCAGAGCACGCGTCCGCGGCGAATTCCAACGACATCGGCGATCTCATCCGGCGACTGCTCACCGGCGGTATCGGGGAGGAACAAAGACCCACCGGGTCGCTGGGGTCTGGTTTTGTCATTCGCCCCGATGGGCTCATTGTCACAAACCGGCACGTCATCAATGGTGCCTTCAAAATTCGTGTTCATTTGCCGGACGGACGTGATCTCCCGGCAAAACTGTTGGGGGCCGACGCGGTCACCGACATCGCGCTGCTCAAAGTGAATGTTGCCAACCTGCCCGCGCTGCGCTTGGGCACCTCGCAATCCGTCTCGGTGGGAGATCCGGTCATCGCCATCGGCAATCCCTTTGGATTAGGCCAATCAGTAAGCGCCGGCATCATCTCTGCACGAGGACGAACGCTCGAAGATGATCCTTACATCGACTTCCTGCAAACGGATGCTGCGATCAATCACGGCAATTCCGGCGGCCCCTTGATGTCGCCGGAGGGCATCGTGGTAGGCGTGACATCGGCCATTTTCTCTCCGAGCGGCGGTTCCGTCGGATTGGGCTTCGCCATTCCTGCTGAAACAGTCTCCTCCGTGATCACGCAACTCGAGACCAAAGGACGTGTGGAGCGGGGTTATCTTGGGATATCGGCGCAGGAGCTGACGCCCACCTTGGCCAAGGCGCTGGGCATGAAAACATCGGCGGGTGCGCTGATCGCCTCGGTGGATCCGGCGGGACCTGGATCGGGCGCTTTCGCGCCCGGCGATGTGCTGATCGCCATCGGTTCGAACCACGTCACCTTCAAGACCATGGGCAAGGTGATGGCGCGATTGCCTCCCGACGTTCTCGTCACCATGACCCGGCTGCGGGCGGGCAAATCAGAATCCATTGCGGTGAAAGTGGGGCGCCTGCCGGATCCTCCGTTGGACCCAGCGCTCAACGGCGACCAGGACACGTGGGTGCCTGCGCTCAAGTTGGGCGTTGCCAACACCACGGAGCAGATCCGAAAAGCCATCAAAGCCGTCGACGAGCCGAGCGGACTCATCGTGACGCAACTGCGGCCCGCAGGTGCCGGCGCCGTGGCGGGCTTAAGGGTGGGTGATCTCGTGACGCATGTCGGCGGTAAACAACTGGTGGACCCGCGGGATATCGTCAGCGTTGCCGCGCCGAGCCCGCAGGCGCCATTGCTGATTCGATTCGTGAGGGACGGCGCCGCCACGTTCGTCGCGCTGACGGGTGAAGCGGAGCCTTAAGCGTTGCAATGGCCGCTGCGCGTGGGTGCTGATGTCGACTGGCACAACTAATGAAATTGCGGCCACTGATTTCTTTGTATTTTTCACTTTACATGGAGGAGACGCATCGCACCATTGCCGCAAGGCGCAAGAATGTTGTCTAGGATGCGTAATTATGTCCGAACTAGCGGATCAGGTTATTGACCTCTATGAACGGCACGCTCGGCATTGGGATGCTGCCCGGCAGCGCGAGCTTAAGACCGAAAAGACCTGGCTTGACCGATTCTGTTCCGATATGCCTGCGGCAGCTTCGATTCTCGACCTAGGCTGTGGAGGCGGCGTACCAGTAGCGGAATATTTTATCGGGCAAGGGTTCAACGTGACGGGCCTCGACACATCCGAAACCATGATATCGCTCTGTCGTGAGCGGTTTCCGGGAAGCGAGTGGCTTGTCGGAGACATGCGCAAGATCTCCCTGGGACGGACGTTTCGCGGCCTCGTCGCTTGGGATAGTTTCTTTCATCTTGGGCACGATGATCAACGCCGAATGTTTTCCGTTTATAGGCAGCACTCTGCCTCCGGAGCATTACTTCTTTTTACTAGCGGTCCTGAGCACGGCGAAGCGATTGGAAGTTACGGAGGCGATCCGCTTTATCACGCCAGCTTGGCGGAATCGGAATATCGATCGTTACTCTCAGAAAATGGATTTTCTGTTTTGGCACATACAGCGAGAGACCCTGCGTGCCATCGCACCGTGTGGCTTGCGCAACTGTCAGCATAACCAACCGCGACTATGCACGTTTGAGGTGTCATGCCCTATCAGCAATGTCGCGAAATCTGCCGGAAAGTTCTCGTCAAGCAATATTCGCATCTGCCGCAACAGTTTCGTAAGCCGCGTCGAGCACTGCTATGGCGAATTCGCGCTTTACCGATGGAAATTGGTGCAGAAACTCATCAATGCTCTCCCCGCCTTCAAGGTAATCGAAAAGCGAGCGGACTGGAACACGGGTACCGACAAACACCAGACTACCGCTGAGGATATCCGGGTCTCGGTGCGTGATATTGGCAAGCGTGACCATGTTCGTTCTCCGTTCAGCTCTGCCCCGATGTTACCGCAAACTTTGAACGTCCAGAAACGGACGGCCATATCAGGAGTGCTAGACGTCTAAATTCGACACATTCAACGCATTTTTCTCAATGAACTCGCGCCGTGGTTCAACGGCATCGCCCATCAGCGTGGTGAATATATCGTCGGCCGCCACCGCATCCTCGATTCGCACCTGTAAGAGCCGGCGCGTTTCAGGATTGATGGTCGTGTCCCAAAGCTGATCGGCGTTCATTTCGCCCAATCCTTTGTAGCGCTGAATGCTCTGGCCTTTCTTCGCTTGTTCGAATAACCACGTTTTGGCGACTTTGAAGCTCGCGACTTCCTGTCTATCTTCGCCGCGCTGGATATAGGCGCCCGGACCCATCAGATCGCTCAGCGTCTGTGCGAGCTCCGCGATGCGCAGGTACTCCGCCGAATCGAAGAATTCACGCGGTATGTGTTTGGCGGAACTCAAGCCGTGTTCGAAGCGCTTCAAGTCGATGCGATGGCCGCCGGCGGGCATCGTCTGAACGGTGACGCTGTACTGCCGCGACACGTCATCGAGGCCATTGAGACGGGCTTCCAAATTCCGGCACCAATCTCGAAGTGCATCGATGCGATCGAACGCCTCTGGGGTGAGCGTCGGCATGTACATCAGCTGCTCGAGGAAGCGTCCGTCGTAGCGGCGCGCCCAGCGCGCAACAATAGCTTCAACCTCGACATACTTGCGCATCAGCGATTCGAGTCCCAATCCTGACAGCGGCGGCGCGGCAGCATTGACGTGCAGCGCCGCGTCCTCGATGGCAGTATTCAACAGCAACGCGTTGAGCTCGAAATCGTCCTTGACGTAAGTTTCCTGCTTGCCTTTCTTCACTTTGTAAAGCGGCGGCTGCGCGATATAGATGTGGCCGCGCTCAATGAGTATGGGCATCTGCCGATAGAAGAACGTCAGCAGCAAAGTTCGTATGTGACTCCCATCGACATCGGCATCACTCATCAAGATCACGCGGTGATAGCGCAATTTATCGACATTGAAATCATCGCGCCCGATGCCGCAACCGAGTGCAGTGATCAGCGTGCCGACTTCCGCGGACGCGAGCATTTTGTCGAAGCGTGCTTTTTCGACATTGAGGATTTTGCCCTTGAGCGGCAGGATGGCTTGAGTGCGCCGGTCGCGGCCTTGCTTCGCGGAGCCGCCGGCTGAGTCACCCTCGACCAGGAACATTTCCGACAGTGCCGGATCTTTTTCCTGACAGTCGGCCAATTTGCCGGGAAGCCCGGCAATATCCAGCGCGCCCTTGCGGCGAGTCATTTCGCGCGCCTTGCGCGCGGCTTCGCGCGCATAGGCCGCTTCGAGAATCTTGTTGACGATGGACTTCGCTTCTTGCGGATGTTCCAGCAAGAATTCCTCGAGGCGGCCGGCAACGGCGGATTCCACCACGCCTTTGACTTCGGACGAGACCAGCTTGTCCTTAGTTTGCGAAGAAAACTTGGGGTCGGGTAATTTCACCGAGAGAATCGCGGTCAATCCTTCGCGCGAATCGTCGCCGGTGGTCTGAATCTTTTCCTTCTTCGACGCCAATTCTTTTTCGATGTAGTTATTCAGCGTGCGCGTCAATGCCGCGCGGTAACCCGCAAGGTGCGTGCCGCCGTCTTTCTGCGGAATGTTGTTCGTATAGCAATACATGCTCTCTTGGTACGAATCATTCCATTGCATCGCGACTTCCACTTGCGTGCTGCCGTCGCGAGTCTGAAACCACAACACCGAATCGTGGACCGGCGTCTTGCTGCGATTCAGATGCGTGACGAACGCTTTGAGACCGCCCTCGTGCTGGAACACTTCGGACTTCTCGTCGCGCTCATCGACGAGTTCGATGCGCACGCCGGAATTGAGAAACGACAACTCGCGCAGCCGCTTCGCCAACGTCTCGTAGTTGAACGAGATGTGCGTGAAAATCTGCGAGCTCGGTTTGAATCGAATCGTGGTGCCATGTTCGGTGGTGTCGCCGATGGCCGCGAGCGGCGCCTGCGGTTCGCCCAAGCGATATTCCTGGCGATGCAATTTGCCGTCGCGGCGAATGAGCAACTCCAAAAAATCCGACAGCGCATTCACGACCGACACGCCGACGCCATGTAAACCGCCGGATACCTTGTACGACGTGTCATCGAATTTGCCGCCGGCATGCAGCACGGTCATGATGACCTCCGCCGCTGAGCGTCCTTCCTCGGCGTGGATATCCACAGGTATTCCACGGCCGTTGTCGAAGACGGTCACTGATTCGTCAGCGTGAATGGTCACGACGACGCGATCGCAATGACCAGCGAGCGCCTCGTCGATGGCGTTATCCACAACCTCGAAAACCATGTGATGCAGGCCGCTGCCATCGTCCGTGTCGCCGATGTACATACCGGGGCGTTTCCGAACGGCGTCCAAACCTTTTAAGACTTTGATTTTGCTCGAATCGTAAACGTTGTCTTGGGCCATGCTCGATCCTGAATTGCGACCGAGCATGTTAACAGTTTCCGGCGCTAAAAACCAATCAGAGGAAGCCAAAAATCGCTTTATAATCAATTAGTTATGGGGGCTGGTTAGCTTTGGTTGCCGGCCACGGTTTACGAGAGCCGTTTTGCGGTATTTTTGGATTCGGTTTCACCCTCTCCTGCCGCTAACAGGCTCTGACCGGCAGCCTGTGTAAACGCTGGAGGTGAGCAACGGGCCAAAAGCGGAGCCGTTTGAAGGTAACCTCGTTGGCGGGCCTAACTGAGCGAACTGACCGTGACGTAATAGCCGTCGGGATCTAGCAGTGAGAACTCCGAAGTTCCGGTGCTCGGGTTCGTATGGGGCTCCTCTTGCAACCGGTTGACGAGCGCGCGCGCCCTGGGCAAAGCGCTGTTGAAGTCATCGACACGAAAGAACAAGAGGAGGCCGTTGCCAGGCTTGGCGCCATCGGGGCTTGTCAGCGAGGGATGGTCGTGGTCGCCCCACTCGTGGAGACAGAGCAAGACCGTTTCATCCGAGTCGAGGATTTGCCCGAAGTAGTGATGCTCGGGAGTCGTCGCCGGCAGGCCGAGGAGCGACTGGTACCACTTGAAACTGGCGGGCACGTCGGCCACGCCAATGATCGTCCAGATCCGCTTCACAGGGTTCTCCTCCTACGGCTTGACGGTGACGTTGAACCACGGGCGGTTGCGTTGCTGCGGTTTCGAAGCCTCCGCGACATACCAACTATATCCACCGCGGCTGTGCCATAGAAGCCGGCATTTAGAATTATTGAAAAGAATGAAGCCCAGTACGCCCCAGAAAATTGGAACGCCCCGGGCCCACCCGCCCAAACGAACCCGTATTGGCGACGACATTGGCGCTTCCACCCTCAGAGCATGCCAACTCACCGCCTCCGACGGAATAAGCCCTAAATCTTGCGCCGGCAATGCGAGTGGGCCACATAACCGCCAGAACAGTGGCCAGCAGGGGTTTCACCTGGATCCCGCTATTCGACGCTGCTATCGACAGCTCACCATCGGGGCTGCGTTCCACGTGGAACACCTACCGGGATGAAACCTGTCCGCCATTCATTTGGAACCGCCGACCCGGTTCGCCGAAAGCGGAAAACTCCCCATGCAGGGTGGTGACGATCAATTGCACCGATTGCGACGACACCTCGCGGATGAGGCCGGCCAGGCGGTCATCGTCCAATTCGGCCGCCGGGTCGTCCAGCAGCAGGCTGGGCTGCACGGGCGAGCCTTCCGGGAACAGTTTGATTTGAGCAATCAGCAACGCCGCCGCCAGCAACTTCTGCTGCCCTCGGGAGATTCTGTCTTTGACCGCCGTCCCGCCCAGACGGATGGCGAGCTCCGCGCGATGCGGCCCGATCTGGGTGGCGCCGGCTTCCTGGTCATGATTCCAGCTTTGCTGCAGAGCCTCCACCATGCTCTGGTCTTTGGGCCATCCGCTGCGGTAGCTCAAGGACAACTCCATACCCAGCAGATTGCGCCCGATGGCCTCGGCCCTCGGACTCAGGGCGGTGACGTAGCGCGATCGTGCATCGGACAGCAGTTCTCCGGAACGCACTAGGTCGCTGTCCCACGCCGATACAATCGCTCTGGGTTGGTGCGCCTTCAACGCGGCATTGCGTTGCTTGAGTACTTGCTGGTATCGCTGCCAATGGCCCACGAACGATTGCTCCACGTGGAACACACCCCAGTCCAAGAACCGGCGCCGACGGCTTGGACCTTCCTCGATGAGATGGTGGACCTCCGGGTCGATGATTTGCACCGGCAGCTGGAGTGCCAGCTCCGCCAGTGAGGAGGGCTTGTCACCGTCTATTTGGGCGCGGATGCCGGCTCGTGATCCCTCCACCCCCATGGGCACCTGGCGATGGGCGGTATGGACTTCACCGAAGACTACGAAGCGCTCGGCGCCGTGCCGAATCAGGTGCTCCAAGCGCCGGGTACGAAACGACCGTCCCCGGCCGAGGACATACATGGCTTCGAGTAGGCTGGTCTTGCCCGAGGCGTTGGGGCCGCTGATGAGTGTGAATTGCGGATCGAGCTCCAGTTCCACCGACTGCAAGCAGCGGAAATCCGTTACTTGCAGCCGGCCCAAGCTCACGGCTTATAGCCTCATCGGCATCACGACGTAGCGCGCGTTGGCATTGCCGGGCGAGCGAATCAGGCAGCTGCTATTGCTGTCGGTGAGCCCGAGTTCGACTTCCTGCCCATCAATGGCGGCGAGAGCATCGAGCAGGTAATTCACGTTGAACCCGACTTCAAGATCGTTGCCCTCGTAGCCGACTTCGATCTCTTCCTCAGCCTCTTCCTGCTCCGGGTTGTGCGCCTGCACGGTCAGCATGTTCTTTTTCACGGTGACGCGAATGCCACGGTATTTCTCGTTGGACAGGATGGCGGTGCGCTGCAGGGCCTGACGCAGCACATCTCGATCCGCGCGGATCGCGAAAGCGGGCGCCGCAGGGATAACGCGCGAATATTCCGGGAAACGACCGTCAATTAGCTTCGATGTGAAGCGAATATCGCCAATCTGAGCGCGAACGTGATTTGTGCCGATCGCGACTTCGGCAACACCGTCGTCATTCAGCACCCGCTGTAATTCCAGCACGCCCTTGCGGGGTACGATGACTTGCTGCGAGTTCTTCGACTTGACCGCCAACGCCGTTTCGCACAACGCGAGACGGTGACCGTCGGTGGCCACAGCGCGCAACACCAGTCCGTCGATCTCCAACAGCATGCCATTGAGGTAGTAGCGAACATCCTGTTGCGCCATGGAAAAATGCGTCTTCTCCAGCAGCCGCAATAATTCCTTGCGCGGCAGTTGCACCGATTGCTGCGCGTTGATGTCATCGATCACGGGAAAATCCGCGGCCGGCAGCGTCGATAAACTAAAACGGCTGCGACCCGCTTTGATCACAATTTTTTCGCCTTCGACACTCAGCGACACCGACAGCTTCTCAGGCAGCGCCCGCAAAATATCCAGAAACTTCCGCCCCGGAACGGTGATGTCGCCGGCGTCCTGGACCGCGACCTCCGTCCCCGCCACCAACTCGACTTCCAGATCCGTGGCCGTGATGAGCAACTGGCCTTGGCGAACGCCAAGCAGCACATTGGCCAATACCGGCATGGTCTGGCGCCGTTCCACAACCCCGATCACCGCCTGCAACGGGGTCAATAATTTCTCGCGCTCTGCCGTCAATTTCATGGGCTCACCGTCTTACCAATCTTAGATTTAGATTCTTAAAAGAGATTATTACTATGATTAATGAAGGACCAAATTCCAGTGGACAAGGCAAAAAACACTATATTTATCAATGTCCTGCAATCGTATGAAACCACCTCAACACTTGTCCACAGGCTCATTGCAACCTGTCATGGAACTGTGGATATCTTTATCCACAGATTCATCCACAGCTTTTCCTACCCTATCCCGCCAGGGTTCTCAACAGGTTTAGATAATCCTCGCCAATACGCCGCTCAGTCTCGCGTAACTCCTTGACCCGCCTGCAAGCATGCAGCACGGTCGTGTGGTCCCGGCCGCCGAACGCGTCTCCGATCTCCGGCAGGCTGTGATTGGTCAATTCCTTGGCCAATGCCATCGCAACCTGGCGCGGCCGGGCGATCGAACGGCTGCGACGTTTTGACAGCAAATCTGCAATCCTGATTTTGTAGTACTCGGCCACGGTCTTCTGAATATTTTCAATCGTGACCAATTTTTCCTGCAACGCCAACAGATCCCGCAACGCCTCCTTGGCGAACTCCAGCGTAATCGGTCTGCCGGTAAAATTGGAAGTCGCAACGACGCGGCGAAGCGCACCTTCCAATTCGCGCACGTTCGAGCGGATCCGCTTGGCAATAAAAAACGCGACTTCCTCCGGAAGATCCACGTGCGTCATCGCAGCCTTGCTCATCAGGATGGCGACGCAGGTTTCCAGTTCCGGCGGCTCGATCGCAACGGTCAGGCCCCAGCCGAATCGCGACTTCAACCGTTCCTCGAGCCCGTCGACTTCTTTCGGGTAGCGGTCGCAGGTCAGAATCACTTGTTGCTGGCTTTCGAGCAGCGCGTTGAAGGTATGAAAAAACTCTTCCTGAGAGCGGTCTTTCCCTGCAAAAAACTGGATGTCGTCAATCATCAGGCAGTCCAAGGAACGATACGCAGTTTTGAAGTCGTTGATGGTGTTGTGCTGCAAGGCTTTCACCATGTCGCCCACGAATCTTTCGCTATGCACGTAGGCGAGGCGCGCCTCGGAATTGCGCTCCTTGAGCTTATTGGCCACCGCGTGCATCAAATGCGTTTTACCCAGGCCCACGCCGCCGTAGATGAACAGGGGGTTGTACGCCTTGCCGGGGTTGCCCGCGACCTGAATTGCCGCCGCCTTCGCGAGCTGATTGCTCTTGCCTTCGACGAAGCTGTCGAAGGTGAAATCCAAATTGATGCGGCTGCCCAGGACTGTCGGCGCGAGGAGCTTGCGCATTCTGGCCGCCGCCGTACCGTCATCCCGGGCGGCGGCGGGAGCGACCGGGACGGTGATGCCGGCCCGCGTACCCACATCGAGCGCCACGTCCGGGGCAAGCCCTTCGGCAAACGCA